>JAABUS010006508.1_pt1 | contig 14132 bp, 11 predicted proteins | sample 5560161 | NCBI WGS metagenome assembly JAABUS01 (sample SAMN10711885, study PRJNA513376) | rock metagenome | isolation source: Antarctica rocks | place: Antarctica: Victoria Land, Trio Nunatak nord | collected 2016-01-04 | reverse complement strand
TTATGTTGAAACTGATAATCAGGTTACTTACCTTCGTAATAATGGCGGCGAATGGAGGCAAGACGACAGAAGCAATCATTTTGTATACAAGGAAAATATAAATGCAGCCTACGCTATCTTTTCAAAGAAAATGAAGAAATGGGATGTAACAGCGGGCTTACGTTTAGAGAATACAAACTCTAAGGGGCACCAGGTCAAAAACGACTCGTCATTTAACCGCAACTACACTAACCTGTTTCCTAACGCAGGTGTGGGCTTTAGCGCAAACGATAAAAACCAGCTAAACTTCAGCTACAGCCGAAGGGTTTCAAGACCAAATTATGAAGACCTTAATCCATTTATCTACTTTATAGACTCGCTTACTTATGGCCAGGGAAATCCATACCTGCAGCCACAGTTTACGCACAACTTTGAACTAAGCCATACTTACAATAAATTTTTAACGACGACTATTAATTACACCCAAACCAATGACATTATTACACAGATACTAAAGCAGAATGCAGAGAAGAAAACAACCTATCAAACAACAGAAAATCTTAGCAGCATGAAACAATTTGGTGTGTCTGTTACGGCTAATATACCTGCAAGAAAATGGTGGAATGTAAACCTTTACACCAATGTTTTTAATAATCACTACCGGGGTATTTATGGTACAGACCCGATAGATGTACAGGTAACAAGTTTAATGGGTAATATGACCAACAGTTTTACAATGGGTAAGGGATGGAATGCCGAAGTAAGCGGTTGGTTTCGCAGTAAAGGAGCCGAGGGACTGTTGATAGCTAAAAATATGGGCGGAGTAAACTCTGCCATTTCAAAACAGATCATGAAGAAAAAAGGGACAATTAAGATGGGTGTAAGTGATATTTTGAACACACAGCAATTTCATGGTTATGCAAAGTACAGTGTGGTAGATGTAAAAGTTGATAGTTATAGAACCAGCCGGCAATTTAATATGAGCTTTATTTATCGTTTTGGTAAAACTAACATTCCTTCAGAACGAAGAAAAACAGGCGGCGCAAATGATGAACAAAACAGGGTTAAAAGCGGGGGCGGCAATTAAGTTATTAGTGCATTAAGTCATTTAGTCAATTAGGTTATTAAGCAAGCTTTAGAATTTATTCATTGTTGAATGCCAACTAACCTAACTCAAAAGTTTATCCTATTAGTCAGGTCTATAACTTTTAGCCCAATCATAACCGTCTCATTTTAGAAAAAATGCTAAAGAAAATCATTTTATTTTTTGCTGTTACTTTCAATCTTTCTCTAACAATCAAAGCAAAGTGTCAGGATAAGGACAGTATTTATTATACAAAGCAGAATTCCGCAGGGGTCAAAAAAATATTTATCAATAATAAATTTTGGGTATGGACACAGAAAATCGGAGACGGTAAGATTAATGTGTTACTTCTGCATGGCGGCCCGGGACAGACTCATGAATACTTTGAAATATTTTCAAAATTTTTACCTGCAGAGGGCATAACCATTTATTATTATGACCAATTTGGTTCATACTATTCTCAAACTCCTACTCAACAACAATTAGATGACACATCCCTGTGGAAAATTTCCCGGTATGTTGACGAAGTGGAACAAGTACGGAAAGGATTACGTCTGAAGAAACTTTTTGTTTACGGACATTCTTATGGCGCTTTGCTTGCATTAGCATACACCTGCAAATATCCCAATCATGTTCAGGGTCTTATATTTTCAGATATGAACACGAGCCAGCAAAACTTTGGGAAAGATATAAGTTTAGCAGGCGTAAAAACAGATAGTATTCTTTCTGATACACCTGCATTTAAAGAGTTAATGCAGAGGAAAAAAAACAGGCAACCTTATGATAAATCCTTGTACGAAAAAGCTTTTGAAGAAACTTTTACAAGGAACTTCGTAATAAGATTGGATAGCCTATCTGATGATTTGGTAAGAACAAAAAAGCATAAAAACCAACAAGTAGCTGAAAAAATTGGTCCTTCCACATTTTCCCTGGATTATGCCTCTATGATAAAAAAAATAAATATAGCTGTCTTTGTGATCTCCGGGAAATACGATTTTATCATTAGACCAGAAGAAACAGAAGCTCTCAGCAAAAGTTTCAGGAATTCACAATTTTATATAGTTCCCAATGGCGGACATATCTGCTTTGCGGACAATGCATCCAATTATTTTTCCGCTTTAGTAAAATTTATTCAATCTCATTCAAGTGTAAATTAAGAAAGCCAGCCCAGCACATGTATTGCTGCAAATGGACTGGACCTTGAAACATCAGCTACTTCCTGCTTTCGCTTTTATTTAGCGTGACGAAGAAAGCGAGGCAGAAGTTCTTATTTGGGCATCAAAACAAGCAAGGCTGCAGTTTCGCGCAGGACTTTTAAAATATCCCCTCTGCAGAAATACGAAAATATAAAAACAATTTTTAGCTATGCTGTTACTTTTTAAATTAATTTGAATTATAGTTGACGTCTGTATCAAAGCGAATGTTATTTAAAAAATAAAGAAAGTAGTATGAAAAAGCTCCTGTTGATTATTACTGTTGTTTGTATGATGGGTTCTTTTTCTGCAAAAAAAATTACCTGGGTTGCCATTGGTGATTCTATCACTTACTTAAACGAGCATACTGACGAAACAGGTAACCGGATTACAAAGGGATATATGACCAGGGTGACAGAAAAATTGCCCAATATACAATATATCAACCAAGGCCACAATGGTTGGACATCGGAAGGTATTGCCAATGACATTGATAAACTTGGATTGGTAAAAGCTGATGTGTATTCTGTTTTCCTGGGAACAAATGATTGGTGGCAGGGTCGGCCCTTAGGAACATTAACGGATTATAAAAATAACACCGGTAACAACACTGTTTATGGTTCTTACCGTATCATTATCAACAAACTTCGCAGCCTTAATAACAATGCCAAAATAATTCTTATTACCCCCATGCAACGTGCAGATTTTGTATATATAGGAGATATGAAAAACAATGCTTATGGTTCGTATAAAGAAAAAAACGGACAGTTACTTGTACAGTTTGCCGACGCTATCAATACCATAGGTAAATATGAACATGTTGATGTGGTTGACTTGTACAATAAAAGCGGCATGACTCTCAATAACCTGGTAAAGTTTAAACGTTTGAAAGATCCACAAACAAGTGTTTATAAAAATTACCCATATCCTGCTTATATTGATGTTCCTTTTAACCCTGGCATAGACGATTATCCTTATCCTCCCGGAGCAATTGATATGACTTATGACGGTCTCCATCCATCCGATAAAGGTTATGATATCATTGCAAATATGCTGGTAAAGATTATGAGAAAATATTAATATTTATGCCTTTGTTATTTATAGATTCTTCTTTAGAATGACCACCATAACTACCCTCTTTAAATTCCTGGCTGAGTAAAGCCTCCCATAATTTTGCATTGCAGAATTAGATTACAAAAAGGAATCTGCTGGATTAAATATTGTAACTCCTCAGGTTTACAAATTAGCCCAAAGCGAGAGAGACTCAGACTTTAATATTATCTCTTAAAATAAGATTAAGATAATCTAGCATAGAAGCTTAAAAATGTACAATTGGAATGATTTTTAAAATACAGCTTTTGTGAATAAAACTCCTTAAAAATCAACTGTCATTAACCTTTTTTGTAGCTTAAAAAAGTTACATTTGCGAACCCTTAAACAGCAGTAATAAAAGTTTAAAATTTCGCTTTAAAAAAAGGGGCTTTTATAAGATAAATGGAAGATAATATTCAACCTCTTGAGACAAACGATAATGATCGTGTGATACAGGTAAATATTGAAGAGCAAATGAAGACAGCTTACATTGATTATTCAATGTCTGTCATTGTTGGCCGTGCTTTACCTGATGCCCGTGATGGATTTAAACCGGTTCACCGGCGGGTTTTATATGCGATGAATGAATTAGGAAATTACAGTAACAGAGCCTACAAAAAATCAGCACGTATAGTAGGAGAGGTGATGGGTAAATATCACCCGCACGGTGATGCATCTATTTATGATACCCTCGTTCGTATGGCTCAGGATTGGACCATGAGATATATAATGGTTGACGGGCAGGGTAATTTTGGAAACCAGGATGGAGATCCTCCCGCAGCGATGCGATATACAGAAGTGCGCCTGCAGCGTATTGCAGAAAGCATGCTGGACGATATTGAAAAAGATACCGTTGATTTTCAACTAAATTTTGATGATAGTTTGCAGGAACCAACTGTCCTACCCACCCGTATTCCCCAATTACTTGTAAATGGAAGCAGCGGAATTGCTGTAGGAATGGCTACCAATATGCTGCCGCATAACCTTAGCGAGGTAGTAGACGGATGTGTCGCATACATTGATGACAAAAACATTACCATAGAGGAGTTAATGGTACACGTGAAGGCTCCCGATTTCCCTACCGGAGGTGTTATCTACGGAATGGAAGGTGTAAAGCAAGGTATGCTTACAGGCCGTGGAAGGGTAGTGCTTCGGGGAAAATGCCAGGTAGAAACCAAGGCAAGCGGCCGGGAGACAATTATTATAACAGAAGTTCCTTACCAGGTTAACCGTGATGTGCTCACCGATAAAATCGGACAGCTTGTAAATGATAAAACAATTGAAGGCATTGCACACGTAAACAATGAAAGTAACAAACGTGAGGGAACGCGTATTGTAGTAGACCTGAAGCGTGATGGCGTAGCAAATGTAATTATTAACCAGTTATATAAGTTCACTGAACTTCAGACAAGCTACGGGATTAATAACGTAGCGCTCACAAAGGGCCGTCCTAAAACAATGAACCTGAAAGAACTAATAATAGAGTTCGTTGATTTCAGGATGGATGTAGTGACCCGCCGTGCACAATTTGAATTAAGAAAAGCCCAGGACCGGGCGCATATTCTTGAGGGTTATCTCATAGCTCTTGATCATCTTGATGAAGTAATTTCTTTGATCCGTAACTCATCTAATCCGGAGATAGCTAAAGAGAACCTGATAAATGCAGGATGGGGATTAGATGAAATACAGGCAAAAGCAATTCTTGAACTTCGTTTACAGCGCCTTACGGGAATGGAGCGTGAGAAGATAAAGGAAGAATTTGATGAATTAATGAAAGTGATCGCGCACCTGCAGGAATTATTAGCAAGCGAAACACTAAGATATGATTTGATAAAAAAGGAATTACTGGAAGTAACAGACAAATTTGGTGATGCAAGAAAGACAGAGATATCCTATTTATCAAATGAGATGAGAATTGAAGATCTGATTGAAGAAGAAGATGTTGTAATAACTATTTCGCATTTTGGTTACATTAAAAGAACGTCTTCAGATGAGTACCGCCAACAGAAAAGAGGCGGTCGCGGATCTATGGGAACCAGAACAAGAGATGAAGATTTTATTGAACATTTATTTGTGGCTTCGACTCATCACACTTTAATGTTTTTTACCGAAAAGGGCAGGTGTTTCTGGCTTAAAGTATATGAAGTTCCCGAAGGAGATAAAAACACTAAAGGTCGTGCAATTCAGAACCTGATGCAATTGCCTGGCGATGATAAAATAAGAGCAATCATAGACATAAAAGATTTTACAGATAAAGAATATGTCAACAATCATTATATCATTCTTTGTACTAAAAAAGGAATAATTAAAAAAACCCAGTTAGAAGATTTTAGCAGGCCAAGAGCAAATGGCATTAATGCTATAAATATTAATGACGGAGATCAGTTGCTTGAGGCTCGTTTAACAGACGGAGGATGTGAAGTTATGCTGGCGGTAAAATCAGGAAGAGCCATCCGTTTTCCTGAAGAAAAAGTCCGTTCTACAGGTCGTGGTACAATTGGTGTCTTTGGCATTGACCTTGATGATGCTACAGATGAAGTAATTGGTATGGTTTGTGTAAATAAAGACGACGTCAGCAGAAATATACTTGTCGTTAGTGAAAAAGGATTTGGCAAACGGACGAATTTAGATGAATACCGTATAACCAACAGGGGAGGAAAAGGAGTTAAAACGATAAACGTAACAGAAAAGACCGGAAGCCTTGTAGGAATACTCGAAGTAAATGGTAAAGAAGATCTTGTAATCACTTGTAAATCAGGAATAACGATAAGAACAAGTGTCGCAGAAATAAGAGAAGCCGGCAGAGCAACACAGGGTGTGAAACTGATAAGAATTGATGAAGGAGATGAAATTGCAGCCATCACTAAAATTCAGGAGCAGGAAGAAGCAATCGTATTAACCGAAGCCTCCATTGAAGCAGAAAATGAAGCGATAGATAAATTAGAGCCGGATATCGAAAGTGCAGAAGGTGAAATGCCAACTGATAAGACAGATATTAATACAAATGATCAAAATTCATCTGAAAGTGAAATCTCTAATGATACTTTAGAAGATTATGAATAAAATTAAACAACAATTAAAACAGACAATATGAAAAAAATAACGATTGGTGTGATGCTTTTATCTGCTTTAAGTACAACAGTTAAAGCACAGGATTATAAAAAAGTAAGAGAAGCATTGGTATTGGCCCAGGTGCCTGGAACTGCCGGATCGGCAAAACTTGAAGAGGCAAAAGCACAATTAGATAAAGTGCTCGCAGATCCAAAAGCTGAAGGCAAAGCGGAAACTTACCTTTTAAAAGCGGAAGTGCTTGGATCTATTGCGGGTAATGATGCTTTAAAAGCTAAATACCCTGGAGCAGATGCAGAAGGTTTACAGTCGTTGAAAAAATATTATGAGCTTGAGCCAAGTGGTGAGAAAATTAAGGCCGAGCCAGGTGCTGCTAACGCAATAAATAGTTTATCAAATTCTTTTACTGCCGGAGGAAACAAATACTTCAACTCAAAAAATTGGGATTCTGCCTTTTCTAATTATCAAAAGCTTGCTGAGTTAAGTGATATGTTGATTCAATACAAAATGACAAATACTGCTTTTGACACTACCAGTAATTTATATGCCGGAGCTACTGCACAAAGCGCAAAGAAAAATGATGAGGCAGCGAAATATTACGCTAAAATAGCGGACCGTAAAATTGGTGGTAAAGATTACGAAGCGGTATATCAGTTCCTAACTCAATATTATCTGAACAATAATAACCAGGCTCAGTTTAAAAAGTATTTGGCTTTGGGAAAAGAAGTTTATCCAACAAATACTGCATGGAACGAGTTTGAATTTGCAAATACAACCGAAAATGCCAACATAGAAGATATGGCAAAAAAGTTTCAGGAAGCAGATGCTGCAAAAACTCTTGATGCTAAAAGTTATATGGACTACGCGGATTACTTCGTTAACAGTAAAAAGATAAAAGATCTGGATCCTGCACAAAGAGCACCGTATCTAAACATGGCATTTACTGCTTTCTCAAAAGCTGCTGACCTTGATACTTCTAATGGCTTAACAAGTTATAATGCAGGCGTTATTGCTTACAACTTTTTTCAGGATGCAAGTGATTCAGCGAAACAAATAAAAGGTGTTACTGCTGCTATCAAATCAAAAAGGGCAAAGGCCGATAAGCAAGTTGACTCAGCAGCAGATAAAAGCATAGTCTGGCTAGAAAAATCTTATAACACACTTGCTTCAAAAGCTAATCGCACGAAAACAGAAACAAATGTTGCAGGCAAAGCTGTAGACTTTTTATATAATTTAGCCGCCTACAAAAGAGACAGGAGCAAAGCCTTAAATCCTAAAGAATATGATAAGTACGACGCAAAAATGAAACTTTACGACAATATGCATGGCAAGTTTTAAAAACTAAATATTTTAAATTTATAAAAAGGGCTATCCGAAAAGGGTAGCTTTTTTTATAAGTATTTATTGATGTTAAGTGCCCTTCCCAGGAGGATTATTTCTATAATAGTTTGTTTTTCATTACTACGGAACTTAATTACCTTGTCTTCTTGGATGTGGAAGCTGAGCGTGAATACTATTTGATTTTTCAGATATTTAGTGCATCTGATATAATAGAAGAGTGTCTAGCTTTGTGTTTTGTACTTTTATTTCCATTCTCATTCCTTCTAACTTTTCTTCACTTTTATTAACCTACCGGAAGATAGTCGAAATCGTAATAAATGCTGCTGAAAATAAACCTAAGCAAAAAGTCCTTCGCTAATATTAAATCGGTGCTCTATTAAAGGAAGGTATAATAACTCATTTACATGTTTAACAAATTTGTTTGTTTTGTCTATGGATTGATCTAATTAAATATATAGTTAATTGAATTTTTCTCTTTGAAGCTTCTCGTATAGATTACTTCTATAAAGGTACTATACGTACCGACGGAAACAGTTTTTTATTAGTATCAACTCGGTCGTTTTCTAATAATATTCTACTATCTGCCATGCATTGTTCTACTGTCTTTTTCGAGATGCTTGAAAGTGCTTTAAAGGCAAAATCTAAGTTTGGGATTAATATATTTAGTCCTTCTGTATCTATGTCTTTCTCGTTACAAATGTCAACTTCAATAGATTTAGGGAAATAAATAACTTTGGGCTTTGAAAGAGCTGTGCGTGGTGTAGAGCTATATAAAACTGTTTGGTTATAGTAATTCCAAATCTTTTTTACAGCCTCATCAACTGAAATGTGTTTCATTTTTTGCTTTTTGTTTTTTATGAACCCAACCGCAGGTTTCGTAAATTTTTCATTGAATAAATTTGCTTGCAGCATTGGCACAGCCAAAGGGTTTACGCTAAAATAAATACGGGCATTAATTAAGATACAGAATGAAGAAAAAGAAAGGGGTTTATTGAAAATTTAATACAATTACTTTTATTTAGGAGTGGTGGCCTCTTATAGTTGGATTTTGTTATTGCAATAATTGTTTCGTAAAATATCCAAGAACAAAGCCTAATATCAGCTTAATTACATCCACTAAAATATCGCTGATTTGATTTTTAAAAGGAATGGCGTAAGACAGTTTTTCAAAAAAGTTTAATCTTTTAAGCTCTTTAAGTTTTGGCTTATGTTCTTCGATACGAATATCCTGTTTTTTTCTATTCATATAATCTAGAAAATTATTCATTTCTTTTTCCGAATAGAATACAATGTCGTAATCTGGATTTGTATTTATGTCTCCGTTTATAGATTGTGACCAAACAAGCAGTTTTGATGGATATTTACTTTCTGGCATCTATTATTATTGGCTTTCAAATATAGCTGTTTAGAACCAATAACCTCCCTGCGAGTGCTTTTTTCTATTTATTATCACAAAGATAAGAAATTGCTTATTACTTAACATAATATTAATTATAGGAAAAGTAATAAAAAGAAATTTATGAAAAATGATCAGCATAGTCTTAAAATCCCTGAAGCTAACTCTCTTCCACTACATATTTATTAACAATCCCTAACTTTGATACATACTAATAATCGCATGACTGCAATACCTAAAAAAAAATATACAGTTGCGGAGTATTTACAAATGGAGTTAACAGCTCGATATAAGAGCGAATACTATAACGGTGAAATTTTCCCCATGGGAGAAATTGAAGGTGATACACCCGAAGCAATGGCCGGAGCTTTGCCTGCGCATAATGCTATTTCATCAAACATCATCTTTATTTTTCAAAGTAAGTTACGCGGTAAAGGGTGTAAGCCTTATGGCAGCGACCAAAGAATTTTTATTCCTGAAACCGGCCTTTATACCTACCCGGATATATTTCGGTGTTTTGCGGTCCATTGCAATACCAGGATAACATGACCTTACGAAATCCTGTGCTATTGGTGGAAATTTTATCAAAAGTAACCGAAGGATATAACCGCGGCAGTAAATTCGAAATATATCGTTCTATTCCGGCCCTTGTTGAGTATTTGATGGTGGATAGCCGCCGTGTGCATGTTGAACTCTGGCGCAGAGAAAACGGCAGACGGCTGCTTGCTGCCGAAACCAATGATGTAAACGAAACTATTGAATTAAAAAGCATTGAAGGCATATTTTCTTTACACGATTTTTATTTTGATGTTTTGGATATGATAGAGCAGCAACAGTCTTAACCTGTGACCTATATTATTTTTCTCCTTTGTAAATTTCACGAATATCAATTTCAGGATTTACTACGCTATATCCCACTTCGCATAATTTTCTGTCGGCAGAAATAAAGGTTACTTCATTATATTGAGATAGTTGTACAAAACAAGCTAAATGAATAGCATTTAATATTCTTAAGTTACACCTCTCTCCCACTTTACAATTTTGATTTCTTAAATTTTACCATCCTCTGGCTGCATTCGGCATAATTCAACTTATTTTGTGTTCCGTCAAATCATGCAAGTTACCACAAACTCTTCCGCTCTTTTCGGTAATGACACCGGTCAACAGGTGTTTGCTGAAGTCATTATTCCGCTTGCCTTACCAAAAAATTATACCTGGGCGATACCTGAACATTTGAAGGAAAATATACAGCCGGGTTCAAGAGTGGAAGTACAATTGAAGAATAAAAAATACTCCGGTATTGTAAAGCTTTTACATACCAATAAACCCGCATCTTTTGAACCGAAAGAAATTCTGAACGTATTGGATGAACAACCTCTGGTTTATCCAAACCAATTGAAGTTATGGCAATGGATGGCAGAGTATTATATGTGCAACGAAGGAGATGTTATGCAGGCTGCTTTACCATCACATTTAAAATTATCAAGTGAAAGCATACTTACTTATAATGAAGAATATGGCGAGGATTTTTCTAATCTGAACGATGAAGAATACCTGGTAGCCGAAGCCCTGCTGCTAAAGAAAGAACTAAAGCTTAGTGAAGTTCAGCAAATATTAGATGTCTCCCATGTTTACCCGGTTATAAAAGGCCTGATTGAAAAAAAGGCTTGTATGGTTTGGGAAGCTTTAAAGGAAACCTACAAAAACAAACTTGAAACATACATACATCTTTTACCCGATTATCACAATGAAGAAAACCTCGCCAAACTGTTAAACGAATGGAGCAAAAACAAAGCACCTAAACAACTGGAATTGCTTCTTGCGTACCTGCATTTGATTAAAACGGAAGGAGAAGTTACCCAAACAAATCTTTTAAAAAAAGCAAATGCAACCGTAGCACAGCTAAAAGGTTTGGCTGATAAAAATATATTGCGGTTAGAAAAACGATCTATTGACAGGCTTCCATCGCTTCCAAGGAATATAGTGATAGATTTTGAATTATCATCTGCACAGGCAATTGCTGCTGATAGTGTAAAACAGGTTTTAAACAATAAGGCTGTTTGTTTGCTGCAGGGTGTTACATCCAGCGGCAAGACTCAGATTTATATTAAAATAATCGAGCAGTATATTAAAGAAGGAAAGCAGGTGCTTTACATGCTTCCAGAAATTGCATTAACTGCCCAGATTATACGAAGGCTGCAAAAATATTTTGGCGGCTACATAACCATTTATCATTCTAAATTTAATCCAAACGAACGGGTAGAAATATGGAACAAAATAAAAACAGGTGAAACGAAAGTTGTTTTAGGTGCAAGATCGTCTTTGTTTCTTCCGTTTAAAGACCTCGGACTCATAATCGTTGATGAAGAACACGATGCCTCTTATAAGCAACAGGAGCCTGCGCCGCGTTATCATGGCCGTGATGCTGCTATTTTTTATGCTTCATTATTCAATGCAAAAGTGTTGCTTGGAAGCGCAACTCCGTCTATTGAAAGCTATTACAATACGCAAACAGGAAAATACAGTTTGGTTAACTTAACCGAACGTTATGGCAACGTGCAGATGCCGCTGATACAGATAATAGATGTAAAAACAATCATTCCGCAAAACAAAGGAAAGATAATTTTATCGCCACAATTAACAGAGGCTATACAACAAACACTGCAGAAAAAAAAGCAGGTGATTTTGTTTCAGAACCGCCGTGGTTATTCGCCCTACCAGATTTGTGGTACCTGCGGTTGGATACCACAATGCGAACACTGCAATGTCTCACTCACCTATCATAAAGCAAAAAACAAATTGCAGTGCCACTACTGCGGTACGGTTTATCCTTTGGTGCTTACCTGTGCTGCCTGCGGCAGTCATAATTTTATGCAGAAAAACTTCGGCACTGAAAAAATGGAAGAAGCATTAACAGATGCATTTCCTCAGGCTAAGATTGCAAGGATGGATTATGACAGCATTCGCGGAAAAAATGACCATGATGCACTCATTAAATTATTCGAGCAACAACGAATAGACATTCTTGCCGGAACACAAATGGTGGTTAAGGGACTTGATTTTGAACACGTAGATCTCGTAGGCATTGCAGATGCTGATGCCCTATTAAACTTTACTGATTTCAGGGTAAATGAAAGAGCCTTCCAGCTAATGGAACAGGTGAGCGGACGTGCAGGCCGCCGTGAAGAACAGGGAAAGGTAATTGTGCAGGTAAGCAATACAAATCATCCCGTACTGCAGTTTGTGCAACACCATAATTACGAAGAGCTATACCGGTTTGAAATAGAAAACCGGAGGCAGTTTTTTTACCCGCCTTTCTCGAGGATTATTCAATTAACCTGCAAGCATAAATTCAGAGATGTTGCAGAAGAAGCAGCAAATATTTTGGGTCGGTTTTTAACTGAAAAATACGCAGCATACCTAAGTGGCCCTGCCGAGCCTGCAGTGAACCGGGTAAGAAACCAATACCTGTTTGAACTATTGCTGAAACTACCTAAAGATGCCCAATTTATTCGTCAATGCAAACAAGATATATTGCAGCAAATTGCTATTATTCAATCTAATAAAAGATACCGGAGTGTAACTATAATCTCAGACGTGGACGCTGTGTAGAGCTATAAGAATTTTTGTTTAACCGGCTTTGTACTTCTATTTTTCTGCCGTTGAGTTGCACTCGTATACAGAAGAAAGTGCTTCTGCTTTTATCAATTATTTAACTGCCGAAATAGCTCTAGGGTTAAAATTATATTTAATTATTTAATTTTGATTATCCTTCTAAATTTGAATACTAATGACTAATATCGAAAATAAAAATTTTAGTGAAGAAGCTGCTATTGCAAGCTCCATCGCACCTTGGCTTTCAGTTCGCGACAGTGTGAGAGCTGTTGACTTTTACAAGTCTGCATTTGGAGCAAATGAGGTCTATCGCCTGGAATCGCCTGATGGAGGTCTTGTGGCAAGACTTTCTGTTGATGGCGCAGAGTTTTGGTTAAGTAATGAATCGCCTGACCAAAGCAACTTAAGTCCTGAATCTCTTGGTGGAGGATCTGTCCGAATAATTTTGACAGTGACGAATCCTGATGCTCTCTTTGCCAGGGCGTTGGAAGCCGGAGCAACACAAGTGTTCCCTGTAGGCGAGGAACATGGTTGGAGATTGGGACGCCTGGTTGATCCTTTTGGACTTCACTGGGAGATTGGTCGCCCCTTATAACATAGTATGTTTCTGATGTGACTAACTTAAGGCTCATTGTTAGACTTTCAGATTTACTTTGCTTACTTATAATTAATAGCCGGAAGTGTTATAACAAAAAGCGTAAATAGTCTCATAAAAACAGGAGTCATTGTTTACGGAATTGCTGATAAAAAAATCAATTATTATCCGGTTTTTTGTGTCTCTAAAGTAAGTCTTACTTGTACAAAGATTAAAAATTATTTTAAATGAAAGAAAAAACAAGAAAAGGAAAAGAACCTGTTGCATCTGCTCATATTGCAACTTTTATAGAAGAAATGAAAGTGAATAGAATGTATGAATTACCTGTGAATGCTGATTTTAAATGGGCTATGATAGAACATAATGAATTTGGCTACTGCTGGACAATAGGATACAAAGGAATTTGCACAAATACTTATTCAACGGATCCAATAAATAATATAAAATATTGGACAACAGAGGCAGAGGCTAAAGGTAATTTAATTGAAAAATTTGTACAAGCAGAAACTGAATAATCAGGAAAGGCACGATGAGAAAGTGTTTAACCAGGTTAACTTGAACTTTAGATATTAAAATTCAATTAAAATACTTTTAGAAAGTTTTGAATAAATATCGTGCATACTGTAAGGTTTATCAAGAAAGTCATGAATACCTAAACTCTTCAATTTAACCCATTTTGCAGCTAACCTGACTGTAATAGGCGTTGTTGTTGGGTTTCATTTTTTTTGTGTTCCAGTTTGTGTACTACAGATTTTCTTTTGGTGAAGG
>JAABUS010006507.1_pt1 | contig 14132 bp, 16 predicted proteins | sample 5560161 | NCBI WGS metagenome assembly JAABUS01 (sample SAMN10711885, study PRJNA513376) | rock metagenome | isolation source: Antarctica rocks | place: Antarctica: Victoria Land, Trio Nunatak nord | collected 2016-01-04 | reverse complement strand
GGGGTATGCATTGGGCCTTCGGAGAGGGTTGGGTGCTCGCTTGCGGTGGCAGTGGTAGAGCGTTTTTGCTTGTTAGATATGCATCAGATCTTTGGAGAGGGGTTTTGGAGAGGGGTTTTGGAGAGGGGTTCTTGGAGAGGGGTTTTGGAGAGGGGTTCTTGGAGAGGGGTTCTTGGAGAGGGGTTCTTGGAGAGGGGTTCTTGGAGAGGGGTTCTTGGAGAGGGTTCTTGGAAAACTGTTTTCATTCACTTGGGATGGGGTTGGTAGGGCGAGAATAAGAGATGATGAATTTTGGCAAGAGCTGGAATTCCTAATATGCTGCTTTGCTAGTAGGGAGTGGGAGTTCGAGATAGATATAAGGAGGAGATAAGTATGGGGTAGAGGTTGTTGGAGATAAGAGTTGCAGATAGTTTATGCACTGGGCTTTCTAGAGAGTATAACTCATCTGCTAGGGATAGGATTGATAGAGGACAATGTAAACGGGGGGGATAGTTGCGAAGTAAGATAAAGGGCTTTCCGGAAGAAGATTGTAGATAGCAACGGGAGATAGAAAGCGGTGGTTCGTAAGAACTGCAAGTAGCGCCTCTCGGGTTCTCTGATAGGGAAATTGCTGATATGTAGGGCTTGAGATACGGTGCTGGGAATCAAAGAGGTTCCCTTCTACTTGTGGTGGGTTTTGGAGTAGAGGTGGATTTGGATCTTTGAATTATGTTGAAGGAGCATATCAAGCGGAAGGTCTTCGATATTTGAGTAAGGGGTCGGACCATGGTAATGACTCGGTCCGTGTCCACTTCATAGTAATTCAGTGTAAGATACCGCTCACGCAACATCCTCTGTCGAACATTGTTGATTGCACTAAGATGGGTACTTGGGAGTCCTGAGCAGTTCCTTCTCCTCAATTCGGGGAAGAGATATTAGACTAGGAGGTCTTCGATAGCAAGTTTTCAACAGGTACCTATGCTTGTTGAGTACCCCAAGCCTAGTAACAATAAGATAGCCAATGTCGGTAGCATCCACATTTTGCTCATCCATGCTGCAACGGGCTTTGATGAGTGGCGCCAGTAGAAGGATGTGGTTGTCAGGATCGGTGACGGCAGTGTCTCTCATGAGAAGTACGTAGAGGTGATTTCTGATTGCCTGATCCGCAATGTGCTTTTCGTTCGTGTCCATTTCCTTCCTCAAGTCCACTAGTGTTGCGAGACCCTCGACTTCTCTCAGCTCTCGATCGAACGATTCCTGCCATCGTCATGTTAACTACTCCAGGCTCATGGAAATCATTCAAGTGTAACTTACATCGTTTGACGACATGACGAAGTAGCTACGACTGTGGCTATGTAGAAGTAGCGGAAGGTTACTTGACACTAAAACTGGATGAGGACGTGAATTTATTGTAGGTTGAAGAGGAAGACCTTTATGATCGAGGTGAGGGCTAGATGACTCTAGCGTGAATGACGCGAGCAATAGTGAAGTGAGGCGCGAAGTGACGACGCGCCAAGCAGGAGGTGAATGGGCATGCACACACGGGAAAAAGGAGATCTGGTCAAGGGATGACGATGTCGTTGGTGAGGAGATTTGGCTCAATCTCTGGGTGTGGAGCGAGAAGGATTCTTACTTGAAAATCGGTCAGAGTATGGTCAATCTACGCAAGGAAACGGCATTGAAAAGCCCACAACATCGAATAGCAGAGTCTAGCTCTCCTTGAAGGGACTTTTCGCACAATCTCTAGCGACAGTGAGAGCAGGAAGGATGGGACTTGCTGGTAGGTAGCGCTTGAGTGAGGTTCCGAGATGCTGCTGATCAGGGTAGCTCGTACTGGCGACTTGGGGACGCAAAAACGTACCGCAATTTTGCACAATGTTCGGGAGGGTGAGAAAATGGAGATAGAGTCAAACACGGTTCCGAGGTTCTGCGATGGTGTATTTCCAACGGAGTTGGAGGAATTACCGGTACGTCGAGGCGGAGTAGTATTTCACAAAGGCCAACGAAGCTCACCATTGAGCATACTGTATGTGGATTAGTTGACGTTGAATTGATCTTCGCCAGATAGTGGGCTAATTGCGGCTAAGCTCGTTGAGTCTGCCCACTTGTCGCTCCATAATCCTCCATCGTATGCCCTCCTCACATTAGAGCGACCTTGTCTCCTCAGTAAGAAAGACAGTAAAAAGCATTTCGATCGAACTTGACGGTCTCTTCCTCTGCATCTGTCTCGACGCTGTCATCGAGTTCCTCAATCTTGGTACTCTCATCGAGTTCCTCTTTCTTGACAGAGACCCGACCAGATCTATAAGTGTTTTAGTGACACCTCGGAAGACGAGAGGTTTATGACATGAACATACCTTTTGGTGATGCCGAAATAGAGAGAACGTTGACGTTCCCAGTTGCTTTGCAATTCCTGTTGTCTGCTTGAAGAAATCAGTACAGAGAGGGGCTTCTAGAGCAGCGCCAAGAAGGGGTGAGAGTACTCTTTCGACTGACGTGATGCTTTCAAAACCTTCAACCTATGACCAATGCAGCGACTTATGGCAACCTCCATTTCATGGTGTTTCATCAGAAGGCGGATCTTGACCATTAGACTCATAATACGGGCGTCATCGCCGACACCATAAGATTCCACAATTATCTGTCGCGCAAGTGAGGCAAAGTGATTCTTAATCAGCTCTTCAATGGTTTTGATTTCAGCGGCTTCCATGTCTTCGTCCTGCTCAAGCGGCGAACAAAAACCTCGCAGTTCCTTGAGTTCACTATCGCAAGGCTTCTAAAAATTATTTATGTTAGCATAGTTTTTTCTTGCAGGTAGAATTGCTCTTATTCAAGAGACTAGTAGAGAAGTGGGTAGATGCAAAAGGCAAGCAAAACATTGAAAAGAACGTGGGATTTCGATGCGGCAGTGATAACGACAGTAAAGCCTTTGACTTATGGGTGACTTACCTTGCATAAGCGCTCCTCACGCTCGACCAGTATAGGCATAGCTGATAGTCGTCGGACCACCTAAGGCTTCTGACGATAGCAGCCAGATCACCCAGTGACTGTCGATGGGATATTTGGCTATGTTGAAGCACCGCCGTGCTAAGCGTTGTCATTGTGATGAGCTAAAGTCTCATCGACCCGGGAGTTGATCGTGATGTAAGAAGGAGAGCTGTGTTGGTGAGGTGATGTCTTTAGCATAAGTAGCGAAGTTGACCATGCAAGTGAAGCGCGAACCGATAACGCGCCGGAGGGCTGATGAATCACTCAGGTAGGTCTCAGATGGTATGGCTTTTTGGCCACACTGGAGGGCCTTGACAAGAATACACTACTGGGCTGGCACGAGTCTCTCCAACGAGCATTGCCTGAGACGCGTTGTGACAGATAGATCTATGAGTCGATGGGTAAGGTGCAAGACGTTGAACCTTAAGAGATTCGAGTTGTGCGTTAAGGGGGAATCATCTCGTCCTTTGATGATCGATCACTTACTGGGAGTGATCGTGGGCGACGCCTTTAGTGGTGAGCTTAAAAAGGGATCTCTGTGGAAAGGTATGGGGGCGCGTCTGGCATTGTGTGTACAGAGCATCAGATTTAGCAAAAAGGTATCATGGCACATAAGCTTAGTAATGAGAATTTTCTGTCGTTAAAGCCGTTAACCCGCTTCACAAATAGCCTCGGAACGACTCCAGCGCAAAGGCTATGCCAAGGGGAAAGAAGAGCATAGTCAATCCACAACTGACCCCGTAGCCTATATCAAGATTCGGCTTCTTCCACCTCAATACACAGGCTTCTTCGCTCGTTGTTTCTCTGCTAGCTCCTGCAAGCGTACCTCTTGCAGGCGTCTCTTCCTAGCCTCGGGCGGCAGCTTCTTGAGCTCCGCCTCTATCATCGCCTCTCTCGCATCATCCTTCTTGGCTTGCTTGGTCGCTTTGGTTTCTTCCTCTTCCACATCATCGAAACCAGCCTCCATATCGTCTGATTCATAATTTTCTTCCCCATCCGTTCCCGATTCTCCCTCTTCGGAGTAGCTGTCATAGCGATACCGAGAGGCTGTGGATCGCCCATTCTCTGCACGAGGTAGTGGCTTCTTTTGGCTTGTATGCGAAGATGAATTTCCGCCACCCATGGTACCTTTGTAAGCTATTTGAGGCTTGGGCTTGGCGATGGCTTGTGCAGTCCCTCTATAGGCCGGTTCCGGTACCTTTCTGCCTGAGGCAGCACCGGGCCTGCCCGACAGCTTCGAGGCGGAGCCGCTGCTAAGGTCGCCGGAGGAGTTGCGACTATGCCCGTTAGGCGCTTGTGACTTGCCAAGACGACCCTTTTTCTGCAGCATAAGCTCTTTCTTGTTGCTCAAAGCCTTCTTATCCTTCGGCTGATGTTTGATAATTCCGACCACTGGAGGGGCTTCCTGGGCTGCTTTCGCTCGAGCCATGATCTCAGCAAACGAACCTTTCTTGGGAGCTTTGGAGCCATCTAAAGGAGGTAATTTCGACGTAGCGATTATAGATGGGGCCGATGCAGGGATTTTTTTCACGCCACGGTTGGGTAGGCCTTGCACTGAAGGTTTGGAAGGGATCGGCTTTGGTGTTTGCGTAGATTGCTGAGAGATAATATGCGAAGATAGCATAGAGCTAGAACCACGGTAGCCGCTCCCCTTCAAGGCCTTTTCATTGGATCTAGGCAAGATTTCTTCTGCCTTACGCTTCTGACTTGGTGGGGGCGCCTTGGCTAAGAGTGGATTGCCATTGCGGTCGTTGCTTGCGATTTTCTCATTTACCTCTGGTCTAGACTGTGAAATTGGTAGTAGCTGCGGAGACAGGACCGCATCTCTGTTGCCAATGGAGCTTATGACTGAGTTGAGGAACTGGGATGTAACATTAGCGTCTGAACGCAGAGCAGGGGCGGTCCAGGACTGATGTGACTCACACTCATCGTGGTGTTATCTTGTCGACCCTCTCCTCTCTGCTATCTGCGATGTTTTGGGGCAAAGCGAAGAGTCATAATCTATGGAGTTCCTGCCCGGATACGGTCGATGGATGCGGGTGCTGGGAGGGGGGTGGGAAAGAGCGAGAGAAGAGAAATACGGGAAATCTATACCTAGCGAGAGAGCGAGTGTTGAGAAGTGAACGGATAGTGATCCAAAAGATGAAACGTGAATTAATACAAGAAAGAAAAGCGAAACCGAGAAGAACAAAGAAACACTTATCGGGAAAGAGGCTCCAATCACACTACTCGTAGGGCTTAGCGATCCTCCCGCTTTTAGCCTCTCCCACAAGCCCCACTAAGACTTTCTATCAATTCTAAACGCTGAGCTTGACTCACCAACTTCCCACTCCATAAGAACTTGACGTTTCAGTCTCCGCTCAGCGGTTAAATCGATTGACTCTCCTGTTCGAACATCAGATTTCCACATGTGAGTGTCTCCCGAATATGCCCAACCATCCCACAAGTCAGACAACGAGGGGGGATGTGCACTGACATGAAAATACAGAACATCCACAATGAAGCACCTCGCAGCTTATCTTCTCCTAGGCCTCGGCGGCAACACTTCTCCATCAGCAGAGGATGTCAAGGGCGTTCTCGACTCGGTTGGAATCGAATCAGACAGCGACCGCCTGGACAAGCTGATCAGCGAGCTTAAGGGCAAGGACCTGCAGGAGGTACATCGTGGACTGCTGAACAGCTTAGGGACCATGGCTGACAGTCGTCCGTACAGTTGATCCAAGAGGGTTCCGCTAAACTTGCCTCTGTGCCGTCTGGTGGAGGGGGAGGAGGAGGAGGTGGTGCTGCGGCTCCTGCCGCTGATGCAGGGGGTGACACTAAAGAGGCAGAGAAGGAGCCTGAGAAGGAGCCTGAGAAGGAAGAGTCAGACGAGGATATGGGCTTCGGTCTGTTCGATTAACATGTTGGTAATATGAAGAGGTTCGAGACTGGCAGAGGCTTGGGAGTGATCTCTGCGGTTCGTCGAGGGACCGAGTGATAAATCAAGCAAGCACGCTCCGCCTTTGACTCCTATCCTTTGGTACAGTGATTTGTTGCCTGTGTCATTGCCATCTTGATGACCTGGGTACTTGAATGTCCTGACGGTCGTACACTATGTGCCACAAAAGGTAGTCATACTTTTATGAATGTAGTCTGAGAAAGAAAAGCAAGAGATTACCGATGGCCTCATACTGCGTTCGTCTTCTCGTAAAGCATGATCTATGCCATCTAGCTCGACTCGAGAGAATCCATAGGGCTGAACGGTCTTGGCAGGACCATCCTCGCTTAGCTAGCGCCTCCACGAACCTCGCCTTCAGACTTGTCGCAATCAAACACAACCACAATTAGGACGCTCTTCAAGCACACGACCACTGAAGCAGAATCACCTTCAGATCGCAATCATGGCTGACGCCAACTACGTGAGTACTTCTGTGCGCCGGTGATGGCACATCCGAGTGATTCGTCTTGATATGGCTGACACTTATCCCGCACAGAACGCCGAGGAAGCCGCTGGTACGTAAACCCAGCACCTAGTTTCCACGCTGTCAGAGCCATGATGGCAATACATTCTGTTATCAGGAAGACCATCGCTGACCGGTGACGCCACCGAACAGAGCTCAAGAAGAAGAGAACCTTCCGCAAATTCTCCTACCGCGGCATCGACCTCGACCAGTACGTCTCCCTCCCCCTGCCCCTCCTCCCCTCCCCACCTCCTCCCCACCACCCACTAACCCCGCTTCCTCCCCCCCCCCCAGACTCCTCGACCTCACCTCCGAACAACTCCGGGACGTCGTCCACGCGCGCGCCCGCCGCCGCTTCAACCGCGGCCTCAAGCGCAAACCCATGGGCCTCATCAAGAAACTCCGCAAAGCCAAGCAGGAAGCCAAACCCAACGAGAAACCGGATCTCGTGAAGACCCACCTCCGGAACATGATCGTCGTGCCGGAGATGATTGGCAGTGTCATTGGCATCTATAGCGGGAAGGAGTTCAATCAGGTGGAGATCAAGCCGGAGATGGTGGGGTTCTATTTGGGGGAGTTTAGTATTAGCTATAAGCCGGTGAAGCATGGGCGGCCGGGCATTGGGGCGACGCATTCGAGTAGGTTCATTCCGCTGAAGTAAGGGGGATGGGGAGGGGTATTGGGGGGTGGGAGAAAGGGAGGGAGGGGAAAGATGAATGAATGGATGCGAGAGATTGGGCTGTTGTTTGCGAGATGCTGCGAATGGTCATCATGAATGAATACCAGTCTATTGCTGTGGCATGCTGAGCCGATTTTCGTATGAATCCTGCGGTCAGGTGCTCAAGTCCTACGGGTCTGATTTTGTTGCTTCCGAAAACACAAAAGTGTGCCCTTTTTCCCAGCAGCAGCAGGCTTGACATGATTTGCCAGCGCTAGCCTGCGATATTGAAGATGTGTTGGAGGTTACAGGTATGATGAGCATGGACGGATACATCTATCGCGAGCATATCCGCGAGGGCCATCGAAGTATGGCTTGAGGACTTGGATATCATGTCGTGTGGGTGGATGCGTTGATGCTGTATACTCAAGTCTCCTGCTGACTCAACCTATCAAAGGTTCCTTGAGTGGGTCCAAGCATCAGACTCAATAGCACCAGCAATTCTACAGAATCATCTCTAAACCCAGAGAAGTACATTGCAAAAGGAGCAATGGCATCGCACTTGATTGAGCATCTATTACGTTTCTATGACCCAGGTATAATAGCTGAGTAGTGTCCTTCCTTCTCTGCAATACCACAGCAGAGCCTCAAATCGGCACGGTGAGCGGACACATTGTGCTACATATATCATCAGCTTCATATGCTATAATCCGCGATTCTTGCCTTGACTCTGTGGAAACCTGTCGAGGGAGCATAAAACAAAGTGTGGAAACTTACGAAGCACCACCATCCACAATCATGTTCGAACCCGTCATATAGCTGCTGAAGCCGCTAGCTAGGAAGCCAGCTACACGCGCAACTTCAGTCGGCAAGCCGGATCGCTCGAGGCCGATGTGCTCTTTTTGGGACTGTCGCGGGGAAGTGTCAGCATACTCGCTCGTTGGGTCCGGCGCAGTCACAAGCTGAGCCCCAAGGTTGTGAAACGTTTACACGAGTGTTCGTGATAAGGAGAGTGACTTACCTCTTTCGTTTGCAAGCTCGCAGGAGGCAGCTGTGAGGTCAAACCCTTCATATCAATGTCTTTGAGATCGACTCCGACGTCTATTTGACCTGGCGAGATGCAATTGATACGGACGCCAGTACCTGTGTAGAGTGAGTATCAATATATTCCAGAGCTTGAGCGTTCATACCTTTAAGCACCGCGACGCCGGCTCGGACAACACCCAGTGCGGCGTGAGAGCTCATTGTATAGCAAGGTCCCCAGCATCCTACTCAATCTGATGGGTAAGCGACTGCGTCTACTGCGAGCGCAGAATTTGCAAGAAAGATCAAATTAGGTTGCGGTTATCCCGTAAACTTGATTTGAAGACCAGGTGAAGGGTCCGAGCAGTCCGTAACTACTTCAGCTATGTCTGCGGACTCGCAACAAGCGGCCCTGCTTCGTCCGTCGCCTCAGTGGCTGCCCCTGTTTCACAATGCAAGGTGGTGTAAGAGGATAGAGCTTACCGCCATAGGTGCTAGCCACACTGCTCACAACCACGATGCTCCCGTATTTCTCATCCTTCGGGGCCGCCCTTGGATAATGGCCCTTGGACGTCAACTTGCCCATCGCCGGCGGTGCGTATTTCAACGCGAAGAATGGCGCTAGACTGTTTGCCTCGAAGCACTTCTGCAAATCTGCCGGCGTTGTTGCATCGATCGATGGTGGACCAAGCAAGCCGGAAGATGTAACCCAAACGTCCAGGCGACCCCAGGCGTTGAGCACATCGTCAATGAGGGTAAGGGTAGCTTGTTCATCGGAAAGGGAGAGCGGATAGGGTATGATTTTCGTGTCGGGGTGAGAGGTGGACAGGGCCGAGAGAAGCGGCGAAGAGTCCTCGTTGGTGGAGCGGGTACATGCTGGGCTGGGTGAGACGTTGCAGTAAACAAAGACCGAATAGCGGAGGTACCATAAATGCAAGCTGCCCCATGAGCTGGGGGAGATGTTAGTAATGGCCGTAGATTGGGATCGAGAGACATACTGGCTAATTCCTGGACTATGGCTTGGCCAATTGGTTGCATTGCCCCTGTAACAACACATATGAATCCATACTGCAGCTACGTCAACGAGGTTCGGCCGGCGAGAGGCTTGAGTGAGCGCACCAGTTTTCCATCGGAGCGATAGGGAGAGAAAGGTGAAGCATCATCGGTGCTGGCCATCGAATCTGAAAAACAGTTGCACAGAGAAGCCAAAAAATGCGAATGTAGAGCAATATGTAAAGTGCAACCTCGGACCACGTTTGGGAAGAGAGCTGAGATTGTGGGAGGTCGTCTGGAACGACATCTGGGCTAAGGCCATAACGACTGTCGATGACATGCAAATTCGCATGGACCTGGCCTTGATCGCAGGCGCACGTATGCATTATTACTTCAGATGTACAATGATAGACCTGATCTCCACGGAGAGCTTGGAAATCCTTATCGCAGGAGAGCGATAAGAAAAACACGTGATGCCAAGATCTAGGTTGGGAACTTCCTTTTTGTCCTCCGCCTTGATAAGATCATAAGACAGAGCTATTTACGTATTTGAGTCTGGGAGGCCGTCAAGGTCTACTTGAGTGGCAATGATGATCAGACCTGTCACGATATCACGACACGAACTGTTGCTATTCTTGGGCCTGTGAATTCGGGGGGTTTCGGTGTCAGTCACTTTTCCCATGTCCCTGCATGACGCACCCTTGACGGCTCACTTCTGTCGGCATCGGAGTTCGAAGTCTTCCTCTTTGTACTTTCTCATGGCTGCAGAAGTCTGATGTCTTGACTGTTGGCCTCTTTTCCACTGACTGGTCTGCCCTTCCTCCCTTCGTTAACGTCTTCTTACAAAGTGCAGAAAAGGGGCTCCTTTTCTTGCCGGCGCTTAGGATACGGCTCTGATTCTTGTATTCGAGTCGCGGAAATTAAATATGCATGCTGGGAAAGTATCAATGTCTGCATGCAGATGGGGACCCTTTTCGATTCATATGTACGTACCCGCTGTTACACAGCGACAGTGCAAAGCGGCTGAGATCAACGTATCCCCACCACTCAGGCCGGTTTCCCTCGAACACACAGCTTCGCGAATCCAAATGACGTCTCTTATTCTTTGACTATTCCTGTCATTTCCTTTGGATAATGACCTTGTTCATTACCATGGCCACGCGTCAGTCTCCCGACCTGTTCTTATCAGTCTGCTCGAAGATTTGCATTGCAGCTTGACCATCGAGAGTATCATCCATAAGTCTTTCAATAGATTCGGCATTGTTCCTGACATAGCATGATCAGTAGCGGAGGTTGGAGGTGTATCGCGAGCTACCCGTCAGCGCAGAAATGTCGAGCGAAACAAGCTTTGGCGTAAACGGTCAAGGCATCGAGATGGAAAGGAACCCGGGAAGCATCTGTTCGCTAAGCCCTGCAGCCCAAGCACGTCTCGATGAAGCAAAAGCACAGAATGGGTTTGCGACCTATACAGCCTACCTGGAATTCTATCAGCAAGCCTATCCAGGTCTTGGTCGCGTTCTATCCCACTTTAAAGATTACCTCGATTACCGGAGGCCTTATTCGCGTTGACAAGACTCTATTCTGTCATTGACAGAAGTATCCGGTCTCTCTTTGCATGAATATAATTGTACTGACACACAGGGTGCCGGAATCGTCGAAGCCCTTTGCAATCCACCGGACGATACGCAATTACAGATTGTTCTATGGAACATCGAATCCTACTCGGACTGGACTCTGTGCGACAAACTCATTGACTTCCTCGGTCTCGTTCTAAAGCTTGATCCTCGGGTATTTGAGGCCGTGCTTGCTTCTACTAAGCAGGCTCAAGAACTTGACTGGTTGGATGAAGGTCGTTATGACCCCACCCATGCGACCATAGGTGGAATGGTTGCGACGGTATGCGATTCACCGCATCAAAGCGGTACCATACCCGTCGTGCTCGTTATCGGACGATTTCAGTCATACTCCACAGTTCATCCGTATGTGGATGGATCCGCGGCTTTTGACACATTCGCTTGTAGGTGGATGAATACCAGAGGCCTCGATAGGATTCGCCCTTCTCCGCCTTACAAGTCGGCTCAGATTCCGCCCGTTGTCGAGCTAGACTGGCCTTGCTACCAATAATCTTATCGGATACTTCTGACTGAGATGCTGCTGAGAAATCCGAACGTGAGAGGAGATCCCTTTACATTGCTGTTTGTCTGCTTTGTTCCCTTACTTCAAATGAGGCTTTCTGAATTACGTTGTTGCTGCTTTTACTATCGTGGCTTGTTGCCTTGGGTCTCATGGTACAATAAAGACCATAACGGAGATGATCTCTATGACTGCCATAATAAGCTACGTCTTTTGACTGATCAGACCAAAAACGATTGGCGCAGCTTTTCAAAGTTCATGAAACACCGGAAGCTCTATCGTTGGTTCAAGGAACAGCTCTACCGAGAGCTTGAAGCTGAGATGAATGAGGTTTTAGCCGAAGAAGATGGCTTGGGGAGTCAGGTCCGGGATGACATCTAATTAGAGGCAGGGAAGTTGGCATTGAAAGAATCAAGAAAGTCAGTTGAGATGTCTAATCGGCAGATTGAGGAGGCTAAACGAGGTGAGCACGGTCCTTGACATTCAGAGACTCTAGCTCATTTGCCATTAGTGAAAATATGTAAGCACGCAATCCATCTATTTTGCGCCTTTTTGACTTGTTCTAGTCACCATCCTTGCATTCGTCTTTTTTCCTCTCAACCTTGCCACATCCATATTTGGGATGAACCTTCAGCAACTGAACGGTAACGGGAAATCTCTGCAGGCCTTTATTGGCACCTCGTTCGTTGCCTTGGTTATAACAGGTGGAACGTGGTTCTTCATCGAACAAGTAAATGGCTATCGATACTGGCACAGCAAACGTGACGAGAAGGAACGGGCCGTGAAAACGGATTCAGTGCGGACGAGCGCACCGCGATGATTGCATGGCTTTTGCGTAACAACGAGCTCTACTGGATGAGTAAATCAGGTGCCTGGTGGCGAATCCCATTCAATAATGGGACCACTGTTATAGAAGATCCTGAATTTCGTGGAACATGTAAGCTCCTATCCGCTACGGATTATGTTTCGAAATACAGTCAACGGGTGATTCGCAACCGTGTTATGGGACGGACCAGGACTTGGGTTTTTGATGAGCGTTATATCCGGACAAAGGGTTTATGAATGAGCCTGTTATTCAGCTAGTGCAGAGTCATGTCTGATCGCGCCTGACTAACGAATACACTATCGAAGCCGTGCAGACAGACACGCCGCTGCATTGGCGCAAGGAGGCCACTTGGTGTGCATCGACAAGTCGGTAATCAGTGTTTCGATACTTTCGTACTTATGCCTGCGAACCAAATATCCCACCAATGGATACTGAGGCCCTCTCTTTTGGTTTGCACTGGGTGACGTTACTGAAATACTCTCCGCTTCGACAATGACTGGTCGTCCAGTCCGTCACTATTTCCTCAACACATTCTTCGAGAGTGCAAAGCAAATGGCTTTTGCTCGGCCAGCCAGTACGGAACCAGCACCCGGCCAGCGCATGGGATACAGCTTGGATCACGACAGCAAGACATCAGGCAACGTACAACCTATTGGAGATCGGATTTTGAGGGTTCCGAAGCTGTAGCCTGACCACTGTTCAATCCTCAAGACCATTAGTCTCACTAGAAGTTCAGAAGGAAAACAGAATTTCCTCCGGTTGTTTTAAACATACGGTTCCTCCTCACAGCATTTCTTCATAGCGTTGACTACGGGCTCGTTCTACCCAACTTGAACAGTGGGATGTCGTGGATTGGCCTTCGATCAACTAGGCATCGAAACTGCGCTTTAGCAGGAATTGTCTGGGGCACAAGACCCGCTCAATAACTGTCAATGCCACACGAAGAGAGATGGAATACGTCAATGTCAACTCCTAGCAACTCAGAGATGCTCGAGGCCTCGCTCGTACACTGTTCGGTATCACTAGGGAAGCCAAACACTACGGAGAAATGAATCCTGCTCCATTTGGGCCCGTGAGAGGGAGATCCGTTGCTGCCGTTTGTATGCGGCTCGCTTTTCAAAGAATGCTGAATTTGCTTGTTGTCATTATTGAAGGACCACCGATTAGTCAATCCGTCAATGTGGATCAACCAAATCTTTCTTCGAGTGTGTCAAAGTTTTCGGTTTAGTATGGCATAATACCGGCTCCTCTGTAGGGAAACACTCCGACCTGGATTTGAAAGCTAAGTATTTATCTTTAAGCACTAAATTGTCGCAGTCCCCATGAACCTGCTACTGTTCCAGCGTCTGATGGCTTTTCCAAAGCTGGGTGTGCGCTCTGATCTGTGGACGATCGAGAGAGTCACATACCTTCTCCAGGGATCTTCGAGAGCGCTCTCCTGACGATTGTCCCGTAGTGTCTTGGACTTGGGAACAAGTCCCCGCAAAGAAGATGTACAATAGTAATTTCCTAAGCTTCTCTTTGGGCAGGTGTTCATCAAAGGTCTACAATGCAAGTCGCAGCTTATAGGCTGGTCCGTGTTCTCGAAACAACATCTTCTTTTTGCACGCAAACCTGATCTGTGGCTGATGCTACCGAGTCAAACCGAAATAGGGAGAGCATAAAAGGAACACACATGACTATTTCCACAGGCACAACGAATGGTGCAAGATGAAACAAGAGAAGCACGGAGCGCTCTTTGTGCCGGCTGGCGAGCATACCAGTAGTCGTCGAAACAATTGCATTGTCCTCCGCTCAAAGCCTTTCTGGTCAACCATAACAAAGACCTTGTTGGCTATACCCTTCCCACGATATCATCCCCGATCCTGCCCTTAACACACCACAGCCATCCAGCCGTTCCCCACCCCTATCCCAGTTCCCGATCAGGCTTCGAAAAACGCAAACATCCCCCCAACTCCAAATCCACCTCTCGCGAAACCATCTCTCATCCCAACCCCCACAAACGATGCCCACCTCCTCCCCACCCCATCTCTCCCCCTCCTGCGCCCACCCCTCCCTCACCCTTCTCTGCCCCCCCTGCCAGCACAACCGC
>JAABUS010006506.1_pt1 | contig 14137 bp, 21 predicted proteins | sample 5560161 | NCBI WGS metagenome assembly JAABUS01 (sample SAMN10711885, study PRJNA513376) | rock metagenome | isolation source: Antarctica rocks | place: Antarctica: Victoria Land, Trio Nunatak nord | collected 2016-01-04 | reverse complement strand
ATCACGAGCTTCACCGCGTCCTCCCGAAACTCAGGGGAAAACACCCGCTTCTGTCGAGCCATTGCTGTACCTCTCACCGGAAGAGTGGAATTGTATCCACTATCCGCGAACCGCGGGGCACCTCAGGCTGCATGTAGGCGACCTGTGCCCCCGGGTTATTGGCGCTCTGCCCCATCTGCGAAGTCCTAGCCGGGGGCTGGGCAGATGGTCGGGAACGCGGTGGCGTCAGAACTCAGGTTAGGAAACAGCCTTCGGGAACGGTGCGCCATGAAGGCCGCGCACCCCGGGCACCGCCAGGTTAGCCATTGATGGTCGGCGGTCCCCTTCGACCGCACCGACCTGGCCGACCTCATGGCACGCGCCCTCGGGCGGCCTGTGCAGGCCGACGAGTCGTCTCCGGCAGAGGGCGCCGGGCAGTTGCCTGCGGGGCCGATGCGTGAAGGGTTGACGCGGATGATGGAGCACTACGACCGGCACGGCTTCCTTGGCGGCAACCCGCTTGTCCTGCGCGCCGCCCTGGGCCGTGAGCCCAGGACCGTCGCCCAGTACATCGAAGAGCTCGCGGGCGTCGGCTAGACCGAAGTTGCGTGATCTTGGTCGGCTGGGATGGTCGTTGAACTGGGGTTTTGCTGTTTCCCGGTTGGTGGTTGCTGGCTACTGGAGCCGGAGTGGGACGGTCGTGTTGAGGAGTTCGAAGGCCCGTCGTTGGGTGGGGGTGGGGACGGCGACTAGGTCGAAGTCGTTGTCGCGGCCGGTGACGTGCAGGGTGTTGCGGGTCAGGGTTGCGAGGTGGTCGAGCAGGTCGGTGAAGCTGCGGGCGGGTAGCCCGTCGGTGGTGGTTTTGGTGGCGGCTTTGTGGTCGGTGGCGGTTGAGCGGCGGGCGGGGGTGACGGGGTCGGCTGGTTCGGGCCGGTTTTCGTCGGTGAAGGTCAGTGGCTGCCAGGCTTGGCGGAGGTGCCAGATGAGGTAGGCGGCGAGCATGCAGATGAAGACGTGTGCGCGGACTCGGGTTTCGGTGTAGTGGTGGATCGGGCGTAGGTTCAGGTCGATGCTCTTGAGGGAGCGGAAGTCACGTTCGACCAGCGCCAGGCTTTTGTAGGTCGCGACGACGGTGCCGGCGTTCATCTGCTCGGCGCGCACGCTGGTGCGGATAATGTAGATGCCGTCCAGCGCGGCTTCGGTGTCGATCGCGGTCTGGTCGCGGGTGAAGGTGAAGGTGCTGTCGGTGATGCTCAGGGTGTAGTGCTTGGCCATCTTGTAGCGGCCGATGACTTTGCCGACCCGGATCCCGATCCTGCCGGCGCCGACGAGGCGGCCGGCGCCGGTCGAGGCGGCGATCTTGGTCAGTTCCAGGTCGGTGGCCTCCAGCAGCGCCAGGCGTTTACGGGCCCGTTCGGTGGCCAACGCCGGGTTGCGGCAGGCGAGCAGGCGTTCGCCGGGGAAGTCGGGGTGGGTGATCTCAGCCAGGTTGGCCTGGTCGAACAGGCTCATCTGCAACGGCCCGTCATCGGCGGCCAGCGCGGCGATGTCGGGGGCGCGGAGCGCGGTGACCCACCCGAAACCGCCGAGCTCACGCAGCTGGCCTATCCGGGCGTTGGTGATCATCCCGCGGTCACCGACCATCACCATGTCGCGCAGGCCGAACCGGTCCCGGATGTGGGTGGCGATGTGGGCGAACGCGGTCGGGTCGGCGGTGTTACCGGTGAACACCCGGACCGCGACCGGCCGCCCGGCCGGGTCGGTGAGCAGCCCGTACTCGATCTGCGGCAGCCCTTTCTTGCCGTCCCGGGAATAGCCACGGGCGGCCAACGGGCAGTGCGAACCGGTCACCCACGAGCTGGACAGGTCGAACAACGCCAACCGGTTCGGGTTGGCCGTGCCGTCCAGATGCCTTCTGGCCAAGGCGGTCTCGATGCTGTCCTGCCGGCCGGCGAGGGCATCCATCGCGGCGTACACCTCATCGGTGCCGGCATCAGCGATCCCCAGATCGGCGGCCAGGGTGGTGTCGGTCCACCAGCGGGTCGTCGCCAACTTCGAGCCGGGCCGGCAGACCCGGGCCCACGATCAACGCCAACGCCAGGTCCCGCTGCCGGCCCGCCGGACCCAACAGCGCCGGCACACCCAGCGCGTCAGCTTCGGCGAGCACCGCCGCGACATGCCCGTGCGGCAACGAACGGGTCAACTCCAGATCCTCACCAGCAACCAGCAACGTCTTACCGGCCAGACTGGCCCGGACCGCCCCGATCGCCGCCGCCGGCAACGGCGAGAGGTTCGCCAACGTCTCGTGCTTGACCCGCCCGTGCTGACGGAACGAGCGACGCAGCAGCTGACTGACGTACTCCCGCTGCTCACCGGACTTCGTCGTGTACCGCCCGACGACCCTGGCTACGTGCATCGCACCAGCGGTCCCGGCCATACCCAGCACAGTAACGATACCAACCAAGACCGCACCACCGACACGCCGACTTCGCTGGCTACACTTTCCGACGTCCCAGAGACCACTCCCGCAGGTCAACGCCACGATTAACCCCCAGAGAGTTCGTAACTTCGGGCTAGACCCCAGCCGGGCCGACAGAGGCAACCCGCCGGGCACCCTGCCACCTACACGGCACGGGCGCCCGAACGAGCCTGCCGTGGAAATCAACCCCGCGGTCGCCTCCAAACGACCAGGACAGCTGGCGCCAGATGCGAGCAATCACCCTCTCGATCGGAGCCCCACGTGTCACTGACCATCGGCCCAGGCCCCTTCTCCACCGACAGCCGCGGCGTGCTGTCGGCCGGTGAAGTTCCGCGCGGAGCGGCCTACGCCGAGCCCTACCCGCGGCGCGTACGCGCCCTGCTCGGCGGCCGAGCCCTGCTGGACACAGACAAGGCCTGGATGGTGCACGGACCCGGATTCGGGGCCGAACCCTGGTTCCCGCGGGCCGAGGTCGACGCGTCATGCCGCGCAGACCCGGAGGGTTCGTGCTGTGTCGTAGGCCAGGTGACCTACGTCTGAGCGAGTCACAGCTCCAGGGTTGTTGCGAACTCGAAGCAGTGCTAGGTTGGTTTTATGCTTCGGATTCGAAGCACACAGGTGGCCTCGGCGTCATCCGAGGTTCGCGGAAGGAATCCAATGAAGGCAGTTCGCTACCACGAGTACGGCACCGATCAGGTCCTGCGCATCGAGGACACCGAGACACCGACGCCCGGCCACGAAGAGGTCCTGGTCAAGGTCGTAGCGACCTCGTTCAACCCGATCCACGCGGCCATGCGTGCCGGCTATCTGCAGTCGGCCTTCGCTGTTGACCTGCCTCATACCCCCGGCATCGACGTGGCCGGCACCGTCGCCCAGAGCAGATCGGGCGTGACCGGCATCGAGGTGGGAGACGCCGTGGTCGCGCTTCTGCCTCTCAACGCCGACGGCGCCACCGCCGAGTTCGAGCTGGCACCCGGGAACCTGCTGACAGCGGCGCCTACCTCCAGCGCGCGAACGCTGACCGCGTCTGTGTTCTCAGAGACCTCTAACCCAACCCCTCGCACCGCCGACCCCAAGTAAGGACGATCATGACCATCCTCTCCGAGCGCACCAACGGCCAGACTGGAACAGCCGCTCTGTGGGACCCCATCAACGTCGGGGACCTCACGCTGGGCCACCGCCTGGCGATGGCCCCCATGACCCGTGACCGGTCCCGCCCCGACGGTGTGCCGACCGAGCTGAACGTCACCTACTACGCGCAGCGCGCGTCCACGGCCCTGATCATCACCGAAGGCACCCAGCCCTCTGCCGACGGCCAGGGCTATCTGCTCACCCCGGGCATCTACACCGACGAGCAGATCGAGGGCTGGCGGCAGGTGACCGACGCCGTCCACCAGGCCGGCGGCCAGATCGTCATCCAGCTCATGCACGTCGGACGGGTTTCCCACCCGGACAACACCCCCCACGGCCGGCAGCCCGTCGGCCCCTCCGCCGTCACACCAGCCTCCCCAATGTTCACCGCAGCAGGGATGCAGGCCATCCCGGAGCCGCGTGCCCTCAGCACGGAGGAGGCCGTCGCGATCGTGGACGAGTTCCGGCACGCCGCGAAGTCGGCCATCGCCGCCGGCGCTGACGGCGTGGAGATTCACGGCGCGAACGGCTACCTGCTTCAGCAGTTTCTGTCCAGCAACGCCAACCAGCGCACCGACCTCTACGGCGGGTCCATCGACAACCGAATCCGGCTTGTGGTCGAGGTCGCCACCGCGATCGCGGACGAGATCGGGGCCGGACGCACCGGAATTCGCATCTCCCCCAGCAACCCGTTCAACGACATCACCGAACACGACACCCCGGAGCTCTACCGTGCGCTGGTCACTGCTCTAGCACCGCTGAACCTGGCCTATCTCCACGTCATGTCCAAGGATGACGACCTGCTCGCAGAGTTGCGCGCCGCCTGGCCGACCGCCCTGCTGCTGAACCGTGGCGGCGCCGATCTGGAGACCCGCATCCGCGACCTCGACAGCGGCCTCGCCGACGTCATCACCCTCGGCAGTCTGACCTTGGCTAACCCGGACCTGGTCGACCGGATCAAGACCGGAGCGCCCTTGAACACCCCGGACCCGACCACCTTCTACGGCGGTGACGAGCGCGGCTACACCGACTACCCGACCTTGAGCGCGGCACCGCCACCCGCCATGTAGGCATCGGCTAGGTACAACCACCCCTCAGCCCACACTCACATCCCCAAATGGAGCTCCCATGAACAGCGACCGAGTCGTCCTCATTACCGGCGCAGCCGGTGGCGTCGGCACCGTCCTGGTCGAACGTTTCCTCGCCAACGGAGACACTGTCATCGCGACCGACACGCCCCAGGAAACCCTCGATGCCTGGCGCAGCAAGTGGCCGGCGGACGCGGCAGTCACCACCGTCGCGGGCGACATCTCCTCCGAAGCCGATGTCACCCGGCTCGCCGATCATGTCAAGGACCAGCACGGACGCCTCGACGTTCTGATCAACTGCGCCGGCTACTTCCCGATCGTCGGCTTCGAGGACATGACCACCAAGCAGTGGCGCGACGTCATCGACATCAACCTGACCGGCACGTTCCTGATGACCCACACGCTCCTCCCGCTCATCAAGGACAACGGCTGGGGCCGCATCATCAACTTCAGCTCCGCATCAATTTTCCCCGGCGTCCCGGGACAGGTCCACTATGTTGCGGCGAAGGCCGGCGTCATCGGGTTCACCCGCAGCCTGGCCCGGGAGGTCGGCAACTACGGCATCACCGTCAACAACATCACCCCCGGCCTCACCGTCACCCAAGCCGTCCGAGACACCTTCCCCCCGGCGCTGCTGCAGTCCCAGCGCGACGGCCGGGCACTGCACCGCGACGAGACCCCCGAGGACCTCGTCGGCCCGGTGTTCTTCCTGGCCTCCGACGACGCCGCGTTCCTGACCGGCCAGACCCTCAACGTCGACGGCGGCATGTACATGCACTGAGCCCCGCTCCGACCGAAACGACGCACCCCGCTCAGCCGAGGACGGCCGCCAGCGCACAGCCGGCTCGGCACAGGCCGACCTGGCTGGTCGCCACGGACGTACATACAACATCTGGAGAAGCACATGAAGATCACAGTCACGGGCGCGACCGGGAACGTGGGCGGTCGGATCGTCGCCCAGCTCCTCACCGGCGGCCACGACGTAAGAGCTGTCATCGGCCCCGGCGAAACGCCTCCCTGGCGGGCACGTAAGGGCCTGGAAGTAACAATCGCTAGCTTCAGCGACCGGGCGGCCATCGAAGCGGCGGCCACTGGAGTCGACGCCTACTTCCTGATGTCGCCGCCCAGCGAACGTCAGGTGGAGTGGCAGCGCACTCAGGTCGACGCGGCCGTGAACAGCGGCGTCCCACGAGTGGTGAAACTGTCCGCGTACGACACAGGCGCCAACTCCGGCTGGAACATGGGCCGCTGGCACGGGACGGCGAACTGGCCCTGCAGGAGTCCGGCCTGCCGCACGCGGTGCTGCGCCCACAGTACTTTCAGCAGAACCTGCTGCTGGACGAGACCACGCTCCGGGCCGGGACGCTGATCACCTACATCCCTCCCGGCCGCTCCGTCGGAGCGGTCCACGCTGGTGACATCGCGGACGTCGCCGCGGCCCTGCTGACCACAGCGCCACTGTCGGGCCAGATTGTCGTGCCGACGGGACCGGTCACGATCACCACGGACGAGGCGGCGGCGGCAATCTCCACTGCCTTGGGCACCCCCATCAGCGTCGACTACGTCGAGCCGGACCGCGCGTGGCGCGAACTGCGTGCCGCCGGCCGACCCGACTGGTGGATCGCGGACCTGCTGGCGATCTGCCAGCAGGCCTCCGCAGAGGTCAACGACGACGTTGCAGCCCTCAGCGGACACCCTGCAACGTCCATCGCCGACACCGCGCGCGAGCAGCTCGTCCGCGCGACAGTCATTTAGCCGCACTACCCCACGAAGGCCCTGGGCCACGGGCCTGGCAGTCGCCGAGCCCGCCCATTGAAACAAGGAGCACACGATGACCGAACCGTTGTTCACCCCCGAGGACACCGCTGTCCTGCTGATCGACCACCAGATCGGCACGATGAGCTGGGTCCGCTCTACCGACCACCAGGAGATGAAAGCTAACGCTTTTGCGCTGGCGAAGGCCGCCACCGCCCTGGGTCTGCCGCTCGTTCTCACCAGTTCCCTAGAGGACCAGCAGCAGGGCCCGTTGCAACCCGAGTTCGCAGAGATCGCGCCCGCGGCCTATGCGGCCCGCATCCAGCGGGTCGGCGCCGTCAACGCCATGGACGACCCGAACTTTGCCGCCGCCGTTACGGCCACCGGCCGCCGCAACCTCATCATCGCCGGCGTCACCAACGATGTCTGCACCGTCTACCCGACCCTCACGGCCCTCGAGCAGGGTTACCGGGTCCAAGTCGTCGCCGACGCCGGCGGCTCAATGAGCAAATCCGCCGATGACGTGGCCCTTCGACGCATGGAACTCGCCGGAGCCGGCATCACCAGCACAAACATGATCCTGACCGAGCTGGCCCGAAACTGGGCCTCTGAAACCGGCCAAGCGCTCATCCCAATTGTCGGTGCACTCATCCCGAACTGACCAGTACCTACCAGACCGTGACAGCGATCCGACCGTCCACCACCAACGGCACCGCACCGAAGGAGCCGCTGGTGATGGTCGACCCGTCCGCCTCATCGCCCCCGCACCTCAACTCCGAAAGGAAATCAGTGACCGCCCCCATCGCGACGACCGCCGCCGAAGTACTTCCTCCCGGCTTCGAACGCCGGACCGCCGATGTGAACGGCGCCGGGCTCAGCTACCTCATCGGAGGCAGCGGGCCGCCAGTCCTGCTACTGCACGGCTGGCCCCAGACCTCGCGCGCGTGGTTGCACCTGCTGGAACCGCTGGCGTCGCAGGGATACACGGTCCTCGCCCCGGACTTGCGCGGGCTCGGCCAGTCGCAGCGCGCGGCAAGCGGTTACGACAAGGACAACCAAGCCGAGGACATGCGCCAGCTGCTGGCGAGCCTCGACCTGGGCCCGAAGGTCCGGATCATCGGCCACGACCTGGGAGGGATGGTGGCGTTCTCCTTCGCCAGGCAGACACCAACTGATGTCCAGCGACTCTGCTTGATCGAGCTGGCCGTCCCTGGATTCGGACTGGAGTCGGCGATGGATTCCGCCAAGGGGGGCAGGTGGCACTTCGGGTTCTTCATGGCACCGGAAGTGGCCGAATTACTCATCGAGGGCCGAGAGGACCTCTTCTTCAAGTGGTGGTTCCGGACGCTGTCCGCGGACGGCGGAGCGTCCACCGCGAGTGAACTCGACGCCGTCACCACCGCCTACACCGGCCGTGAGTCGCTCAGCGCCGGGTTCAGCCACTACCGGACGCTGCTGGCAGACGGTCAGGTCAACCGGGAGTGGGGTGACGCCGGAGGGAACCTGGACATACCGGTACTGGCCATCGGCGGCGAGTTCGCAGTCGGAACCCGGCTGGGTGACACCCTTCGGGCGGCCGCTCCAGGCGTGCAGACAGCGGTTATCGGCGGCAGTGGCCACTTCGTTCCCGAGGAGAAGCCCGCGGAGCTCCTCGACCAGCTCGTAGCCTTCCTCGCCTGACACGCGGAAGCGCCTACGCCCTTTGAAGCGCATCATTTGGAACCCACCCCGAAACAAGGAGAACCGATGAGCATCGCGTACCTGGCTCAGCCCGAACAGCAGCAGCAACTGGAATGGCTCGACGGCGGCACCCTGTCGCTGCTGCTCGATAGTCAGGCGACCGACGGACAACTTACCGTGGGCCGCTTTGACGTCAGGCGAGGCGAGGCACCTCCATACCATCGGCACGATCGTGAGGACGAGGTCTTTATGCTGATCAGCGGGACCGCGCTGGTCTGGTGCGACGACCAGGAGATGGAACTGCGCGAAGGCGGAATCGTCTACCTGCCACGCGGCATCCCGCACTCCTACCGGATCACCTCGGCGACCGCCGACTTGCTGATGATCTGCACCCCAGCCGGGATCGAAGGAATGTTCCGGCACGCCGGCCGAGACCGGAGCACACCGCGCCCGGACGGCTTCGAGATCCCCCTCCCGCTCATGCAGGAGGCCTCCGAACTGTTCGGAAACGTCATTGTCGGACCGCCGCGTTGACAGACCTGCCGCAGGCGCACCGGCTTCCCATTCAAAGGACACACCTATAACCACGCCCAGCGACTTCAATACCCGCACGATCGCGGAGTTCCGCGCCAATCACGGGAAGGTCGGCGCCCCGTTCGCCGGGGCCCCGCTGTTGCTCTTGCACACGGTCGGCGCCCGCAGCAGCCTGGCCCGGGTCAATCCCATGATGTACCTCTCGGACCATGACCGGTACCTCGTATTCGGGCTCCAAGGCCGGTTCCGACCGCAACCCGGACTGGTACCACAACCTGCTCGCCCACCCTGACACCCAGATCGAAGTCGGAGACCTCGTCTTGGACGTGCACGCTGAACAGCTCACGGGACAGGAACGCGACGCCCGGTTCCAGGACCAGGCACAGCTCTACCCGGGGTTCGCCGGCTACCAGCAGAAGACCAAGCGCGTGATCCCGGTTGTCGCGCTGACCCCAACGAGCACCTAGTAATGAGCCGCCCCATCGGCCAGGGAGCTGCAGCACGCATAAGGCGCCGCCACACGTACGCATCGTACGTCTCCACTCCTCAATGCGCTTCGAACTCGAAGCGAGTAGCCTTGGAACGTGCCCCTCATGGCGACCCTCGACCCTGAACAGCGCGCTGCCTACTTCGCCCTCATGGAGGTGAGCAGCCTGCTGCACCACGCCGTGGAACAGCAGCTGCGCAAGAATGGCGGTGTCAGCTTCGTCCAGTTCCAGATCCTGGCCCGGCTCTCCGACACCCCGGAGGGTCGGCATCGCATGACGGACCTCGCCGACGCCGTCGTCTACAGCCGCAGCGGGCTCACCTACCAAGCCAGTCTGCTGGAAAAATGGGGCCTCATCACCCGGCAGCCGTCCACCGAGGACGAACGAAGCGTCACGGTCACGATCACCCCAGCGGGCAGGGAGCTCGTCGACCGGGTCATGCCCGGGCACGTGGCGGTGGTCCGAGCGCAACTACTCGAACCGCTGAACAAGAGCGACCTCACCGCGCTGAGCTGCGTGCTGAGCCGCGTCCGTGACCGGATGCGGACCGGCCCCCCGCGCTCCGCGGCGCGCAAAGGTCGGCAACCCCAAAAGTGCCCGAGCTGACTTCCCCTTCGGCAGGGTGCGGCCCCTGAGTTGACGGCCCGGTCTGCGTCCGCTCGCGGGTAGGTGCCCGAGTAAGCAAAGCGGATCTGTGCGCCGGGAAGCTGCTGGCAACAGGACAAGTCGGCGTCCGCCCGGGCCGTCAGGCGACCCTGCAGGGCGATCCGGCCCGTTGCGGTCCCTTCTTCGATCGTGGCGTGCGCCTGCGAGACCTGTGTCCAGGGGGCCGTCCCGATCAGTTCGTCGCAGAGCCAGAAGCTGTTGAGGGACGCGTTGGCTGACGACGGGCGGGTGTGCCGCGTCACCGAGGTCGACGACGGGCCCTGACGAGAGCAAGGATCGTTAGGGCTAGCCCCAATACCGTTCACCACCTTCAGGCCCAGGACAGCAACCGTGTCACCCCCGGGCCACCACGCTCAACTGCGTAGAACCGGTATCCGCGAGCTCTACCAAGACTGGGACGACAAAGCGCAGGCCAGCGTCGGCCACCTGAAAATCCTCGCCGCCCCGTACCCCCACGACGCAAGCCTGCTCGAACTCATCGGACGCCTCCTCGTGCAGAGCCCCGAGTCGCCGGCATGTGGGCGACCAACCAGATCCGGTCGACAACGTCGGCACACTACCGCATGCACCACCCGCTGGTCGGCCGCTTCGACGTGACATCGCCCCGTGGGGACGCTCCAGTCCGAGCCAGCCCGGTGGGGCAGGCCCAGGCCCGGCCGGGAACTGACCCGCGTGGGCCGCCGCGCTAGACAGTCAGGTCGTCACCCGAGCCGGGCGTTGGTCATGCCGCCGTCCACGTCGATCGTGGCGCCGTGGATGAACGCCGCTTCGTCGGAGACCGCGAAGCGGACGGCGTAGCCGATGTCGACAGGGCGAACGGGCCGTCCCGCGACTGTTCCTCTGGTCATCGCCGCGAGCGCCTCGGCGTCCCTCTCGTTGCCGGGGGTGGCGGTCGCACCGGGTGCAATCGTGTTGACCCGTACACCTCGCGGTCCGTACTCGGCGGCCCACGCCCGAGTCAGCTGCTCGATTGCAGCTTTGGTCGCCGGGTACAGCGCGGTGAACGGAACACCCACGCGGCTCATCCAGGAGCCGATGTTGACGATGGCACCGCCCCCTCGGGCGGCCATGGCTGGCGCGAGGGCCCCGACAAGGATGTGGGGGGCTCGGATGTTCGTGCGCAGGACGGCGTCCAGCACGTCGTCCGGCAGGGCGTCGGTCGGGCCAACCGGGTAGATGCCCGCGTTGTTGACCAGGATGTCGACCCGGTCGCCCAGGGCCCTCTGTGCCTGGCTGGCGAACGTGCGGATGTCCGTTGCTGTGCCGGCCAGGTCAACAGTCAGGGCGTGCGCTGCTCCGCCTGCAGCGGTGATCCGCTCGACCACCTGGTCTGCGCGGGACCCGTCCCGGCCCGTGACGAGCACTTCTGCACCGGAAGCAGCCAGGACCCGGGCGATGGCTTCGCCGATGCCACTGGTGGACCCGGTCACCACAGCCGTCTTCCCTGCGAGGCGGCGGTCTCGGGGTAGTCCGATCAGGGCTTCACTGTTGGTCAGCATCTAGGCCTTCCTTCTGCTGGCGGGGATGGGGACGGTTGCATGAGTCCGGATGAGCCCAGCTGCGCCGAGCACGATCAGAGAGACCATGTAGGGGTAGGCGGCGGTCCGCTCAACGGCGCCGTTGAACAACGCGGGCACGGTGACTAGTACGACCATCGCGGCGCTGCCCATCGTGCCTAAGCCCACTAGGAGCCAGGCGACCCAGGGCGGCGCGGCGTAGTACCGGGTTGCTCGTGCACCGACCAGGATCAGCACGACGTTGCCGAAGCCGATGTTCAGGAACGCTCCTGCGGCGTGCGCCAGCTCGATGGTGTTCTCCGGGAACAGCCCCACCAGGATGCCCCCAAGCCCGAAGGCGACGCCGGCGAGGCGGAGCCATCCTCGGTGCCTGCTCGGGGGCAGGGACCGCGTCAGCATGATGATCCCGTAGGCGCCGATGATGCCGAGCAAGAAGAAACTGACGTTCATCAGGACCCCGAGTGGTGAGTCGACCAGCCGACCCTGGTAGGTCATGGGTCCGTCGGTGACGCCGAGGTCGCTGATGAAGTTGCGGAAGTAGCTGTAGCCGGGTCGTCGCCACGCCGCGGCGGCAACGACCTCGCACAGCAGGAACTGAGCCGGGGCGATCAGCAGCGCGGCGCTGCCACCGACCCCGCCTTCAGCCCGGGCGGGAAAGGTCCTGGTCGGTATGCCGGCGGTCACCGCCGGGCCGAACGCTGTCGTTCGTGTCAAGAAGATCCTCCTTCGTCCGGCCGCAGCGCTGTCTGGGGCTCCGTCCGCAATGTAGGCGTCGCCTAGATCGGCCGTCAAGTGGGTAGGTTGGAGCCCATGACGGCGCAGCCCTACCACCACGGCAACCTCAGGGCCGCGCTGCTGGACTCTGCTGAACAGGCCGTCGCCCGCTCCGGTAGCGACCAGTTGTCCCTGCGTGAGATCGCCCGGCTCGCAGGGGTGAGTCACGGCGCTCCGCGCGCGCACTTCCCGACCAAGGAAGCTCTCCTGGACGCCGTCGCTCAGCGCGGCTTCGAGCGCCTGCAAGCACGGCTGAGCGTGGCCGCCAACGGTCCGGCTGAGACCTTCATCGCGCGTGTCCACGCGGTCTCGGCAAGCTACGTGGACTTCGCGCTGGAGAACGGGCCCTTGCTCGAGCTGATGTTCTCCGCCGGACGCGCACGAAGAACGCCAGCACTCGTCCATGCCGAGTCCCGTGCATACGCCGTGTTCTCCGACATGCTGCTAGAAGGTCAGCGTCAAGGACTCCTGCTCGACGGGATCCCCGACGACATCGGTCTTCCGTTCTTCGCCGCCATTCACGGCATCGCGGTCCTGCTCTCCAGCGGAACTCTCCCCGTCCAGGAGAAGGACCACATCGTGCACAACGCCAGCTCCGTCGCCCTTAGAGGCATCCGATCAACCGGGAGCCGCGCGGGCAAGCGTCAACCCTGAACTGGCAGCGCACGGCCCAACGTCCGCGCTTGTTCGTCATGGCCGACGGCTCGAGGTGGGCACGCTCGCCCGCAACGTCGTCGGCGTCGTCGTGCTCGGTGCAGTAACCTTGACCGCCAGGTCGGTGGCGCTTGCCGGCCTCGGCCGGGAGAGCTTGATCGAGTTCGGTGCGAGCACTGCCGTGCTGAGGGAGATTCCCCGCACGGTGAGCAGCGCCAGCGGCGCCGCCTTAGGACCCCGTGTCGGTAACGCGTGATGGCCTGAGGTTGCGGGAGAATGTGGCTTGTCGGAGCAGCGAGTCGCTGATCATTGAGGTGTTCTCACTTGGGGGCTGGTGTGACTGGCGTGACTGGTGGTCTCAGCGTGTCATGAGGGCAGGACGTGGGGTCCTTGCCTGAGGATCGGTTTCGATGAAGATTCCGAACTGCGGCAAAGGACCCCACGTGTTCACTTACTCTGCCAGCTGCCATGGCCGCAGCCACCAGCACGAGATCACCGGCCTTGTACCCGAGCGAGTCGTTGATGTCCTTGAACCCATCGAGGTCGATGAACAGCACAGCGGGGCCCGCCTGGCAGAGTGCCGCTGCTTGCGCCTCGTCGTGAACGCGACGGGGTGGGGTCTTGGCCTGCGCGAGGGCCGCAGCCCCGTCGATCCGGTGGCCGCCAGAGGCAGGTCCTTCACAAGACCCTTCGGTTCCGCAGTACCTCCTCAGTACCTCCACCGAGGCCGTACCGACCGCGTACCGACCCCGGCCGACTGTGTTCCAACGCCGACCCCAGATCAGGACCCTGACCAGTGACGTTGCGGTCTACGCAGGTACGCATGGCGGCGCTACACCTCAGTCGCGTTGCGAGACAAATCGAACTTCCAAACTGATTACGCGGGTTCGAGTTCGGTCACCCGCTCACCCGAAAGCCCTGGTCAGAGGGTATAACCTGCCATACCGGCGCGCCTCGACCGGCCAGCGCACCTCCAGCGCACCTCCAGCGCAGCTCCGACGTCGCCCCTGGAGTCGAACCTGCGTCGTACCCTCCTCACGACGCTGGAGGTAGACCGGAGGGGCTGCAAGTGCTCGGCAAGAGTTTCAGGATCGAGCTAGCGACCGACATCACCAGGCGCGTCGAGAAACTCGAGTGGGACGTGAGGGCCCTCACCCTCAGCCAGTTCGGGCTCCAGGACACGGACGGCGATCGGTTCTCGCCTAGCTTGCTCGAGGTTGTGGGCACGGCCACCGACGAAGTCCTGGCCGACCTCGGAGAACATTTTGTCGCCTGCCAGCGTGATGGGACCACCTCGTTGCCACGAGCATGGGACCACCTGGAGGTGTTGGTGAGCATCACAGGGCCTTGGTTTCGGTGTCAACGGCGGCGCGCTGGTTGAGCCGGTTTCGT
>JAABUS010006505.1_pt1 | contig 14138 bp, 15 predicted proteins | sample 5560161 | NCBI WGS metagenome assembly JAABUS01 (sample SAMN10711885, study PRJNA513376) | rock metagenome | isolation source: Antarctica rocks | place: Antarctica: Victoria Land, Trio Nunatak nord | collected 2016-01-04 | reverse complement strand
CACTCGGTCCCCGCGTCGAGCGGCGCCGCCGTCAGCGCCGAAAGCGCGCGCACCAGCCGATGCACCGGGTTGTCCGCCCGCTGCGGGTAGGCGGCGTGGCCCTGGGTGCCATGCACGGTGATCCCTGCGTTCAGGCTGCCGCGCCGCCCGATCTTGATGACCTCGCCGAGCAGCAAAGGGTTGGTCGGTTCCCCCACCAGGCAGAAGTCCGGGATATGGCCCGCCTCCGCCATCCAGTCCAACACGCGCACCGTCCCGTCCGTCGCCGGCCCCTCCTCGTCCCCGGTGATCAGCAGGCTTATGGACCCAATCCCTTGATGATCCGTTGCCGCCGCTACGAAGGCCGCGATCGCGCCCTTCATGTCGCAAGCGCCGCGCCCATGCAGCACCCCGTCCCGGACCTCGCCCGCGAACGGGTCGCCGTCCCAGCCGCTGCCCTCCGGCACCACGTCCGTGTGCCCGGCAAAACAGAAATGCGGCCCCGCCGTCCCCCGCCGCGCGAACAGGTTGGGCGTCGTGCCGAACGGCAGCCGCCACACCCGGAACCCCAGCCGCTCCAAGGCCGCCGCCAGCACGTCCTGCGCGCCCGCGTCCGCCGGGGTCACGGACGCGCAGCGGATCAGCGCCTGCGCCAGCGGAAGCGGGTCGGTCAATCCCGCAACAGGTCGTTGATCGAGGTCTTGGCCCGTGTCCGCTCGTCCACCCGCTTCACGATGACGGCGCAGGTCAGCGACGGCCCCGGCGCCCCGTTCGCCATCGGCCGGCCCGGCAGCGTGCCCGGCACCACGACCGAGTACGCCGGCACCCGGCCCACGAACACCTCGCCCGTCGCGCGGTCCACGATCTTGGTCGATGCGCTGATGAACACGCCCATGGACAAGACGCTGCCTCGCTCCACGACCACGCCCTCCACCACCTCCGACCGCGCGCCGATGAAGCAGTCGTCCTCGATGATGGTCGGGTTGGCCTGCAGCGGCTCCAGCACGCCGCCGAGGCCGACGCCGCCGCTCAGATGGCAGTTCCGCCCGACCTGCGCGCAACTGCCCACCGTGACCCAGGTGTCGATCATGGTGCCGCGGTCCACATACGCGCCGACGTTGACGAAGCTCGGCATCAAGACGACGCCCGGCGCCACATACGCGCTATGCCGCACGATGGCGCCCGGCACGGCGCGGAAGCCCGCGGCGCCGAACTGGTTCTCCCCCCAGCCCTCCGTCTTGAGCCGCACCTTGTCGAAGCCCGGCGCCCCGGTGCTCGGCATCGGCACGGAATCGTTCAGCCGGAACGACAGCAGCACCGCCTTCTTCAGCCATTCGTGCACCAGCCAGCCCCCGGCGCCCGGCTCCGCCACCCGCAGCGCGCCCGTGTCGAGCGCCGCCAACGCCTCCTCCACCGCGCGCCGCGCCGGGCCGGCGGTCTGGGCGGACAGGGTGTCCCGTTGCTCCCAAAGCTGCTCGATCTCCGGGCGAAGGCTGGTCAGGGACATGCGTTGCGGCTCCCGGTTGGCACGCGCGGACCATGCGCAGCCGGCCCGCCGGTGTCAATTCATGACGCAGTTCGCCCGACGGCAAGAGCTATGATACGATATGTTAACGAACAGCTGGGTAAGGTGCAGGCATGGGGACGGTGACGACGACCACGGATGCCGGGACGGCGGCGCGGATGGGATCGCCGGGCGCCAGCCTGCCCGGCAGCCGGGAACGCTGGCGGGAGTTCGGCCTTCTCGCCGCCGACCTGCTGTTCGAGGCCGACCTTGAGGGCCGCGTCACCTTCATGGCGCCGGACCGCGTGCTGGGCTGGCCCGCGTCCGGGCTGCACGGCGACGCCGCCGACGCCCTGCTGATCGAGCCGGAGGCGGCGCTGGACCGCTTCCGTTTCGCGACGCCCGCGCGCGGCCGCCGGATCTGGCTGCGCGCCGCGTCCGGGGAGGCTGCGTGCCTTTCGATCACCTCCCTGCCGATGCTCGACCCGGCGGGCCAGCGGATCGGCACGCGCGGCGTCGGCGTGGACGTGACCGCGCAGGAGCGGCGCGACCTCCTCGCCGCCGCCGCCCTGCGCCGCGCCGACGTGCTGGACCACACCCTGGACCAGATGCGGCAGGAGCTGACCGCGCCCCGCATGATCGAGGCCAGCCTACTTGCGGTCATGCGCGCCGCAGGCGCCCGGGGCGCCGCCCTGCTGGACCTGGCGGACGCCCCGTTGGAGGAGCCGCTGCCGCTGCCCTGGCCCGTGCTGCACCGGGTGGGCGACGACCCGCTGCCGGTGCTGGCCGACGCGCTGGCGCTGCTGGAGGACCGGGACGACGCCGTCGCGATGGAGCGCACGCCGCAGGGCTGCGCGGTGCTGGCCTGCCCCGCCGCCACCCGGTTCGGCGACCGCGCCGGGCTGGTGGTCTGGCGCGATGCCGGCGGCCCGGCCTGGGACGACGGGGACCGCGCGCTGGCGGCCTCGGTCGCCGGGCTGATCCGCATGATGCTGGAGCATGAGGGCATCCAGCGCGAGCTGACGCTGACAACCCGGACCGATCCGCTGACCGGCCTGCTGAACCGCCGGGCGTTCACGGAGGAAGCGGGCCGGCGGATCGACCGGCTGGACCGGGAAGAGGAGCCGGCCACGGTGCTGATCGTGGACCTGGACCGGCTGCGCGTGCTCAACGACCGCGCGGGGCACGGGGCCGGGGACGCGGCGCTAGCGCTGACCGCGGCGCTGCTGCGCCGCACCTTCCGGCCCACGGACCTGGTGGCCCGGCTGGGCGGCGACGAGTTCGCGGTGTGGCTGGACGGCTCGGACGAGATGACCGCGGCGGAGCGTGCGGAGATGCTGCGCCTGGGCTTCCCCCGCGTCGCCTCGCATTTGGCGGAGGCGGAGGATGCGCCGCTCACCGTCTCCATCGGCATCGCCAGCCGCCGCGCAGGCTACGGGGAAACGCTGGGCAGCCTGATGCAGCGCGCCGGCCAGGCGCTGCACGACGCCAAGCGCGCCGGCCCCGGCCATTGGCGCGTGTCCCACGCCGGCCCGATCCTATGAGCGGCGCCGCGGCCGACGCCCCGCTCCAGCCCGGCGCGCACGCCACGGAGGCGGCCCGGGTCAGGCTCGGCAGCAGCGCCTCCACCCCGGCGCACGTCCTGGCCGGCCTGGCCTGCGACCCGGCCGTGACCGTGCGCGCCGCCGTCGCGATGAACCCCGCCTGCCCGCCGGCCATCGACGGGGCCATCAGCCAGGACGCGGACGAACGGGTGCGGACCCTGCTGGCCCGCAAGCTCGCGTTGTCGCTCGCGGATGGGCCGGCGCGCGAAACGCTCGCCACCCTCGCCGCGGACCCCGCCCTGCGCGTGCGGGCGGCGGTCGCCGACAGCCTGAAGGCCGCGCCGGACGCGCCGCGCGAACTGATCCTGAGCCTGGCCCATGATACGGCCCCCACGGTCTGCGACCCGGTCGTGCGCGCCTCGCCGCTGCTGACGGACGCGGACCTGCTGACGCTGCTGGCCGCGCCCCCGCATCCCGCCATCGGAGCGTCGGTCGCGAGCCGTCCGGGCCTCAGTGCCGCCCTGGCGGACGCGGTTGCCGCGGGAGGCGACGGCCTGGCCATCCGCGCCCTGCTCTGCAACGGCTCCGCCGCCATCGGGGAGGCGACGCTCGACCCCTTGGCCGAACAGGCCGCGCCGCATCCCGACTGGCACGGCCCGCTGGTGCGCCACCCCCTGCTGACACCTCGCGCCATGGAGGCGCTGGCAGGCTTCGTCGCGGCGCCGTTGCTGGACGTATTGGCCCAGCGCGCTGATCTCGATCCGGCCGTGGCCCGGGCGCTGCGGCGGCGCATGGCGGCCGATCTGCCCCCTGACGCGGTGCCGGACAACGGGGAGGAGGCGCTGATGGCTGCGCTCCGCCACCTGGACGCGGCCGGCGCTCTGAACGAGGCCACGCTGATCGACGCCGCCCGCGCCGGGGACCTGCGCCGGGTCGCGGCGGTCCTCGCGGTGGCGAGCGGCCTGACGCTGGCGGCGGTGGACCGGGCGGCGGCGCAGCGCCACGCCCGGGCGCTGATCGGCCTCGCGTGGAAAGCGGGCTTTTCCATGCGCGCCGCGCTGGTCGCGCAGGTGGCGCTCGGACGGCTCGGCCCCGGCGCGCTCATCCCCGCCGGCCCGGACGGCGCCTTCCCGATGACGCCCGACGAGATGAAGTGGCACCTGGAGGTGCTGGCCCAGTCTGCGGGCTGAGGCTTCTGTGCGCTGAGGTTGGGGCTGGCGCGCGTCCGGCCCGGCCCCTATGGATGCGCGATGGCAGGGTGGACGGATATCGCGTGGGACGGTTGGGTGGCGCGGCTGCCCTCCGAATGGCGGGCTTACGCCGTGCTGGCGCGGCTCGACCGGCCCATCGGCGCTTGGCTGCTGTTCCTGCCGGGTCTGTGGAGCATCCTGCTGGCCGATCCGCCCAACGCGCAGGCGGCGTGGCTGATCCTGCTGTTCGCGGCCGGCAGCGTGGTGATGCGCGGCGCGGGCTGCGTGGTGAACGACATGTGGGACCGCGACATGGACCGCCGGGTGACGCGCACCGCCGGGCGCCCGCTGGCCAGCGGCGCGCTGCGGATGCGGCAGGCGGCCGGGTTCCTCCTCGTGCTGCTCGGCGTCGGTCTGCTGATCCTGCTGCAGCTGAACAGCCTCGCCCGGGCGCTGGGCATCGGCTCGCTCGTGCTGGTGGCGCTGTATCCCGGGGCCAAGCGGGTGACGTGGTGGCCGCAAGCGATGCTGGGGATCACGTTCAGTTGGGGCGCGCCCATGGGGTACGCGGCGGCCTCAGGGCGTCTCGACGGGGCGGCGCTGGCGCTGTATGCGACGGCGTTCATGTGGATTCTCGGCTACGACACCATCTACGCCCATCAGGACCGGGAGGACGACGCGCTGATCGGCGTGCGCAGCACGGCGCGGCTGTTTGCCGGGCGGACCCGGCCGTTCCTTGCGGCGTGCTATGCGGCGACGGTGGGGCTGCTGGCCGTCGCGGGCTGGCTCGCCGGGCTAGGAGCCGGGTTCTTCCTGGCCCTCGCGCTGCCGGCGGCGCTGCTGGCCTGGCAGGTGAAGACCCTCGACATCGACGACCCCGCCGGCTGCTCGCGGCGCTTCCACCTGAACCGCGAAGCCGGGCTGCTGGTCGCCGCCGCCATCCTCGTGGGCCGGCTATGACGCTGATCCGGCAGTTCCTGGCGTACTACCGCCCGCATCGGCGTTTGCTGCTGCTCGACTTCGGCTGCGCGGCGGTTTCCGGCGTGCTGGAACTCGGCTTCCCCATGGCGGTGCGCGCCTTCATCGACCGCCTGCTGCCGCAGGGTGACCTCCCGTGGATTTTGGCGGCCATCGCTGCCCTGCTGGCGGTGTACGTGGCGAACGGCGGCCTGACCGCCATCATCAACTACTGGGGCCACGTGCTGGGCATCAGCATCGAGACGGAGCTGCGCCGCCGCGCCTTCGACCACCTGCAAAAACTCTCCTTCCGCTTCTTCGACAACCAGAAGACCGGCCACCTGGTCAGCCGCCTGACCACCGACCTCGTGGACGTGGGGGAGGTCGCGCACCACGGCCCCGAGGACCTCATCATCGCCTTGCTGACCTTCCTCGGCGCCTTCGCGCTGATGGTGCAGATCAGCTTGCCGCTGGCGCTCGTGGCCGCGCTGGTGGTGCCGCTCGCCATGGGCATCGTGGCCCACTACGGCGGGCGCATGGACCGGAGCTGGCAGGCGCAGTTCCGCCGCATCGCCGGGTTCAACGCCCGCATCGAGGAGAACGTGGGCGGCGTCCGCGTCGTCCAGGCCTTCGCCAACGAGGAGCACGAGCGCGCCCTGTTCGCCACCGAGAACGCCAGCTACCAGGCGGAGAAGCTGCGCGCCTACGCCGCCATGGCGGTGAGCCTGGCGCTCAACTACCTCGGCATGCGGCTGGTGCAGATCGTCGTCATGCTGGCGGGCACGGTCTTCATCGTGCGCGGTGGGCTGTCCATCGGCGACTTCGTGGCGTTCCTGCTGCTGGTCGGCGTGTTCTACCGCCCGCTCGACAAGATCAGCGCGGTGATCGAGACCTACCCCCGCGGCATCGCCGGGTTCCGCCGCTACCTGGAGTTCCTGGCCATCGCCCCGGACATCGCCGACCGCCCGAATGCCGTCGCGGCGCCCCCGTTGCGCGGCGACGTGCGCTATGACGGCGTGACCTTCGGCTACGAGCCGGGCCGCCCGGTGCTGCGGGACATCAGCCTCGACATCCGCGCCGGCGAGACGGTGGCGCTGGTCGGGCCGTCCGGCGCCGGCAAGACCACGCTCTGCTCCCTGCTGCCCCGCTTCTACGAGGTGGAGGCGGGCGCCATCGCGGTGGACGGCATCGACATCCGCGCGATGACCCGGTCCTCGCTCCGCCGGCAGATCGGCATCGTGCAGCAGGACGTGTTCCTGTTCGCCGGGTCCTTGCGCGACAACATCGCCTATGGCCGGCTCGGGGCGGACCCGGCGGCGATCCGCGACGCCGCCCACCGCGCCCGGCTCGGCGACCTGATCGACAGCCTGCCGGAGGGCCTCGACACGGTGGTCGGGGAGCGCGGAGTGAAGCTGTCCGGCGGGCAGAAGCAGCGCCTCGCCATCGCCCGCATCTTCCTCAAGAACCCGCCGCTGCTGATCCTGGACGAGGCGACCTCTGCACTCGACAGCGAAACCGAGCGCGCCATCCAGCAGGCGCTCGCCGAGCTGTCCGCCGGACGCACTACCCTCGTCATCGCCCACCGCCTGGCGACCATCCGCAACGCCGACCGCATCGTGGTGGTGACAGAAGCCGGCATCGCCGAGCAGGGATCCCACGACCAGCTCATGGCGGCGCGCGGCGCCTACTGGCGGCTGCACGACGCGCAATTCGGCACCCTGGCCGCCGAGTGACCCCAAGGAAGTGACCCCAACCGCCGCCCGCGCGTTCATCCAGACGTACACCGCGCTCACCCGCGCCCCGCTGGTGCCCGAGATCGCGCTCCACCTCGCCACCGAGATCACCCCGATCTGGCAGGCGAGCGAAACCTGGCTGCAGCAGAGGAACATCGAGCCGCCGTTCTGGGCCTTCGCCTGGCCCGGCGGGCAGGCGCTGGCCCGGCACGCGCTGGACCATTCGGCGCTGGTCCGCGGGCGCCGGGTGCTCGACTTCGCCGCCGGGTGCGGCATCGCGGCCATCGCCTGCGCCATGGCCGGCGCGGCCTCCGTCGAGGCCGCGGAGATCGACCCCCTCGCCACCGCGGCCACGCTTGCTAATGCCCAGGCCAACGGCCTCACGATCCAGGCACAGACGGGGGATGTAGTCGGAAAACCCTGCCGCTGGGACCTGATCCTCTGTGGCGACGTGTGCTACGAGGCGCCGATGACGCGCCACATCCTGCCCTGGCTCCGCCAGATGGCGGCTTCATGCGAGGTCTGGATCGCCGACCCCGGACGCGCCTATTTGCCCCGGGACGGCCTCACGCTCTTGGGCGAGTATCCCGTGCAGACCTCCCTCGAACTGGAGGACCGCGCGCTGCGGCCCACCCGGCTCTACCGGTTGTCGGACGGCTGATACCGCCCAGAAGGCGATAGGGGCGGCCGCGGCGAGGCACGGTCGTCGTCGTAGGACCGGTCCGGGTCGCCGCGCCGGCGGTCCTGGTTTTGGTTGTAGCGCGGCCGGTCGTCAGCCCGGCGCCGGTCATCGTCGCCCCCCCGCTGCTGCGCATCGCGCCGGCCCTGCTCGTAGATCGCCCGGTCGCGGTCCGACTGGGCCTGGTTGGGCTGCTGCTGTTGCTGCCCCGGCATAACCTGCTGCAGCAGCCGCCCGGCGTCATTCAGGCTCTGTGCCGCCGCCGGTCCCACCAACGCCGTGCCGACCGCCGCCGCCATCCAAAAAGTGCGCATTGAATTCCCCCCAGTGCATCCGTGCAACGCCGCCGGGCGCCCGAGGGTTCGCGGCGCGCGCAGCCTCAGCGCGCCATCATCACCGGCAACGCCGCGTTCTCCAGCACGTGCCGGGTAACGCCGCCCAGGATCAGTTGCCGCAGCCGCGAATGGCTGTAGGCGCCCATGGCCAGCAGGTCCGCGCCGAACTCCCGCGCCGCCGCGAGCATGCCGCGTCCCACGTCGCGGTCCATCGGGCGGAACTGCGCGACCTCCGGACGGATGCCGTGCAGCGCGAGGTAGCCGAGCAGGTCCGCCGCACCCGGCCCGCGTCGCTGGTACTCGTCGGCCGAGAGCACCCGCACCGCCTCCGCCCGCTGCATCCAGGGGATCGCGGCGTGGACGGCGGCGGCGCTCTCCGCCGTGCCGTTCCAGGCGACGCAGATGCGGGTGCCGATCGCCGGCCCGGCCTTCTGCGGCGCGATCAGCACCGGGCGCCCGCTGTCGAACAGCACGGCATGCAGCGCGTCGCTGCTGGACACGTCGTCGCCGGCCTCCGGGTGCGGCACCACGGTCAGGTCGGCGAGGCGCGCGAGCTGGGCGACCAGGTCCTCCTCCCGCCCGGTGATGCTGGCGAAGTTGGCAGTGGCGCCCCGGCTGAGCGGCTCCGCGACGGTGACGCCGTGGGCGGCGACGAAGCGGTCGAACATCGCGCGCACGGCGTTGGAGCGGTCGGTGCTCTCCTTTTCGGTCGCCGACATCATCTCCTCGATCATCGCGCCCGACAGGCCTTCGCCTGCCAGCGGCGCCACGTCGCGGCTATCGACGCGGACATGCAGCGCCGTGAGGTGCGCGTCCCACATCCGCGCGACGGTCAGCGCCGTCGTCAACGCGGCCTCCCCGGCGGCGGTGCCGGTGAGCGGCAGCAGCAGCTTGCGGATCGGCATGGCGTTCCCTCCTTGATGTCCGGGCCATCGCGGGGACGCTACCACATTTTGCTCTGGTGCAATGGGGTGCGATTTTGTACGGTAACCCGGTAGCACGAAGCGCCGCACGATCTGCATGCCGCTGCCCCACCACACGAGGACTCACCCCCGAAGCTGTGCAGCATCTTGCACAATCTTGCTTGCAGGCGAGCGACGTCCAGTGCATGTGTCTGTACGTGGCCACTCCGGAGACGAACCGCGCAAAAATCGTTTCCCGTTTGGAAGCGGAGGGCTGGGTCAACGTCGGGGGCGGGAGCCATGACAAGTTCATCAAGGCTGGCGCGGCATACCCCATCATCGTGCCGCGTCACCGCACGCTCAGCCCAGGCGTCGCCCGCAGCATCGCCAAGGCAGCGGGCTGGACATGATCGGAAGGACAGGCAGCGTGCGCTATTTTGCTCTCATTGACGGCAAGCCCGGCGCGTATGGCGTTGTGTTTCCCGACCTGCCGGGCTGCACGGCCATGGGCGAAACCTTGGACCAAGCAGTTACGGAAGCGTCGGCGGCCCTTGCGGACTGGATCGGCACCGTTGAAGGCCATGGCGGCGCTGTCCCGCCCGCCAGATCAGCAGAAGCGCTCCGCCGCGATCCGGAGCTTGCCAACGCCCTGGCGGACGGAGCGTGCCTGGTTGCACTGCTGCTCGTGCGCGCCACGGGGAAGTCTGTGCGCGCCAACCTGTCACTTGACGAGGGCCTTGTCGCCGCGATTGACGCCGCAGCCCGCAGCAGGGGCGTGACGCGATCCGGCATGGTGTCCATCATCATGCGTCAGCACCTGCATGAGATGGGGTAGCGCATCGAGCGTTGCTTCCCTGTTCGTTGTATGAGGGTTTGAGAGGCACGCGCATGCAAAAGAGCAGCGCCGCTGGGCAAAGCACCTGGGTTGATCCGGACGATGCGCCGGAACTGACCGACGACTTCTTCGAACGGGCCGAAATCCGCGAAAACGGCGTGCTCATCCGCGCCGGCCGCCCCAAAAGCGACGCGCCGAAGCAACTGGTGTCGATCCGCCTGGACCCGGACGTGCTGGCAAAGCTGCGCGAGGGCGGGCCGGGATGGCAGACCAGGCTCAACGACATCCTCCGCAAAACGCTCATCGGGTCAGCGGCCCCGTCTGCGCGTCGACGGCACCTGGCATGACAGCACTACGCACCCCGCGCCTGCTGCTGCGCCCGTGGCGCGACACGGACCTCGCCCCCTTCGCCGCCCTGAACGCCGATCCCGAGGTGCGCCGCTGGTTCGCGGGCACGCTGACGCGCGAGGAAAGCGACGCCCAGGCTGCCCAGCACCAAGAGCACATCGCGACGCACGGGTTCGGCTTCTGGGCCGTGGAGGTGCCCGGGACCGCGCCGTTCATCGGCTTCGTGGGCCTCAAGCACGTCACCTTCGCCGCCCCCTTCGCCCCAGCCGTAGAGACGGGCTGGCGGCTGGCGCGCGCGCATTGGGGCATGGGCTACGCCACGGAGGCCGCCCGCGCCGCGCTCGCCCACGCCTTCGGGCCGCTCAACTTGCCGGAGGTCGTGAGCTTCGCCGTGCCCGGCAACCTCCCGTCGCGCCAGGTCATGGAGCGGATCGGCATGAAGCACGACCCGGAGGGCGACTTCGACTATCCCGTCTTGCCCGAAGGGCATCCGTTCCGGCGCATGGCGCTTTACCGCGCGGCGCAGGGCGCGCAGCGTTCAGGCGCCTGACCCGTCTCCCTCACGGATACAGCGCCCCCACGCTCCACCCCTCCCCCGCCCGCGTATAAACCCGGCGGTCATGCAAACGGAACGGCATGTCCTGCCAGAACTCGATGGACGCCGGCTGCACGCGGAAGCCGGACCAGTGCGGCGGGCGCGGGATCGTGTCGCCGGGGTAGCGCGCGTCCAGCTCCGCCACCCGCCGCTCCAGCTCGGCCCGCGACGGCAGCGGGCGCGACTGGTCGGACGCCAGCGCGCCCAGGCGCGAGATGCGGGCGCGGGTGTTGAAGTAGGCGTCGGCCTCAGCCTCCGTCACCGTCTCCACCGCCCCCTCGACGCGCACCTGGCGCTGCAGGCTCTTCCAATGGAACAGCAGCGCCGCGTGCGGGTTGGCGAGCAGCTCCCGGCCCTTGCGCCCCTCGTGGTTGGTGTAGAACACGAAGCCCCGCGCGTCGAAGTCCTTGAGCAGCACGATCCGCGCCGACGGACGGCCGTCCGGGGTGCAGGTCGCGACCGTCATGGCGTTCGGGTCGTTCGGCTCCGTGCGGCCCGCCTCGTCAAGCCAGGTTTGGAACAGCCGGAACGGGTCGGCGGCCTCCGGAATGCCGCGGGTCTCAATGGAAGGAAGCGGGGGGGAAGGAAGCGGGGTGTCGGGCATGGCGGGTCTCCAAATTGCGGCGCACCATGCCGATTTGGGCCTGGCCCGCCAATAGCCACCCCCGGGGCTTCCCCCCCGCCCCGGCATGTGCCACCACCCTCCATCCCCCACTACGCAGCGAGGTCCCCCATGCCGGATGCCATTCCGATTCCCAAAGGCAACCTGATGCAGGGCAAGCGCGGCGTCGTCATGGGGGTGGCGAACGACCGTTCCATCGCTTGGGGCATCGCCGCCGCCTGCGCGGCGCAAGGCGCGGAACTCGCCTTCACCTATCAGGGCGACGCGCTGGGCAAGCGGGTGCGCCCCCTGGCGGAAAGCGTCGGCAGCCGGCTCACCGTGCCCTGCGACGTGGCGGACGACGCCAGCATCGACGCCGCCTTCGCGACCATCGCCGACGCCTGGTGCCATGCCGGCCCGGGCATCGATTTCCTGGTGCACGCCATCGGCTGGGCGGACAAGACGTACTTGCGGGGCAAGTACCTCGACACCCCGCGCCAGGCGTTCCTGGTCGCCATGGACATCTCCTGCTTCTCCTTCACCGCGGTGGCGCAGCGCGCGGTTCCCCTCATGCGGCCCGGCGGCTCCCTGCTGACGCTCACCTACTTGGGCGCCGAGCGCGTCATGCCGCATTACAACGTGATGGGGGTGGCGAAGGCGGCGCTGGAATCCTCCGTGCGCTACCTCGCGGCCGACTTGGGCAGCCAGGGCCTGCGGGTGAACGCGCTGTCCGCCGGGCCGATGAAGACGCTGGCCGCCAGCGGCATCGGCGACTTCCGCTACATCCTGCGCTGGAACCAGTACAACGCCCCAATGGAGCGCAACGTCTCCCTGGAAGAGGTGGGCGGCGCCGGCCTCTATTTGCTTAGCCCCCTGTCCTCTGGCGTGACCGGGGAAGTGCACCATGTCGACTGCGGCTACCACGTCGTCGGCATGAAGAACCCGACAGCGCCCGACATCCACGTGGACAGCAATTCCTGAGTCTCCTGAGGACCCGAAGCCCGCCCGATGAGCCACAACACCTTCGGCCACCTGTTCCGCGTCACCACCTGGGGCGAGAGCCATGGACCCGCCATCGGCTGCGTCGTCGATGGCTGCCCGCCCCGCTTGCCGCTTTCGGAGGCCGATATCCAGCCTTGGCTCGACCGCCGCCGCCCGGGCCAGTCCCGCTACACCACGCAACGCCAGGAGCCGGACGAGGTCCGCATCCTGTCGGGCACCTTCGACGGCCTGACCACAGGCACGCCCATTGCGCTGGAAATCCAGAACGTCGATCAGCGCAGCCGCGACTACGGCGACATCGCCCAGCAGTTCCGCCCCGGTCATGCCGATCTCGCCTATGAGTTGAAATACGGTATCCGAGACCACCGCGGCGGCGGACGCAGCAGCGCGCGGGAGACGGCGATGCGCGTCGCCGCAGGCGCCATCGCGCGCATCGTGCTGGGGAGCAGCGTGCGGGTGCGCGGCGCCATGGTGCAGATGGGCGCCCACGCCGTGGACCGTGCCCGCTGGGACTGGGACGCCGTGGACCAGAACCCGCTGTTCTGCCCGGACCCGGTGGCCGCCGCAGCCTGGGAGGACCAACTGGCGGCGATCCGCAAGTCGGGGTCAAGCGTGGGCGCGGTGATCGAGGTGGTGGCGGACGGCGTGCCGCCCGGCCTCGGTGCGCCGATCTACGGCAAGCTCGACGCGGACATCGCTGCGGCTCTCATGGGCATCAACGCTGTGAAGGGGGTCGAGATCGGCGACGGCTTCGCCGCAGCTGCCCTGGAAGGCGAAGGCAACGCCGACGAGATGCGGATGCAGGACGGGGTGGTGCAGTTCGGCTCCAACCATTCGGGCGGCGTGCTGGGCGGCATCTCGACCGGGCAGCCGGTGGTGGCGCGCTTCGCGGTGAAGCCGACCAGCTCCATCCTGGTGCCGCGCCAGGCGGTGGACCGGATGGGGCGGGAAGTGGACGTGGTGACGCGCGGGCGCCACGACCCCTGCGTCGGCATCCGCGCGGTGCCGGTCGGCGAAGCGATGCTGGCCTGCGTGCTGGCCGACCACCTGCTGCGCCACCGGGCGCAGGTGCCGGATGCGTCGCAGGTGGCCCGCCTCCCGCGCAACTAGTCGTGGGGTTGCGGCATGGCCGGTCTGGTCTATTGCGCGCAATCGGTAGCGGTGGCAGGGATGGGTGAGCGATGCAGCCGTATCCCGACCCCATCAATCCTGCGGCGCTCAATGCATTTGTCGAATGCGTTGGGGTTCGCTTATGGCACGACAGGCTGGAATCGCTGCGATCCGGCGCCTCCGCGCAGACGCGGATCGGACGGCAACGGTCCCAGCATCACTGCATCGAGTTCACAATCGAGCGATTGCGGCGCGGCCCGCTGAACCGCGCGCCCAGCATGGCGGAGTGCTGCATCGCCAACCTCGCCGCCGCCGCCGTCACGCTGTTCATGTCCTTGCCGAACGAGGGCCGGATGCGGCTCGTCACCATGCTGCGCGCCTCGCTCGCGGACGACGCCTGCCTGGTGCCGCTTTTCCACTTGCTGCGCACCGCGGCGCTGCAGCGCTCCCGCGGCTTCGCCGTGACGTTTGCCGGGCTGGAGGAGGAGGCGCCCTACGACCTTCTGCTGCACCGCGACGGCACGGAGGCGGAGGTCGTCTGCGACGTGGTCTCCGCGGAGGAAGGGCGCGACCTGCACCGTGGCGCATGGTTCAGCCTGGTGGACCGCATCGACCCCGAATTGCAGACCTGGCTCTGCATGCACCCTGGCCGCTACATTCTGAAGATGACGCTGCCGCAGGGCTTGCGGGAGGCAGAGGGCGACGGGCTGCTCGCCGCCCTGCACGAGCGGATCACCGCGATGCTCAAGCAGTCGCGCCGGGCCGACCATGACGAGGCCGCTGTGCTGCGGCTCGACCCGCTGATGCTGGCGGCGGCGCAGGCG
>JAABUS010006504.1_pt1 | contig 14138 bp, 9 predicted proteins | sample 5560161 | NCBI WGS metagenome assembly JAABUS01 (sample SAMN10711885, study PRJNA513376) | rock metagenome | isolation source: Antarctica rocks | place: Antarctica: Victoria Land, Trio Nunatak nord | collected 2016-01-04 | reverse complement strand
CCACTGCCTCAACACCACCATTCCGCAAAACGTCACCTTTGGCTACCAAGGTCTTCCAGGCGGCAAGAATCTCGGTAGCGGTAACGGTACCGGGAATGGTGGACCGAACCAGAAGGGTGCTGCGGGCAGACTTTTTGGGAAGAGTGTGTTGGCGACGTTAGCAGGGTTAGCAGTAGGAGCTGCGGTGGTGTTGTGAGGGGTGGAGAGTGGATGAGAAGGAGCCGAGAGAGAATACCCTGGGATCGATGGTTGGGTTGGAGAGAGAGGGGAGACGGGTGGGGTGGGAGCTTGTATTGTGTATTTGGTGACAAGGGGTTGGGGGCTATCGCGTACATAAGTTTTGGTTAGGGACAGTAAGATTTCGTGCCATAGAGGCATGCAAGGTGACTCTTGGCTTCTTCGCTGCTACTCCGATGGAACTCCTCACGCTCGTTCCAAATTTTCTAGGTACTCGTGCTTCTTTCTACCCTCGTACGTATTCTATGATTCCCCGAGGCGGATGAGGTGTCGAGACCTAGTGATCCTTTTTTTTTAAAAAAATTTGAGACTTGTGTTTAGGTTTGGGGAGTTTATGGGGTATGATTATGGGGAGTTTATAGGTTCTGTAAAAGGGAGCGATGTTCGGCTTTCGGCTGATTGATTTGGTTTTGGTGTGGTGTGGTGAGTGAGGAGGGGTACTGTAGGTAGGGCTTGATGTTTTTTTTGTTGGGTTTTGGTTGCTGGGTTGTTTGAGGTGGGGGATTTGTATGTGGGGGTTGTATTGTTGGAGTGGATTTTGGGGGGATGGATGAGAAGTTCTACCGTGTACGGAGTACTACGAGTTGGGATATTAGGTTGAGGGTTTCGAAGAGGGGGGGGTAACTGAGGGGAAATGGAAAAGGTATTTCTAAGAAACAGTTCTTTCCGGACATCGATACGGGCTGGATAGTAGTGGATTCGGTAGAGAGACGACCATGGCTTATAGACGGGTAGTATCATGCTTTCTACATATGTACCACTCTCTGGCCGTTTCTGAGCGATGTTAGACATATGTATACTATTGAAATATGATGGGAACTTCTATTGTATGATACTACTACTACTGAGCACACCGTAGTTGACGGTTTAAGGGGATATGTAAATATCTAGGCGATGGGAAACATTCGAGTAGGAAGAGCAAGCAACAGGTAGGAAGATCGTTGGCGCAGTCGTATATCGCTTAGAGTGTGATAGGAAGTCCTAAGCATCCTGGTATGTATTGAGTGGCATGTAGGGACTTCCCACTACCGCTTTATAACCGATGTTTTAGATACCCAGTAATCAACGGACGTGTACTGTAGGAATTTCCTGCCAGTCTGAGCGATGGGGTACTGAGCACATTAAGGTACTCTTCCTACATTTCGCTTGTCCCCCTCGATCTCTTCCATTCTTTTTGTCCCTCGTCTTTTTTTTTTGGACAACGTTGCATGATTTGTTGCTAGATCTGATTGTGTCATGCGGGCTTTTGAAGGAGGCGTATGGCGTCAGGTGGAGGGGTGGCGATGATGGTTATGAGGAGTTTGAAGGGGGTCGAATGGATGGGGATGAAGATGTTTTCTATTTCTTCGATCTTTTGCCCCTTTTCCTCTGGACGGCTCATCCGCTCAGTAGACCATTTCGCTAGGAACGTTGAAAACTCTACCTTGTCTTGACTGACATGTAAGAAAGATTCTTATCAGGCTAAGCGATGTACTACTACTGAGCAGATGATTAGACAGGTAGGGAGGGCAGTGTGCTCAGCAGGACATTGTTTGGAGAGATAGGAATTCCTACTACTTTAAAGCGATGTACTTACTACCGAACCAAACTAGGTTCGTTGGCTGCCCGAGCAAGTCTGTTACCAATGGAAAGCAACGCAGTTTTCAGCTATTGCTGACTCAGAACTTATTGGTTATTGCGGTCGTATAATAGGTTAATTACTAATTAATTTGACTAACTAAATAATAGCTATTTACACAATTTAATATATGCGCTGGGAAAGTCAACGGGGAAGTCAACGGGGAAGTTAATGAGGAAGTTAATGGGTAAACTAATGAGGTAGGAAGTCATGAAGAGAGCCATGAAAGGAACCATGAAGGCTGTTCGATAGAGTCATATTTGATGCTCTATAGGGAACAAATTTGATCCTTGAATGATGAGTAGAATGGTGAGTAGAGTGGTGAATAGGGTGATGAGTAGAGTGGTGAGTAGGGTGGTGAGTAGGGTGGTCAGTAGGATGGTCAGTAGAATGGTCAGTCGGAAGGTCGGTAGAAAGATCAGTAGATAGCTCGATAGAAAGCTCGGTCGGAAGATCAGTAGAAAGATCAGCAGAAAGGTCAGTAGAAAGATCAGTAGAAAGAACAGTAGAAAGATCAGTAGATAGCTCAGTAGAAAGCTCAGTAGAAAGCTCAGTCGATAGCTCAGTCGATAGCTCAAGTAGAAAGCTCAGTTTGATAGAGAGTTTGATAGAGCGTTTGATAGAGAGTTCGATAGGGAATTTGGTAGAGAGTTTGATAGAGCGTTTGATAGGGAATTTGGTAGGGCGTTTGGTAGGGAGTTTGGTAGAGCGTTTGGTAGAGAGTTTGGTAGGGCGATTGGTAGGGCGTTTGATAGAGAGTTTGATAGAGCGTTTGATAGAGAGTTTGGTAGAGCGTTTGGTAGGGAATTTGAGTGGGCGAGTAGGTAGCGAGTAGGTGAGCGAGTAGATGGTGAGCATGTAGAGTGGTGAGTAGAGTGATGAGTAGAGTGGTGAGCATGTAGAATGGTGAGCATGTAGAGTGACGAGTAGGATGGTGAGTAGGGTGGCGAGTAGAATGACGAGTAGAATGGCGAGTAGGATGGCGAGTAGAATGGCGAGTAGGATGGCGAGTAGAGTGGCGAGTAGGGTGATCAGTAGAATGATCAGTCGGAAGGTCGGTCGAAAGATCAGTAGAAAGCTCGATCGAAAGATCAGTAGAAAGATCAGTAGAAAGATCAGTAGAAAGATAAGTAGAAAGGTCAGTAGAAAGCTCGATCGAAAGATCAGTAGAAAGCTCAGTAGAAAGTTCAGCAGAAAGATCAGTAGAAAGTTCGATATCAAGTCATGAAGAGTGCGTTCTATTGAGTCAGTTAGCATTATTTCATACGGAATAGAAAGTAGAAACTGTTCTATGAAGGAAGAAAGAAGTGGGAAGAAGTAAATACTCTGAATCTTCTGAATTTTCTAGCGTCGACCTTCGACTGAGAGCGAAGATTACTAATCACAGAGGTAACAGTACTGTTTTCAAGCCATGTAGAAAGCATTGTTTGAAGCACTGTTTAACGTGTTTTATGCATTCGATCGACGCGTTTGATAGAGCGTTTGATAGGGAGTTTGATAGAGCGTTTGATAGAGAGTTTGGTAGAGAGTTTGATAGAGCGTTTGGTAGAGAGATTGGTAGAGCGAGTAGATGAGCGAGTAGATGAACGAGTAGGTGAGCGAGTAGGTGAGCGAGTAGATGAGCGAGTAGGTGAGCGAGTAGGTGAGCTCTGACGTTTCTTATTTATATAGCTGTTAGGAAATATAGAAGGCATATTGCAGAAGGTAAAAGCACGCTGTTAGCGATGAAGAACGAAGTGAAGAACGATGTGAAGCAGTGAAAATACGAAGTCAAATAGAAAAGTCGAACATTCATGATTAACTGTAATAGATTTAGAGAGTCGCTACCCGTACACCTTTCTGACTTACATGTACACCCCTCTAGCTTACATGTACACCCCTTCTCGGAAAACCTGGAATTTCCGTTGCACATCACTCAGTTACACATCAAATTTAGTAGACAGTTCAAGAGTTTACATATGATTTCAAGCAACCTCTTCACAGTAATTTTGCACTGTTTAAAGAGCTTCAATATCGCTATTTCAGCACCTTTTTTGCTACATATGAAACGCTGCAAACAGATCTGCATTCGTTTGAATGAAAGAGGGTGTGACAGCACGTTCATCTCGCTGCCCTTCACCTCGCTGCCCTTCACCTCGCTGCCCTTCACCTCGCTGCTCTTCATCTCGCTGCTCTTCATCTCTTGCTCATGTGAGACTTCGATCTCGACCTCGACCTCGCTTTCGCTCTCGCCCTCGTTTCTGCTTTCGCCCCTGCTTCTGTTTCATTCTCTGCTGTAGCTCTTATTGTTTCATCTTTCTCAGTACATGTTCATGCTGTGACAGTTTTCTTTGTGTAGAATTTTTGAACTCTTGCTGATGTCTAATGTCTTGTCATTCTCTTGCTTCTATGAGTCTACTTTTTGATTAAACAATAGCAAGATTTTGAACTTGTAGAAGTGAATCTGACAAGTTCAACATGAAGAATGTAAAAACATCATCATTCATTTTCACATTGAATGTTTCAGAAGCAGCTTCAGCTTCAGAAGTAACTTTGATAAAATTAATGAATAAACTCACAGCTGAGTCTTTAAAGCATCAATGTGAATGTATATCTTTGTTGGGACCGTGCCTAGATCATCCAACCAAAGGGGCTCAGGGTTGGTATGTATGTATTGTTCTTTAGAGGTAGCTATAACAAGACATTAAGAATACAGAAGAGAAAGAGTGCGAGCTCTTCTATAAATAATGGCTTGAGGCTGCGCTAGGCCCGATACAGATGTGATGTAATAGGCCAGATGTGTTTGCCTAAAAGGATGATGAAAGGGGTAAATGAAGAAAGTGCTGAACAACGGGAAGAAGTGCTGGGGATGGCCCGAAGGGGTGCGCTAGGTCCAAACTAGGCATAGCGCCATGGTTTGCCCTAATCAAATTGATTAGGGTTAGATCTGGACTCTGGCCGGTTCAGGCATGTTCGTAACAATCTTCTATCTTCAAAACTTCATCTTCTGCTGTATTATTCATGCGTCGTTGAATTCTATGAATGCATGACAAGCTCAGAATTCTAATGAAGATGTTGATGCATGATGACAAAGATTCTTCAGTGATCGTGATTAAATTGTACTGTTTAATGATCTTGTGCAAAGCAAATAAAGTCATATGAGCAACAAGATCACGTAGTATTGAAGCTCATAAATGAAAAGATAGTCTGATCTTCGTCATCTGAATGATTGCAATGTAATCATGATGTTGATTCATAAGCAATAGCTTCAGACTATTTACAACGCTCTTCAGATCAACAATGAAAAATTCAAGCTTACATTTTAGAGTTGCATTGCTTTCTTCATCATGAGAAGTAGCATAATTGTTGAAGTGTAGTTTGCAATTAATTCAGCATCTAACAAACTTCTTCTTGTAGATCAGCAGTAAATCATTTCTTAAATAGAAAACTGCTTCTTCATGACTTATGTCATAAATTTTCTGAAGATTGATTCATTGAAATTGATACTTCTTCTCAATCTTAGCATACATGATCAGATGTCATGTCTTGTAGAATGTTTATCAGTTTTCTTTGATATCAAAATGCTTTTTGCAATTGACTAGAATGTTCTTGTCAATATGTCAAATACACAGCAGATGTGAACTTTCATGAAAAACACTTTGCAAAGCATTGATCAGATTTCACTTACAGTTAATTAAGATCATTGTTGAATCAGATAAATTAAACTCAGTATACAAAAGCTTCAGCTGCTTCAGAACTCACACACAGTTTGCTGTTTTTTCAACTTTCATGAAGCAGAATTCAACAAAGAAAAAAATGTTCAAAGCAGTGATTTCAATGATAATCAGCAATGACATCTTGTAATGATTAATCTTGTAGATGCAGTTCATGATGAGTATCTTGCTGTTGCATTTCAGCATATCACGACAGCTTGATTAACTGAAAAAGAGTTTAATGATTCTATTGAATTCATTCTTTTTGTATTGTCAGAATCAGAATTCACATTTCAGATTTTGAAGAAGAGTTTGAACAGAACTTAGAATGTCAAGAGCTTGTCTTTTCTGCTGATTCTTTACATTGTAAATGTCATGTCAAGTGAAGAAAAAGTTTTTCTCATCAGCATTAAGTTGAAGATGAGTTAAAATCTGTGTTGATCTAACTTCAACTTTGATAAGAAAGTTTATTGACTTCTGAATCTTTTCTATCATGATCAATCTTCAAAAAGTTGAATGAGCTGAGACAAGTGTAGAAGTGTTATGATTCTAGCTACGCATTTTTGTTGATAGTTATGTTGATGACTATTTTGAGAATTATTGTTGATCACTCATTGCTAAAGCATAAACTTGTTTTGAAGTCAACTTTATTCAAAGTTAACTTATGTTCTTCTGAATCATATAAATAGTTGACTCTTCTCTTCTAGATACTTTTCTTTCTTAGCATTTATATACTCATTACATTACATTCATATGACTCATTCTATGCTGATCTCTAACATTATATAAATGCTTCTTCATTACAGACGAAGTGAAATAATCTGCATTGATTTCTTCAAGTGCTTCTGCTAGTAATTCTTCAACTCTTTATTGACTTTGATCTAGTGACTTGCATTCATGCAGCAGCACTCATCTTTCTTCTCTTGTGAGCTGATTCAGCGAGAATAAACAAAAGATTCAAACTCATGCGCTGATTAGCGAGTATAAACAAATGATTGAAATCATTCAACTAGATCAAAGATTAGCAAATTAATCATTCATTCAGATTTGCAAGAAATTCTTCAAATTTATTGAATAATCAAACAAGATCAGTCTAGAACTGCGTCAAAGTCTTTATCTCAGAAGCAAATCTCATAGTAAGTCTGTTATAATGACATCTTTTGTCAATGCAATGATTTATAAGCACATCACTTTATTTATCAGTGAATCGATCTATCTTGAGTTTCTGTGTCAACTAGTGAGTCTGCTTCAATGACATGTTCAATAGTAAGTTTGCTACAAGAGCAGATAATGATTGATTTCATCAACAGAGTCAGTCACTCAATAGTGAGTTTGCTTCAATGATGTTTCTTTGTCAATGCAATGATCTACAAGCACATCACTCTATCAATCAGTGAATCAATCTATCTTGAGTTTCTGTTCAACTAGTGAGTCTGCTTTAATGACATGTTTGATAGTGAGTTTGCTTCAAAGATGCATTCAACATTGATCTTGTCATTGAGTCAGTCACTTGAAGTGAGTCTGCTACAAAGATAAACAACAATTGATTTCTTCATTGAGTTAATCAACGAATGAAATAAGCTTTACTATATAGTAAATCTGAATCAGAAGTGAGTCTGCTTCAATGACATGATCAGAATCAATCTTTTTGATGAGTTAGTCAACTAGTGAGTCTGCTACAATATGTTACGAGCGTATCAAGGCTGATTAGGGCTAGTCAACGATCTAGCCGAGATCTGGCCTAGATCTGGCCCAGGTTTGACCCAGATATGGCTCAACACCCTTTTTCTTCCTCAACACCTTGTTCATCTACATCACCTTCTTTCCGTGTTACAAACACATCCCTTTCGAGCCTAGCGCAGTCTCTGAACATTACATAAATAGAAGCTCTTGTACCAACCTTCTTCTGTATTCTTAATATTCAGTTATAGCTACCTCTAAAGATCAAGCACTATCAATCCTGATCTTCATTGATTGTATCATCTAGGCACGGTCCTGACATTATATTAAGAATCCGTTAATCACACGATACTGATCTCATTACCCATTCAACATACTCGTCTAGGCAGAACGAGTCTAAAGAAATCCGTTTACCTGATGATCGACGACAATCGAAAGACAGAACAACACTAGGAGGTTGAATAGAATCAACGGCGAGGCTGTTTGAATTGCTAGACTACTTACCGCTCATTAAGTACGCAAAGTTCATTCGATTACGAGAATCACGATAAAGAACCTTCGTGGATTGCTCAAGAATCAAACCGATCGATAGATTCAACGATAAAGGATCTTCGTTGTTTGCTAGAGGATCAACCAAACCACTCAACAAACAAACCTCATCTTCTTTGTTGAAGATTGAACCTCACCTCATACGCCTTTCTTCTTCAACCGCCAAGCACCGTCATCCGTTCGGCCCCCCTTTTCAAACAAACCTCACCATGTCTAGTCGTCCGCCTACTGAAGAGCGTTCTGAGGGATTCCGAACTCGTTTCTCTCAAATCTCTGATGCTGATTCATCGAAACCACGAACGGAATCACCAAGTGCTGCGTCATTCATTCATGAAGATGACGAATCATCCGCTGAAACGGTAATACCCCCCGTGTCCTACGAAACCTGAAAGGCTCGAAGCCTAGTCCTTGATAAAGAAACAGATCGACTCTACGAGTTAGGTAAACAACAAGAAGACGAAATCAAAGAGTTGAAGGCAAGACTTCAAACTAAAGAAAACACTTCTTCTGATTTCACCTACTCTGAGCGTTCTAGATCTCAAAAAATACCTGATCCTTCGCTGTTTACTGATGGAAAGAATTCTACTTGAGAGAACTGATACGGAAAAATTCAGGATAAACTAGAGATCAACGCCGACCTCTTTCCTAATGAACGAGCCAAATTGGGCTATGTACATTCTAGATTATTCGGTGACGCAGCAGAGGTCACTCAAGCTAGACGCGAACGTGATTGTGTCAATCTCTATAGGATCGCCGAAGATCTTTTGAAAGAGCTAGCTCAGTTGTTCGATGACTCGGATAAGGAAGTCAACTTTCGTAGAGAATACTACAACTTGGTTCAAGGATCAAAGAAATTCAACGAGTTCTATACTCAGTTTCAACGACTATCTTCCTATCTAGGCTATCACGAAAAGCAACTGATCGCCGATCTGAAAGATAAAATACACCCTCGTCTTCGATCCGTTTGAGTAGGTCAACTAGTTCAACCTGATTCTCTAAAAGAAATTCGTTCCTACCTGATTCGTTTGAATAATGATCAGCGAGCCATTCGAGAGATCAAGGACAAGCTCAAACGCGTCGACGACGTTTCAAAGACTATCTTTCATAGAGCGACTGTTGTCACTCAACCAGTCGATCACCCGAAGCCTGATCATCTAAAGCCGCGCGACGCGGTTTTAACTAGCGTCAAAGAAGCAGACATTCTAGTCGGAAGCTGTTTCGTATGTCATAAATCAGGTCATAGCTCTAAGAAGTGCCTCGATCGGCCTACTAGAATCAGTGCAGTGAACAAAGAATATGATCGCTTCGATTCCGATTCGAATTTCGATTCAAAAAACTAGTCATCTCTTCAAAAGTCATCGAAGAGATAGAGGTTATATCTTTGTGCAAACTAGACGAAATTCTATCGGAAGAGAATTACTTTGAAAAGTCGTTTCTAATTGACGCTCACCTCACCTCTCAGAAACGATCTTTCAGCCTTCGTTCTCTAATAGACAGTGGTTCAGCCGCCTACACGATCATACATTTCAATCTAGTCGATAAAGTATGCGAGAAACTGAGAATTCAACCTATATCACTGGCAAAAGAGAAGCTAATAAGAGGTTATGATGAAAAGATATCTAAGAAGGCAATCACTCATAAAATTCTATTCAACCTCATCATCGGAAGTCATAAGAAATTGACTGTACCAATGTTGATAGCTGATATCGATCACCATGAAGTCATATTGAGTAAGCCCTGAATGAACAAAAACGGAATATTACTGAACATGCGGAACGACGTCATTGTTTTTCCGAACCAATTGAATACTCCTATTTCGATTTTTCCGGTCTCGCTCAATTCAAAGCATCCAAGTTGACCACGGTCAACTTCGCCCCCTTCAACCACTCAGACTAAGGCCTCTACGATGCTCAAACGACCCGTTTCAACCACTGCTCAGGAAGAGTCATTCTCGATTCAAAGCATAGACGTCGCTTCGTTCAAAACACTGTTGAACCGTTCAAAGAAGGACAAGATCGAAGTCTTTGCTCTATTCATGACGAACATCAATAGGGAAATCGCGTACAATACTCAGTGCGATTTGAACGCTCTAAACGTCTCTTCAATTGATGAAACGGCTCAGGATTTAGAAGACATTAAAGCAAAGCTGCCTCCGAAATATCACGAGTTCCTAGATGTTTTTGATCGAGCTCAATCGGATAAACTACCCCCTCATCGCTCCTACGATCATAAAATCGAGCTCACTAGTGATTCAACGTCCCCTCGCTGCCGAGCATATCGAATGTCCCCTGCCAAACTTCTGAAAGTAAAGGAGTATCTGAACGAGAACCTGTCAAAGGGATTCATCACTTTCAGCCAGACCCCCTATTTCTCTTCGATTCTATTCGCCCTCAAAGCAAATGAAGACCTTCGATTCTGCGTGAACTATCGAAAGCTAAATGTCATTTCCAAAAGAAATAGGTATTCTCTACCGCTGATAGACGAGATCATTGATAAAATAGTGAGTTGCAAGCACCTGACTAGATTGAACATCATATCAGCGTTCAACAAACTTCGAATGCACCTCGATAGCGAGGATTACACCACTTTTATCACTGCTTTAGGAGCATATAAATATAAGGTGCTACCATTCGGACTGACTAACGGACCGACCTCCTTTCAGCAATATATGAATGACGTTCTATGAAACTTTCTGAACGACTTTTGCCAAGCCTATCTAGATGACATTCTCATCTATAGCAAAACGAGAAAGAAACATAGAGATCACGTCAAACTAGTATTGAGACGACTACGCGAAGCTGAACTGCAGGTGAATATTCGAAAGTGCGAATTCGATATAGAAGAGACTGTCTTTCTAGAAGTCATCGTATCTGAACTAGGCCTTCGTATGGATCTCAGCAAGGTGACAGCCATAGTCAGCTGAATCACTCCGACCAACCTAAAAGAAATTCAGGACTTCGTGAGATTTGTTAACTTCTACCGCCGTTTCATTAAGAACTTCTCGAAGCTAGTCAAACCATTCACCCAGCTGACTAGAAAGAACACGCCTTTTGTTTGAAACGAGACCTGTGTTCAAGCTTTTGACAATCTAAAGAAACAAGTCAGCTCAGCTCCAGTACTTCGTCACTTCGACCTCAAACGACAAGCTATTCTGGAGATCGATGCTTCGAACTATGTAAAAGGTGGAATACTATCTCAGTACGATGACGAGGAAGTTCTTCATCCGGTGGCTTTCTACAGCAAAAGCATGATCCTCGCTGAAATCAATTACCACATCTATGATAAGGAACTGCTAGCCATTATTCGATGCTTCGAACACTGGCGACCCGAGCTGGAATGCACTGAACTACTCATTCAGATGTTCACCGATCATCAGGCTTTGAAGACCTTCATGGAAAACAAACAGTTGAGTCGACGACAAGTCAACTACCTGAACATTCTATCGGAGTTCAACTTTCAGATCATCTTTAGGTCAGGCAAAACAAACACTAAAGTCGATGCTCTAACCAGAATGTTCCTAGCGGACGCCTCTGAACCAGCTCAGCGTCTTGAAGATCGTTTTCAGACTATTCTGACCCTCGATAGAGTCGATGTTCTACCTGTTGAACCGGAAGCAAATCTCTATCAACGAGTACGTATGACCAATCAAACAGATGAGCTCTGCAGTGAATATAGGCAAGCTATGAACGAGAACAAACTCAAATTCCATACCACTAAACTGGAGGACTGCGAAATCATTGACGGCGTCCTATTTAGGAAAGGTTTACTGTGAGTTCCTGAGAACATGCACACGGAATTACTACAAGAAGTGCATGATCAACCTTCAACCTCTCACCCCGGCAATAGACGAACCATCGACCTAGTTCAGCGTTTCTACTATTGGTCAGGTCATCGAGCTACTATCCGACGGTACATTCGGAACTGTCATGCTTGTCAGCGAAGCAAAGCCTCTAGGGATAGCACCAATGAACTTCATCATTCTCTTCCGATTCCACAGGAACGCTGGAAAGATATAGCTATGAACTTCATCACTGGACTACCTCTGTCAGAAGGCTATAACGCCATTTGCACAATCATATGTCGCCTCACCAAAGAACGTCACTATGTTCTCTGTCATTGGGGAGACGGTGACATCTCAGTCGAAGAAACGGTTTGAATCATGCTATGGAACGTCTATCGACTGCATGGCCTACTCAGTTCTATTGTTTCGGACAGAGACTCCCAATTCATATCGACTATGTGGAAAAGCCTTTGCAAGCGACTGAGAATCACAGCTAGTCTATTCACAGCCTACCATCCTGAGATCGACGGTCAATCGGAACGAGCCAATCAGGACGTCGAACGCGGACTTAGGACCTACTGCAATTACATGCAGGACGACTGGGCCAAATGGATACCTATGGTGGAATTTAGCGACAATTCCAATACCTCCTCGGTCACTTCAATGATTCCCTTCTACTTCAATAAAGGATTTCACCCTCGAATGAGTTTCGATTCAGATACGACTGACTACGAAACAACTCGTGAACGACTTGAAGCTAGGAAAGCAGACGATATTGCCATCCGAATGGAAGAGCTACTGAGCTTCGGCCGTCAACAATTGGAAAAGACGAAGCTGGCCACCGAAGTTCAGGTCAATAAACATAGACGAGACGTCACATATGAAGTAGGTAACTGGGTTTGGCTATCTTCCAGAAACGTCAAGACAACGAGGCTCTGCAAAGATTTGGAAGACAAACAGCTAGGCCCCTATCAAATCACTGCTAAAATAGGTACCTCCTATCACCTTCGCCTACCAGTCAGCATGAAGCATCTGCATCCGGTATTCAGCCCGAAGCTACTACGGCCGTATTCAGGAGACCCCCTACCAGGACAACATTCAGAACCACTCAGGCCAATCACTATCGAAGACGATGAACACTGGGAGGTAGACGATATATTGGACTTCAGACGCTATCGAGGCCGAATACAGTACAAAGTCAAATGGAAAGACCTAGATAGGGACGACGAATGGTACTATGCCGATAAAGGGGAATTCGATGGCTCAGAGGAAGTTTTGGACGAATTCCATAAGCTATATCCAAGCAAACCGCGCTAAATATCGGAATAACTATCAACAAAAGCGAGCAAAGGAACTACATTCATGCGGACATGAATTTTCGAAGGGGGGGGTAATGTTACGAGCGTACCAAGGCTGATTAGGGCTAGTCAACGATCTAGCCGAGATCTGGCCTAGATCTGGCCCAGGTTTGGCCCAGATATGGCCCAACACCCTTTTTCTTCCCCAACACCTTGTTCACCTACATCACCTTCTTTCCGTGTTACAAACACATCCCTTTCGGGCCTAGCGCAGCCTCTGAACATTACATAAATAGAAGCTCTTGTACCAACCTTCTTCTGTATTCTTAATATTCAGTTATAGCTACCTCTAAAGATCAAGCACTATCAACCCTGACCTTCATTGATTGTATCATCTAGGCACGGTCCTGACACAATAAACATTTCGATTTAACACAAGACTAAGAAAATACATTCATGCAAACATGAATTGTTAAAGAAGAGAAGTAATGTTATGATTCTAGCTACGCATCTTTGTTAATAGCTATGTTGATGACTATTCTGAGAGCTATCGTTGATCACTTGTCGCTAAAGCATAGACTTGTTTTGAAGTCAACTCTATTCAGAGTTAGCTTATGTTCTTTTGAGTCATATAAATAGTCAATTCTTTTCTTCTAGATACTTTTCTTTCTTAGCATTTATATACTCGTTACATTACACTCATATGACTCGCTCTATGCTGATCTCTAACAAGAAGTATGATTGTGATTCTCATTTCATATGACTTCAAGATATCAGTCATTCTTCTTGTTTCATTTGTCGATGACGCTGAAAGAACACTTCATGAGTCGTGTGTCACTGTGAAGACGTCTTTCAAAACTCGCTGAATTTAGCTTTGCTTTTTCTTCATGATTGCATCGTATATAAACGATTCGATCAACATCTTTCTTGAACTTCTTGATGCATGCAGTGACAACAGCATATTTCTCTGACTCAGCGTGTTGATTGAGCTCTTCAATCAGAAGTTTTACATCATCATAAATCTGTCTCGAAACGAAAGGTGAAGTCAAAGACATGAGATCAACGAAGACGATGCTGACAGATGGGATGCCGATGAGATCGATCATGACGATGATGATGATGATGACGATGGCGATGATGAGTGTCAGAAGAAAGATTTACAACAAGTCTGATGTGTGGGTTTACTAGGCTAGATTAACCGAATTTGAGGCTGTGGGGAAGATCATTCAGAATCATATGTAAACCCTTGAACTGCCTACTAAATTTGGTGTGTAACTGAGTGA
>JAABUS010006503.1_pt1 | contig 14139 bp, 11 predicted proteins | sample 5560161 | NCBI WGS metagenome assembly JAABUS01 (sample SAMN10711885, study PRJNA513376) | rock metagenome | isolation source: Antarctica rocks | place: Antarctica: Victoria Land, Trio Nunatak nord | collected 2016-01-04 | reverse complement strand
ATATGGTATGGCAAGTAACGATGTGGATGGTGATGGAAATGAAGACCTGTTATTAGTCGGTAATGACTATGGAATGGAACCCGGCAGCGGAAGGCATGATGCCTTTATGGGATTGTGCCTTAAAGGTAATGGCAAAGGAAACTTCAGCAATATGACTATAGCAAAAAGTGGTTTTTTTGTAAAAGGCGATGCTAAAGGATTAGCTGTTGTATATACTGCCAAAAATGAAGACTTGTTTGTAGCTACACAAAACCAGGATAGTCTTATGGTATACAGTAAAGCAAATCAAGGCGAAACTGCCAAATGGATAAATGTTAATTCAAATGATTTTTATGCAGACATTATCTACAGTGATAACAAAAAAAGACGGATTGAATTTTACTATGGCTCGACATATTTATCTCAGTCTTCAAGAAAAATGAAGTTGGATAAAGATGTTACAAAGGTTATTATTAGTGACTTTAAGGGAAATAAAAGAGAAGTGAATAATTAGGGAAAAAGCTTTTTTCTCGCCGTTAATCTGTGTAATCTTCCCTTAGATTCGCATTAGAATGCCATAGTATTCACAATTGAACCATTAAACTACTTATTATTTGTCAAACCGATAACCTCTTAAAAAATCTGAAATTTCTATCCTTTTCTTTCCTTCCAGTTGAATATCTGTAGTATGGATATATCCATCAGAAGCAGCGAATTTTAAAAATGTCTTACCATCAGTTACAAATTCACTGGCAGCATGTGAAGGTGATATTTTCTCTTTATTACTTTTGTAAATCTTTAAAATCTTTCCTTGAAAATTTGTTAATGCACCAGGATGAGGTGATAATCCTCTTATCAGATTATAGATTTCATCGCATGTTTTATTCCAGTTGATTGTACAGTTTTCAGTAAAAAGTTTAGGAGCATGTTTCAGCTCTCCTGAAAACTTTTCTAAAGCTTGTGACTGTGCAGTTTCCTGCAAAGAGCCATCTTCAATTCCCTTAACTGTTGCCACTAGCAAGTTGGCTCCGATTTCTTTCATTACGTCGTGAAGCTGTCCGGCTGTTTCATTTTCTCCGATAAGGATTTTCTCCTGTAATAGAATATTGCCGGTATCAATTTCCTGCTGCAGTTTAAAAGTGGTTACACCTGTTTCTTTTTCACCGTTTATAATTACCCAGTTGATAGGAGCGGCTCCTCGATATTGCGGAAGAAGTGAACCATGCAGATTGATCGTGCCCAAAGCAGGCATCTTCCATACAACTTCAGGTAACATACGAAAAGCAACTACTATCTGCAGGTTTGTCTGTAAAGCCTGTAATGCTTTAAGAAATTCAGGGTTTTTAAGTTTTTCCGGCTGTAAAATAGGAAGTCCTTTTTCAACCGCATATTTCTTAACAACACTTTCAGTTAGCTTCATACCCCGGCCAGCAGGTTTATCGGGAGCGGTAATGACACCAACAATATTAAAGTCTGCTTCAACCAGTGCACGCAAAGATGCTACTGCAAATTCTGGTGTTCCGATGAAAACTATTCGTAACCCTTCACTTCCCGTAATGCGAGAATTAAAATTTTCTGACATGCAGCAAAAGTAAAAGAATATTAAATTTTATAAATTTGTATTATTAAAATCAGGATATAACAAATATTTTCTCCTTATTTTTTTAAATGCTGCCAGCTTAGGTTCCCAGCTTGCCCTGATTTCTTTTTCTGTTTCGCCATCAATAATTTGCTGCATAAGTTCCGAATTACCTGCAAGCTTATTAAAAAAATAATCAGCAGGTTTTGCATCTGCTTTTTTAGCTTTTATAAAAAAATTCTCTTTATCAGGAAACAATTTATATGCTTCCAGCAGGTACTTTATCTGGATATGGTTACTAATCTTTTGTAATATCTCCTCATTACTGCCTGAAAGATTCCATCCGTAGCATAGCTGATTTTTCAATTTGGGATCACTCGCACCGGCATTTGCTGCAGGTGTAAAGGCATATAAATTCTTTGGTAAAGACGGATGTCCAAATACCTGGAAAGGCTTATCTGTCCCCCGGCCTTCATTCAACACAGTTCCTTCAAAAAAGCAGGTAGAAGGATACCAGTAAACAGAACCTGCATCCGGCAAATTAGGGGAGGGCTTTTCCGGTAAAACATATTTACTGTTGTGGGTATAATTCACACATTTTATAACAGTAAGATTCAATACTTTATTTTTTAAAGGAGATGCTGTCTCGTTATTTTTTCCCGTCAACAATATAGTAGTTGCATGTCTGTTGAGCAAATTTTCTCCAATAAGATATTTAGCATATTCTCCAATTGTCATTCCATAAACAACTGGAACAGGCTGCATACCGATAAAGCTTTTGAAAGCGGTATCAAGTACAGGGCCGTCAACATAAAAACCATTAGGGTTAGGCCTGTCCAAAATAATCAAGGGCTTTTTATGCTGTAAAGCGCTTTCCATAAATTCCTGCAAGGAAGAGATGTAGGTATAAAAACGAACTCCTACATCCTGTATGTCAAACAGCAATACATCTACATCTGCCAAATCTTCTGCTGTGGGTTTTCTTTTTTTCCCATATAAAGAAATTACGGGGATGCCTGTTTGCTGGTCTGTATAAGAATCTACTTTTTCTCCGGCAATAGCTGTACCTCTGAATCCATGTTCCGGGCCAAATATTTTTGTAATATTTACACCTGATTTTTGAAGTGTGTCTACTAAATGAGTTTCACCAATTGTCGCTGTATTGTTTGCAAATACACCTACACGTTTTCCTTTCAGCAGCGGTACATATTCCTTTGTTTGATACGCACCAGGTAATATTTGTTTCTCATTGTCAGGATTAATCCATGTTTTTTTTGCTGTAATTTTAGTTGCTCTGTGTCTATGTTTCTGTGCAACTATCCCAGTTATAGAAAGGAAGTAAATAACAATTATAAGAAAATTTTTTTTCATTTTTTGTAATGGTTCAAAGAAATGAATACAAATTTAATTTGTCATTCCTTTATTAATCATTTTATTTTGGCACAAATTTCTTTTCTGCTCTTTTTAGTGTAAAAGTATAAAAATACAAGTGTTTTTAAATTTTTAAATTTAGGACTTGTAGCAGGTAAACTGAAGCACTTAAATTTTAAAGAATTTAATAAGGTTTATAATAATTTAAACAAATAAATATGCAACAAGTAAAAAGTGGTGATACTGTTAAAGTTCACTACCATGGGAAATTAACTGACGGCACTACTTTCGACAGCAGTGAAGGTCGTGAGCCTCTCGAATTTGAGGTTGGAAGCGGCAACGTCATTGCCGGTTTTGACAGCGGCGTTACAGGGATGCAGGTAGGCGAAAAGAAAACCATAAATATTCGTGTTGATGAAGCTTACGGTCAAAAACAGGAAGATCTATATATGGAATTTCCTATTGACCGTTTCCCTCCTGACATGAAACCTGAAGAAGGTATGCAATTAAATATGAGTAACGGTGAAGGGCAAAATTTTCCTGTAATTATAACAGAGGTTCGTGAGGATACTGTTATTCTCGATGCAAATCACCCTCTTGCAGGTGAAGATCTTACTTTTGATCTCGAACTGGTTGAAATCAAAGGAGGAAAAAGTCCGCTTATTATAATGCCCTAAAGCATTTTTACAGCGTTGTATATACAGGTTGGAGCATATGCCTCCAGCCTTTTCTATTTATATAATCCGCTCAAAGAAATCTATAAAGGTTCTGCATCTCTAACTAAACTTTTCATACCTTCTTATAAACGCATACGAAAAGAACAATATAGCAGTAACGAATAATAAAGGGCAAAGCAAAGATCCTTCAAATCCAAAAGTACCACCCGTCCATGCTTCAGATCCTGACATGGATTGTTGCAGCAGGCTTGTAAGTTTTAATCCGCTTACATCGTATCCTAAAACAGGTCCCTGAAAATAATTCCAGGCGAAATGGAAGAGAATGCTAAACCAAAGGTTTTTAGTGAAAATATAATTGATGCCTAATAATATACCTGCTAAAAAAATATTTACGACAGCAAAGAGTGTGATATCGGGGTTTGAGCCATGAAACAAAGAAAATAATGCTGCCGTAATGCTCAACGCTCCCCATTTATTCATTGATTGCATAAGGTTATTTAATAAATACCCTCTGAACAATAATTCTTCTACAAAAGCTACAACAATCATAATCGCAATTTCGAGTAACAAAGGGCCTGCCTCAAAATTGGATGCAATAAATGAAAGATAACCTGTTGCCACTAAAATAATCGAACCGATTCCTAACAACGCTAATGCAGCAAAAAATCCAAGTCCAGCTTCATTACTGTAACCTTTCCAGGCAAATCCAAGACTTTCAAAACTTTTTCTATCAATAAACCTTCTTATAAGCCAGGTAAATAAAGTAATGACTATTCCCATAATTGAATAAAATATTCCAAAGTTCAATACATTGTCATCTCCGGTTTCGGTTCCTGATTTAAATTGACTCATTACAAAAGAAGCGGAGATTTGAAAAGCATAGACAATTAAAGAAACGCCGACAAAATAAATAAGGGCTCTTAGCCAGCCTTGTAAAATCAGTGGTTTTTGTATTGTTTTCATTTTATTCTTTGATATTATTCTGTTAATCTTCGTATGTTTTGTTCCGTTCATTCAGTTACTACAATTGGCATCGTCTGACGGCGCTGGCAGCAGGAAAGTTCAATAGCTGCAATGCAGCCCGGCTGATAAAATACTTTATAAAATAAAGAATTTTTTTTACAAGAATAAGTAAGTTTACTTTATTAACTACGCTTTTATCACATTTTTGCGCCCTCATTTTGAATAATTAATTTGCTTAAAATTAAAATAGATGTTTGATAAATACAATTATACTTGTGTTGAAAGATTTATGCGATATGTACAGGCAGATACCCAAAGCAACCCTCAAAGTCCAACTTCACCATCAACAGAAAAACAAAAAAATCTAAGTAAGATTTTGGTTGATGAATTATTGACAATGAGTATATCTGATGCACATCTTGATGAATTTGGATATGTCTATGCAACTATTGCTTCCAATACAGATAAAAAGGTTCCGGTAATTTGTTTTTGCGGTCATGTTGATACAGCACCTGATTGCAGCGGCACTGGTGTTAAACCAATCTTGCATGAAAAGTATGATGGAAAAGACATTGCCTTACCTGATGATACAAGCCAGGTTTTAAGCATAAAAGAATTTAAATACCTTAAAGAGCATATTGGCAACAGCATTATTACTGCAAGCGGCAATACCTTATTAGGTGCCGATGATAAAGCAGGCGTAGCTGAAATAATGGATATGGCAAACTTTCTAATGACGCATCCTGAAGTAAAACATGGTCCAATAAAACTGTTGTTTACCCCTGATGAAGAAATAGGAAAAGGCACCGCAAAACTTGATATGAACAAACTTGCTGCTGACTTTGGTTATACATTAGATGGCGGAGAATTAGGTACTTTGGAAGATGAAACATTCAGTGCAGACGCTGCGGTTATAACAGTTTACGGTGTTATTGCTCATCCCGGTTATGCGAAAGGACACTTGGTAAACGCATTGAAGATTGCCGGGGAGATTTTAAATGCTTTACCTAAAAATGAATTCAGCCCTGAAACTACAGAAAAAAGGGAAGGTTTTGTTCATCCTGTAAGAATAGAGGGTATCGCTGAGAAAGTAACTATTGAATTTATAATACGTGATTTTACCAGAGAAGGTCTGAAGGCAAATGCAGAGCGTTTGCAAAAAATTGCAGAAGATGTTTTACATCAACATCCTAGAGCAAAAATGGAATTCAAAGTTGCAGAGCAATATCGTAATATGAAAGAAGTGCTCGACAAGCATCCGCAGGTGGCGGAGTATGCTGAAGAAGCTTACAAAAAAAGTAATCTGAAGGTGCACAAGCAAAGCATACGCGGCGGTACTGATGGAAGCCGGCTTAGTTTTATGGGGTTGCCCTGTCCTAATTTATTTACAGGAATGCAGGGCATTCACAGTAAGAAAGAATGGATTGCGGTGCGGGATATGAAAAAAGCGGTAGAGGTGATGGTTAATCTTGTACAGATATGGGAGCGGAAGCAGAACCCTGATTTATCGGATTGAAAGGATTATGGGGAAATGAAAGTTTGTAATTAACAGAATGTGTACCTTTATAATATGTCGCAACCAGCAATAAAATATATTACTGAGTTAGAATACTTATCCTTTGAACGGGAAGCCGAGAAGAGACATGAATATTATAAAGGTGAAATCTTTGCGATGAGCGGAGCTTCCTTTAAACATAATATTATAGAAGATAATCTTCGTGTTCTTACAGGAAGTTTTTTGAAAGGAAAAAAATGTCGGTCCTTTGGGAGTAATTTGCGTATTCATATTCCTAAAAATACTCTATACACTTATCCGGATATCTTAATTGTTTGCGATGACCCAAAGTTATCTGACGAATTTTTTGATACACTTCTTAATCCTGCAGTTATCATTGAAATTTTATCTCCATCAACTGCTAATTATGACCGCGGAGCTAAATTTGATTTATACCGGGAAATTGAATCTTTAAAGGAATACATTTTAATAGAGTCTACAACCATTCATTTTGTACACTATATAAAGAACCCGGATTTGACCTGGACTTTATCAGAAAGCAAAAATCTTAATGCCCCTTTCTTTATAACAACTATAGGTTTACAAATTTCATTAGCTGAAGTATATAGCGGAGCTGAATAAATTTTCTCATTTTCTAATGTCTTAATTAATTTTTCTTAACACCCGGTAAATTTGGTATAGCTGCTTATTTGATAAAACCTACAAGTCTTAGATGTCATAGCCCTAATACATTTCGTAAATAAGCTGCCACTAATTTCTTTCTTAAACAAAAAGGCTGAACACAATTAATTGCATTCAGCACTTATAATTAGCATCTTTACTGCCATGTCTCAACCATCATACGTCAACTAACTAAATGCTTCTTTTATCTTTTCAAAAAAACTTTTATCATTTTTATCAGGATGCGGTTTAAAATTATTGCTGTCATTCATTCTTTCAAGCATTGACTTTTCGTCGTTGCTCACATTTTGCGGAGTCCATACGTTTACATGAATAAGCTGATCGCCCCTGGAATATCCGTTTACTTCAGGAAAACCTTTACCTTTTAATCTGAATATTTTACCGCTTTGTGTTCCGGGCGGTATTTTAATCTTTGCCTTGCCATCTATTGTTGGTACTTCGACATTGGTACCGAAAACAGCATCGGGAAAAGTAATGAAAAGATCATAAGCAACATTCAACCCATCTCTATGCAATGAAGGATGTGCCTCTTCTTCAATTAAAATAATAAGGTCTCCGTTCATTCCTCCTCTTTCGCCTGCATTTCCTTTACCGCTTAGGCTAAGTTGCATTCCTTCCTGTACTCCTGCAGGTATATCAAGGCTTACCATTTCCTCGCCATATATTCTTCCTTCCCCTTTACAAACATTACATTTTGCAGTAATGGTTGATCCTTCACCATTACAGGTAGGGCAGGTCGAAACGGTCTGCATCTGTCCAAGGAAGGTATTTTGTACTTTTTTTACCTGCCCGCTGCCGTTACACGTAGTGCAAGTCTGGGTACTTCCCTTATCTTTTGCACCACTGCCGCTGCACGTATTACAAGTTACATATTTTTTGACCTTAATATTCTTTGTAACTCCCTTTGCAATTTCTTCAAAATTCAGTTTCAACTTTACCCGGAGGTTAGTACCTCTTTGCCCGGTTGCTCTTCTTCCGCCTCCGCCACTGCGGCTTCTTCCACCACCACCAAAAAAGTTCCCGAAAATTTCTTCGCCAAAAATATCTCCAAACTGGCTGAAGATATCTTCCATATTACTTGCTCCGCTAAATCCGCCGGTTCCTGGCCCAAAGGCCTGGTGACCATACCGGTCGTATTTTGCCTTTTTATCAGCATCGCTTAGAACTTCATAAGCTTCTGCCGCCTCTTTAAATTTTTCTTCGGCTTCCTTATCTCCTGGATTCCGGTCAGGGTGGTATTGCATTGCTACCTTACGATAAGCTTTTTTTATCTCATCACCAGCAGCAGATTTGCTTACACCTAACACCTCGTAATAATCTCTTTTTGTTGACATATATACCCCCATCCCCTAAAAGGGGAGTTTAAAAAACTTTTTCACTCAAACCCCTAAAGGGACTTTTTATAACTATTTTACTATATTAACTAACTTTCAGACTCGCCTGAAAAGGTTAAGTATTCATTTTCCGACAATCACTTTAGCAAAACGAATAAGTTTATCATTTAAATAATAACCTTTGGTTACTTCATCAAGTACCTTTCCTTTAAGATCAGCATTTGGAGCCGGAACCTCAGTAATAGCCTCATGTTTCTCTACATCAAACTCTGTATTTATACTTTCCATTGCCTTTAACCCCTTATTTTGTAATGTGGTTCTTAGTTTATTAAAAACCAATTGAACTCCTTCCTTTATCTGTGACAGATCGGTTGCAGTTTGCAGTTGTTTTTCGGCACGATCACAGTCATCTAAAACATCAAGCATAGAAGTTATAACTTCTTTTCCTGCTGTCTGTATCAGCTCAATCCTTTCTTTAGCAGTGCGACGTTTATAATTATCAAATTCGGCGAAAAGCCTTAAATATTTATCCTTTTGCTCCTGCAACTCTGTTTTCAACTTAACCTGTTCGTCCTCTTCAGCTAAAGAATCGCTAAGATGAGAAGTTCCGGGAATACTGTCGTCAGAATTGATATCTATAACTTCCATTGATTGACTTTCTGCCTGCAATGTTTCTTTTTCTTCCATATTTTACTTTTTCGCAAAGGTAAAGGTCAAACACTTTGCCAAAGAAGCTTTTAAAGTCAAATTGACATTTTTATAAAGATGTAAAGACAATCTGCAAAAATTATATTTGTAAAATGACAAAGGTATTTTTACAAAAAAAGATAAGTCAAAGAGTAGCATCAGGACATCCGTGGATATTTGGCAATGAAATCGGGAAAATTGACGGGAAAGCTGAACCGGGAGATATAGCAGAAGTATATACACACGATCATAAATTTATAGGCACGGGTTATATTAATCAGAAATCACAAATAGTGGTGAGGCTGCTTACACGGGATAAAAATGAAATAATTGACGAAAGTTTTTTCTTCAACAAAATCAAAGCCGCCTGGAATTACAGGCAGAAAATCGGTTCTACAGAAAATTGCAGGCTTGTTTTTGGTGAAGCGGATTTTCTGCCTGCTTTAATAATTGATAAATTCAACGACTATTTCGTTATACAAACCCTTTCCTACGGCATTGAAGTATGGAAAACTGCTATCGTGAAAGCCCTGAAAACTATTTTTAATCCAAAAGGCATCTATGAAAGAAATGATGTGCCAGTAAGAGAGCTGGAAGGCCTTGAACAAAAAAAAGGATACTTAACTGAACCTTTTGACACCAATATTATCGTTAATGAAAATGGTTTGCGCTTTGATGTTGATATAGAGAAAGGGCAAAAAACAGGCTACTTCTTAGACCAGCACGATAACAGAAGGGCTATTAAACATATTGTAAAAGACGCAGATGTCTTAGGCGTTTTTACGTACACCGGATCTTTTGAAATACATGCCGCTCAATATGGAGCAAAAAGTGTTTTAGGTTTAGATATTTCTGAAAGTGCTGTGGCACAGGCAACAAGAAACGCTCAATTGAATGGTCTCGGAGATGTTTGTACATTTCAGGCGGTAAACGCTTTCGATGTTCTGAAACAATGGGGAAAGGAAGGACGGCAATATGATGTAGTGATGCTTGACCCTCCGGCTTTTACAAAAAGCAGGGAAAACATACAAAAAGCAATTGCAGGTTATAAAGAAATAAATCTTAGGGGAATGAAACTCACTAAACCCGGAGGATTTTTGGTGACAAGCAGTTGTACAAATCTTGTATCACATGAGCTTTTTATAAATACAATAAACATGGCAGCGAAAGATGCCAAAAGGAAATTAAGACAAGTGACATTTAAAGCCCAGGCAAGTGATCACCCTATTGTTTGGGATATTGAAAATACGAATTACCTTAAATTCTTAATTGTTCAAGTTTTATAAAGCCTTCCCTTTATCGTTTGCAAAAAAATAATGGAACTTTTTACGCCATTATAACTTAGAAGCTCCTTTAAAATTTTAATTAACCTCTGAGTTCTCCGCGTTGCCTTTTCTTTGTGTTCTCTGGGGTTAAGTTTCTCTTTACCGCCGAGAAGATCAAGAGTTTTTCGCAGAGAACACAGAGATTATTCCTTTACATAAATATTTTTTAGAAAATTTAGACAGCTCTTACAATAATCGGGTTTATATTTTTATTTGTTTTTATACTTAGTCCCAAATTCTGGTTATTCTTCCCCGTAATTAAAATCCCCAGTTCTTCATTATGGCAAGATCTTCTTTGGCACAATCAAGCGGTGTTTTTGTTTGATAAGATTCCTGCTCAATGATAAATTGTGTTGTTCCGCCTGATTTTTTTGCCAGGTCTAATATTTTTTTAACAGGAATAACGCCTTTACCAAGAACTGTACTTTCATATCCATCTTCCATCTCGCCTTTATTAGCTGCCTTTATTTCATCTTTCACATGCATTAATTCAAACCTGCCGGGATGCTTTTTTATTATTTGTTCTGCCCTGCCGCCTGCGCCATACATGTTACCAATATCTAACTGATGCGCTACCAACGAAGGATCTGTATTTGCAAGAATGATGTCATAAACAAGCTGGTTGTTGAGGGAATTACTAAACTCAAAACTGTGGTTATGATAACCATATTTCATCCCCGACTTTTTACATAATTCACCACATCTGTTGAATAATTGAAGAAAGCGGACAAGGTCATCATAATTTTTTCGAAGGCTTTCATCAAGCCAGGGGCTTACGACATATTGCTGTCCGGCAGTGGCAGCATCTTCAACAGTTTGTTTCCATTTATCAGTAAAATCTTTTTTATTTTCATCCCAGTCTTTTGCAGACATAACCGTGTGACCGCTCGGCATTTTCAATCCCAGGTCATCCAATACCTTTTTAAATTCTGATGCAGAATGTCCATAAAACTTTCCGTCAACATAATTAGCATGTTCAACATTTTTGTACCCCATTGCCGCCAATTGTTTCAGAGAGCCGAGCGGATCCTTTTTCATATCATCACGAATGGAATACAATTGTATTCCCAGCAATTCCTGTTTTTTGTTCTGACCAAAAACATGTTTCGATAAAACCGCTGAACCAGCCAAAGCAAGGCTGCTGTTCTTTAGAAAAGTTCTTCTTGAAGTAGGCATAAAAGTTAGATTAATTAAAGAATTAAAATTAAGGTTTACAATTGGTAAATGGCAACATGCAAAAAATATCTTCAATAAGCTGATTTATTCAACATGAAATATTTCATTGTGCCCTGATAGAACAAATAGCGAATAGTGTGTTCAATTCTTTCTCACGAAGCGTTCCTTTGGAATGCGCAAATCCTTTACAATCCTATATTTTCTTCCACAAATCTTCCCTCACGGGAAGAGTTAAGACCTGAAACTGACTTTAAATTAATTCAGTTGCTTTAAAAGAAAGAAGGTGAACTTCTTTAAACTTTTCTGCAATGGATGGGTTTGTATTTAAATTTTGAAGAATATGATGTATTTTGCTTTAATCATTAGCATAAATGAATATTAAACAACCAGCTAATCATAGACAGCAGTGAAGGAAAAGAAGAAACAATTAGGGGCCACAAGAAAAGAAGATCGTAAGGCAGTTATTGTTGTTCATGATAATGGTATAGGTAATCCTCAAAAAGCAGTAGATAAAATATTTCATTCATTCTTTATTACAAAACCGACAGGGCAGGGAACTGGATTGGGATTGTCATTGAGTTATGATATTATAAAAGCACATGGGGGTGAAATATTGGTCGAAACAAAAGAGAAGGAAGGTGCTAAGTTTACTATTAAGATACCAACAACACAAATACCTCTCTAAATAGGTTGACGCTTATGAGATTACAATTTTTGCTTTTCTGGTTTCTGCTACTCTTTGTGCAGTTATCAGCACAGGAACTAAAGAATGATACCCTGATTGTACGGCAAGTGACTGTTCAAGAGGTGGCACTAAACAAAGGATGGAAGTATCGGGCGGAACATAATCCTGCTTATGCTCATTCTAACTTCGATGATAGCAAATGGAACTCCATTGACCCGACAAAAGACATTCACGATTTGCCACAATTAAAATCCGGTGTAGTTTGGTTACGGTTGAAGTTCGTAATTGATTCTGCCGTGCTTAACCAGCCTTTAGCTATGCTTATAACTCAGGTAGGGGCGTCAGAAATTTATATTAATGGAAGATTATTCCATCGGTTTGGTACAATTGACCCAAACGGTAAGAAGACCGTAGCCTTTGATCCGTTAAACAAGCCAATTGCATTACAGTTTCTACAATCTGGCTACAATGTCTTAGCAATACGGTATGCGCTCCAGCCCGATGCTCGTTATGCAGCGATCATGGCACGTCACAACCTCAACCTCGGTTTTTTTGCAAGGTTAACTAATATGAATTCGGCTGTTGAACAATACCAAAAGGAGGCAACCCGCTATATGGGTTCCATTATTTTCAGGGTTGGAGCTTTTGTGCTGTTGCTTATTCTACACCTGAGTTTTTACTTGTATTATCCGGCTCAGAAAGCAAACCTGTTCTTCGCCCTGTTTGCTTTGTTTGTGCTGATTGCCGAAAGCATTGCCACTAGTCAACCAAACAGCGTAAAGTATATCTATTACCATTGGAATGCAGTGGCAAGTTTTGGTGAAGTGAGTGGTTTTTTTCTGTTAACCGCTATTTACTATCTGGTTAATCGTAAAAGAGGTTGGGTATATTGGGCACTGCTGCTTTTAACGGTAATCGGCGTAATACTTACAGCTACAGTATATGGAATGGGTTTCGTAATAAGTAGTTTTTTAATTAGCACGCTTGTAAGTCTCGAAATTGTTCGCAGCGCTTTTATAGCAATAGGCAACAAGCAGAGAGGAGCATGGATTATAGCAGCCGGCGCCTTCAGCTATTTCGTATTTTGGATACTCTTCTTATACCTTGCGAGTTCGGGTAACAGGCTAATACCGCTTGGTAACACCTTTACACTCGGTGATCTCATTTACAACATTTCCTTTCTTTGCATTCCATTTGCCGCTTCCATCTTTCTTGCCCTCGATTTTGGATCTACCAGCCGCCGTCTTCAACAAAAGCTTGCAGAAGTAAATCAGCTATCAGAAAAGAGCCTTGAGCAGGAAAAAGAAAAACAGCAGATTCTGGCATCACAAAAACAAACGTTAGAACGACAGGTTACAGAGCGAACAGCTCAGCTAAAACAATCATTAGATGAATTAAAATCTGCACAGGCCCAGTTGATACAATCAGAAAAGATGGCTTCGCTTGGCGAACTTACTGCCGGTATAGCGCATGAGATACAAAACCCATTAAATTTTGTAAACAATTTCTCTGAAGTAAGTACCGAATTGATTAATGAAATGGAAGACGCGATTTTAAAAAGTGATAGAGAAGAAATACATTCTATTGCCACTGATATTAAACAAAATCTTGAAAAGATTACTCATCATGGCAAGCGTGCCGATGCCATTGTAAAAGGAATGCTGCAACATTCAAGAGCTAGTTCAGGCCAAAAAGCACCCACAGATATTAATGCATTGTGTGATGAATATTTACGGTTGAGTTATCATGGTCTAAGAGCCAAAGACAAAAGCTTCAACGGAGATTTTAAAACAGATTTTGATAAAAAAATTGGAAAAATAAATATCGTACCGCAGGATATTGGAAGAGTGTTGTTGAATTTATACAACAACGCATTTTATGCAACCAATGCAAAAAAGAAAACTGCTGATGAAAACTATAAACCACTCGTTTCAGTTCAAACAAAAAAAATAAATAATAAGGTTGAAATTAGAGTTAGTGACAACGGCAATGGTATTCCGCAAAAAATATTAGATAAAATCTTTCAGCCATTCTTTACCACAAAACCAACAGGACAAGGTACGGGCTTAGGTTTGAGCCTGAGCTATGATATCATCAAAGCGCATGGTGGAGAAATAAGAATTGAGACAACAGAAGGCAAAGGAGCCGCATTTATCATTGTATTGC
>JAABUS010006501.1_pt1 | contig 14143 bp, 12 predicted proteins | sample 5560161 | NCBI WGS metagenome assembly JAABUS01 (sample SAMN10711885, study PRJNA513376) | rock metagenome | isolation source: Antarctica rocks | place: Antarctica: Victoria Land, Trio Nunatak nord | collected 2016-01-04 | reverse complement strand
TGAGCGCCGCGTGGCAGGTCGACCAGGGCAGGGACTCGCGGCACGCTCAATCGATCGCGAAGCTGTACGGCGGCATCAAGGCCAACGAGATCGTCGACCGGATGCTGCAGGTGCACGGCGGGATGGGGTATACCCGCGAGCTGCCGCTCGAACGCTGGTACCGCGAACTTCGGCTGCTGCGGATCTACGAGGGCACCGACGAGATGCAGCGCCGGACAATCAGCCGCAACCTGCTCAAGGGCCATGCGTCGGTCCGCGGCGTCCTGTAACGCCCGTCGTGGCGGGCGTCACTACGAAGACGTCACCGTCGCAGCTGGGGATCTGGGCTCGTCGGCGTCGCCGTCGGCGCGGGTGGCTTAGAATTGTGGGCTCACCAGATCCGGGGGAGGAACGAGCACCAGTGTCTGATCGTCGTCATCCGCACGTGTCCGACCATGTAGTCGAGCAGGAGATCAAGCACGAGCAAGCCGTCGTCGACCGTATCTATGCGCGTCTGGATGCAGCTATCGAGTCCGCGCGTGCCCTGCAGACCGAGGGGTATGCGCGCGCTCGACTCGGCAACGAAGGCGGCCTCGTCGAACGCGACGCCATCGTCTTCCAGGCAGGCAAGCGGCTCGCCAGCCTCAACGCCGCCCACGAGGGCCTCGTCTTCGGGCGTCTCGACCACCGCGACGCCGCCATCCGCTACATCGGCCGGCTGGGGCTTCGCGACGAGGATCGCGACGTGCTGCTCGTCGACTGGCGTGCCCCGGCCGCCGCCGTGTTCTACCAGGCGACCGGACAAGATCCGGCCGGCGTCGTACGCCGCCGGGTGCTGCAGTCCGTGTCCGACCAGGTGATCGGCGTCGAGGACGATCTGCTCGACGCCGAGAACGCCCCCGACGACATGGTGGTGGTCGGTGAGGGGGCGTTGTTCGCCGCTCTTGCCAAGTCACGCGACCGCTCCATGCACTCGGTGGTCGCCACCATCCAACGCGAGCAGGACGACGCCATCCGCTCGCCGCACCGGGGTGTCACGCTCATCCACGGCGGCCCCGGCACCGGCAAGACCGTCGTCGCACTGCACCGGGCGGCGTACCTGCTCTACACCGACCGCCGGCGCTACGAGGGCGGCGGGGTCCTCATCGTCGGCCCGAACGCAGTGTTCATGGCCTACATCGAGCGGGTGCTGCCGTCCCTGGGCGAGACAAGCGTCTCGCTGCGGGCGCTGGGAGAGGTCGTCGAAGGGGTCGACGCGACACGCCACGACGTGCCGAGGGTGGCGGTGATCAAGGGTTCGGCGCGGATGCGGCGTGTGCTGGCGCGCACCGCGCGCGGTCCACGTCCCGACGCGCCCACGAGCTTTCGCATCTTCTACCGCGACGACGTGCTCAGGCTCGACGCGCACGAGCTTCGCCGCCTGCGCCGAGACGTGCTGGACCGGTGGCACCGGCGCAACCGGGTCGCCCCGCACGTCGACGAGGAGCTCATCGACCTGCTGTGGGGAAAGGTGGCAGGCGATCGTGCGCTCGGGCGCGGCAAGGACGAGTTCGCGCGCACGCTGCACGGCGACCGATCGTTCGTCGACTTCGTCCGGGGCTGGTGGCCCGTGGTCGACGCGGTCGACGTACTGGGCTGGCTCAGCGACCGCGACCGGCTGGCAGCCGACGCCGGTGACATCCTGTCCCCCGCTGAGATCGACGACCTCGTCGAGTCGCTGAGCGCCAACGGCTTCAGCGTCGAAGACGTCCCGCTGCTCGACGAGCTTCGCTACCTCGTGGGGGAGGCTCCCGAGCCCGAGGCCGACGAGGATCCGCTGGCTGACCTCTACGACGAGACGGTCCCCGAGCTGTCGACCGTGGACGACCGTTGGGGCGCCGTCCCCGACCGTTCCGGTGCGCGGCCGACCGCGTCGATCGAGGATGACGGTTATGCACACGTGCTGGTCGACGAGGCCCAGGACCTGACGCCGATGCAGTGGCGGATGATCGGACGCCGCGGCCGGCATGCCAGCTGGACCGTCGTCGGCGACGCCGCGCAGAGCTCGTGGCCGCTGACACAGGAGGCGGTCAGCGCCCGAGACGAGGCGCTGAGCGGACTGGAGCAGCGCGCTTTCCGGCTGTCGACGAACTATCGGAACTCTCGAGAGATCTACGAGCTCGCCGCCAACCTCGCCCGCACGCATATCCCTGCTGCTGACCTGCCCAACGCCGTGCGCGAGACCGGCGTCGAGCCCGTCGTTCGGGAGGTCGCCGCGCCTGACCTGGCTGATGACGTCGCCGCAGCGGTTACCCGCGCGGCCGGTCAGGTCGACGGCACGGTGGGTGTCGTCGTGCCAGTCGGGCACCGGCACGAGGTCGAGGCGTGGCTCGGCGAGCGCGATGCGCGCCGCATCCCGGTGCTGGAGGCGCTCGACACCAAGGGGCTCGAGTTTGATGCGCTGGTCGTGGTCCAGCCCGACAAGATCGTCGACGAGGCCGATGTCGGCGTGCGCACGTTGTATGTCGTGCTGACACGGGCGACCTTGCGACTGGAGATCGTCGGCACCACCCACCGCTGGCAGTCCTGACCCAGCGAGGGGTAGAGGGCCGTCACCAGGCGGCCGCGGTTGTAGGCTTCCACCCTTGTCCTCGTCTGATCGGCCGCTGTCCATGACCTTGCTCGACGACCTCGCGGGGTCGTCCGCGTTCGCCTTGGTCAGGTTCGAGGGAGCGCAGACCGTCACCGTGCTCCGCGGCGCGATGGAGCAGCACGGCGCGCTGCTCGACGTACCGCTGGAGTCCGGATCACCAGTTCCCGGCCGTCGGTTCGACCGGCTCGTCTGTGTGCCCTATCGGCAGATCCGCGAGCGTGGCTTCGAGGCTCACGACGACGGCACGCCCCTGACCACCTTGGTGGTCGAGCGGGAGGACGACATCCTCCTGGCCGACGTGGTCGACGCCTTGCCGCACCACACGATCGAGACCATCGGTGAACGTGGGTTCGACATCGACGACGAGGCGTACGCCGGCATCGTCGAGGCCATCATCCGTGACGAGATCGGCCGCGGCGAGGGCGCCAACCTGGTCATCGCCCGCAACTATGGCGCCACCATCGCCGACTGGGGCCTCGAACAGGCGTTGAGCGTCTACCGCCGCCTGCTCACCGAAGAGCGCGGTGCGTATTGGACCTTTGTCGTCTTCACCGGCGACCGGTACATCATCGGCGCCAGCCCGGAGCGCCACATCAGTGTGCGCGACGGCCTCGTCCAGATGAACCCCATCAGCGGCACGTTCCGGTTCGGCGCCAGGGCCGACCCTGGGAATCTCAAGACCGAGCTGCTGGCCTTTTTGCGCAATGAGAAGGAGATCTACGAGCTCTTCATGGTTGTCGACGAGGAGCTGAAGATGATGTGCAATATCTGCAACGAGGGCGGCCGCATCCTAGGCCCCTACCTCAAGGCGATGACTCACCTCATCCACACCGAGTATGTCCTCGAAGGCCTTACTCACAAGGACGTTCGGGAGGTGCTGCGATCGTCGATGTTCGCTGCGACGGTCACGGGGAGCCCGGTCGAGAACGCGTGCCGGTTGATTCGACGGTACGAGCAGAAAGGCCGTGGGTACTACGGCGCGGCGATGGCGCTGTTGGGACGTGACAGCAGCGGCGGGCAGACCCTCGACGCGCCCATCCTGCTCAGGTCGGCCGACGTGTCCTTCGGTGGGCGGCTCCGGGTGACCGCCGGCGCCACGCTCGTCCGCGACTCCTGTCCGAGCGACGAGGTGGCGGAGACACACGTCAAGGCCGCCGGGATCCTAAGCGCGTTCGGCCTCGTCCCGGCCCCGTCAACGCCGGCCGCGGAGGTTCAGCAGCTGGCCCGCGATCCCGAAGTGGTCGCCGAGCTCGGCCGGCGCAACCGGCGGCTGAGCAGATTCTGGTTCAACGACCAGTCCGACGCCGTGCGGTCGTCCGAGCTAACCGGCAAGCATGTCGTCGTCCTCGACGGGGAGGACGATTTCGTCATGATGCTGCGGCACATCCTTGCCGTCCTGGGGATGACCAGCGAGACCGTGCGTCATCAGGACTACAAACCGGGTGTCTTCGACGGGGCCGACGTGGTGATCGTCGGTCCAGGGCCCGGTGACCCGCGTGATCTCGACGATCCCAAGATCATCGCGGTGCGGGCGGCGGTGGACGACCTGCTGGACGCCCAGACCCCCTTCCTGGCGGTGTGTCTGGGCCATCAGGTGCTGTGCGGGGCGCTGGGGCTTGACCTCGGCTACAAGGACATCGTCTTCCAGGGCACCCAGACCGAGGTCTCCATCTTCGGTCGCGACGAGCGCGTTGGCTTCTACAACACGTTCGTGGCGCGGTCTTCGGCCGGGAAAGGGGTGCGAACCCCAGACGTCGAACGCGATCCACACTCCGGCGACGTCCATCTCCTGTCGGGACCGCACTATCGAGGGATCCAGTTCCATGCAGAGTCGATCCTGACCGAGCACGGCTTCGACCTGATCCGCGACCTGATGACCGGACTGCTGGGCCGGTAGAGCCACGATGCGTCGCATCCTGGTCATCGACCACCACGACTCCTACACCTGGAACCTTGTTCATCTCGTTGCTGCTGTCACCGGCTCGCTGCCCGACGTGATCCAGCACGACGACGCCGATGCCGACGCCCGCTGGCGATCTGGCTACACCCACCTGGTGCTGTCTCCGGGGCCTGGGAGCGTCGAGGACGACGCTGACTTCGCGATTGGGCACACGGTCTTCGCGCAGGCACAGGTGCCGGTCCTGGGAGTCTGTCTCGGGTTGCAGGGCCTCGTCGTGGCCTGTGGAGGCACCGTGGATCTCGTCGAGCCGGCCCACGGCGAGGTCGCCCAGGTCCAACATGTCGGCAAGGGCGTGTTCCGTTCGCTGCCGCAAGGGTTCGCCGCCGTCCGCTACCACTCGCTCGCGGCGATCGAGATCCCCGCCTGCTTGCAGGTCACCGCCTGGTGCGACGGCTCTGCGGGGCGCTTCGTGATGGGAGTTCAGCATCGCCACAAGCCCTTGCACGGCGTGCAGTTCCACCCCGAGTCGGTGCTGACCGAGGGTGGCAAGGTCCTGGTCGAGAACTTTCTCGCGCTATGAACCCGTTGCCGTGGGTCCGGCCGGAAGACTTCTTCGTTGCCCATCTGGGGAGCCGACCACGAGCGTTCTGGCTCGACAGCGGTGGAGCCCGGCCCTGGTCGGGCAGCACGTCGTACGTCGGTTGGCTGGCCGACACTGACGTGAGCCTGACGTGGTCCGCGGCCGAGGCAACGGTGTGGGAGCAGCGTGCGGGCGAGCGGCGCCCACTGGGTCGCGACATCTTCGCGGAGCTGCGTCGTCGGCAGCCAGCAGGTGGAGGTGGCGCCTGGGTCGGCTGGTTCGGCTACTCCTGCCGGCTGGACCTGCCGGCGCGCGTTGCCAAATCGGCCATACCCGACGCCTGCTGGATGCGGATGGCCCGGTGGGTCGCGTTCGACCACGCCACTCGGCGGGTCACCGCGGTCTCGGCCCGGGGTGTCGACGCTGCCGCCTGGCGTGACGAGGTGGCCGCGCTCCTCGCGTGCACTCCACCGGCGCCCGGCTTGGTCGCGCCGCCGTTGCCGGGACCACAGCGGGTAGAAAGCTTCGACGAGTACGCAACCGCGTTCGCAGTCGTGCAGGACAACCTGCGGCACGGCAACTCCTACGAGACCAACCTGACGCACCGGCTGTCGCTCTGGTCGCCCGCCCTACCGCTCGACACGTACCGTCGGCTGCGACGGCTCAACCCCGCGCCGTACGCCGCCTATCTGACGCATGACGCGGCGAGCGTGCTGAGCAGCTCTCCGGAGCGGTACGCAACCGTCGATTCCGGCCGCCGGATCGAGACGCGGCCGATCAAGGGCACCACCGCACGGCACGGCGATCAGACGAAGGACAGGCAGGCTGCTGTCCGTCTCAGGTCCGAACCGAAATTCCGGGGCGAGAACCTGATGATCGTCGACTTGCTCCGCAATGATCTGTCCCGGGTCTGTCAGGTCGGCACCGTCGACGTCACCAACCTCATGCATGTCGAAAGCTATCCCACCGTGCACCAGCTGGTGAGCACGATCGAAGGCCGGCTCCGCGACGACGTCGGCACAGTCGACGCACTCGAGGCGCTCTTTCCCGGCGGCTCGATGACGGGCGCGCCGAAGCTTCGCACCATGCGTCTGATCGCCGACGTCGAGACGACTCCGCGGGGCGTCTACTCCGGCGCGCTGGGATGGATCCGCGACGACGGCACAGCCGACCTCGGCATCGTGATCCGCACGCTGGTCCACCACGGCGAGCGCTACGAGCTCGGTACCGGCGGTGGAGTCACCGTGCGGTCCCGGGTCGAAGACGAGTACGTCGAAGCCGGCTGGAAGGCGGCGAACCTGCTGCGTGCACTCGGGAGTGCCTAGCCGGGGTGGCCTTGCCGGGGTGGCCTTGCCGGGGTGCCTGGCCGGGCGACGCCGATGCGGCTTCGAGTCGGTGGATGCCCGAGCGGCAAGGACTGGTGGCACGCGCCGTACGCCGACGCGCCCTCGCCGCTGTCGCGCCGTCTCCGCATCGTGCGGAGGCAGGTGACGTCCATTGCGGTGGAACGGTGGCTTCGGCTTGGGTGACGACTGCATCCAAGCAGACATACCGATTTCGGTATGTCATACCGGAATCGGTATGCACTCTGCGCACCCTGACCAGGGGGACACGTCGCCTCGATCGGCGCGGGCGGCGGCGGGCATCAATGGCATCGACGGTCTGGGCCTGGACCTGGGGCCCGGTCCGCGGCGAGCCTGGTGAACCAGGTCCCCCGGCATGTGTCAGTCGGTGTCGGAGCCGAGGGTAAGCGGCACTGTCTTCGCGGGTCCGGTAGACGTACCGTCAGCTGTCGAGGACGTCACCGTGAGCCGGACGGTGTCGCCGGGGCGGTAGGAACGCACGGTCGCCACCAGCGAGTCGCCGTTGTCGATGACGTGGTCATCCACCTTCGTGATCACCTGCCCCTTGCGAAGACCGGCCTGGTCGGCCGCCGATCCGGTGTCGACCTGCCCGACCAGCGCACCGTCAGGCAGCCCCACTTCGTCGGTCGCGTCGCCGACGGTGACGCCGATCCGGGCGTGCGTCGGTGTCTCGCCGTTGCGGAGCTCCTCGACGATGGGCAGCGCGTCGCTGATGGGAATGGCGAAGCCGAGCCCGATCGACCCACTCTGGGAGCCATCGCCGCTGGAGGTGGTCTTGATGGCGGAGTCGATGCCGATGACCTGACCGGAGAGGTTGATCAACGGGCCGCCTGAGTTGCCAGGGTTGATCGCGGCATCGGTTTGAACTGCCGGGAAGATGGTGGCAGGGTCGCCGGCCGCTTCGCCTTGGGTGGTCACCGGCCGGTTGAGCGCGCTCACGATTCCCGTCGTCACGGTGCTCTCCAACCCGTAGGGCGCCCCCAGCGCAATCACCTGCTGACCGACCGCGAGGGAGTCGGAGTCCCCGATCGCGGCGGGTGTGAGGCCGCTGACCCCGTCCGCCTTGATGACGGCCAGGTCAGTGAGAGGGTCACGGCCAAGGATCGTTGCCTTGGCGGTCGTCCCGTCGTTGAAGCTCACCGCCAGCTTGCCCCCGCCCGCGGTGAGCTCGACGACGTGGTTGTTGGTGAGGATCTCTCCGCCGGACGTGAGGATGATCCCCGAGCCGGACCCGCTTCCCTGGGCACCGGAGGCGTAGATCTTCACCACGGACGGGAGCGCGGCAGCCGCGGCCGACTCCGTCGAGCCGTCGGTGACAGGGGCGGCGACCGGCTGGGTGTTCAGCCTCGCGCCGTTGTCTGACGGGGAGGGTGCTCCTTGCGCGATGGTCTGAGCATGGTCGTCGTTCAGGAGGGCCGCGCCACCTACACCGGTGACTGCGCCGGCGAGAGCGCCCACCAGCAGGGCTGCGCCCACGACCCGCCCCCCTCGTCGAGGTCCCGCCGCCGGTGGTGACGGCGGATATGCGGGTGGGTAGGACGAGGGCTGCGGGTCGTTGGTCATGACATCCAGCCTGCGCCTCTTGGCCAAGAGAGCGCTGAGATCTTGCCGAGAGCTCTCTGTGAGTTGGCGAGGGGGTGAGTTGGCGAGGGGGTGAGTTGGCGAGGGGGTGAGGGCCGAGGCCTGATCAGCGAGACGCTGGCGGCCGCTGCGCCAGCACCGCGGCGCGCGCGTCCTCCGGTGCGGCGCGGTCTTCACCGCGGCCGGGAACCCTCATCGAGAACACGACACCATGCGGCTTGCGGTTGCGCACCGAGACGCTGCCACCGTGGCGCTCGGCGGCCTGCCGCACGATCGACAAGCCCAGTCCGGAGCCTGGCATGGTGCGGGCGCTGTCGGCCCGATAGAAGCGCTCGAAGATCATTGGCAGGTCGCGGTCGGTGATGCCCTCGCCCTGGTCGGTGACGTCCAGCTGCCCCTTGTCGAGCTGCACCGTAACCGTACCGCCAGGCGGTCCATACTTCGCCGCGTTGTCAAGCAGGTTGGTGACCGCGCGTTCGAGGATCTGTGCCTCCCCGACCACCCACCACGCATTGGTGTGGACGTCGAACGTGACGCCGGGGGCGCGCCGGCGTACGCGATCAGTGGCCCGCACCACGATGTCGGCCAGGTCGAGCGGCTCCGGTGTGCGCTCGAGCGGCTCGTCTCGGGCCAGCTCGACCAGGTCCCCCACGAGCGTGGAGAGCTCCTCGACCTGCCCGGTGACGTCGGTGAGCAGCTCGTCGCGCTGATGTGGCGCCAGTCCACCGCGGCGGTCGGCCTGGGCGAGCAGCTCCAGATTGGTGCGGAGGCTGGTCAGCGGGGTTCGTAGCTCGTGGCCGGCGTCGGCGACCAGGCGCCGCTGCCGGTCCCGTGATGCCTGCAACGCGACCAGCATCTTGTTGAACGACGTCGCCAGGCTGGCCAGCTCGTCGTCGCCGGTGACCTGGATGGGCTTGAGTTGTTCGGTGCGGGCGATGTGCTCCGCGGCGGCACTGAGGCGGCGTACCGGCATCAGCGCAGAACGCCCGACGGCGAGGCCGATGAGCGCGGCTGCGACAATCCCGCCCGCCCCCACGAGCAGCAGTACGAACCCGAGCCGGTCCAGGGTGCGTTCGATCGGCTCAGCGGACTGCACGAACATCAAGGCCGTGCCCGATTGGGCCTGCACCGTGGCGACGCGGTACTCGTGGCCGTCGCGGTAGATCGTGCGAAGGTTCTGGGTGATCGAACCGTCGGCCACGGCGCGCTCGTTGGCGGACAGAGGACTGATCCAGTCGGCTCGATCTGCGGGGATGACCTCACCTGAGGAAATCAAGAAGATACGCAGGTCTGCCGCGCCCAGGAAGTCCGACGGGATGTTCAGCAGGGTTGCCTTGGAGACGAAGTCGGTGCGGCTTGCCTGGCTGGCTCGCTGGAGCAACGAGGAGTCGAGGCGGTCGTGCAGCTGTGCGCGGAGGGTCACGTACGCCGCCACGCTTGACAATGCGACGGCGAGCCCGACGGCACAGGCGGCGAGCAGGGAGATCCGCGCCGCCATCGACATCCTGGTCACGGAGGCGTCTCGCGCAAGACGTAGCCGACGCCGCGCACCGTGTGAAGCAACCTGCCCTCGCCGCCGGCCTCGGTCTTGCGCCGCACGTAGCCGACGTAGACCTCGAGCGAGTTCGCGGTGGTGGGGAAGTCATAGCCCCACACCTCCTCGAGGATGAAGGCCCGCTCGAGCACGCGTTTCGGCCGCCGCATGAAAAGCTCAAGCAGGTCCCATTCGGTGCGGGTCAAGGTGATGGAACGATCGGCGCGCGCGACCTCGCGGGTGACCGGGTTCATCGTGAGGTCGGCGAAGGTGAGCGGACCGTCGTCGGTCTCGCCGTCCGTGCCCAGTGACCGGCGGCGCAGCATGGCGCGGACGCGGGCCAGCAGCTCCTCCAGGGCGAACGGCTTCGCGAGGTAGTCGTCGGCGCCGGCATCGAGCCCGTCGACCCGATCGTTGACCAGGTCACGGGCGGTGAGGACGAGGATGGGAAGGTCGTTGCCCGCGGCCCGCAGGGCCTTGGTGGTCTCGATGCCGTCGAGGCGCGGCATCATCACGTCGACGATCAGAGCGTCGGGCGAGAGACCGTTGATCCTGGCCAGCGCTTCGACCCCGTCGTTGGCCAGGGCGACCTCGTAACCGTTGAACTCAAGCGAGCGCCGTAGCGAGTCACGCACGGCGCGATCGTCGTCCACGACAAGGATGCGCATATCACCAGATTGCCACGGACGACTGAGACATGGCTGAGAGTTGGCTGGATCAGGGGTCGAGCGGACCCTCGAGCAGCTCCCGCGCGGCTGAGCCGGCGCGGCCGCCGTACGTGCCCCCGAAGATCGCGGCGTGCACGAGCAACGGGTGAAGCTGGTGCAGTGGTATGCGGTGCCGCCAGTCGGAAGACAGCGAGGCAGCCTCCTCGTAGGCGTCCAGGAGCCTCGAGAGGTGCGGTGCCCCGAACAGGCTCAGCATGGCCAGGTCGGTCTCTGGATGACCGCCGTGCGCGGCAGGGTCGATGACGTGCGCGGGTCCGCCAGCGGCCCACACCAAGTTGCCGGACCACAGGTCGCCGTGGATGCGGGCCGGTGGTGGGGCGGGATCGCAGAACTCCTCGATCCGATGCATCACGGTCTCGATGTCTCGTGCCGCGAGGTCGCTGAGGGCGTGCCGGTCCCGAGCGAGCCTCAGGTAGGGAAGCAGTCGCCGGTTGACGTAGAAGGCGGCCCACGTCGACTCCGGTTTGTTAGGCAGCGGCAGCGTCGCGATATAGCCATTCCGTGCCGCCCCGAATCCCCCGGGGTCGCTGGCATGCGTCCGCGCCATCGCCTGGGCGAAGTCTTCTGCTGCGTCCACCGTCGGCCGGCCCGGCTCAACCCACGAGACGATGATGCAGTCTTCGCTGACACCGAGGACGTCCGGGACGGCGACACCTCCGGGCACCCGCAGCCACCGCAGACCCCACGCCTCCGCTTCGAACAACCCCGGCGGCGCATGCGGCCGCGTCTTGATCAGGGCGTTGCTGCCGTCGCTCAGCCGCAGTCGGGTCGCGTTCGACACGTCGCCCCCGGCGATCGGTGTGGTGGCCACGACCGCCGTCCCCAGAAGCACCTGGGCTCGCTCCGCGATCGTGCGCATGCGGGCCATGTTTCGCACTCTAGCCCGCGGCTGCCTCCGGCCCCGGTCACGTCTGTGGCGGTCAGGCGCCAGTCAGATCAGCGTGCGGAACTCGTCCACGAGCGCCCCGGTGGTGCGTTCGACGATGGTGAGGACGTGCTCGAAGTCGGCACGCCCGCCGTACCAGGGGTCGGGGACGTCGAGGGAGCCTGTGGCGGCGGGGTCGAAGGAGCGGAACATCGAGATCTTGTGGAGGTCGTCGGCATCGCGGCTGATGCGCTCGAGCTCGCTGAGGTTGGTGCGGTCCATGGCGAGGACCAGGTCGTGGGCGTCGAACCAGGAGGGAGAGAACTGGCGCGCTCGGTGCCGCCTCGGGTCGTAGCCGTGCTCGTCGAGCATGCGGGCAGCCCGCGGATCGATCGGCTCGCCGACGTGCCAACCTCCGGTGCCGGCGCTGTCCACGGAGATGACGCGCAGCCCGGCGTCGGCGAGTTTGGCCGATAGCACGACTTCGGCGATCGGTGAGCGGCAGATGTTGCCCAAGCACACCATGGCGATGGCGTAAGTCGTGTCTTGCTTACCGTTCGCTGCCAGTGCCGGGGGAAGCGTCATCGGCGGTCGCGATCTATGGGCAGGGCGAGACCTACGAGCCAGCTCACGAGCGAGATGACCAGCGCTCCTCCGACCGCCGTCCAGAAGCCGTCGACGTGGAAACCGACATCGAGGATGCCGGCCACCCAGCTCGTCAGCATCAGCATCAGCGCGTTGACGACGAAGTACATCAAGCCCAACGTCAGCAGATATAGCGGGAAAGCAAGGAACGCGACGACCGGCCGCACGAGCACGGTGACGATGCCGAACAGCAACCCGACGAAGATGAGGGTCAGGATGCGGGCTCCGTTGGAGGAGCCGGAGACGGCGATGTCGTCGAACATCCAGGCGGCCGCGCCCACTGCGAGCGCGTTGGTCACAATCGTGACGAGCCAACCCCTCATCCGGTGCCCTCGCCGTGGCCGGTGAAGACGGCGCGCCTGAGGGCGTCCACCGCACGGTCCACGGTCGACGAGTGCCCGAGCTGAAGATCGTCGTACATCAGCGAACACCCTAGGGGTTGGCGTCGGGGGCTTTGTCTCCCTGTCCGTCCACCGGTAGGGGGCGGCGACCGCGACCTACGTCGTCAGGGGCGGAGACGACGTGACTCGCGCCCGGGTGCGCGCCGTCTGAGCCAGCGCGATGCCGAGCAGGACGAGGGCGACGCCGACCAGCTGCGCCGCTACCAGATCCTCGCGGAACCAGAGCCAGCCGAGCACGGTTGCACCGACCGGTTCGACCATGCCGACCAGCGTCACCTCGGTCGCGGTGAGGTGGCGCAGCGCGCTCAACTCAGCCAGGAAGGGCACCACCGTGCCCAGTAGGATCATCCACCCCAGCAGTGACCACAACGGGAACCGGTAGCCCGCGAGTGTTCCTCCGAGTGATCGCAACGCGGTCAGGTCAGAGTCAAAGAGTCCCGTGACGGGCTGCACCAGGTTCCAGAAGACCGCAGCGACGATGAATGCCTCGGTGAGCACCAGGATCGGCGGCTGCTCGCTGACGCTTCGCTCGCCGAGCAGGAAGTACGCCGCGAGCGACACGGCAGCGGCCAAGCCTGCGACCACGCCGATCGCGTCCAGAGTCAGGCCGTCCCACACCTGCGCGACCAGCCCGAGGCCCCCCAGTGACAGGCCGAGGCCGAGCCACAGGCGTCGACGTACCCGCTCGTGGTAGACCATCCGTGCGAACAAAGCGACGAGCACCGGTGCCGTGAACTCGAGCAGCAGCGCGATGCCCACCGGGAGACGGTCGATGGCGACGAAGTAGAACCACTGGACGAGGGCGACCCCGCTGATGCCGAACCCGAGGACGAGGCCGAGCTCGCGCCAGTCCCGCGGCAGCCGGAGCCGGAGCCCACGGAGGGCGGTGACCAGCAGCAGCGCCAGGGCGGTGCCGGTGCAGCGCACCGTTGTCAGCGTCATCGAGTCGATGCCGGCGGCCTGGATGACGCGGGACACGCCTGCGTTGAGGACGAAGAAGGCCGCTCCCACGCTGACCAGGCCGTAGCCAGTCAGGGGTGTCCTCACGGTTTGCACGTGACCGACCTTACGCATTCGACAGACCCGTCGATAGGCTTGTCGGATGACGACACCGCGGTTTCGAGATGCGCTCGACTCGGTCCCGGCGTACAAGGCCGGCAAGCCTCCGGCCGCGGGAGAGGGCCGGTCTTACAAGCTGTCCAGCAACGAGAACCCCTACCCCCCGCTGCCGGGGGTGCTGGTGAGGGCCGTGGCGGCTGCGGGCCAGATGAACCGCTACCCCGACATGGGGGTGAGTGCGCTCCACACCGCCCTGGCGGAGCGTCTGGGGGTGTCGATCGACGAGCTCGCGTCCGGAACCGGCTCGGTCGCCGTCCTCTACCACCTGCTCCAGGCGATGTGTTCCGAGGGCGACGAGGTCGTCTACGCATGGCGGTCCTTCGAGGCTTATCCCATCGCCGTAGGCATCACCGGGGCGAGGAGCGTGCAGGTGCCGCTCGACGGCGACGCCCGGCACGACCTTCCGGCGATGCTCGCTGCAGTCACCGACAAGACGAAGGTCGTCGTCGTCTGCACACCCAACAATCCGACCGGTCCGGCGGTCCGGCGGGCCGAGCTCGTCGAGTTCGTCGACTCCGTGCCGACAGATGTGCTCGTGGTGCTCGACGAGGCATACCGCGAGTTCGTCACCGACCCCGACACCGTCGACGGCCTCGAGCTCGTCCGTGGACGCGCCAACGTCGTCGTCCTCCGCACCTTCTCGAAGGCCTACGGCCTCGCCGGCCTTCGCGTCGGGTACGCCGTCGGGCCGGCCGCCGTGACGGAGGCGATCCGCAAGTGTGCCCTGCCGTTCGGTGTCTCAGACGTCGCCCAGGAAGCCGCCATCGCCTCGTTGGACGCCGAGGTGGAGCTGCTGCAACGGGTCAAGGAGCTCG
>JAABUS010006500.1_pt1 | contig 14150 bp, 9 predicted proteins | sample 5560161 | NCBI WGS metagenome assembly JAABUS01 (sample SAMN10711885, study PRJNA513376) | rock metagenome | isolation source: Antarctica rocks | place: Antarctica: Victoria Land, Trio Nunatak nord | collected 2016-01-04 | reverse complement strand
ATCAATAAACATAGACGAAACGTCATCTATGAAGTAGATGACTGAGTTTGACTATCTTTCAGAAACGTCAAGACAACGAGACTCTGCAAAGATTTGAAAGATAAACAACTAGAATCGTATCAGATCACTGTTAAAGCGAAGATCTTTTATCATCTTCATCTATCAGTCAGCATGAAGCATCTGCATTCGATGTTCAGCTCGAAGCTACTGCGATCGTATTCAGAAGACTTTCTATCAGAACAGCATGCAGAATTCTTCAGACTCATCATTATTGATGACGACGACGATGAACACTGAGAGATAGATGACATTCTGAACTTCAGACGCTATCGAGGTCGAATACAGTACAAGGTCAAATGAAAAGATCTAGATAAAGACAATGAATGATACTATGTCGATAAAGATGAATTCGATGACTTCGAGAAAGTTTTGAACGAATTTCATGCGCTATACTCAAGAAAGTCACGCTAGTATCGAAATAACTCAATAAGAAAGCAAGCAAACGAGCGACATTCATGCGAACATGAATTTTCGAAGAAGGGAATAATGTTACGAGCGTATCAAGGCTGAATAGAGCTAGTCAGTGCCTCTAGCTCAGATCTGACTCAGCCTCTATTTTCTTTCATCAACATCTCTTTGTTCAACATTATCTTTCTTTCTACATCACATTCTACTCGTGTCACAAACACATTCTCTTCAAGCTTAGCGCAGTCTCTGAATATTACTTAAATAGAAGCTCTTGTACTCATCTTCTTCTGTATTCTTAATATTCAGTTATAGCTATCTCTAAAAATCAAGCACTATTCAATTCTGACTTTCGCTGATTGACTCATCTAGGCACGATTCTGACATCAGATAAGCAACAAAATTTCTCAACATATTTAATTCACTGACATCAACAAATGTATGACTGCTTCAAAATATGACGAAATCATGCAATGTTTAAAATTCAGAAAATAGTATTAAACATATATAATTGACAACAGTATTGCAGCGAGAAAGTGATTCAACAAGCAACACAGATCTTGTTACAGAATGATGATTATATATGCATGAAGATGAGATAACATCTTGATTAAAAGATGTTGACTAATCATGATATAATCATTGAAACAAAGATTTCTTGTCTCAGTTATTGCAATGATGCATGTCAGAACGACATTTACTTGAGAAAGAGAATTGTTTACAAGTCAAAATCATATCAGAGAATTCTTTAATGTTTTATTGATATTTCTGATCACTTTCGTCTCAGCAATGATAGCTCACTGCATTCAAGAGTGACAGATAAAAACATACATACTTGCAAAGTTCAAGAGTTTGAAATCTTTGTGTAAGTCTTGCAAATTAATTAAAATCTACACATCAGACACAAAACAACAGTATGCTGATCATTATAACTGACTGATGATGTTTAATGTCAACTTGAAATGAGCAAATCATTGCTCATCAAGATGCAATACTATTACTTCTTCATATTTGAATCATGAAACTTATTAAAAGAGAAAATGTAAGAAAGATTCTTAATATCACTTTTATTTTCAATGAATACACAGCATTCTTGAATAATCTTTTGAAAAATGAGATGAATGATCAGTGAAAGAGTTTGAATAAAACAATCAAGAAAAGCAATAAAGTGTTATTAAAAATCAATGATTATGAGAATAATGACGACATAAAGAGCACTCGAGAACAAATGAACATAAGTGAAACATGAGTTGTTCTTTTGATCATCATCACGCTTCGTTCAATGAATCACTCTCAGTCGAAATGAATTGATAATAAACGTTTAAACTAATAGTTGATTGATAGAATTTTAATGTACAGTCAATTTTAATGAACTTTCAGCTTGCAGCAGAATCTAGAGTGAAAACAGAGAGCATGTCAATCAAGAACAATAAACAAACAAGTACATCTTAAGATTGAATCAATGATCAAAGCTTAAGTTTGAATGATGCAACTTTCAATGAAGAGATGAAGATTCACTTGTACAAGCTGACTGAGAAAAAAGAAGATGAAGATAAAGAAATATCAGACACAGTGAAATTGAACTTGATCACAACTGATGAAGAAGTTGAGATTAAAGTCAGATGAACATCTGTGATATACTAGAAATTCTAAAGACAGCTTAATACTAGCAGATTCAAAGAAGTATGAAACGTTTAAACAATGAAATGATCATGCAATGAATATTGATGTATTGCACAAGAAAGATGACATTAAAGAATCATTCAATAACTAGTAGTAATATGATCATTGATTTACGTTGATTGATCACAAGCGTACTTAGAAACAATAATAACTAGATTTACAAATTCATTAGTATAATTGATAATGAAAGTGTATGAGAGATTACAACAGTAAACAGTTAAGATGCAACTTGAAGTTTTAGCAAACTGAATAAAGTAAACTATATAACGTCAACATTTCAACTAGTCTTGAACTCAAAATCGTTTTGTATCAACGATGTCAATCAATATTAATTATACAAATTCAAAGTTACTATCAAGAAATATTTCTATGAAACATTGATTCATTCATATGCAATGTCATCAATGATAAGTAGTATATTACAGTGATAGTAAATCAAGTATTTGCTTTCACTTATAACATAGTAATAGTAGTATTTAGTAACATTCAATACAGTAGTTAAACAATCTTACATTCATTGTCTTTGTCTTTGATCTTGTTTACATTTTACTCAGATTTTACTCAGATTTTGCTCACTCAGATCTTGCTCAGATCTTGCTTACTTCAATCTTATCAATTCAGATCTCATTCAGATTCTACTTAATATATGTTGTGAAAGACGTGATCATATTTTATTCAGAATCATTGTTTTTTTTTAGAATGTTTTTTCGCATATGAAGTCTTGCACTTTAAATGTTTTTGTAATTCACGTCGTTTACAACTTGTGCATGCATGTCAGATTTCAACAATCAATGAAGCTGCTGATGATGAAATGAATAGTGATGTTGATGTGCATGAAATCTGATAATATAAAACGAGTGAGCTAATAGTTTCTTGACAGACACTCTTCAAATTTGAACACGTCAGATGTTCATCTTTGCTCGCAAATACTGATGTTTCTGTCAATGATGCGACTATGTTGACTTGAAAAAGATATTGCATTTGACTGTCATTGAAAGTCTGCTTAAGCATTAAATGAAATGATGTGCAATCTGTAATTATGACGAAGATGACTGTTTTATTGCGCTCATCAATCAATATATCAACTTGAAAGAGATATTGCATTTGACTGTTCTCATTGTCAGACTCATATGCAGAAACTTGCTCTGCATCATTGATCAATGCATTGAAGCTTTCACATGATAATGATGAATGATAGAGAACATACTTCTTGTATCAAGTACTATTCATAATATTCAAATCTAGCGAAGATTTTGAGTCTTAAGAACTCATAAGACTAAACAATAGCAACTCACTGTTTATCAAGATTCTGCGTTTCTTTCAATGAACTTTCAATGAAATAGATTTATCGTTAGAAAGAATAATAAGTGATGACGAGATTTTGTGACTGAGAGATGAGTTCACTTCATGTGATATCTTTTGATAATAAAAGATGAGTGATAAATAACTTTAACTTTTAATATCATTGAAAGTCTGCTTGAATGTTAAATGAAACGTTGTGCAATCTGTAAATGTGATGAAGATGATTGTTTTATTGCACTCGTCAATCAAAGATGTGATCTAAGTAACTGCATTCATGTAAAGAAACTTCAAACTGATGACTTTTAATCTGAAATGAAATTCAGAGCATTGAGATTTCTCATCAGATGCACTTGAAGACGCGTTGAATCACTCATCATCAATGATACTTAAAAGCAACTGAAACAAGAGAATTTGTCTTATCTTACGTCAATGTAATGTCTTCAACATAACATCATCAAAACATCAAACAACTATAAATTTAATGTTGAAAAGTTAAAATCTTTCATCAGATGCACTTGAAAACACGTTGAATTGCTCATCATCAGATGAACTTAAAGATGAGTGAAACAAGAGAATTTGTCTCGTTTTGCATCAATGTGATGTTTTCAACATAACATCATCAAAGCATCAGATAACTATATATTCAATGTTGAAAAGTGATGCAGAAAATATGAATTTAAGCGCATTTAAAAACAATTTAGCTCTGATCAAGTCAAGATTCAAATTAAATAAAAATTGAATTAAAAGTTAGTTTTATTCATGTTCTTGTTTACTTTCTACAATCTTTATTTCTTCATGCGCTCTTTATCTTCAAGACTTCATTGAATTTATAATATAATTTAGTCATTACTTTACATATTAATGTAAAATATATTGAAAGACTATCTTGCAGCTATGCACATGATCAAACGAAAGAGTCATGAGTGCAAAATAAGCATGATCATTATTTATTGCACTTATCTCAAGTATCATCAACTTATCTTTATGCTAGAATGATTTAAGCTCAATTGAAAAATTGATATTAAACAACTTTGAATTTGTTCATGCTTCAGCAAGACATAGAAAGAAGTCGAAATCTGACTTGAAAGAGAAAAACAGTTGAAAATTGTCGTTGATAAAAATACAATCACTGATGTGTATAAAATTCACGTTGAATTTCATTATTGATGACAAGCAGTTTACATTTATACTGTCGTTCAACGAGAATGATCATAGAAGAAATAAAACGCGTACTTCAAACGCGTTAAGCATGCTATCAAACTCTCAACATAATTCATCTCATGTTTTCATTGATTTCAAGATCAAGTCATGTAGCATGAAGTTTATGAATTCTTCATTCTATGATCAACAGTAAAGAAAAGATGATCATCACGACTCATCATATATTTGAAGTGAAAGTATTCAACGCGAAAGAGAAATTTCAACAGTCGCGCATGAGAATATCATGTGACAGATGATTTCATATTTGCAAACTATGATTATGACTGAATATGCAAGCGAAAACTGCGAATCATGAGCTGACTTTCAGCAAAAAGTCAATCTTTCAACTCTTATAAAAAGCATATGATTGAGAGTGATTAATTGCATAATTTGAGTCATCAATTGAAGAGATGATGATGTAAAGATGAAATCAACATCTCATGAAGTGAGAAGAATAAAGCAATCATGACTGAATGATGCTCACTTAAACTAACACAGTTCAGATGTATGATGTCATAAGTGACTATCAATTTCATATGATGCATAAGATTTGCATCTTGATTCTCAATTATTATGATTTTATCAACAGCACAGCTTCAATGAATTTAGTTCATGCTTTATTGAAGAACAATATTTTTCTAAGCATTGATCATCACGATGTAGAATAATCTTCTTGAAATAATCTCACACTAACGTCGAGAAGATTAACTTATCAGAAATGTTCAGAGACTTCATTTTAATAAAAGCATTGACATTTCTTATGCACAATGATCATCACAAGAGCTTTGACATCACAAGTTTAACATAGCACATGTTCAATTCTATTATGTTTCTGATGATCATTCTTATGACAACTATGATTTAACATAGTATAAAGAAATACAGATAAAGTGCGTGAGTTAAGAATCATTCTCAGAAGTGAGAAGTTGAAAATATGCTTCATTCTGCTCAAATCAAGAGACATATACATTGACAGAATGATCACAGACAATCACACATTCATCACAAGACAGTGATTTACTCAATTTATCTTAAGACAAGAAACTATGTAATGATGACTGCAAGAGAAGTTGATGAAACAAAGTCAAGTGAAACTCAATTTGAATGCAAAGAACGAACTTGTATACTTCTATCTTACGCACTCGCTATCTGATGTAAAAGACATCAACGATGACTTTGACTGTCAGTGAAGTGAACTCAGAAAGAGAAAGAAGAAGAGCTTTGCAGAGAACAGTCTGAATCATGAAACTGTCTTGAAGTTCTTCATGAAGAGTAAAGTATGTTTTTTCTCGCTCTGTCGCAACTTTGATTTAACAAAGATGATAGAAGAATGATGATATAAACAGTGAGAAACTCACGATAAAAGTGAGTTGTAACTCATCATAATTGATTTCAATTCTGCACATGAGAGAGTCAAGCGCAGTTCAGAATCAAGCTCATTATTATATTATTTTAAAATGATGACGTTGAGAGAATCAATGCATGTGTAAGTGTTTCATATCAAGAATCGACTGTCAAATCACACTTGTCTCAATATCTTGATCAGATCTAGATTGAATTTCAACTAATTAAAACATAATGCATAGAAAGAAAACATGCAAAAGAATTCTGTAAATGATTTTGAAAGAGTGAAATGACTTGCATCTGCGTTAAAACTGACTCATCTGATGACTTTTGTTTTGCTAACTATGATACTGCGTATAACGTGTACATGATGTCAGAGACTAAACTAGAGATACTATTAATATAGAAAAATGATATTATTATTACTTGATAAAATCTAGATACAAGACATACATCAGATAATGTATAAGATGAAAGACAAAAAGTAAAAGAAAAAAATGAAAATCAGACTTCTATTATACATGAATCAGGCAGAATCAAGACTAAACAATAGTTTTAAAACTTAAGATTACTATGACTAAATTCAGATGATGATGACTAAATTAATGACTGTGTTATGAGCATGTCAGAATTGAATAAAGCTCTTATAGCTTGCTAATTTTAATCAATTCACAATCAACACTTGAGAGTTAAGTATGTAATGATTAAACTAAGTTCTGATCTGATTTATGCTTTAATTCTAAATGACAATCTGATTCATTGAACTGCAAACAGATTCATTGAACTCATAATGTTTGCAATTTATGTTCTAAATCTGAATAATAATTTAACATCATGACATGTGAAAATAAGAATCAAAAACTTGTAAGTGCATTCAGCAAAAGACAATGAGTTTAATACTGTGCAGAAGATGTACAGCATGCTCACTATACTTATTATGTAGAAAACTTATTCTATATTCTCATGATAACAAGATGAATGAGTAAGTATTTAAAAGTTCTTTTCATCGTTGATTGATAAAGACTGATGTACAATGAACTCACAGAAAATATTAAAAGAATGAAATATCAACGTAATAAATTTGATTCATTCTCTTGATTGTATACTGTATGCTAAGCTTTAGATCGCAAACACGTCTTTTGTTAATGAGTCAGATGTTGATGATGTTGAACTAAGCATTATAAAGACTTTGACTTCAGATGAATATTGAATTTGCGTTGAAGAAGAAGCATTTATAATTTTTAAACTGCATACTACTTGAACTTCTTGAGCGAAGAAAGTGAGCATCAAAAAAGAAGAAAGAGTCTGATACAGTAAGTCTGCTGAATCATTTAGCATCATTGATGATGCTTGAAGATATAAGCAGTTTGTACAGTATATGCAAATCAAGCGCAGATTCTCAATGAAAATCATCATTGAAAGCAACGATAATTGAAATTTAGACTAGATAAATCAATATGTCACAAATCACTTAATTATTGTACTATTCTCAAACATGTATGATGAAAAGAAATATCTTGTCATATGTAATATAATTTACAGCAAAGACAATCTAATTGATTCAAATGAAAAAGAAGTAAAGATTGATTTAAATGTGTATAGCGAAAAGAAATATCTTATCATACATAACATAATTTGCAGCAAAGACAATTTATTCAATTCAAATGATAAAAGAGTGAAGAGCAACAAGATAAAAAGAAACATTCAAAGAAACTTAACTATATATAATGATTTAGTAATAGAATGCGCGAACATTTAAAAAGATAACATAAGTAATATTAATGTGATGATTGTTGCAAGAGACAAAATTGATATTAGCTGAGTGCACAGCTAAGTCAGCTAAGTGACAGCTAAGTGATAACTAATAATCAGTTAATAACAAAGAGAATCAGCTAATTTCAATTGTTAGCTGACACATGAGATTAACAGCTAACTCAGAAAAAGTTAACAAAAATCAGCTAATATTGACTTTTTCACCTCATGATTTTGTCAATGTATATAAAGTTGAATTCTCAGTTTCTTGCAATAATAGTTCAGATCATCACATAAATCTTGAATAATCAATCTCTTTTTATCATTCATCTCTCTGCAAATTCTGTCACTGTCATCATTACTTCTAGATTTGAAAAGCTTCTTGACATATTTAAGTATGAGAAGAACAAAGATTGATTGAATGCATGAAAGCAGAGTCTAATACAACGCATGAACATGAACAATGATCATTACTTCTTTCATCAAGTCAAGATCATTTATGTTGAGTCATGACTCATCATAGATAAGAAAATTCACAATCTAATGAATCAATATCAAGTCAATAATTTCTGTATTATTTTCATCTTTGCAAATTGATAACATAAGTTGCATCATTGCTGCAACAATTCTTTCAAGATAGAAGATGCTCATTTATATCTTTATGAAACTCTGAAGCAAAACATGAATAACTTTGTTGACTATTACAATCTTTTTTATTAAAAGAAAGAATGTTCTTTAATGAAAGATTTCTTGTTGATTGACTATTTGAAGCACAATGTTAATTATTTCACTCAAATTATTATCTTCTTCTGACAAAATCTTGATGAAACTCAATCATTCATTTTTCATTAATAAATTCAAGCATTCTTTGACATTAATGAAAAGTTTCAGCAGTTTAAGCATCATTAATCTTGCTTCATCTTTGTTATTGTTTTATTCATTAAAGTCAAGAACATTTTTGCATCAATTAATAATTCTTTAAGTTTCAAGATCATTATTTTTGTGATTGTTGTTTCAACAGTATTTTTATTTCTTTCTTTCTCATCTTTTGATGAGTCAATGAATCTAAGTTTCGTTATTGTCATCATTCAAGATAAGACTCTGATCGTTTCTGAGATCAAGAAAATCTGCAACAAGTGAAAGCTGTGCTACTACTGCAAGTTGCAACATTCAAGCAAAATTGCTAAAGAATACTCAAATAAGAAGTTCTTCACTTTGCATATCATGAACATTTATGATAATAATATCATCAATATAAATGAAGAAGTCTTGCTGTCTGCAAGAAAAGTTTAGTTTCTGAGCTAAGTTGCATTCAAAAATTTGTATATATATCATCTTGTTTATTAATTTCAATCTTTTCACTCTCACTTCAATCATATAAAAAGTTTTCTACTAAATCTGTCTTGAAACTCTTTGAATTTAATTCAACATTCAAAGATAATCATATGATAGTATTTTGTATTTTACATCAAGCTCAATCTAAAGTTTTCACTTTTGCTCTGATTGATAGTGAAGTCTTAACTTATGTCTTTATGAATAAATTCTTTGCACAAAAACATCATTTTTTCTTGCATCAATTAACTCATTCTTGCAAACTTCAAGAATTTAATGATCAAGTCACTTTAATTAATGACATTACTTATGTTATTAAAATCACAATGATTCTTGATGAACACATCAAGAAACTATTCTTTTATGTTATTGAATTAAGTCAATATCTTATCATCATGAATCTATCATGATTTCATCATCACGTCATTAATATCAATTTTGAACACAATATTCTCATCTTGTCTTTCTTCTTCTGTCTTAATCATTGTTGCTCATTCTTCATCAAGATCTATGATCTTAATCAATAAGAAGAAAATTTCTCATTTGAAGTTAACAAAGTAGCTTTCTTTCAGTCTCATCTTTAATTCACTCACAAAAAGCAATTCAGTTTACAGATTGCTTACAAGAAGCAATTCAATTTACAGATCATTTACAAGAAGTAATTTAACATTTAGTTCACTCGTAAGAAGCAATCTAGTTTTTCATTCACTCAAAAGAAGCAATTTAGTTTTCAGTTCACTTGCAAGAAGCAATCTAGTCTTTTATTCACTTGAAAGAAGTAACTCAGTTTTCAGTTTGCTTGCAAGAAGTAATTTAGTTTCTTATTCACTTGAAAGAAGTAACTCAGTTTTCAGTTCGCTTACAAGAAGCAATTCAGTTTTCAATTCACTTGCAAGAAGCAACTCAGTTTCTCATTTGCTTATAAGAAGCAATATAACTTCTCGTTTGCTCACAAGAAGTCAATTAATACTCAGCTCGTTCACAAGAAACAAATCTCATTCAATCTTATCTCTCATCTAAAACAAGAAGCTTTTAGTTGTATTTTTTAAGTCATTTAAAAAGAATACTCATTAAAAATTAAGTGTTGAAATTCTTTTCTCTTTAAAACTTCTGTTGTTTCTTAAGCAAATCAATTCAATCAATTTTCTATACAACTTGATATAGTTGAGTTAAGAGTTTGAAGCTTTAATTATGCTGCTCATGTCAAAGACATTGAAGTGTTTAGCATCATTCTAAAGAAAATCGATGTCTTTTTGAATTTTAAATCAATCTCATCTTCTAGTTCAGATTCTGATGAATCAAAATCGCGTCACATGATTTTGACTGTTCATTCAAAGAACAGTTCAACTCTTGCTCAGTTTTTATCTCGTTTTCAAGACAGTATGTATAATAAGAATCTTTGTCTGAATTTTTATCAAATGAAAAAGAAATTTCATTTAACTGCATTTATGACGCAAGAAGATCTTGAAGTCTATCAATAAAGTAAGAACGTCGATTCAGTCACAATTTTATCATTCAAATATTTTGAGTTTTTAGATGTTTTCTTTAAAAAGAACATTGATATCTTGTCTTTGCATCAAGCTCATGATCATGTCATACATTTTAAAGAAGATGCTTAATTCTCAGTCTTTGCTTTGTATAACATGAGTCGTGATGAAATTCTAAAACTTCGTCGTTATTTGAATGAAAATCTGAGCAAAGATTTCATTCAAGTCAATTACTCTCAAACAATCATCTTTGTTCTCTTTGTTAAGAAACTTAAAAAAGAACTTTGCTTTTGCATGAACTATCAAGATCTGAATATTATCATAGTTAAGAATCAATATTCTTTGTCTTTGATTTTAGAAACGCTGAATCATCTAAGTTAAGCTATAATCTTTATCAAGCTGAATATTATTTCTGCGTTCAATCAACTTTGAATCAAAGAAAAAGATGAAGCTTTCATTATTTTTTGCACTCAATTTAAATTATTCAAGTATTTAGTCATGCTCTTTGATTTATATAATGAATTTGTCTCATTTCAGAAGTATATCAACAATACTCTTTGCAAACATCTAGATAAGTTTTATACAGTTTATCTGAATGATATCTTGATTTATTTTGACAATGAACTTGAGCATGAGATTCATGTCAAGCTCATTCTGCGAAAGCTGTAAGAAGCAGATCTTCAGATGAATATAATCAAATGCAAGTTTCACATCACTTAAGTCTTGTATTTAAAATTAATAATCATCATTAAAGAGATTAAGATAAATTCTTTTAAAATAAACATCATTGTCAATTGATTCATCTTGATCAACATTAAAAACATTCAAAGTTTTCTAGATTTTGCGAACTTTTATAGAAGATTCATCTATAATTATATTAGAATATCTACTTCGCTCATTTGTCTCATCAGAAAAGATGTATTCTTTGTCTGATTTCAGAAATGTCAGATTGCATTCAACATTCTTAAGAAAGTCTTCACTTTCAAGATTATTCTTCATCATTATGATTCAGATCACAAGATTATGATAGAAATTGATGCTTTAAACTATGTGTTCAAAGACATTCTATCTCAATATGATGAGAATGAGATTCTTCATTCAATCACTTACTTTTCAAAGAAGCATAATTCAGTCAAGTGTAACTATAAGATCTACGATAAAAAACTCATGATCATTGTTTGCACTTTCAAGAAATGATGATCAAAGCTTAAAGACTTTATTTATTTTGTTGAGATGATCATGAATCACAAAAACCTTAAGTATTTCATGTCAATTAAGCAGTTAAGTCATCATCAAGCTCATTGAAGTAAGTTTTTGTTTAAATTTAACTATTGCATCACTTATCATCTTGACAAGATCAATGATAAGTTGAATGCTTTGACACGTTGCTCAGAAGATTTTTCTAAAGAGAGAAATACATTCAATTCTTGACATTAATATCAACATTAAACAATTCTGAAAACTTATGTTTTAAATCTTAATATTGTTGAGAATCTCATTTTTGACATCTTTGACATTAAAGTTATGAAGTTTCAATCATAAATCATCATTTTAAATTCAATTCAGTTACATTTATTTTCAGTTATTTCAGCATCTTTGCAAATTTTAACTTTCATGAATTTAGAAATTGAAGAATTTGATGTTGAAAACATTGAATCTCAGCTAAATCAAGACACTCTGAATCTTGATGAAGATTCTGCTAATACTTTCACTCAGACATTGTGAAAGTAAGTTGAAATCAATAATAAATTCGTAGCTCAGATAATTGAAGTGCTTCATAATGAAGCATAACATCACAACAAGATTTCTCTAATTGAGTGTAAAGAACATGAGAATCATTTGTACTTTCAAGAAAGAAAGTATGTGCTCAACTCAGATAAATTACGTCTTCATATCATTCAGCTCACTCATGATAATGTCATCAATGATCATTCAGAAAGAGCAAAAAGCTATGAACTGATCAGTTGAGTTTATTGATAATCAAACATTTATAAGTATGTTTAATGCTTTGTACAAAACTGTCACATATGCACATGTTTTAAGCTCTTTAGATAATGAACTCAAGAATGATTGCATTCTCTTTCAGTTCTTGAATGTCGTTGACATGATATCTTCATGAACTATGTAGATTCTTTATCGCTCAGTATTTTCATGAATATCATATATAAATATGTTCTAGTCTTCATTGATCATTTTATCAAAATGAAACATTTAGTTCTCATCACTTCTATGAAAGTTGAAGAAGTTATCAACTGCTTCTATGCTCATGTTTGAAAACATCATGATTTACTTGAGTTCTTTGTGTCTAATCAAGATACACAATTCATCTTTAATGTTTGAAAGCATATATGTAAAATGTTGAAGATAAACATTAAGTTATCAACAATGTATTATTCTGAAATCAATAATCAAATTGAAAAAATCAATGTTATCATGAAGCATTATCTTTAAGTCTTCGTCAACTACATGCAAAATGATTGAATTAAGTGACTTTTTGAAGTCAAATTTGTTGTTAATAACATATTATCATCAATTATTTTAACATCATTCTTCTTGATTAATTTAAGTCAGAACTCACGTTTAAACTTCAAGTCTTTTGAATCTTTGTTTAAGAATCTTATGTTTCAAGCTTAAGATAAGTTAATTAATATCAAAAAGTTCATCAAGAAGATGAAGAAATTAATTGAGCATTTATGTGATAAGATGCTTATAACTCAGATCATTTATGAATTCAATATTAATCTCTCTCGTTATTCTTGTTTTAAATACTTTGTTGAAGATGAAGTTTAACTGAATGCTTACAATCTCAGCATCATTTATCTTGCTGTTAAATTAAACAATTGTAATGTTGATTTCTTCAAGATCAAGCGTGTCTTCAAGAATAATTCTCTGATTATTGAGTTAAATCTTTCAACATTCATGAAGATTCATTCAATCTTTCATGTCATTCTTCTGAGTCATATTGCAAGTGATTTTCTCTCAAGTCAACGTCAGAAATCTTAAGAACTTGTTGTCATCAAGAATGATAAAAGATTCTGATATGTAAACAGCATATTAAACTTCAAGTATGATAAACATTATAACTCATCTCTGCTCAAGTATTACATTGATTGAGAACATCATTTTTCTACTTGAAAGTCTTTTCATCTTCTGAATAATTGTGAGCAAACGCTTAATGAATATTATCTCGTCAATTCTGTCATTGAAGAATCACATGTACTGTCATGTGTAATATCTCAATGTCAATATCAAAAACTTTAAATTCAATCTTCATCATTTCAATTCAGCTCAAATCTGACTCAGATCTTGTTTAAATTTGACTTAAACATCTTGTTTAAATTTGATTCAGATGTGATTCAGATGTATTTTAGTTTCATTTGTGCATCATCATATTAAACTGCATTTCATCTTTCTTTTACTCAGATCTGACTCAGATCTTGTTTAGATTTGACTCAAACATTTGATTTAAATCTGACTTAAATGTGACTTAAATGTGTTTCAATTCTCTGTGCATCATCATGTTAAAATGCATTTCATCTCGTTTTACTCTTCAGACATCTTGCTCAGATCTGACTCAAATGTGAC
>JAABUS010006499.1_pt1 | contig 14153 bp, 15 predicted proteins | sample 5560161 | NCBI WGS metagenome assembly JAABUS01 (sample SAMN10711885, study PRJNA513376) | rock metagenome | isolation source: Antarctica rocks | place: Antarctica: Victoria Land, Trio Nunatak nord | collected 2016-01-04 | reverse complement strand
TCTGCTGTGTAATGCAGTGTGAAAGCGGTGAGTGCAGGTGACGTAGAGGCAGGACTACTGTCAAGCTTGTTGTGAAGACGCTGCATGCCACTTTGAGGCGGGCGTACTCACTGCAAGGTGTGCGGTGATGTTCACCCTGGAAGCTTTGATCTCCCGCTTCAAGCTAGCAGACCATCGTGTGGCAATGGGCTCACCTACAGCAAAAGCATAGGTGTGTCAGCAGACATACATCATGCTTCGCAACGACGCATATCACCACCTGTTCCGCAACAGCAGCGCTTTCGAGACTGCATTTCACCTGCCAAGTTCACTACACCGGTTGCTCCTTTCAGAGCATCTGGTAACTGTTGGCCAATGTTGAAAAACTGGAGGCGTGCATATGGGAGCTTGCTTCGTGCTTTGTCCGGGTTTCTGGTCAACACCCTGACGGTGTGGCCTTGAGCTGATAGCCTTGAGACAAGCCTGCTGCCGACTAGTCCTGTGGCTCCTGCGTTGCAGTAATGCGGAGGTCCTGTGCCATTCACTGTCGCAGGTACGACAAGTCGACAGCGACCAGCTGGGACTCACCTGTGACCGCTATGACCATCTTTTCTGAAGCCGCCTGGCAGAGGACTACTCCGGGAGTGCGTGTGTAATTATAATATGATGTGTGCGGTTTGGAGTGCAAGCAACGCCCGGCGATGCCACCAGACTTACTGGTCAACTTCGACGTCCTAAATGCATGCGGTCGAGCATGCTGAGTGGTGGCAACAGACGGCACCCGACTACTTCTGTCAAGTGCGCCCTGCCGGCATACAACCTGGGAATGCAGCGTTGTCTGCGTCATTGCGCTGGGCTTTGTAGCGTGTCCGCACCAATTGATCTCAACAATTGACTAGTCAAAGTTGAGATAGAGACTAGGGGCTGCTACTAGCAAACGCCCTGCCGCAAAAATGCAGTTGTGCATGCAAAATGTCTGCATCTTCTGTCATTTCTCCGTCGCTACGCTTGGGCAAATGACACTCTTCTGGAACGAAAACTGTAGATCTGACGATTGGAGTGCCGATCACAGCAGCTGACGAGTCTGGGGTCTCGTATCGCTGTATCACGTCATAGCTGTAACATTAGCTGAAGCCTGGTCGGCAGTCACTTCTCAGCGAGGATTGGCATTGCCAAATTGATTGTTGGTAAACTCAATGCTGCAGCTGGACCTTCAACGACCCTTGCCGGCTTCGGCAGGCCGGTAAGCCTGACTTTGCATGTAACTTCCTGTCCTGGCTACAGCTTGGCTCTTTAAGTGGAAGTTTGCACATGCTTGTCCCTGCAGGCGGCAGCTACAAAGCTCTTCAAGATCCGTACATCATGGCATCCCCTCACGGTATGCGTTGTTCATCAGACAGGAGGTGTTGCTGAATTTTGCACCTCTGCCTGACTTTGGATGTTCTGTTGCAGCTCACAGCAGCATACACAGAAACGCAGCAAGCCTTGCCGGCTGCACAGTATGCCTGCAAGGGCTCAAGCTCAAGCTCAGGCTGAGGCACCCTTGGCACCTGTAGAACAGAAACCTAGCAGGTGCGGCTTTTTAATCAATGCACATGCAAAATGCCATCATGACCTGTCAAACAGGAAGGCAGCACTAGCGCCCGGCAAAAGTGTTGCTGCAGTGTCAACTTGACAGCATGCTCCAGTTGATGTGCCAAAGCCTTGGGTCAGTTGTCAGCAGTCAAACTGATTGGCTTGCATTGCAGAACAAAGAAGAACATTACTTGGGACACGCTGGGTTTTGGTCTCGAGCATGTTGCGCCGGTACGCCGCCTAACTCTTTAACTGCATCCCAGCTTGCTCATCCTGTCCATGCTAATCTTCCAATTTTGCACACACACTCCTCAAGCCAAGACTCTGCACATACCAATCTGCAAAGCTGTAATCACCATCTTGGCATATGTCTCACCATCTTGGCATTTGTCTAAATTCAAGTACAAGTCCCAACTGGCTTAAACTGTCATGCTTTGCATCTCCCACAGCACTGTTTGGTTTGCAGACCATGTATGTGGCAGAGTGGTCACCAGAGCAAGGTTGGAAAGGGGCAATGCGTCCGTATGGGCCTCTCCAGTTGGACCCTAGTGCACAGGTCCGCTGCATGCAAGAGCCTTGCACCTTGTGCACATCTCACTGTCATCTGTGCCTCTGCTGATTTCCGTGATATTCCAGCTCTAGCTGCAGGCGCTGATGAGCCTGTTGCATCATGCTGTGTTTGTGCCCGTCTATGCTTGGCTATTTCTATGTAATGCAGGGCAGGAGCCTTACAAAGTATTGCTGGATGTCAACTAAGTAGAAGGCTCACTGCATTCTCTCAGCCCTGCAACTTTGAGTGCTTTAGTGCTACAGAGTGCCTCAGCAGCAGTGATGCATCGGCATGTGGCTCGTTGAACATGCATTTCCTTGTATGCTTGCAGGTTCTCAACTACGGTCAGTCAGTGTTTGAAGGCATGAAGGCTCAGCGCAGCGCGCAGGATCGCATTGTCCTCTTCAGACCGCAGCAGAATGCTGCCAGAATGGCTGAAGGCGCAGACAGACTTTCCATGCCTGCACCCCCATCAGATTTGTTTGTGGGAGCTGTTCAGCAGTTGGTGAGGGAAAACCAAGATTACGTTCCTCCTCAGGGCAAGGGCTCTTTGTATATACGGCCCTTGTTGATGGGGTCTGGGGGCATTTTGGGGTTGGGCCCTGCCCCTAGCTACACGTTTGCTGTGTTCTGTGCTGCTGTTGGAGCTTACTTCAAGGTTAGTCATGACTTACTGCCATGAAAACTGCAGACAGCAATCTGGCTCATCATCAGACACTGCCAATAGGCACACACTCTCAAGATGTCAATGACAATATCAAATGTTGTCATATGCGCTCCTCATGCAGTCTGGCATATGCATACGCAGGTTGTCTAATCTGGGGTTCGAAAGGTGCATGAAAGGCAATCAAATGACAATCATATGATGCAGCCTAATGGCACAAGGGGGTAGTTGTACACGGGGAAATTGGTGCTGGCTTGTTGCTTGTGTTGGCATGTGGGCGTACACATCAGAAACAGCAACCTGTAAATAATGTGTATGCCACTGTGTGCGCATGATGACAGCCCTAACTGTGTGAGCATGCAAACAGGGGGGTCAGATGACACCCATTGATCTGGTAGTAGAGGAGCATTTCCACAGGGCTGCGCCTGGCGGCATGGGAGGCACCAAGGCAGCCGGCAACTACTCTCCAGTGAGTGCTTCAATATGTTGCTTTTGGACAGCAACAAGCGCACTGCGTGTCTTTGCCTGTCAGGCTGTTGCTGTGAGGCTATGGTGCTGCAATAAATTACACACCGGCTCATGGCTGTGTTCTTCAACATCAATTGGTATTGTCTTGGTTGACTATCTGGAAATGAGAGGTAAGTCAGTAGAAGTACTGACACAAGCTGTCAGGCAGAGATGGCAACCAGCATGGCCCAAGTGTTGTTCTGCACCTTGTTGTTATCCTTGCTATATCAGTCTGTTGATAGCTGGTCCATCCTGTTTGTACTGTCTGGATGCAGGTGTTGACAACACAGCTAGCAGCCAAGCAAAATGGGTATGCAGATGTTGTGTACTTGGATGCAAAGACAGACACGTACCTTGAAGAAGTGTCATCTTGCAACATCTTTACTGTGAAGGGGAAGCACATCAAAACCCCACCGCTACAGGTCAGCCATCATTTGCCGTGTTTCAGCATTAATGTCTGCAGTGTTTCAGCATTAATGTCTGCTGTGTTTCAGCATTAATGTCTGCCATGTTTCAGCACCAGTGTCTGCTGTGTGTTAGCATCAATGTCTGCCATGTTTCAGCATCAATGTCTGCCGTGTTTCAGCATCAATGTCTGCCGCGCTATAGCATCAATGCTTGCCATGTCTGCCTGCACGTCTTGACTCATTTGCAAGTAAGCCCACCAGCATCATCTTGGTCCTCCATGCATGCATGCATTGGTAGTGCCATTCAGGTGTATCATAGCTGCAAGTGTTTTGCAGCCAAGTTTTGCACACTAATCGGTTTGTCTGAGGCCTTCCTGGCTGAATGCAGGGCACCATCCTTCCCGGCATCACTCGGCGATCAATTCTGGAACTGGCAGAGTCCAGAGGATACACTGTGGAAGAAGCGCCAATCACATTGGAAGAAGCTCTCCAAGCAGACGAAGTGTTCACCTCAGGCACTGCTGTGGTTGTCAGTCCTGTCGGCAGCTTGACACACAAGGGCCAAAAGACACAATTTGGCGAGCCAGGAGTTCCAGGTATGTTCACATCAACGGCCTGGCCAGCATGTACAGCTGTTACATTTGGTGGGTCACCAAGGCATGTCTGCCATATCATGTGGTATTGTCCAAAATGCATGTTGGAAAGAGCTATCTGCCGTGGTACTTTATGTGTGCTGACTTCCTCCAGCTGTGACAGTAAAAATTTGAGCTTTCAATCCTGGCGATAATGGCTTGCAAGATGTCAAACATGCATCATCAACGTGGCAGCTGATGTACATATGTTATGCAGGACCTGTGGCAACAGAGCTATATGGTGCGTTGACTGATGTGCAGCAAGAAAAGGTCAAAGACAGCTATGGCTGGGTATTTCCTGTGACATAGTGCCCTGTCATAACACCACATTTGTTATTGGCATCAGGCCTTGGCCCGGTGCGTCTGGTGCTGTGAGCGTATGCCAGACACAAGTGACTGTTACTGTGATCACTATGTCATGCTCGCAGTTGACAATATATCATTGGCACTGGAAAATCTATTGTGACCTGATATCCAAGTATTTATTGGAATGCCTGATTGCATTGACCAATTTTTCTGCTGCAAGTTGGACTGATTGTGACATGAGCAATTCAAGGAAAGCGTGCAGAAGCACAGCAACTGTACACAGCCTTTTGCCATGACAGCAAAATCTGCCATCACTGTACAGGAGGTGGAGTTGCTGGTGGTGGACTTGACATTTGCTTCAGGCTTTTGCTGCAGCAACAGCAGCTGCCTCAGCTGACAGCTTGTCAACTGCTGTTGAAATCAGGGGTGCATTGACTCCGCTCACTGTGTTCAGGACTTTACCATCCTGCAAAGACAAACAGTCAGTGTAGCAGAAGGGAGGAGAGGACTCATCTTGCAATTCAAGTAGAATAGGTACCTGGTAAAAGACAAATACAGGCTCACAGTGGCCTGTATACCTTTCCAAGGCTTTGACGTGCTTGCAGTTAGCCTGCACACAGCGCCAATTTGATTGCCAGCCTGAGCCATAAGGTTAAATAAGAGCCTCGGAAGCTGCAAAACGGAATCTTACTGTGTAGAATTTCAAAGGCCGTTCACCCAGTTCAAAAAACTGCTTCTTCAGACTCGTTATCACCGCCTTGCACGGTCCACACCAGTCCTGGTAAACTTCAACGACTGCGCAACACAGCCACTGGCTTTGCAAAGAGTCTGTCACCAAAAGACCGTCGCCTTTGAGGGTAACAATCACACCTTGAACCACACCAGTCTGGCTGCTGGCAATTTCTTTGGTCCAAGCCTCTTCGTTTGGCAAATTTACTTGAAAAGCCATACCTTAGATTGGGAAAGGCCTGGGTCTTTTGGAAACAAGAGAGCTCGGGACCCCTGCCAGGACTGAATACAGGTAAGTCTGCAAATGAGTTCGAGGAGCTCGGGACGCCGGTTGATCTCCTCTGCCGCCTGCACAAGCTCCGACACTGCATTGCGACAGCGCTGCGCATCGCCCATGCAGTGCACGGTCTGACTGATCACACATCTCGACTTGCAATCGTGCTCCGATTCGGTTCTTTGCCCTGTATTTCCGGCAAGCTGCACAGTCCAGGAACACTTGCTTCCGAGCTTCTGCATACAGGAACCGCAGACACAGCAGCAGCAGCAGAGCTGAGAACAGCTAGCAGCTAGCTGCATTTGCCTAGCAGCAATTGGCTGGCTTTCGAGATACGTCGTCACTGGCTTCACTGGTTTGCGAGCACGGCAACAAGCTAGCCTGCACTTTCGGGCATATCTCCCGCACCGTTTAGCTCAGCTTCTGGGGATGGCGGATACGGAGGATCCAGCAACTGCAACAACATCCGGCCGACCAGTTCCAGATGGCTACAAAGTCCTGACCGAAGGCAAGGGATCTATTCTACAAAAGGGCAATGACGTATTCTACAATCCTGCACAGGCAAGTGTGCAACCTTGCCTTGATGAGGCATCCAGCATACTCAAAACCTTCTGTTTCTTATTTCCACATTCTGCACGGCACAGGTAGTCAATAGGGACATCTCTATTGCTGTCTTGAGGTATTTTGTCAAACAAAGACAGCTTGAAGAACAGAATGGCACGGCTGCCAAGTCAAGGACCCGAGTCAAAGGCGCTGTAATGGCAAATGCAGTCACTGATGCAGACAAGGTGTGATCAGCTCAGCAACATTGCATGCAGTCTGCACCAGTGTGCATCAGACAATGATCTGGTGAAGCTGCACTGTCAGGCATCTTGCATTGATGTCATCATTAACATCAAGCTGGCAAAGACAGCATGGCTGGCTGATGCCGACTTCAGGTCAGTGAACACCGTGCCTGCCTAATTTTTTTGCAAGTAGCGCTTGTTCAGTCCATCAATCCACCTACAGTTCTTGTCTTTGGGACTCACCAAGGAAGTCATCAGACAATGACCAGGAAAGCAACATACACTATGCACAACAGCATGCAACAAAGAAAGTCAAGTACAGGCAGTTCTGTGTATCTGTGACCATGCTTGCTTCATCCTTGCTCAGGTTGATGGGATCAAGATCTTGGAAGGCCTTGCAGCTTCAGGCCTGCGGTCCATCAGATATGCCCTGGAAGTTGAAGGCACAGGCAGAGTGGATGCAAATGACTTGGACTCAGATGCAGTGGAGGCCATGAAGAGAAACATCCAGTTCAATGGAGCAGAGGCCGAACAAAGAATGAGGCCCCTGCAAGGGGATGCCAGGGTTGTCATGCTGCAAAGCCCTCTGGTGAGCCCCATCCGCATCATCTGTGAATAACAGCTCTTCTCAATCCCTGAAACGTCTATTTAAATTCAGAAATGTCATCCCTACACTGGAAATCTAATCTCAGAAGCGCTTGGGGACAGTAGAAACGAGCATCTACATTGTGGAGATCTTTTAGGTCATACAGGAAACATGGCATAGCTTCTAATCTGATTGAATGCTACCTTTGGCCAGCTACCAGATCATAAAGGAGACCAAAATCACAGCTCTGATGGTCATTACGCTTGGCATACAGCAAGCCCAGTCTGCAGGTAAATGAAACCCTCGACTTGAAAAATGTTGCTTCGGTGTTGCATGTGGTATTGTCAGCGGCATCCCTTGTCTTGCAAACTGACAGGACAGGTCACTGGTGGTGAATGGACACTGCTTTCACACTGTCATTGCATGCATGAGCAGGGCAGACAAAACAGCTTTGGCTGAGATACTATGTGTCAGCAATGCCCCTGGAGCAAAGACTAACAACCCTTAGACCTAAATTTTGACGTGAAGAATGAGCGTGTCTTGATGGTGACTGATGCATGACAGCTCATCTGTAGGCATCCCCACTGAGCATCCCCATGGAGCATCCCCATGCATTAAAAGCCCCTCAGTTGCAAAGCGTGTCCCCTGTACAATCTAGCAAAGACAGCATCTAACTGATGCATGACAGCTTGTCTGCAGGCATATGATGCTGTGGATTTGGATCCCTATGGATCCCCAACACAGCTGCTCGATGGTGCAGTACAAGCAGTGGCCGAGGGTGGGTTACTGTTGGTAACAGCCACCGACATGGCCGTACTGTGCGGTAACAATGGGGAGGCCTGCTGGGGCAAGTACGGCAGCTACCCCCTTCACCGGGCCTACTGCCATGAAATGGCCCTCAGAATACTGCTAGCTGCAATTGAGGTTTGCTGCTCCAGCTGCTGCACGACCTTCTGTGAAACCCAAAGTGTTGTCACTCCTGTTGTCTGTCTGATGCTGTCTAAAATGTTAGGAAAGTTGTGTAGAATGTCAGGAAACTTGTGTAGAATGTCAAGAAACCTGTCTGGAATGTTAGAAACCTGTCTAAAGTGTTAAGAAACCTGTCTAGAATGTCACGAAACCTGTCTAGAATGTTAGAATCCGGCCTAGAATGTTAAGAAATCTGTCTAGGCTGTTAAGAAATCTGTCTCGACCTGGGAGTGAGTCAGCTGTGTGCACCTGACGGTAAATGCTGCTTTGCATCCTGCTTTTCGGTCTTTGCGTCCATGGCTGACTGCCATAGTGAGACGCATCAGCTTCACATGGTGCCATAAGACTGTCAAAGACAAGACTGCATGGAGACACGCCTTGTCAGTACATACCTGGGCAGGCCTTGCAGCGCCATCAGAGAACAAACTATTGTGATGATGATGATGATGCTCACCCATGGTTTCCAAACAGCAGCTTGCCATAGCCACGTAGACTTTGTATGTCTCAAGGCTGTCAGGCTGGCATTGAGATGCTGTCCCAAAGACTTCCTCAAGACGCTAAGCAATGGTGCACATGTCGTGGGTGACACCCAGTTGATGGGGGTCTTTGACAAATCCCACAATTTCTGACAAATCCCTGCTTGTGCCATGCCTAATTGCCTTGCCTTGATCTGCAGGGTCATGCCAACCGGTATAAGCGGCACATAGTGCCAATGATGTCACTCAGTGTGGACTTCTATGTTCGTGTGTTTGTGCGCATCTACACATCCCCAGCTGCAGTCAAGGACGCCGGCAGCAAGCTGATGTACGTCTACCAAAGCCAGGGCTGTGATTCCTTCTACACTCAGAGAGTTGGCCGCAAAGTGAGTGCTCAGCACTTTGCCTTGGAACACCTCTGACTACATCTATCTCAGCAGCATTCTCTGCATGGTCCATCATTGCCTGCAGTGCCTATCATCCTCTGCATGCAAATAATGCTATCTGTATGATTTGCATGGCACGCACCTGATGCCTGTTGGCTAAGCTTGCAATCTACCCATAATCATGTTGTTATAGTCATGCAGAATATGCTTGTTGTGTTGGTTGAATCAGCCTGTAAGGCCTCTGGTGAGCAGAGACAACATGTCAACACTGTTGCCATCAGCAAGCTCCCCTGCGTTCCTTGCATATGCTTTGCCCTTTGCCATCTGCTGCCATGCAAAGATGCTGTGTGCTTTTAAAGAAGCTTCTGGCCTGCATTTGCATCTGTCTGAGTGACCATCGTGGCATGAAGACTTTGAGTCAGCTCCCCTGTGAGTCATACGGAATGTGTCATGGAGATTGGCTGTTAGTGCAGATCCAGAAGAACAATGGGGTGAAGTATATGCCAGGCGTAGGCCCAGCAGTGCCCCAGCAGTGCCCTGAAACTGGGGCGAACTTCCTGATGGGAGGGCCGTTCTGGGCGGACCCTATACACAACATGGATTGGGTGAATGGCATTCTTGAGTCGGTCAAGGTGTGACCTTGCCCCTGCTGCGTCATCATGCTGTCATCCCCTGACTAGTGCCCTGTTGAGCCCAAGCACAACTGACTCTTTACGCATTTCTCAAAGACAATTTCTGTTCATCTGTGCTCAAAACGATCCAGAAGGCTGGTTCAGACAGATTCCCCAGAGGACTGATATTGTCTGAGTGACTGCTATGACACTGTTGATGCTGATATGACCAAAACAACGCCCAGCAAGCATGCAATACACTTTGCTGCGTCATTCATTTACCAGCTTGTATGAAAAATTGCTCCTGTAGCTGAGTCCGTTGATCCTGGTTGCAGGCAAACAAGGAGCTGTATCCAGCCAGCAATAAAGTAATCAGTCATTTGACAGCTGTCAGTGAGGAGCTGGTGGATGTGCCTCTGTACTTCAGCTTGCATGATGTGTGCAAGACTGTCAAGTGCACGCCGCCCAAGGCCGATGTGCTGCGCTCAGCTCTGATCAATGCTGGTGAGCCTTCTTTGGTGTTCATCGTTTTCATTCTATACTTATATGTTCTCAGTTTGCAGCTCATATTGGAGCTCAATTTACCGGTGTATTTGGACCAGGTATCTGATACTTGTGGTATAACTGGTTGAACACCACTACTCTGTTCCAGGCTGCATCCGTCATGTTTCAAAGCAGGCCTCTGCATCATATTGTATTTTACGAGAAGATCGTATTTGATTTGCTTTGTCCTTCAAAATCATTTTCATAAAAACATATGCTGTACATAGCTATGTTTTGCCCAATTGCAGGTCCCGCACTTAGGCTGTGGGGTGTGCCTGAAAGTGTTGGGCATCTCCTTGACTGTTAGTCCATCTGCTGCTTTTTTGACTTCTAGTTATCTTTGGTTGTATGTAGCATGTGCTGTGACATGTTGTTAGCTGAAGTGCTTTGTGATTTGCTGAAGGCTACAGAGTCTCATCGACGCATGCCAACCCGCTGGGTGTGAAGACTGATGCTCCTTTCAGTGCTGTTTGGGATATCATCCGGTGTTGGGTCCAAGACCACCCTGTCAAGGGTCACGAGGCTGACAGCTACGGTAAGTTGCCATGGTCTGATGATGCATGCTATGTCCAGTAGAAGATTCACCAATAACAATGCGACTTTACAATCAAAGTTATGATGATAATATCACACCGCGTCAGTAACAATGATCACATTGAGGGTAGTGAGACTGATGCTACTTTTTGCGATAACAACATTGATAATGATGGTAGTAACAATAATAACAACAATATTAATAGCATTGATGATCATGATCATGACGACAACATCAATGCCAAGAACAGCTAGAATAACAGTAAATATAGTAGTGATGCCACATAACAAAGATTCAGGTCTCTTTACTTCATCTTTTCCCAACAGCACAATCATCAACCTCAACCCTGATACAGCTTCGTGTTCACTGACCAGCAATGCCAATAGCTGCCTAGCATCATCGAACATCTCATGGGTACATGCACATGTTGCCTGGCTGCACCTGATTGATCTTTTCTGGCAACAGCACAATCATCAACATCCACCCTCAAACAGGTTTGTGTTGGCTGACCGGCAATGCCAACAGCACTATGAATACTCTGAGGGTACATGTACATGCTGACTGGCTCCAGGCTGCTGCCTTGGGAGGCTCCCGTCGTGATTGCTGAGCTTTTCTACATACTGACTGACTGCACCTGATTGCTGTGCAGCTGGAAAGCTGTTGGCCAAGGAGCCAGAGCTGAAGGCTGACTTCAGCAGAGCGCAAGGGGCTGCTAGTAATGCCAAGGCCAACAAGGTGGCTCGCTTCCTGCCCAACCCAGAAGCCAACTGGGGTCCCAAGCCCAAGCATGGGCGCCCTGTCAAGGTGTGTACATGTGTCTCCTACACCAATCAGAGTCTGGGTCTTGGGTCAGCATTGCCTGGTCAAGATTTGTAGCTGTCTCTCCTATACTGTTAAACGTCTTTGTTTGCATTCAGATTTGCACAAGGTTTGTGGCTATGTCTCCTGCACTGTTGAATTTATTTGTCTGTGGTCACTGCAATGTCCTGTAGATGTATGTTGCCATGCGTCTTGTTGTGCAGTACATGTCTTTGGGTTACTGCGAACAGCATTCAACACCGCACTGAGGCGTCTGTTGGCATATTGCAATGCACAAAAAGGTGAAAACAAGTAAAAGCAGTCCTGTATGATCTGTACTTCATGTGCTGTCATGTTTTGGATGCAGAAATTCAGGAGTGGTATTGTACATGACTCTCAGCTCAGGTTAACATCATGTCTGCAGGCTCAGGCTACATCTGATGCAAAGTTGATCACATCTGATGGGGATGCGGCTGCAGACAGAGTGATTGATGGTGCACGCACCCAGACTGCAAATGGTACTGTAATGCATGCGGCTCAATAACCTTTGCAAGCTTGGTGACACTGCAGCAGCTCGGGTGCTCAGACAGCAGTGGCTTGTCTCATCCTGAGGCATGTACATGAGGAAGGTTTTCTGCCTGGCATTCCACCGGTGGTGCTAAAATCTTTTGCAGGACACAGAGCAAACAAGTTTATCAAGAGAATCTGGTCACTGTGCGTATGATGGTAAAGTTGCTGGTCCATGGGAGGGTTTGTTGATATGAGCAGTCTTTTTGTAAGAGTGTTGTGACCATGAAAGCAGAGCTTGCTCGAAGGTCAACCCTGCCATGTCATCAGAAATAAGTATGTCTACTAAGTATGCATTATTAGCCATGCAGATTGATCATGCAGAATTTTGGTTTCCAATGCTTACAGTCGTGCTAATGAAGACAAGCTTATGTGACTAGCTGCATGTGCAGCACTGCGACTATGGTAGGCCTGATGGTAATTTGGTGAATGAACAGAGTGAAGCAACCCGCTTGCAGATCAGTGAAGCCTGCTTCTGACTTTTTCGTATGGCCAGTTTGGATTCCAAATATAAGCTCTCTGCGAGATATAACGTCTGGCGACAGTCAACCTCTTTTGAACGCCCGTTGTTCTGCAAGAAGTTGCTTCAGCTGCAACTTTAGTGTCAGCGTCAGCCTGCACGCTTTCAAGTAGCTGCTTCACAGCCCTGAGGAAGCAAGCAATCAAGAGTGGCTAACATGTCTCGACCAGCCACGTCCTCCAGTCGGGCTGACCTGAGCTCGGGAATCCTCAGTGAAGTCTTCGCAAGCTTGTCGACGAGGGCCACTGTTGAGTGTGAGAGGGTATGCAGCTCTTGGTATCAGATGTTGAAAGCTAATCCAGCTTGTGGTGTCTGGGGAGAAGAGTGGACGGTCTTAAAACTCCTTGTCTGGAGCTGCGAGCAGAACCATAACAGATTATGAGGCAGAGTTTCGGGTGCCACTGTCAGAGGAATCTGAACATGGCATTTGGCTACTAGACCGCCTGCAGGGCGTGTATTGGATCAACCTAGGGAGTGCAGCAGGTCCTTTGGGCTTGTACAACCAGCTGCCTGACAACTGCATCGTCCACCGCTTGCTGGCAAAATTGCAGCAAGCTCCTGCGTCAAATCTTGCCCTGCACTTATCAGGTTTGTACGCCTCTGAATTCTATTGACAAGACCCTCACTTTTCTCTCAGCAATGCACAGTGGTGTTTGTGCAGGTCCAGAACCGCTGCTCAATCTCCCACATATTCAGCTTCTGCAGAGCCCTTGCGTCTCTCTGACCGTGGGGCCTGGGCTGTCGTCACAGCACCTTCTGAATATCTGTACCTTGACTAACCTAACCTACCTGAAGCTGCGTTTCACCAAGATGTACCCAGAAAGGATGATGAAAGGCATGCCGATGGACAGCTTGACAAAACTACAAATGCTAGATGAGCTCAAGCTCTCCTTTCCACCCAGGCTGCCGCTATTGCTATCAAAGCTGGAAAGTTTGGAGTTTCTGACCGTGGCTCCAAGAACAGCAGCCACTCTTGACATGTCTTCTTTCACTCAAGTGTGCTCCCTGCGCCTTGCTCAAGGTTGCCTGACATCTTTCTTCCATACCCAGACCAGCGTTCCAGTAATTCTACCCATTGGCCCAAAAGTACGGTTGCTGGCTCTTGCCATTCACACATTGTGTGACATTCAGAATCTGCACGAGGCAGACATTTTGAGACAGATTGAAATATCAGCCAAGCCTGGCATCATGCATGGTGTCAGCTGGCCAACTGCTCTGGCGCGCCTTCAGCGTCTTACTGTGTGTAAGGTCACTGACCGCTATGCGCTGCCTGATGAATGGCAGCATTACACACAGCTGACATGTCTATGTCTGCCCAATTACGAAGGTTCCCTACCTGTGTGGTTCTCAAACTTGCAGCAACTAACATTCCTGAGCATGCCTGATGCACAGATGGATGGAGTTCCAGAGTGCCTTTTCCAACTGTCAGAACTGAAGCATTTGGATTTGAGCCGTTTTCAGGGTCTTTTGACAATGCCAGTGGTCAAACTTGCTGATCTGCTTCAACTGACACACCTCAATTTTGGGAAATTAAAGCACGCTGTACCTCATCATGAACAGGCTGTTCTGTTGGACTTAGCAATCGCGTTGAGCGAGCGAGAGTTGAAACTTAAAAAAGTACATCTTGATGAGTGGACGTTTTTTGTCGACACGTATCAGTGAAAGAATGTGTAACAACATTGTTCGACCAGTGACTTAGAATGATCACATTAAATGTGACAGGCAACAAAGCATACAGTGAGACCCATCAGCTC
>JAABUS010006498.1_pt1 | contig 14154 bp, 14 predicted proteins | sample 5560161 | NCBI WGS metagenome assembly JAABUS01 (sample SAMN10711885, study PRJNA513376) | rock metagenome | isolation source: Antarctica rocks | place: Antarctica: Victoria Land, Trio Nunatak nord | collected 2016-01-04 | reverse complement strand
CGGGCACCACGAGCACCGGCTCGTCGGCCGCAGGCAGCACCAGCGCAGTGAGTCGCTCCAGCGGACGGGCGTCATACCCGGTGAGGTAGCGCAGGTCCGCGCTGGGTGTGACGATGAGAGCGTCCAGACCAGCGGAACTCATCGCCGTCCGCGCCCGCTGGATGCGCGATGCGACGTCTGCGGTCATGGGGTCACCTTAGTGCGGTTGCCCTCGCCCGTACGTCGACCGCTTGGCAGCCTTTCAGTGGGGGTATCGGCTGGTCTCGACCCGACCGCTCGAGCTGTTCGCCCCAACCGCGCTTCCGGCGGATACGTGGGAAGGACATCTGAGCCTGCTCACTCGCGCTACCCGTCTTGGGCGTTCTTAGAGCCGAGCCTCAAATTTCTTCAGGACGGGTAGGCGTCGCGTCGGTGATCAATGTCGAGGACGATAACCTGCCGGCTGGCTTCGTCGATACGGTATCGGACGCGGTACTCACCTCTACGTGCCCGCCAAAGGCCCTCGAAAGGGGCGCGCAGGGAAGCCCCGACGACCTGAGGTCTTAGCGCAAGCGGCCCGCTGATGAACTCCCACGCGGCGAATGCCGCGGCCGCGGGCAGAGATTCGCTCAATGCGCGGCGAGCCGCGGGGGAAAGGACAACGCTGTATGCCTCCTGCTCCGGTTGGTCAGGTCTCACGACGCTCGCTGTTACGCGCCTGCATCAACTGACCCATCTCGTCAAGCGTCGTAACGTCACCGGCGGCGACGTCCTGCTCCGCCTCACGCAGCCGCCGCATAGCCGCGTCATCGCTGAGCAGCTCGATTGTTGCCTCAAGTGACTCCAGATCTTGGGCTGACATCAGGACCACGTACTCACGGCCGTTTCGCGTGACATGGACGCGTTCGTGGGTCCTGTCGACCTCGTCGGCGACTTCTGACAGTCGTGCCTTCACCTCAGACAACGAAAGAGTGCTCATAGACCAAAATTATAGTCCTGCGTAGGTCGGAGGAAAGCTGAACCATTCGGACCAGTGCATCTAGCTTGAGAACTGGCATGCTGCGGGAGTGGGTGACCAAGCTCCGCGGCTGATGCTGCTCGACACGGCGTCGCTGTATTTCCGCGCGTACTTCGGGGTGCCCGACTCCGTGAGAGCACCAGACGGTACGCCGGTCAACGCCGTACGTGGTCTGTTGGACTTCATCGCCCGTTTGACGTCGACGTACCGACCGACCCATCTGGTCTGCTGCTGGGACAACGACTGGCGCCCCCAGTGGCGCGTCGACCTCATCCCCAGCTACAAGGCACACCGCGTCGTCGCCGAGGTGGCCGAGGGTGTTGACGTCGAGGAGACACCGGACCCTCTCGCGGTGCAGATCCCGTTGATCCAAGAGGTCCTGGCGGCGCTTGGCATCGCCGTCCTAGGCGCTGACGGCTACGAGGCCGACGATGTGATAGGCACCCTGACCGCGCGGGCCGAAGGGCCCGTCGACGTGGTGACGGGCGACCGTGACCTCTTCCAACTGGTCAGCGACGAGCGCTCGGTGCGGGTTCTCTACACCGCGCGCGGCGTCGGCAACCTGGAGATCCTCGACGATGCGGCCGTCGTCAGCAAGTACGGCGTCCTGCCGGAGCAGTACGCCGACTATGCAGTCCTTCGCGGCGACGCCTCAGACGGGTTACCCGGGGTCAAGGGTATCGGCGCGAAGACTGCGGCTGACCTGCTGCGCCAGTACGGCGACCTGGCCAGCATGGTGGCTGCCGCCACCGACGAGAGCAGCGCGATGGGCGGGAGCCTGCGCGCCAAGCTGCGCGTGAGCGCCGACTATCTCACCGTCGCGCCCACCGTGGTGGAGGTGGTCAAGGACATCGACCTCCCCGAGGCGGACACCGAGATCACGGCGCTGCCACCGGAGGCGGTGACCCACGTCGAAGCCCTCGCCGAGAAGTGGGGGCTGACATCGCCGGTCCGCCGGGTGCTCGCCACGCGTCAGGGGTCGAGCTCGGCGGAGTAGGCAACGACCCCCCGTCGCATCGACCGGACCGCCTCCCGAGCGGTGGACCGAAGCCGCGAGTCGCCGGCTGCGTCCGCGATCTGCTCGGCCAGGTCGAGCACCTGCTTGACCCAACGGACGAAGTCGCCCGGAGCGAGGTCCACCTGGTCGAGGACGTCCTCGAGGCTCGCTCCCCCGGCCCACAGGTACGCCGCCTGTGCGAACCCGACGTCGGGCTCGCGCAGGAAGCTGAGGCGGTGGTCACGCTCGAGCGCGTCCAGCCGGCTCCAGATGCCCGCCATCTCGGTGAGGACGCGGCTCACCGCCCCGCCAGGCACCCGCGGCCGCCCCGCCTCGTCGAGCTTGCGCGACTCGAAGACGAGAGCCGACAGCACAGCGGCGAGGGCCGGCGCCTCCAGGCCGTCCCACACCGACTGACGTAGACACTCTGCCGCCACCAGGTCGAGCTCGCTGTAGATCCGGGACAGCGACGCCCCGGCCGGCGTCACGTCGTCACCTTGCAGGTATCCGAGCTCGGTGAGCACCTCACAGACCCTGTCGAACTGCCTGGCGATGGTGTTCGTCCGCTGCTCGATCCGCCGTCGAATCGTCTCGGTCTCCCGTTGCAGCTTCAACGAGCGCTCGGCCCACCGGGCATGGTCCTCCCGCTCCGGGCAGTCATGACAGGGGTGCTCCCGCAGCGCAGCGCGCAACCGCGAGATCCCGGGGTCATCAGCCGCGGAACTGTGGTCCCGCCGCGTCGGCGACTCCCCGGTCAGGTCCCGGGTGCGGTCCCGGAGCAGCGCAGCGAGGTCGCGCCGCTGCCCCGGGTTGCGCGGGTTGAACGTCTTGGCGATGCGCATCCGGATCAGGGCTTGCACCGGCGTGGGGAAGTCGACGACCGACAACCGGCGAGCCTGCCGGTCGATGGTGACCACCAGCGGTCGAGGTCCCTCCCGCGGCGACCGCACCCCTGGGTCGATCACGACAGCGAGACCGGAGCAGCGACCAGCCGGTACGTCGATGACGTCACCGACCCGCAGCTTGTCAAGGGATGCGACGGCCTCGTCGCGGCGGTCGCCTCGCCTGCGCTTGGACAGCGACGCCTCCCGGTCCGACAAGGCCCGGCGCAGCTTCGCGTACTCGAAGAAGTCGCCCCGCTCGCACGAGATCGCCTCTCCGTACCCCTCCAGCGCGTCCTCGGCCTTGAGGACCTGGCGCGCCAGGCCAACCACTGCTCGATCGGCCTGGAACTGCGCGAACGACGACTCCAGCAGCTCGCGCGCTCGTTCTCTGCCGACCTGGCGGACCAAGTTGATCGCCATGTTGTACGACGGCCGGAACGACGACCGCAGTGGGTATGTCCGGGTGGAGGCCAGCCCGGCGACGCTCTTGGGTTCGAAAGCAGGCGCCCACAAGACGATGGCGTGCCCCTCGACGTCGATTCCTCGGCGGCCCGCCCGGCCCGTCAGCTGGGTGTACTCCCCCGGCGTGATGTCGGCGTGGGACTCGCCGTTCCATTTCGACAGCTTGTCGATGACCACTGACCGCGCGGGCATGTTGATCCCTAGAGCCAACGTCTCAGTGGCGAACACCATCTTGACCAGGCCTGCCGAGAAGAGCTCCTCGACGCACTCCTTGAAGACCGGCAGCATGCCCGCGTGGTGCGACGAGACGCCTCGCTCCAGCGCCTCGAGCCACTGGGGGTAGCCCAGCACCTCGAGATCACTGTCGGCGAGCACCGACGCCCGCTCCTCGGCGTACGCGCGGATTCGTCCGCGCTCCCCCGCGGTGGTGAGCCGGAGGTTCGCGCCCCGGCACTGCTGCACCGCGGCGTCGCAGCCAGCCCGGCTGAAGATGAACATGATGGCCGGTAGCAGTCCCTCGCCGTCGAGCCGATCGACGACGTCGGTGCGGCTCGGCACCAGCCCTCGGCCGGCGGAGGGACGATGGTAGCCGCGGGAGCCTCGGGCATCTCTGGAGCGCCTGCGCCGCCAGTCGTCGCGGGCCACCTGGGCAAGGTGGGGGTTGACAGCATCCGGGGCGGCGCCTGGCCCCTGCCGATCGGAGAACAGGTCGTACAACCGCTGGCCGACCATCACGTGCTGGAACAGCGGCACCGGTCGGCGCTCCTCGACGATCGTGTCGTTCTCGCCGCGCACTGTCGCCAGCCAGTCGCCGAACTCCTCGGCGTTGGACACGGTCGCCGACAAGGACACGACGGACACCGACTCGGGCAGGTGGATAATGACCTCCTCCCACACGGCGCCGCGCGACCTGTCGGCGAGGTAGTGCACCTCGTCCATCACGACGAACCGGAGCCCGCTGAGCGTGCCGGAGCCGGCGTAGAGCATGTTCCGCAGCACCTCGGTGGTCATCACCACGATCGGCGCGTCACCGTTGATCGAGTTGTCGCCGGTCAGCAGGCCGACCCGTTCGGCGCCGTACCTGACCGTGAAGTCGGCGAACTTCTGGTTCGACAGGGCCTTGATCGGCGTGGTGTAGAAGCACTTGCCGCCCTGCTCCAACGCCAGGTGCACGGCGAACTCACCCACCAGCGTCTTGCCTGACCCGGTGGGAGCGGCCACCAGCACACCACGCCCGTCGGCGAGTGACTCGCACGCCCGCTTCTGGAACTCGTCGAGGGAGAAGTCGTAGAGCGCCGCGAAGCGGTCGAAGGTGCTCAAGAGGGTGGTCAGAGCGTGACCACCACCGTGAAGTTGCTGGCCGGCGCGCCCACCGACTTGGCCACTCGGCGCAGCGTCTCGCACATGACATTGGCGTCGAACCGGGTGCCGGGCACCGCGGCAGCCAGCCGGAAGTCGATCTCTACGAGGAGGACCTCCCCGTAGTGCCACGCCTGGTGCGCTGCCTGACGCTCTGGTTCGGGGCAGATCGCCTGGGGGAAGGCTGCATCCACCGCGAGCAGGTCGAGCGGGTGACTGAGGCCACTGCCGCCGTCGAGCCGCCCGGGGACGTGCGGGGCTTCGATGAGAGACGTCGTCGCCTGCCAGCTGACTTGCTCGGTGCCGAGCCAGTCGGGCAGTACAAGAGCGTCCGTGATGCTGATGTTCATGGCTCCCGGTCCCGGCTGGTCGGCTACAGAGGTGAAGCTTCGTCGTCCCGGAATTCAGCGTAGTCAGCGTCACCTGACGCCGCGCGACGGCGGTCGACCAGAACCGCGATGCCCTCGGAGATCAAGAACAGCGCCACCATCGGCAACGCCAGCAGCAGCATCGTGATGGGGTCGGTCGAGGGTGTGGCAACGGCGGCGAAGACGAACGTCGCGAACACGATCCACGAGCGCCATCTCGCCAGTTGGGTGGCGCGCACCACTCCAGCGAGGTTCAACAAGACGACGAAGAGCGGAATCTCGAACGACACGCCGAAGACCAAGAGGATGCGCAGCATGAAGTTGAGATAGTGCTCGGAGTCGATCAGGTTCGAGACACCGTCGGGGGTGAAGCCGAGAAGCACCTCCAAACCCTTCGGCAAAACGAAGTACCCGAGCGCCACTCCTGAGGCGAACAGCGGCCCAGCGATCGCGACGAAGAGCAGCGTCCACTTCTTCTCCGTGCGGTGCAGACCGGGGACGATGAACGCCCATAGCTCGTAGAGCCAAATCGGGCTGGCCAGCACAATGCCCGCCACCAAGGAGATTTTGGTCTGCAGCATGAAGCCGCCGGCCACGTTGTTGATGACCAGCCTGACGTCGGCATTGCTCTGCTCGTTCAACCCGTCGACAGCGACCTGGAGCGGATGTCTCAGCGCTTCGTAGATCGGTGCATAGAAGACCCACGCCACCGCGAAACCCACGACGACCGAGCAAACCGAGACGAACATCCGAGTCCGGAGCTCCCTCAGGTGCTCGGTCAGCGTCATCTGACCCTCAGGGGCGGGCGCTGGCCGCCCTTTCCGCCTACCCAGTCGTGCGGTGATGGCCATTCAAGCTGCCGTAGTGCTTACTTCTCGGTGTGCGTGGGCGGCAGCGCCTGGGGTGCGGTGTACTCGGTGCTCTCGGTCGGTCGAACAGCCGTGGCACCTGTGGATGGGGGCAGCTGAGCTCTACTTTGCGGCGGTACGTCGTCCGCGTCGTCGTCCATCAGCCCCTTTGTCTCGGACTTGAAGATGCGCAGGGCACGTCCGGTGCCGCGAGCCATCTCGGGCAGTTTCTTGCCGCCGAACAACAACAGGACCACCAAGATGATGAGAATCAGCTCGGTGGTGCCCAGGTTGGCAAAACCCGCCGTGGTGGGCTGCAGGCTTGATGTGGCCAAGGACATGACTGCCTCTTCGTAGTTGTGGCGCTGAGTCGCGCTTCCATCGTACGCCGCCCCCGCCTGAAGCGACGTCATCCGAGCCCGGCGACTGCGGCTCGACCCGCAACCAAGTGCGAGTACAGCTCAACGTAAGTACAGCTCAGCGTAAGTACATGGCCAGCGCCTGGAGCGCTCGGTCGCGCACCCGGACGCCTGCCTCTGGTGGTTCGATGATCGTGGCGCCGCCACCAACTCGCAGGACCAGCCGAATCAACCACTCGGTGTCGCGGAAGCGCAATCTGACGCGCAGCCGACCGTCGGGGAGCTCGGTCTGCTCCTCGATCGGGTAGTAGTCCGCCATCCAGCGGGCCGACGGCGCGAGCTCCAGGACGGCCAGCGGGTCGTCGGCAGCCGGCTGGAACAGACCCTTGGAGAGGTCGGCTCGGCGGGCATCTGCCGGCGGGGACGCCGACTCGTCGAGGACCTCGGCGGCGGTCACCCGGTCGAGCCGGAAGAACCTGACCTCTCGCACTCGGTTGCACCACGCCTCGAGGTAGCCGTGTCCTTCGGAGAACACCAGCCGCATCGGGTCGACGTCTCGCTCCGTCGTCTCATCGCGCCCTGGGACGTAGTAGCGCAGATGCATCCGTCGGTTGTCGCGCAGCGCCGAGTCGACGCTCGCCCGGATGCCTGCGTCGACAGGGTCGATGTGCACGTCGACAGCCGCGGCAGAGGTGACGGCCTCACCCGCCGCCTGCTCCAGCTTGGCGAGCGCGCGGTCGACGGACTCCCTCTCCTGGTCGCCACTTGCCTCGCGGAGCGCCCGAAGGGCTATCGCCAGCGCGAGGGCCTCGTGCGGTGCCAGCCGCACTGGGCGGTTGAGGTAGTCGGCGTTGCTGAGCCGTACGACGCCGTCACCGTCGAGTGCGTCCATGTCGATGTCGATCATGTCGCCGGGCATGGCGTCGGGTAGTCCGCAGAACCACAAGACGTTCAGGTCTTTCACGATCTGGGCCGGTTTGACCTTGAAGTCCTTCGCCACTTGGTCCAAGGAGATGCCCTCGCGCGACCGCAAGTAGGGCACCAGCGCGAGCATGCGCTCGACCTGGGTCTGGGCATTGGCGCTCACGAGCCCACCTTCCCCGCGACAGCGGTCAACCGGCGTACGACCGCATCTTTGACCTCGTCAGGGCCGATCACCACGACGTCCGCGCCGAACGACACCAGCTCGTCGGCAAGTGAGGCTTCGTCGCCGAAAGGGAGCTCTATCTCGGTCCAGCCGTCGTCGACCTGTTGGCTCGCAGCGGCCCGACGCCGGAGCATGTCCCCAGCTCCGGAGCGCACCCGGATCGTGGCCGAGCTGTGCGGGGGCGGCGGTGCCAGCGAAGCGGCGAGCGCGCGCAGGTCCAGGTCGTCGGGTGGTAGGTAGCCGCCTGGCTCACCTGTGGAGACATCTCCCTCAATCCGCGAGAGCCGGAACATCCGCGGGGCGTCGCGGTCGCTGTCGTACCCGACGAGGTACCAGTGACCATGCCACGAGACGATGCCCCACGGCTCCAGCCGTCGCCGAGCGGTCGTGGTGGCTCCGGGGGCGCGGTAGTCGAACGTGATGGCTCGGCGCTGGGTGACCGCCTCGAAGACTGTGTCGAAAGCTGGTTCATGGGTGGCGAGCTGGGGCTCCAAGATCGTCAGGGCCGACTCGTCGACGCTCACTCCGGCCGCCCGCAGTTTCCGCAGGCCTTGTGAGGTCGCGGCAGCCAGGCTGGCGTGCTGCCACACCCGGGCCGCCAGTCCCACCACGGCGGCTTCGTCTGCCTCCAAGTGGATCTCGGGCAGCTCGAACTCGTCGCGGCGCACGCGGTAGCCAGGGTCGTCCTCGAACGCCTTGCTGATCTTGCCGAGCTCGATCGGCACGCCGAGCAGGCGCAGCTCTTCCTTGTCGCGGTCGAACATCCGGTCGAACGCCTCGTCGGTCAGGTCGTGGTAGCCCTCCACCGCCTGCCGGATGCGGTGCTTGGGAACGAAGTGGCGCGCCACTAGCAAGCAGATCGTCAGGTTCATCAAACGCTCGGACTTGCGGGCTGTCACGCGTCGGACTCCTCAGGAAGCCTGCAAGATGTCGATGACGAAGATGAGGTCGGCATTGGGTGGGATGTCGGCACCGCTGCCGGCCTCGCCGTAGCCGAGGTCAGAAGGGATGACCAAGATCACCCGGGAGCCAACTGTCTGACCGACGAGCCCCTGGTCCCAGCCCTCGATGAGGCCTCCGGTGCCGACGGAGAACGACACTGGCTGGTCCCTTGACCACGACTCGTCGAACACGTCGCCGTCCGGGTAGAGCTGACCGACGTACTCGACGGTGATTGTCTGACCGGACTTCACCACGTCGCCGTCGCCCTTGATGATCGGGTAGACGCCCAGCTTGTCGGGCGCCTTCGCGGTCCGCGGCGTGGTGACGAACTTCTCGGGGTGATCCGAGTCGTCATAGGTCAGCATGGGGACGGTCGACGGGGGCTTGACCGCCGTGCCCGACGCTTCGGTGCTGGGGCTTTCCACCTTGTGCACGTCTATCACGAAGATCAGGCTGTCGCCCGGACGGATCGCCGCGCCGTTGCCGGTGGGGTCGTACCCGTCCTGCGGGGCGATGCCGACCAGCACGCGGTCCCCGGCGTGAGCGCCCTGGAGGCCGGTGGAGAAGCCGGGGATCACCCCGCTGAGAGAGAACGTGGCGGGCTTGCCGCGCTTCCAGCTGCTGTCGAACTCTGCCCCGTCACTTGCGTTGATTCCCAGGTAGTCGACAGTGACCTCTGACGACGACTTGATCGCGTCACCTTCGCCGGCGCCCTCCTCGACGATCTTGCTCTCGGTCTTCGCGAACGATAACGGTGCCTTGAAGTCGACCGTCGGCCGAGAGCTCGTCGGGCCGGACACAGTCACCTCGGCCAGCGTCGCCGCCTGGGGTTTCTCGTCGGTGCTCGAGGAGCTGCCGCACGCGGTCACCACAAGCAGGGCCGGAAGAAGAGCGCTGACAACTCGACGCACGAAGAAACCTCACAAGACGCAGCTGACGGGCAAGACGGACCAGCCTAACAATCACATCGAGTCGATGAGCCGCTCGACCCTCTCGTCGTGGGATCGGAACGGGTCCTTGCACAGCACTGTGCGCTGCGCCTGGTCGTTGAGCTTGAGGTGCACCCAGTCGACGGTGAAGTCCCGACGGCGTTCCTGGGCCTTCCGGATGAACTCGCCGCGTAGCCTGGCGCGGGTGGTCTGCGGGGGAACGGACTTTGCCTCGAAGATGCTCAGGTCGCTGGCCACTCGGGCCACGGCTCCGCGTTTTTGCAGCAGGTAGTACAGGCCACGGTCGCGGTGGATGTCGTGATAGGCGAGGTCGAGCTGCGCCACCCTAGCCGAGGTGAGCCCCAACCCATGTTGAGCGCGGTAGCGCTCGATGAGCCGATACTTGATCACCCAGTCGATCTCGCGCTCGACCAGGCCCAGGTCGTCTGACTCCACCGCCTTGAGTCCGCGCTCCCACAAGTCGAGGGCAGCGTCGATCAGCGGGGTGCGCAGCTCACGCCTGTCGACGAAGTCACGCGCCTTGGAGAGGTACTCCCCCTGGATGTCGAGGGCGGAGGCGTCGCGGCCGTTGGCCAGCCGGACCTTGCGCCTGCCCGTCATGTCGTGGGAGATCTCGCGGATCGCGCGGATGGGGTTTTCCATCGTCATGTCACGCATGACGACGCCTGCCTCGATCATGCGCAGCACCAGGTCGGTGCTGGCGACCTTGAGCATCGTGGTGGTCTCGCTCATGTTCGAGTCACCGACGATGACGTGCAGCCGCCGGAAGCGCTCGGCGTCGGCGTGTGGCTCGTCGCGGGTGTTGATGATGGGACGCGAACGCGTGGTGGCGCTGGACACGCCCTCCCAGATGTGCTCGGCCCGCTGGCTCAGCGAGTACGTCGCGCCGCGCGGGGTCTGCAGCACCTTCCCGGCGCCGCAGACGATCTGCCGGCTCACCAAGAAGGGGATGAGTACGTCGGCGAGGCGCGAGAACTCTCCCTGGCGCCCCACGAGGTAATTCTCGTGGCACCCGTAGGAGTTGCCGGCCGAGTCGGTGTTGTTCTTGAAGAGGTAGACGTCACCGGCGATGCCTTCGTCGCGCAGCCGCCGCTCGGCGTCGACGAGCAGACCCTCCAGGACCCGCTCGCCCGCCTTGTCGTGGGCGACGAGGTCGGTGACGGAGTCGCACTCGGGGGTGGCGTACTCCGGGTGGCTGCCGACGTCGAGGTACAGCCGGGCACCATTGCGCAGGAACACGTTGCTGGACCTGCCCCAGGACACCACGCGGCGGAACAGGTAGCGGGCGACCTCGTCTGGCGACAGCCGTCGGGCGCCCTTGAACGTGCACGTGACGCCGTACTCGTTCTCGATCCCGAAGATCCGCCGGTCCACGCCTTTCAGCCTATGTCACCGGGTGGCGAAGCCCCCGGCTCACACCGGTCGTAGCTCTGGGGTCGCACTAGGGCTGTGGACGAGCTTGAGCGAGCCGCTGGTGAAGCCTGGCACGGATCTCTTCGGGTGGCAGCTGCGTCCGTTGTCGCTGTTCACGAGCGATGATGACACCGGCAGCCGCAACACTGGCGAGGCCGGCGAGACCGAGAACCTTCCAGAGGTTCATGAGCAGGAGGCCCCTTCCGTGACTGACGCGGTGTTGAGCCTAGACGCGGCCCTCGACCTGACCCGCACCGGCGACCTGTGGTTGTTCCGCGGCAGGTCGCCCGCGAACCAGGCTATTCGCGCCGTCACCAACGCTCCCGTCAACCATGTGGGGATGGCGGTCGTCCTCGACGACCTACCGCCATTGATGTGGCATGCCGAGCTCGGCCGCGGGGTGCTCGACGTATGGACAGGCACGCACCACCGCGGGGCGCAACTGCACGACCTCTTGGCTGCGGTCAAACAGTGGAGTCACCGGTACGACCAGCGGGTATGGCTGCGACAGCTCGACTTCCCCGTCACTCCCGAGATGGAGGACGCACTCCTGCGGACCATCGCGCGAACCGACGGCACCCCGTTCCCGGCGACGGCGGCCTTGGCAAGCCGTTGGCTCCGTGGCCGGCTGCGGCGACCGGCGCCGGTGGAGACGACGTACTGCGCGGAGGTGGTCGCCGGCACCTACCAGGCGATGGAACTCCTCGCCGGTGATCGGCCGACGAACTACTACGACCCCGGGAAGTTCTGGTCCGGCGACGCCCTGAAGCTCCTCGGCGGCGCACGCCTAGGCGCCGAGATCCGAGTCGACGTACCACGTGGCGTCAACTGGTGACCGGGCAGGAATGCGCCCTCAGGAGCCGCTGACTGCTTCGGCGAGGTGGTTGAGGGACTCGTCCAGCTGGTGCTCGGAGACGAGCGGAAAGGACACCTTTCGCAAGATGTCCGGGTCGGTCACCTTCTCCCAGTCGTAGGTGAGTGACACCGACGTGGTGTTCGGGCCCTCCGCGTCGAGTTTCCAGACCCACTCCCAGCCTGGCGGCTCGCTACCGGCCGGCGCGGTCTTCCACGCGATCAGCTTGCCTGACTCGAACCCTGAGACGACGTTGTCGGTCTGGTAGTCCCCACCCATGTGGTCACCAGCCATGTTCATCCGGAAGGACTGACCCGTGCCGGTAATGCGGTCAGCGTGGTCAACGCCCTGGACGAAGCCCGAGCCGTCAAGCCCGACGTGGTGATCGGGGTTGGACAGCACGGCAAAGATGTCTGCGGCGGAGGCGGGGATGTCTCGTCGGACAGTGATGGACTTCTCGGTTGACATACATCTCCTCTACCCCGGCCGCCCGATCTCATGCGCTCGGACACCACCGAGGTGCCCCTGGCGTTACAGCAGGCCGGCGTGGTCGAGACCCAGGTAGACCAGTTCGTTGCCCGTCATCCGACCGGCCTTGAGCTCGGCTCGCAGAGTACGGACGTCAACCTCGACCGGCTCGCAGTCCTCGTACTCGTCCAGGCGCTGGACGGCGGTCGGCGTGCAGCCGCGCGCGATCACCACGTGACGCTGGCCGGTGGATGCAGAGCTCATCGCGGTAGCCACCTGCTCCAGATGGGTTGCGACGTACCCAGTTTCCTCGGTGAGTTCCCGCGCGGCCGCCTCGAGCGGCGTCTCACCCGGGTCGACGAAGCCGCCAGGGATGTTCAGCACCACCCGGTCAGGCCCGGGGCGAAACTGCCGCACGCACACCACCTGGCCCTGAGGCGTCAGCGCGAGCACGCCGACGGTCTGCCCGCCACCGAACATGTCCCATCGCACGAGCCGGCCGTCGGGCAGCCGGTACGTCCGCTGGCTGACCCGGATCCAGCCGTCGTGGACAACCACGTCGTCACCGACGACCTGCCACTGCCGGTCGGAGTCGGTGTCCTCACTCATCCCGTGCCGGGTCGGGTTCGTCGGGCAGATCACCTACCGCGTCGCTGGGGTCATCGGGTACGACGTCGACCGGCTCCACCCCGGCCGCGTCGTCCACAGTCTCACTCGGCCCATCGGGTACGTCGACGGGTACTTCGACCGGCTGGGTGCCGAGCGCCTCGACGTCGCCGGCGCCTGCGGGCGGCTGCTCGTCCGCGGTGGAGTCGACGTCGTCGATGACGCTGCCGAACAGTGCGGTCAGCGTGTCTTTGGGGATACGGCGGAACTTGCGCGGCTGGCTGCGCGTGCGGTCCAGGACCGCGGCCTCGAGCTTGTCTCCCCTGATGCTGCGCACCGGCTCACTGTCGTGCGCCAGCGCGTCGACAGCCAGCCGCAGGGCGGCTTCGAGCTGCAAGCCCTCTCGGTAGTTCTCCCGAAGGTAGGAGCTGACCTGCTCCGCTGACCCACCCATCACGGCGAACTCGTGCTCGTCGGCCACGGAGCCGTCGTAGGTGAGCCGGTAGACCTGGTCTTCCTCGGGCTCGTCGTAGACCTCGGCGACGAACAGCTCGACCTCGTACGGCTTCTCCCCCCCGGAAGAGAAGATCGTGCCGAGGGTCTGCGCGTAGGCGTTCGCCAGAGCCCGGCCGGTGACGTCACGCCGGTCGTAGGAGTAGCCGCGCATGTCGGCCAGCCGGACACCGGCGATACGCAGGTTCTCGAACTCGTTGTAGCGTCCGACAGCGGCGAACGCCAGCCGGTCGTACAGCTCCGAGATCTTGTGCAGAGCCTGCGAGGGGTTCTCGGCGACGAACAGCAACCCGTCGGCGTACTGCACCACCATCACCGACCTGCCGCGGGCGATCCCCTTGCGCGCGAAGTCCGCCCGGTCCTTCATCAGCTGCTCGGGCGAGACGTAGAAGGGCATCGACATGAGTCAGGTCCTCATCTACGTCAGTGGGGCGGCGGGGCCGTCTGGACGATGCATGCGGGCGGCGACCACCTCGTCGGCCACCGCCGCCACCTCGCTGTCGGCCATCTTGGTGAACCCCTGGCCGGTGACCACCGCGACCACAGGAAAGATGCGCCGTTGCATGTCGGGGCCGCCGGTCGCGGAGTCGTCGTCAGCGGCGTCGTAGAGCGCCTGGACCACGGCGGTGACGCACTCGCGCGCGGAGAAGCCATCGCGGTAGAGCTTCTTCAGGGCACCTCGGGCGAAGACCGACCCGGAGCCCACCGAGTGGAAGGCCTGCTCCTCGTAGCGGCCGCCGGTGACGTCGTAGGAGAAGATCCGGCCGAGTCCGGCGTGGAGGTCGAACCCCGCGAACAGCGGCACGACGGCCAGACCCTGCATCGCCATGCCGAGGTTCCCGCGCAGCAGCGAAGCCAACCGGTTGGCCTTGCCGTCGAGCGACAACGTCGTGCCCTCGATCTTCTCGTAGTGCTCGAGCTCGGCCTGGAAGAGTCGCACCATCTCGACAGCCAGCCCAGCCGAACCGGCGATGCCGACGCAGGAGTA
>JAABUS010006497.1_pt1 | contig 14158 bp, 10 predicted proteins | sample 5560161 | NCBI WGS metagenome assembly JAABUS01 (sample SAMN10711885, study PRJNA513376) | rock metagenome | isolation source: Antarctica rocks | place: Antarctica: Victoria Land, Trio Nunatak nord | collected 2016-01-04 | reverse complement strand
GGATGATGACCGGCAGCTCGAGCCAGCTCAGGCCCGGGTAGACGCCGTTGGCCAGGGCGAAGATCAGGACGGCGAGGAGGGTCGTCCCGAGGTTCAGCAGCCCGGTGACCATCACCGCGAGCGGGATGACGATGGGCTCGAACTGCATCTTGCGCAGAAGGTTCTCGCGCAGCACGAGCGACTGGACCGAGGTCGTCGTCACGTCGGCGAAGAACGTGAAGAGCACGATCGCGAAGAGGATGTAGACGCCGTAGTTGTTGACGTTCTTGTCGAGCCCGGCGATCTGCGTGAAGACGACGTAGATGACGCCGAAGGACGCGAACGGCCGGATGAGCGACCAGAGGACGCCGAGGACGGAGCCGTAGAAGCGCAGGCGGAAGTCGGTGATCGCGAGCGTCCACGTGAGGTTGAGGATGCGCACGACCTGCTCGCGCGAGGTCTCGGGCCGGGGCTCCTCGTAGTCGGCGGGCACCGCGTCGGCGGTGATCGCGTCGCTCGCCGTGATCGCCCCGCTCACGTGCGCTCCACCCGGATCGTGTGCGGCAGGTCGACCACGCCGCCTGTCGGCTGGGTCGAGTGGACGTAGAGCGTCGTGAGGTCCTCACGGAGGTCGAGCGTGTCCAGGCCCGAGCCCTGCCGGGCGATCGACGGGGTGAGCTTGTACTGGGACTGGGCCAGCCAGTTCGTAAGCGCGATGCGCACCTCGGCCTCGTCACCGGCCGCGAAGTCCCCCGTATCGACGCCCGCGAGCTCCGTGGTCGTGGCGAAGATCGTGAAGAGGAGCTCGTTGCGCAGGGTCACCCCGAAGACGGGGGAGGACACGGGCTGGCTGAAGCGCGCGCGGATCACGACCTCGAGCGGCTCGCCGTGCGCGAGCTGGGTGACGTGCTCGCCGTCGGACTCGAACCACGCGTCCACGATCTCGCACGCCGACTGGTCGCCGTAGCGGCCGGTCTCGGACTCGTCGTGCACCAGCCGGCCGAAGTTGAGCTCGTTGTAGGCGAGGGCGATCTGGTGCGGCTCGTCGATGCTGAGCACGGTTCCGCGCTCGACGAGCATCGCCCGGTCGCAGAAGCGCTCGGTCGACGACATATCGTGGGTGACGAAGACGATCGTCTTGCCCCTCGCACGCAGGTGGTGGAACTCCTCGAAGCACTTCTGCTGGAAGGCCGCGTCGCCGACGGCGAGCACCTCGTCGACGAGCAGGATCGGCGCGTCGACCTGGATCGCCGTCGCGAACCCGAGGCGCACCGCCATGCCCGACGAGTAGTTCTTCAGCTTGAGATCGACGAACTCCTCGAGCTCGGCGAACGCGATGACCTCGTCGAACGCCCGCCGGGCCTGGCGTCGCGACAGGCCCAGCATCACCGCGTTGATGGTGACGTTGTCGCGCGCGGTGAGGTCGGGGTTGAAGCCCACGCCGAGCTCGATGAACGGCGAGAGCCGGCCCGTGACGGTGACGCTGCCGCTGTCGGGGCGGTAGATCCCGGCGAGGCACTTGAGCAGCGTGCTCTTGCCCGAGCCGTTGCGGCCCACGATCCCGAAGAACTCGCCGCGGCGGATCGTCACGTCGACGTCCTGCAGCGCGTGGAGCTCGTCGAACGTCATCGACCGGAACGGGTGCAGCGCCCGCTCCTTGAGCGTGTGGTACTGCTGGTGCGGAAGGCGAAACGTCTTGCTGACGTGGTGCGCCTCCACGGCGGGAGGCGCGAGCGCGATGCGGGCCTTCCGGCTGGCCTGCTCGTCGCTCGCGGTTAGGGCGGACATTGCAGCGGAGAGGGTAGCGACGTGCGGTCAGCGCGGTCGACCCTCCGGTGGTCCCTGCCGCAGGGTCGCGGTGTGCCCTCCCGGTAGCCTGCACGCCGAATGGCCTTCCGTGAGCTCGCCGTCGGCGCACATCTCAGCGCCCGGCGCGGCGATGTCGTCGTCTGCGTTCCGCTCTTCGGCGGGCATGAGCACTTCGTCCGCTGCCTGCGCAGCCTGCTCGACCACACGCCGTGGACGGTTGCGATCATCGTCGCCGACGATCGCACGCCGGATCCGGCAAGCCGTGCGTTCACCGAGGGCCTCGAGCACGACGGCGCGCTGGCCCACGAGGTGGTCTGGCTCGTGCGCCCGCACAACGGCGGCTTCGTGGAGAACGTCAACGGCGCCTTCGCGGCGGCCGCCCCGGCCGACGTCATCATCGTCAACTCCGACGTCGTCGTCGCCGAGGGCTGGTTCGAGGGGCTGCGCGACGCCGCGCGCAGCGACACGTCGGTCGGGACGGCGACGCCGCTCACCAACCACGGGACCATCGTCTCGGTCCCGGTGCGCAACACGCCCCAGCCGACGCTGCCCGGCGGGCTCGGGCTCGCCGTCGCCGCCGCGCGCGTCCGCCGCGCATCGCTGCGCCTGCGTCCCCGGCTGCCGACCGCGATCGGCCACTGCGTGTACGTGAGGCGCTCGGCGCTCGAACTCGTCGGGGACTTCGACCTGGCCTTCTCGCCGGGGTACGGCGAGGAGGTCGACTTCTCGCAGCGCTGCCTGCGGCTGGGCGTCCAGCACGTCGTGGCCGACGACGTCCTAGTCGCCCACCACGGGTCGGCCTCGTTCAGCGTCCTCGACCAGCGGGCGGGGATCCAGCTCGAGCACGAGAAGCTCATCAACCGCCGGTACCCCTACTACGCCGAGATGGTGGCGGCGGTGGCCGCGGACGAGACGAGCCCGCTCGCCCGTGCCCTCGGTGTCGCCGCCCGCGAGCTGCGCGGCCTGCGCGTCACCGTCGACGGGCGGGCCCTCGGACCGGCGATCACCGCGGAGCAGATCCACGTCCTCGAGCTCGTCGCCGCCCTCGAGCGCACCGGCGGCGTGCGCGTTCGCGTCCTCGTGCCGGACGAGCTCAGCGCTCAGGCCGCCGCGACCCTCGGCTCGTTGTCCCGCGTCGAGCTGCTGACCGTCACGGCGGCCGCGTCCGACGCCGTCGAGCGCGACGACGTCCTGCATCGTCGGTGGCCGGTGACCCGTCGCGACGACGACGCACTCCTCGCGACGCTCGGCGAGCGCATCGTGGTCGAGCAGCAGGATCTCATCGCCTACCGCAACCCGAGCGCGTTCGCCGACGCCGCGGCCTGGCTCGACCACCGCAGGCTCTCCGCCGAGCTGATGGCCGCCAGCGCCATGACGTTGCTCTTCTCCGACCACACCCGGGACGAGGCGATCGCCGAAGCCCTGATCGAGCCCGGGCGGGCGCGTGTCGTGCCCGTCGGGATCGATCACCACGTCACCGCCGCGGCGACCTCGCCGCGGGCATCCGTGGCCGCCGCGATCGAGCACGAGCCGTTCCTGCTCTGCCACGGAACGGGGCTCCGCCACGAGAACCGGCTCTTCGCCCTGCGGCTCCTCGACTCCTTGCGCACCTGTCACGGCTGGAGCGGCCGCCTCGTGCTGGCCCGTCCGGCGACGGCCGCGACGCGCTCCGCGGCGGAGGACGAGGCGGCGTTCCTCGCGACGCGTCCCACGCTCGCAGCGTCGGTCCTGGACCTCGGAGCCGTCGACGAGCCCGAGCGGAGGTGGCTCATGGAGCGCTGCGCGGCAGTCCTCCACCCCTCGACCTGCGAGGGCTTCGGGCGCGTGCCGTTCGAGGCCGCAGCCGCGGGGGCCCCCTGCATCTACGCGCATCATTCCGCGTTCTCAGAGCTGCTGCCCGAGGAGGCCGCGCTGATCGTCCCGTGGGATCCCGACGCGACCTCCGACGCGACCATCCTCGTGCTCACCGACCCTGCGGCGCGTGCCGCCCAGGTCATCAGGGTCCGTGACGCGGGCGCCTCGTTGAGCTGGGACGCCACGGGCGCCGCGGTTCTAGACGCCTACCGCGAGGCCGTGCGGCTTCCCGCTCGGCCCGCCGCCCCCGAGCTCTCCGGGAGCCACGCCGCCGACGACGGGGACCGCGCCGGCGACGCGCGCTACTGGGGACTGCGCGACGAGATCGGCGGCACGGGCCTCGCGCTCGTCGGGCCCGAGGAGCCCCTGCTGCCGGACGAGGCCCAGCGCGCGCTCGCAGCGCTCACGCGCCACCCCGCCACGCGCAGGCTCGTCGTCGGCCCGCTCGTCGGGATGTCCCGTCTCAACGGGAGGCTCCGCGCGCTCGCCTCGAGCAACGGACGACCCGGGGCCGGCGCATCGAAGCGGGCATGAGCGAGGCGGTGCGCCCCACGCCCCCGCCGCACGGCGCACGGCCGACCGTGGGGGTCGTGGCGCTCGCGTTCCTCATCACCGTCCTGTCCTGCCCGGTCATCGGCTTCGGGCCCTCCCCGGGATTCGACGTCTCCTGGAGCGGCGGCCTCCACATGGCGATCGCCGAGGGTCTGGTGTTCGGCCGCGACATCGTGTTCACCTACGGCCCCCTCGGCTTCCTCCAGATCCCGAGCATGTGGGACGTGGAGACGGGCCTGCTCGCACTCGTCTACCTGTTTGCCAGCCGCACGGCGCTCGCGGTGGTGCTCTTCCTCGCGCTGCGCCGCAGCTTCGGCCCGTGGTGGGCGGCGCTCGGGACCTATGTGCTGCTGCTGACCACGAACGTGCTGGCGGTGCCGCTCGCCGTCCTGCTCGCGGGAATGATGCTGCTGAGCTCCGACGCGCCGGCGGAGGCCCTCCGGCGGCGCGCACGGATCTTCGCGGTGGTGGCCGGAGTGCTGGCCGGCGCCGAGATGCTGGCCAAGTTCAACGTCGGCGTCCTGCTCGCCCTGACCGCCGCGATCGTCGTCCTCGCGGGGCCGGAGCGCCGGCGCAACGCGCCGCTGCTCGCCGCCTGCGGGGCGGTCAGCCTGCTAGTCCTGTGGCTGGTCGCCGGACAGCCGCTGTCGGCCGTGCCGGACTACCTCGTCAACTCGCTGCGCATCACCGCGGGCTACACGGATGCACTGCTGTTCGACGATCCCACCGGTCAGGGCGAGATCACCGCGGCCCTGGTGCTGTCCGGGCTCGGGGTGGCCGCCGCGGCGTGGACGGGGAGGGGCCCCGAGCGCGACGCGCGGATCGGCTTGGCGGTGCTGTGGGCGGCGTTCGCCTATGTGCAGTTCAAGTCGGGCTTCATCCGTCAGGACGCCAGCCACGTCGCCGGCTTCTTCGGGCCGCTGGCGATCGGCCTGGCGGGATTCCCGTGGCACCGCGAGAGCCGCCGTGCCGGCGCGATGGCCATCGCCTTCGCGGCGGCCTTCGCGATGTCCAGCCTGAACCTGTCCGTGGGCCAGCTCCTCGGTCCCGGCGACCGCATCGCCATCGCGGGGCACGCCGAGCAGGTTCTGCTGCACCCGCCTTCGCGGCGCCAGGCGAAGCTCTTCGGGCGCGCGCAGATCCAGGCCGCCGACCGCCTGAGCCCACCCGTGCTGGGGGCCGTGCGCGGCCATCGAGTCCACGTCTGGCCGTCGGAGATCGCCGTCGCCTGGGCCTACGGCCTCGACTGGCGGCCGCTGCCGACGATGCAGAGCAACCTCGCCTACACCCCCGGGCTGGACGGCCTGAACGACCGGAGGCTCCTCGCGCCGGACGGTCCCGACCGCGTCCTGCTCAACGGCAACGCGTACACGCCGCAGGACACGCGCCTGGCGTCGTGGGATCAGCCGCGCACCGCGCGGTCGCTGCTGTGCCACTTCCGGCCGGCCGCGTCGTCGCCAACGTGGCTGGCGCTGGCCCGTGGCCCCTCGCGCTGCGGCGCGGAGCGGCTCGTGGGCTCCGTCAAGGTGCCCTTCAACGCCAAGGTCACGGTCCCGCCCCCGTCGTCGCGGGGCCGCCTGGTCGTCGCCCGCATCGCCGGCCTCACGCCGTCCAGCCTGTTCGAGCGCGTCCGCGGGATCGTCTACAAGGGGCGCCTGCGGAACATGACCACCGACCAGGGCGTCGTCTACCGGCTGACCCCGGCGGTCGTGGGCTACGGCCTGGTCCTGCGCTCCGCTCGCGGGGTCGACTACGACACGCCCTTCAACCAGGTGCCGCAGATCCGCCTGTTCAAGCTCGGCGGAAGCGGCCTCGACCCTTCTGACCACACCGCCCGGGTTCGCGTCGACTTCTACGAGATGGACGTCCGCCCGCTCAGCTGACGTGCGTCATCCCGCGAGAAGCTCCAGAGCTTGTTGCCGAGGAAGTTCAGGGGGGTGGCGGCGAGCACCGCGACGGCCTGGGCGACGAGCTTGGGGGTGTCGGCGACGACGACCAGCGCTTCGAGCACGACCAGCGAGGCGAGCTGGGCGGCGAAGGAGACGATGAAGAAGCGCACAGCCTGGAAGCCGGCATGGCCGCCGGCGGCATCGTGGCGAAAGGTCCACCGGCGGTTCCAGGCGAAGTTGTTGGTCACCGCGACGACGTAGGCGGCGATGTTGGCCAGGCGGTAGTCCTGGCCGCCGGGATGCACCAGCAGCCAGAAGACGGTGAGGTTGACGACGAACCCGGAGCCGCCGACGACGGCGAAGCGGATGAGCTGAAACCAGTTGTCGCCGACGCGCAGCCCGACGCGGACGCGTCGGTGCATCGAAGTCACCGGGGCGCGTGGCGCCTCGGTGACGGCGGCGTCCTCCGTCATCGTGGCTCAGGGTAGACGCTTCCCGGCGCGCCCGACGCGGAGCCGCTTGACTCCCCCTGCGGAGGGGCGTCATACACTCCCCGCGTGTCACAGGTGGAGGTCATCGGCTCGAGGCGGATGTCGGCGGGGGTGGCGGCCACCGTCCGTCGCGTCCGTGACGCGCTGGCCGCCGCGGGCGCCGAGCTGGCCCCGGACGCGGTCGACCCCTCCGAGCCCGGGTCGACGCTGGTCGTCGATCCGGCGGCGTGGTACGCCGCTCAGCCCGCCCCGCCCTCGGCGGCGCGGCTGGCCCGGACCGTCGCCCTGTCGCTGGCGCCCTACGGGTCGGCGGTCCTGCAGGACGACGCGGAGGCAGGCCGCGGGATGGCCGGGATCGCCCATCCCGACGCGCGGTCGGCGCAGCACCTGCACCGCCTCGGCTGCCGTGCGACCCACGTCCCCCTCGGCTGCCGGGCGGGCGACGTGATCGAGCCGGGCCACCGCCCCCTCGAGCTGCTGACGTTCGGGCCGTCGTCGCAGCGACGGCTGCGTGCCGTGGCCAGCGGGGCCGAATGGTTCGATCACCTGCGCTGCGCGCACCGGTTCGACGAGGAGCTTCCCGCCGGCGACCCCGCCGACCACCCGCTGTCCGCGGCGCACGTGCTCCTGGACATCGCCGCCGGCGACGAGCCGGTTCCCGACCCCGTGCTCCTGCTGGAGGCCTCGGAGGCCGGTGCCGCCGTCGCCACCGAGCGCCTCGACGAATGGCCCGGCGGTGAGATCGCCGAGCAGCTCGTCCGCGCACCGCTGCCGGCGCTCTTCGCCCAAGCCCAGGCCCTGGCCCTGGAGCCCGGCCGCGCGGCGGCGCTCGCCGCCGCGGCGCGCGCGCTCCTGGCCGCCGCCTTTCCGCTCGAGGTCATGGGAAGCACCCTCGCCGGGCTGCTCGCGGACTCGGCGAGCCCCGGCGCCACGTTCGCGATGCCGGGGCACCGACCGCAGCTGAGCCGACACGCGGAGCCGGCCGCACCCCCTCCGACGGTGCTCCAGATCCTGGAGCAGGAGCGCCGCCGGCCAGACGCCGCCGTGCGCGACGGCGTCCGTCAGCTCCTCGCCGGCGTGCGCCAGCTAGATCGCCGGGTGGAGCGGATCGAACAGGGGGGCGCTCCCGACGGCATCGAGGTGTTGCTCGCCGCCACGCTGCCACCCGCGGTCAGCGTCAGCGTGCTAATCCCCGCCTTCAACGCCCGCCGCGTCGTGGCGGGGGCGCTGGATTCCGTGCACGCCGCGGCCGGCGAGAACGATGCACCGATGCTGGAGATCGTTCTCGTCGACGACGCCTCACCGCAGGACGACGGTGCGGCCGTGGTCGAGTGGGCCGCCGCGCATCCCGACCTCCCGGTCACGGTGCTGCGCCACCGCTGCAACCGAGGCCTCGCGCAGGCACGCAACACCGCGATGGAGCACGCCACCGGCGACCTCTTCCTGCCCCTGGACGCCGACAACGCGCTGCGACCCCGCGGCCTGCGCCGGCTACTCGACGGCTTGGACGCCGAGCCCGACGCCGCGTTCGCCTACGGGCTGCTGCAGGAGTTCGACACGGGAGGCCCGGTCGGGCTGCGAGGCCTGTACCCCTGGGATCCCGCGCGGCTGCGCCGGGGCAACTACATCGACGCGCTGTCGCTGATCCGCTCCGACGTGCTGCTCAACGCCGGGGGCTACGCGACGGACATGCCCGAGCAGGGCTATGAGGACTGGGACCTGTGGTGTCGCTTCGTGGAGGGCGGCGCCACCGGCGTGTGGGTCCCCGAGATCGTCGCCTCATACCGGATCCGCGCGGACTCGATGAGCGCGGCCCTGCATCTGTCGCACCTCGGGCCGCTGGCGGACATGGTCGTGCGCCACCCGGACACGCTCGGGTGAGCCGCCCGACGATCGTCCTGGCCTCGCGCGAGCTGTTCCCGTTCGGGGGCGGCGGGATCGGTGCGTATGTCGCGCAGAACGCGCGCGTCCTCGCGCCGGTCGCCGACGTCACGATCGTCACCGCGGGCTGGTACCGCGAGAAGTACGAGGAGCTCTCCGTGTTCGGCGATCCGCGCGTGGACTACGGCGGCGCCGCGGTCGCCTTCGTCGAGGTCCCCGAGCCGCACGAGCACGGCGCGTTCTACTCGCACATGCACCTGTACTCACACCGGCTGCTGGAACGTGTGCGTGAGCTCTTCGGGAGCGCCGCCCCCGACCTGATCGAGTTCTCCGACTACCTCGGCGAGGGCTTCGTCGCGACGCAGGCGCGACGCGGCGGCGACCCGTTCCTGGCCGGCACGCTGCTCGCCTTACAGCTGCACACCAGCGGGGAGATGTGCGAGGTCTTGAACGGTCACCTGGACCGCGGCTTCGAGCGCCGCATCTCGCGCGAGCTCGAGCCCGAGGACGTGGACGTCGTCGTCTGCTTCGAGGGCCTGGAGCACCTGCCGGAGGTCGACCGGGTCGCCGAGCAGCTCGTGCGCCTGGTCCGCGGCGGGGTCGCCATGATCGCGTCGGTGCCCAACAGCGCGACGTTCGAGGAGGCAAACGAGTTCCACCTGACCGACTTCGACCTCGAGTCAGCCCGCGCGCTCTTCGCGGCTCTGCCGAACGCCGTCGTGGCCTACCAGAACCACGCGGAGGGATCGCTGATCCGCGGCCGTGCCGGGGGCACGGTCCGCGCCGAGGCGGAGCTGAGCGGTGAGCAGGACCTGGACTGGGCCAACACGTTCCTCATCCTGGCCGGCGTGGACGCCGAGGCTCTGCTGTCGCCCGCCGCTGCCGCGCTGCACCTGGCCGTGGCGCCGGTCAACCACCGCTACATGCGCCACCTCGAACCGGCCAATCGCGGCCTGCTGGCGGTCAACGGCCGCCTGGCCCGCGAGCGCCTCGGCCTCGGGGCCGCCGGCGCCGCGTCGGCCGTGCTCCGGCGCGAGGACACCCTGGCCCTCGCGCGCGAGGAGATCAGGCAGTGCCGGCATCGGATCGGGGTCCTAGAGGCGGAGCTCGAGAGCGTGCGCGCCGAGCGCGACGGCCACCGCGGCGCGTACGTCGCGGTGCACTCCAGCCGGCTGACCAACCTCGCCGCGCGCGTCGCCGGGCACCGCTTCCGGCGATGAGCGACATCGAGCTCTTCAGCGACCCCGTCTGGCAGATGACCCTCGGCGAGCGGACCGCGATCCAGGGCCTCCTCAGCGTCCTGAAGCCCGGCCTGGCGATCGAGATCGGGACCGCCGAGGGCGCCTGCCTGCGGTGGATCGCCAAGCACGCCGGCGAGGTCCACTCGTTCGACCTGGTGCCGCCGGCCATCGGCGATCTCGGCGCGGATGTCCATCTGCACACCGGCGATTCGCACGAGCTGCTGGGGCAGGTGCTCGCGCGCTTCGCCGCCGAGGGCCGCAACGTCGACTTCGTGCTCGTCGACGGCGACCACTCCTCGGACGGCGTGCGCCGCGACATGGAGACGCTGCTGCACTCCCCCGCGGTCGCCGACACGGTGATCGTCGCGCACGACATCGCCAACGAGCGGGTGCGTGCCGGCCTGGATGCGGTCCCCTACGGCGCCTTCCCGAAGATCGCGCACGTGGATCTGGACTTCGTGCCCGGCGGTCTCTACGTCGACCGTTTCGCGGGCGAGCTGTGGGGTGGCCTCGGGCTGATCCTCGTCGCGGCCGACCGCCCGGCCTACGGCTCGGGACCGGCGAACCAGACCGATCGCCACCACGGCGGGGAGCTGCTGGCGATCGCCCGCGACGTCCTCGGTGGCCGGCCGGCCGACGGCGGCCCGGCGGGCCTTTACGACCCCCGGGCACGCCTGCTCAGCGACGCCTACATGCACATCGACGCGCTCGAGCGGCGCGTCGCCGAGGGCGACGCCGCCCTGGAGCGGCGCGTCGCCGAGCTGAGGGCGGAGGTCGAGCACCACCGGTCCCTCGTCAAGGACCTGATGGGCTCCGCCAGCTGGCGGGTCAGCGCCCCGCTGCGCGGCGCAAAGCGTGCCGGAGCCGCGCTGCTCCGCCGCTGACGTCCCCGCCTGCCGGAGGCTGTTCGAGCGCCTCGATCCGCCGGCGCAGCTCGCGCTCGACCAGCGTCAGGCGCTCGGCCTGCTGGTAGAGCCCGAGGCGGAGCATACGCTCGCGCCGCCCCGGCGGAGGCTCGGCGCCGTTGTCCGTCGGCTCTGTCGTCGCCGCGTCCGTCCACGGCACGATCGGCGTCACGGTGGGAACGCCCTCGCCGGTGCGCTCCAGGACGACGATGTCGTGCCCGCTCCACGAGCACGGCGACAGCAGCGCGCGCACGGAGAAGAACGTTCCCCAGTGCGAGTAGACGTACCAGGGCGCGTGGTAGGTCGAGTGGTAGTAGGGCGGATGGACGCTGCCCACGAACCCGTCGTCCTCGATGAAGAGGATGCCGTGCTCCTCCAGGGTCCGCTGGTAGGGCGTGGGGTCGTCACCGCCGCCAGCGAGGTCGCGCAGCAGCGGTCCGATCATCGTCTCACCGTGGACGGTCAGCAGCAGGATGCCGCCGGGCCGCACAACGCGCTGCAGCTCGGCGAGCCACAGGTCCTGCATGCGCTCGTCCAGGTGGGTGAAGACGCTGTGGTTGATGACGAGGTCGAAGTGCCCGTCCGGGAAGCTCAGCGGCGGCTCGTGCGGCCCGACGTGCCACTGCGCCCAGGGCAGGTTCGCCTCGGCCCAGCCGATCGCGTCGGCGTCGATGTCGACCCCGTGCAGCTCGACGGCCGGGGAGAGCCCACCCATCAAGGCAAGCGCGCGGCCCGGCCCGCAGCCGAAGTCCAGCAGGCGCTCGAACTCGTCGAACCGCCGTCCGATCGCCGCGAGCGCCTGCTCCTGGGCGTGCAGCGTGATCTCGCCGTACGCGTGCCACGCCCCGCGTATGTCCTCGGCCTGGTCGGGCCTGAAGTGCTGACTGACGCGCGACATCAGCTCGTCCGGCGGTACGGGGGGCAGCGGGTCCGGCATGACGATCATCATGGCCACAGTCTCGCAGTCGATCCGCTCAGCGGGTCGCGAGCTACCAGCCGGCGGCGCGTCCCATGGACGCGAGGGGATCCGCCGATCCCCGGTAGCCCACGTACGTGACGCAGCCTCCGGCGGGCAGCGAGAGCTCGAGGGTGTCGGTCGGTTCGGGCAGCGGGGTCGCCGCGTGCCACGGTGGGACGCCGTCCAGGTTGGCCACGGCGGTCGGCGCCAGCACCTCCGCGGAGACGTCGATCCGCAGCGCGTGAGCGGGTTCTGAGGCCATCAGGCCGACATGGAGTTCGTCGGTCGCGACGAGGAGCCGGACGGGGAGCCGGGCGCCCGGACGAAGCTCGATCCGTCCGTCGGCCATCATCGCGGCGCCCGGCACGTCGTGTGCGAGGGTCATCTGCCACGGGCGCACGTGGACCGGGGGATCCGCCTGCGGCCGTGCGCTGAGAATCGTGTCCAGCCAGCTGCGCGACCAGCATGGCGGCAGATCGGGCCGCCATGCGTCAGCGTGGCCGCGAGGTGCAGCTCCTCGCCGCGCACGGGTCGCGAGGGGTACAGCAGCGGGTGGTAGCTGGAGGCCACGGTGTGGGCCGGCAGTCGTCGAACGCGAGCTCGAACTCGTGGTAGGACATCCCGTAGCCCCAGCGGACGAGGGCGTCCCGAAGCGCCGCCGGCCCGTCCGCGGCCGCGCGATCGACCGCCTCCACGAAGTCCTCGCGCCCGGAGCGACCGTAGTACTGCGCCGCCAGCGCGCCCGGAAGCATGTGCAGAAACGGGATCTGGCCGGTGTGGTGATCGAGCGGCGTCAGCCGGTTCGGGGTCTCGCACACCACGATGTGCCCCTCCGGACGGACGGTCAGGCGCGCCAGTCGCAGCGCGGCCAGGCGCTCTTCCAGCGTCATGTGCTCCAGGACGGCGTAGAACAGGAAGACGTCGATCGTCCCCTGGTACGCGGCGACGCGGTCCAGGATCTCGCCCTCCGGGACCGCCAGCAGCTCCACGTTGGTGAGGCGCCGGCGGGCGATGTGCTCGCGCGCCATGGCGACCTCCCCGCGGCGATGTCGACGCCGATGTGGCGCGCGGCGCGCGGCGCGACGGCACAGGTGATCGCCCCCTGGCCGCACCCGTACTCCAGCACCGTCCGCCCCGCCAGCGGTGCCGTCTCCTCGATCCACGGGACGAGGCTCTTGCGGGCCCGGAGGAGCCGCTGAAGCCATTCCGGGTGCTCGGGCGGGGCTCCGCCCACGCGTCAGCGGGCGCGGACGGTGAAGACGATCTGCGCCAAAGCGCCGCCGGTGGCACGCAGGGTGAGCCGGTACGTGCCGGACTTGAGCGTCTTGCCGGCGAACTTCCGGGTGAAGCTCAGCGAGGTCTTACCGGCCTTCGCCTTCACAAGCTTGCGACCGATCGAGGAGCCGAAGTACGTGCACGGCTTTCCGCGCCTCTTGCCGCGTGCGGGCTTCTTGCATCCCCTGGCGCTGCTCACCTGGCGCCCGACGAGCTGCTGCTGCAGCTTGAGCGACACGCTCGCCGCACCCGTGAGAGTGAAGCGCAGCGTCGCCTTCGTCTTCGGACGGAGGACGGAGCTCGACAGCGCCGCACGGCTGAAGCTCACGGCAGCGGGCGGCCGCGGCGGTGAGGGCTTCGGGATCGTGATCGGCTGCTGCGGGCCGGGATTCGGATTCGGGTTCGGCGGCGGATTCGGGCCCGGGTTCGGGCCTGGGCCCGGGCCTGGGCCCGGGCCTGGGCCTGGGCCTGGGTCGGGCCCCGGAGTCGGTGGTGCCGCCCCGAAGCCGCTGTAGCGCAGGACGAATCCGGTCTTGGGCGCGGGGAGCTCGTCGGCGTCGCCGCCGGCGAAGATGCTGCCGTCGGGGCTGATCGCGACCGCACGGGACTCACCGCCGTTCACACCGGGATCCCTGGTGACGCGCCCGCCGGAGCCGACCGCCGTGTTCAGCTGGCCGGCCGGCGTGAGCGCGAACAGCGCCGCGGAGCGCAGCCCGGAGTCCTGGAAGGCGCCGGCGGCGAGGATGTCCCCGGTGGGGGCGACCGCGATCGCGCGGGCGCCGATGGGCTCGCCGTCGTTGTAGTTGACCGAGGCCGGCGGCGTGAGGATGCCGCCGGTGCCGAAGCTGGCGTCCGCGCTCCCGCTGGCGCTGAGGCGGACGAACAGCGCGCGCGACCCGGCGTCCTGCCGGTCCGCGCCGGCGCCGAGGATGCGGCCCGCCGAGTCGATCGTGACGGCGTTGAAGGTCGAGTTCGCCCCGCCCAGCGGGTGGAAGTAGAAGAAGGTGCCGCTCCCGTTGAAGCTGGTGTCCAGGGCTCCGTTCGCGTTCACCCGGGAGATCAGCGCGTTCGGGACCTGGAGTCCGGGGATCTGCTGACCGGCGAACACGATCTTGCCGTCGCCCTGGATCGCGACGCCTCGGGCCTCCGAGCCGGTACCCAGATCGATGACCGTGGAGCCGTTGGTGGCAAAGCTCGTGTCCGGCGCGCCGCTGGGGAGCAGGCGCGTCAAGGCGACCCGCGAGAAGCCGTCGGCTGCCGCGATGCCGCCCGCCGCGACGATGGTGCCACCCGGGCCGATCGCGACCGCGTTTACCGCGATGCC
>JAABUS010002293.1_pt1 | contig 14164 bp, 12 predicted proteins | sample 5560161 | NCBI WGS metagenome assembly JAABUS01 (sample SAMN10711885, study PRJNA513376) | rock metagenome | isolation source: Antarctica rocks | place: Antarctica: Victoria Land, Trio Nunatak nord | collected 2016-01-04 | reverse complement strand
CAGCGTGTTTTTCAGCAACGGGTGGACGACCCTCCCGGTCAGACCTCCGGCACGGTGCGGATGGTCCCACGGGGCTCGAACCACGGTTCCCGACGGCCCTCACCCCCACGGTACGAGAGGGGAGAGGGGAAGAGGGAAAGACGGAAGGAGAACGGTGTCGGAGAGTGAGAGCACGATGCGTAGTCGGCCCAGGGATGGGGCTGGTCGCCGGCGACGGGGAGGGGCTCGGAGTAATCCAGGTGAGCTCTGGAGTCGCGGATGACGGGATGACGGTCCCGGGCAAGATGGGCGGCTGCCCAGGTCCCCGCCCTCCGGCCGGAGGCAGACCGCTTAGGAGATAGAATATATGTTCTATATTCTCTTGTCAAGGGGTGTGATGATCCATTCTTGGGGGCATTTTGGATTCTTGGGGATGGGGGGAGACGAGGAGTTGCGTGATGTCTAGGGGGGACGCGTGGTAAGTGTCCAACGAGCGTCCTAGGGGTGCTGCGAGAGATGACATCGCGGGCGGGCGTGGATGATGGCGCCGATTTCCGGCATGGTGGGATACGGGATGGGCCGCAGTGGAGGATTCCCGGCAGATCACGGGATGATGCTTCTGGTTGATCCCGCTGTTTAGAGGTGGAGCGCGTCGATTCGAGGAAACAGTGCAGCCGGTGTTAGACCAGATTAGAGCCAATGTGTGGAAGTTATGCACCCTTTCCACGGTTCGCGATACATTGTTGCCGAAGCAGCTGTCGGGAGCGGTTCGGGTTATGGACGACGAGGCGGCAATGGCATATGGGCGTCCGTAGGGGCGCTGCTTACTGCGCCCGGTCACATGGCGCCGGTGGTCGCGCGAGGCACAGCGGGTATAACCGGCACACGGTATCGACCTTCGGTCGATGGGCGCAGCAAGCAGCGCCCTTGCGATGGTTGATTGGCGCAGCAAGCAGCGCCCCTACATGATTAGGCGGTGGTGCGGTTGATCAGTCCGGCGGAGGCGACGTGACAGCGGTTGGGGAGCGACACCAGGGGGCGAGCATGGAGCGGAGAGCGGGATGGATCGGCCGGCGCTCGCCCCGGCTGGTTGGGTATGATTATGGTCAACCGGCACTCTACTTCGTCACCATTTGCACGTGGCTTCGGGAGCCGGTGCTTGGCGAGGTCGTTGATTCCAGCATCCGGCTGAGCCTGGCGGAACGGTCCGAGGAGGAGGTATGGCAAGCCTTACCATTGAGGTTCCAGGCTATCGACCTTGACGCCTTCGTGATCATGCCCGACCACGTCCACGGCATAATTGTCCTCGGAACTGAGCCCGACGTGCCGCCGGCCACGGCCACGGCCAAGGCCAAGCCGACCCTGAGCGCGGTTCTTCGGGTTTTTACGTCTGTGTCGGGCATCGCGGGCAACCGCGCGATCGACCGGGCGGGTCAACCCTTCTGGCAACGGAGCTTTTACGATCGCATCATCCGGAACGAGCGCGAATTGACGGCAATCCGCCGCTACATCGAGGACAATCCAAGCCGGTGGGCCACGGTCGCCACTGTTCCGCCCGCCGATCCGGCGTGGAAGGGTTCGCCTCAATAGGGGTGCCGCCCCGGGGAACCGGGCGCAGCAAGCATCGCCCCTCGGTGGGGCTCAGGTTCGACCCGGGAGCTTTTGAATGCCCGCTGCCTTCACTGAATCGGTCGTCGAGGAAGCTGCGCTCGCCTGGTTGCGTCAGCTCGGATATGAGGCTCTCTACGGTCCAAACATCGGTCACGACTGGGTCACGCCGGAGCGCGCCGATTATCGCAAGGTCCCCCTTAGACTGGAACGACCATACTGTCGAGGTCGCGGGGGTAGTAGGTGAGGCGCTCGACGCCGTTGGCGCGGACGACAACGGTGTCGGAGTGGCGGAAGCCGGCGAGTCCGGGGACATAGAGACCGGGTTCGACGGTAAAGACCATGTTCTCCTGGATAACGGTCTCGTCGCCTTTGTCGATGAACGGGGCTTCGTGCCCTTCGAGGCCGATACTGTGACCGCTGTGGTGGCGCTGCATCTCGCCGACGCCGAGGCCGGTGAAGGCGGCGGCGACATCGGTTTCGGCCTCGGCGAGGGTGCGGCCGGGGCGGAGGGCGTCGAAGGCGGTCTGCTGGAGCTGGAGCATGAGGTCGAAGTGGCGGGAAAAGTCGGGCGTGAGATCGCCAAGGATCATGGTCCGTTCGAGCTCCGAGTTGTAGCCGCCGACGTCGGCGCCGGCGCCGGTGACGAGGACATCGCCGCGGCGGAGACCGACGGCGCTGGAGAGGCCGTGGGGGAGGGCGGTATTGGCGCCGGCGCTGAACATCGCCGAGGCTGGCGTCCCCCACTGCAGGGTGAGCGGCTGGTAGCCGGGGCCAAGCGCGGCGATCATCGTCTTGCTGGCGGAGACGGAGGCTTCGAGGGAGATGTCCATCTCCGTCCGGCCGAGCTCGAGGGTGTCGTGCATCAAGCGGTGGGCGAGGTTCCCCCAGACGCAGCTCTCGCGGATGAAGGCGAGCTCGGCCTCGCTCTTAACCGCGCGGAGGCGGTCGATGATATCGCGTGCGCGGACCGTCTCGACGTCCTCGGCGACGACCTCGGAGAAGAGGGGGCCGTCGTAGCCGTTGATGTCGAGGTAGCCATCGGAGTCGTAGCCAAGTCTGGCTCCGGGCCGATCAAGCTTCAGCTTCACAAGGAGATCGGCAAGGTGCTGTAGGGGGTGCTTGGTGCCGCCGGAGGGGTACTCCGGGTAGACCTTTACCTGCCGCACAGACGGCGCCTTGGCGATATGGTCCTGCTCGAGTTGAGGGATGAGCGCGCCGAGGCCGGAGCCAGGGTCGAGGGGGACGACGATAGCCATCGGTCGCTCGGTACTGAGGTGGAAGAAGCCCGAGACGTAGGCCATCCGGATGGGGTGAAAGAGGACGAGGGCATCAAGGCGGCGGGCCGCGAGCTCGGTGCGAATGCGGGTGACGCGCGCGTCGTACTCCGGCTGCTCGATCCGCCAGGCGATCGTCGGGGTCTCGATAACAGTGGACTGGGCCCGTCCATTCTTGGCGCCCGGACGGCTGTCGGTCGCTTTCGTCGCCTTTTTGGTCTTGGTCGAGGTCTTCGCCATGGGTCGCCCCCCTTGTTCTCACGTCTCGACGTCAAGCGGTGGTCGGCGTGGCCAGTATTGTTCGGCCGGCATCGTACCGCAGCTTTGTCGATTCGGGCCGATGAGGAGGTGCGAGGAAGGTGAGTGGTTGCTTTGGTTAAGGACGCGAGGGCTCGACGGCGCGGCTGGTCTCCAGGAGGACGCCGTGGGGAAGTACGGCATGGACGCCGCGGACACCGTTGACGACCTGGGTGATGCGAAGGTCCACCAGGAGGCTGGCGAGCGCCAGGGCCTCAGCACGGGGTAAGGAGTGCTGCCCGGTCATCAGGTCGAGCATGGCGTCGAGGGCGATCAGCATCGCCTCGTCGAGACTTTCGTCGAAGCCGAAGGTGAGCCAGCCGACGGGGGTTTCCGCGCGCGGGGTGGTGAGGTGCAGATCGGTCAGCAGGCGAAAGGTCAGTTCGGCGCGATCCATCGGACATTCGATAGCGGTCGAGCTGGCTTCGCCGTCGGCCTGGAGGGCATGGCCGTCGCCGACCGAGACGAGGCCGCCGGGGACGGCGATTGGGAGAAAGAGTGTACTGCCGGGAACCAGCTCCTTGCAGTCGATGTTGCCGCCGGTTGGACGAGGGGGCGAGGTTGGGTGGCGGCCGGGCACGTCTGGCGGCATACCTATCACGCCGAGGAATGGGCGCAACGACACCTGGTGCTGGTGCTGATCCCAGCCAAGGAGCCGATCGGGATCGAGCCGCCAGTGAAGGGCGGTGCCGGGGACGCCCGCGCCGAAACCGAGGCGGGTGTTGACGGGCGAGTCCCAACCACCGGCGACAGTCCAGCCCCAGGTGCCGGGACGCAGATCGCCGATCTCGACGGCGAGGGTCATGCCGGGGGCGGCGCCGCGGACGGCGATCGGCCCGCAGAGCGCGTGACCGGCGTCGAACTCGGCATCACGGGGCGTGAAGGTGGCGCGCGGCCGGTTGTCGGCGTGGCGGGGTTCGAGACCCCAGCCAGCTTCGAGGGTGCGAACCGAGACGGTATCGCCGGAGTCGATCGTCAAGATCGGAGGCAGATCACGTGAGAAGTGGCCGTGGAGGGTCCGGCGATCCGGCTCGACGGTATAGGTCGCGATGGCGGTCCTCCGGATCGAGGTCCTCTGGTGAGCTCGGTCGTTCCGATTCGAGGAGCGATGGTACCAGCTCTCTGGCTGATGGGGAGGAAGAGATCTGGCGCTCGTTGAGATCCGGTTTGGAGATCCGGTCAGATCGCGTCGCTCGGGGGGAGACGGGATGGGGCGGCACAATTGCGGTAGATGAACACGTACCGTCCTCGGCATTGCGCCCCGCTCCGTTCGGGGTCGCATCGACGTACTATGGGGGAATGGCCCTGAGGCGGCAGCGGAGGATCAGGAGTTTAACCATAGGCAGGAGGCAGGAATGGCAACGCTCTCGTTCGGGATCAAGACGGCTCAGCAGCATACGACGTACGAGGAGATACTGACGGTCTGGAAGGAAGCGGACGCCGAGCCGGTCCTCGAGCATGCCTGGCTGTTCGACCATTTCGCGCCGATTCAGGGTGACCTCGACGGACCGTGCCTCGAGGGCTGGACCCTGCTGGCGGCGTATGCGGCCGAGACGAGCCGGTTGCGGCTTGGGCTGATGGTGGTCGGCAACACGTACCGGCATCCGGCCGTTCTGGCCAAGATGGCGGCGACGGTCGACGTGATCTCGGGAGGGCGGCTCGACCTTGGCCTGGGGGCGGGTTGGAACGAGTACGAGCACGCGAGCATGGGCATTCCGCTCTACGCGCCGGCGGAGCGGATCGGACGGCTGGAAGAGGCGTGCGCGCTGATCACAATGCTCTACAGCCAGCCGACGACCGATTTCGACGGTAAGTACTACCAATTGAAGGAGGCGCGCTGCGAGCCGAAGCCGGTTCAGCGGCCACATCCCCCATTCGTGATCGGTGGTGGCGGCGAGCGGCTGACTCTGCGCGTCGTGGCGCGGTACGCCGATGTCTGGAACTTCGGCGGCGGGCCGGTCGAGCAGTTCGAGCGGAAGGTGGGCATTCTACGGGAGCATTGCGCGGCGATCGGGCGCGATCCGGCGGAGATCACGCTTTCGGTGCAGACGCGGCTCGACTACGCCGACCTGGCGGGAGCGGCGGCGGAACTCCAGGGCTTCGTCGACGCCGGGGCGACTCACCTGGTGCTTTACCTGCCGCCCCCGTTTCCGGACGGGATCGTCGGGCGCCTGGCGCGCGAGGTGGTGGCCAACGTCCGCGGCTGAGCGAGCGGCTCAGTCGCCGATGGCGACGCCGAGCAGCCGGCCAAGACCATAAGTGAGGGCAGCGGCGGCGGCGCCGATCAGCACTTGGCGGCCACCGGAGAAGCGGACGCTCTTACCGGTTAGGATGGTGATGGCGGCCCCGATGCCGAAGAGGCCGGCGGCGCTGAGTAGGGCGCTGAGGACGACCGCGAGCTGTCCCGACACGGCGAGGAACGGAGCGACTGGGACGACGGCGCCCACGGCGAAGAGAACAAATGACGCCGCGGCAGCCCGCCAGGCGGAACCGCCGAGCTCCTCGGGGTCGATTCCTAGCTCCTCGCGGGCGAGGGTATCGAGGGCAGTGGCCTGGTCCGTCATCAAGTGGGAGGCGAGAGTGCGCGCTTGCGATTCACTCAGCCCCTTGGCTTGGTAGATCAGCGATAGCTCGTCTTCCTCTTCGTCGGGGACGGCGGCGATCTCCTGCCGCTCGACGTCAATCTGGCGTCCGTAAAGCTCACGCGAGCTCTGGACAGAGACCCATTCGCCCATGGCCATCGAGTCGGCGCCGGCGAGGAGCCCCGCCAACCCCGTGATCAGGATGCCGCGGCTGGAGATCGACGCCCCGGCCACGCCCATCATCAGGCTGAAGTTGGAGAGGAGCCCGTCGTTGGCGCCGAGGACGGCCGCACGGAGCGAATTGCCACTGCTCGAAGCGCGGTGACGGCCCTCGAAGCGAGCGAGGGCGCTCCCTTCTAGACCCCTTGGTGAGCTATCAGCAATCGTTCGGAGGAGGCGGGCGTGGGAGCGTTCATCGGCCGGCAGTGCCGTTCCCACGGTCTCGGGTTGGGCATCGTAGCTGCTGCGGTCGGCTTGCTCCAGATCGTCGAGGGTCGGGAGGACATAGGACGGACCAAAGCGACGGGCGAGCGCGGCGAGGACGCGGGTCCGCCACCCAACACGGCGGGGAGGGAGCGGTTGACCGGCGGCGCGAAGTGACTCCTCCCAAAACAGGGCGTGCCGCTCCTCGGTCGCCGCGAGCTTGCGGTAGACCTCAGCTAGCCGGGGCTGGGGCTCGATATCAGCGATCGCGCGGTAGAGAGCGGCGCTGTCGATTTCGTCTCGCCAGTTTGCGAGATAGCGGCGTTTCTCTCGACCGTCCACGGTCTCCTCCCATGACGCGGCGCACGCCGTCCGCCGGGGCAGTATCACGCCACGTTGGTTTGCGTCAAGCGTCTGCGGAGAAACGACTCGCCCGCCCCAGCCGCGCCCGGTGATTCGGTAACGACCTTAAGGTTTCGCACAGGCAACGTTCAGCTCCCGCTCAGTTGAGACGGTCATAGTGAAGAGTGGAGAGAGGGCGGTTCAGCGGGCGTCGTCGCGTCGAGGAAAGCCTTTCATTATGGGACGGGTTGATATTGGACCCATCGCGCGACCGGCGGGTGGGACCGCGCTGACCAGGAGAACAGTCCAGCCGCCAGGGCGGGTTCTGTCCGAGCCGCCAGAGCGAGTGCGCGCGGGCATCGACGTCGAGTTGATGGAGGGCATCCGGCAAGGCGACGCGGCGGCGCTCTCGGCGCTGTACGATCGCCACGCGAGGATTGTCTTTTCCCTGGCGCAGCGGATTCTGGGCGATCGCGAGGGGGCCGAGGAGGTATTGCAAGAAGTGTTCTTTCGCGTCTGGAGGCGGGCTAACGCGTATCGGCCAGACCGCGGCGAGCCAGTCAGCTGGCTCCTCAGCATGACCCACAACCTCGTCATTGATGAGATGCGAAAGCGCCAGCGCCGGCCGAGCAAGGCGGACAGCGCGTCGCAGGAAGTCCTGCTCGCCGGCATCGTCGACGGCCGACCGGCGGTGGAGGAGGAGGCGTGGCGCCGTGTGCTCCGCGGGACGCTGGCCAGCGCGTTAGCATCCCTGCCCCTGACGCAACGTGAAGCAATTTCGCTCGTCTACCTCAACGGACTGACGCAACGGGAAGTGGCGGACGCGCTGGGCGCGCCGTTGGGAACGATCAAGACCCGACTGCGCCTGGGTCTCGACAAGCTTCGGGCCACGTTGGAGCTGGAGGGGCTGGCCGGGGCCGCGTAGGGCGGGGTCGGACGTAGAGGAGTACGACGGGGGCGGCGCGCGTCCTCTAGTTCTGCTTCGTCCATCGAATGAAGCGAAGCTCGCGGCGAACGGGACGAGGCGACCCTTTGGACGGGGGCCAGTAGAACTTGGCTATTCGAAGGGCCAGCGCTTGCGCTCGGGACGGCGGCAGAGGCGAGAGCGGTTCCTTCCAAAATAGAGTTCAACCATCCGTTTACCCGCCACCTGATGCGTGGGCGCCGGGCAGCGGTTCCCGTCTTGGCCTGATCGGAGGGCCCTCGTGGATCGTCAACGCTGTTCCGCCAGGTGGATAGCCCGTACCTCCGGCACCGGCGGCGGTGCCGGGCGACGCATGCGTCGCCCCTACCAGCGCCACGCCGGAGGCGCGAATTATCCGTGACGCGCCACTAGACCGGATTGGCGAAAGGCAGGCCCCGGTTGGGGCGGCGCCGACGCGAGTTATTCGGCTGGAGTGATATCGCCGACGACGAAGCGGCGCTCGTCAGAACCGTCGTCGTCCGGGTCCGAGCTCGATACCGCCTGATCGGATGCCAAGACGGCGTCGTCGACGATGACGAGATCACTACCGATGCTCGTGATCTGGTTGACAGCGACGTGTTTATTGCTCTTGAAGAAACCGGGGGAGACCTCAAGCTGCCGGATCTGGAATGTGCGGTCGTCGATGTCGACACTGGCGACGCCGCCGATGTGGGTGCCTCCTTCGGTGACAGCCTTGAGCCCGGTCAGGTGGTCGAGCTCCAGCAACGCGTCGAGTTGATCACGCGTCTGATCTCCGCGAATGGCGCCCTTGTCGGAGAGCGTGATCGCGTCTGGGCCGAGCGAGTGGATGTCGTCAACATCGATCAGGGTGGGAGTCGACGCATCCCCGGTCTGGTGTCCGGGCGCCTCGTGGATGCCAAAGCCAGCGACTTGCTTCTTCACTGGGTCGAGGTAGATGTGATCAATCGTGCCGAGCTTTTCACCGTCAGCGATGCTGATCACGGTCAGGCCTTTGAGTTGTTTGCTGTTCACGACACTTAACCCCTCGCGAGTGCGCCGTGGCGCCGGGAACGATCCGCTGCTTGCGGCGCACGACGTGTGCCAGAACGGAGGGCAGAGGGCAGAGGGCAGTGGACGAAGGGCAGAGGTGGAGGGATAGGTAAGTCAGACCGGTGCTACAGCAAGCTCTTGACGGTGCCGCCATCGACCTGGATCGTGACGCCGGTGACGTAGGAGGCGGCGGGAGAAGCGAAGAAGACGACGACGTTGGCGAACTCCTCGGGTGTACCATGCCGGCCCATCGGGATCGCGGCGGCGTCCTCGGCTAGGATCTCGTCGACGCCGCGGCCACTCGTTGCCGCGCGGCTGGCGGCGAGGCTGGTGATCCGGTCGGTCAAGGTGGAGCCGGGACAGACGTTGTTGACGCGGATATTGCGATCCGCGACCTCAGTCGCGAGGGTCTTTGCCATCCCGATTACCGCCGTGCGCGCGGTATTGGAGAGGATCAGGTGGCCGATCGGTTGCTTGACCGATGTCGAGACGATATTGGTGATGCTGCCTCCGCCTCGGGCTTCCAGATGAGGCAAGGCGGCCCGCGCCAGGCGGAGGGTCGTCATCAAATTCATCTCGAGCGCGCGGTGCCATGGCTCGTCTTCCGGGAAATCGGCGAAGCGTCCTGCCGGTGGCCCACCGGCGTTGCAGACCAGGACATCGAGTCCGCCGCGCCGCTCGACCGTTTCCGCGATCAATCGCTCAGCCATCCCAGGCTCGGCAAGGTCGGCCGCTACCTCCAGGACGTCGCCGCCCGTCTCCGCCCGAATCGCGGCGGCGGTCTCAGATAAGCTCCGGGCATCCCGGCCATTGACGGTGACCAGCGCTCCCTCACGGGCCAGTCGTGTCGCCACTGCCCGGCCGAGCCCCTTGGAGGAAGCGGCGACAATCGCCACCTTTCCCATCAATCCCAGGTCCATCGTTGTCTCCTCGTCCGTCGTGCGCTACCGGCCGGCATTCTACCGCTAAGGGAGTCGCGGAAGTCAGAAGTCAGAAGTCAGAAGTGGGCGGTCGGGCTGGTCGCTGGCTAAGCTCTACCGCGGACGACGCCCGGCCGCGTCAGTCGACCGCCGACCTCCGACCTCCGACCCGCGGCGGCTGGCGCGGGCGGGCAGGGCGGGCCTATGCTTTGCGCCATGGCTCAAGACAGACGCGGGCGGCGACGCGGAGGCGCGGGTGCGGCCTCCACGGCCAATACCGACACGTTACGTTTTCCACTCGCCGGCTCCTCGCTGGGGCCACGCGGTGCCGCCGGCTCCCACGTCGCCGCGGCTGGAGTGGCGTTTCCGCTGACCGTCGCCGCGGTCCATCTGCTGGTCGTCCAAGTGGCGGCAAGCCTCGCCTACCATCTCGGCACCGCCAATCCGCTCCCCTCGCCTCCCTACGGAACCGTACCGCCGCCTCTGACGGGCTTGGCGCACTACCTCGTGGAGCCGCTCCGGCTGTGGGATGGTCTCTGGTATAAGCTGATCGCCGAGCAGGGGTATCCCGGGAGCGTTCAGAGCGCGAAGGCGGCGTTTTGGCCCCTGTTTCCTTGGGTGATGGACTACGGGAGTCGCCTCACCGGCTGGTCCGTCGACACCGTTGGCTATCTCGTCAGCAATCTCGCGTTTGCCGGTGCCCTGGTGCTGCTCTACCGGTTGGTCGCCCTCGACTTTGACGCAGCGGTGGCGCGGAGGACGCTGTGGGCGATCGCGCTCTTCCCAACGGCTCTCTTCTTCTCCGCCGTCTACACTGAGTCGCTGTTTTTGCTGCTCGTGGTCGGGGCGCTGCTCGCGGCGCGGCTGGGTCGGTGGTGGATCGCCGGTCTGGTCGGGGCGCTGGCGGCATTGACGCGATCGTACGGGGTGTTGCTGTTGATCCCCTTCGCCGTGTTGTTCGTGCAACAGTACCGGTTGGATGTGCGGCGTTGGTTCCCGAAAGTGATCGCGACAGCGTTACCCGTGCTGGGACCGGCGATTTTTGGCTGGCATCTCGAGCGCGTTCAGGGCAACTGGCGCGCCTTCATCGACGTTCAAGGGCAGTGGAACCGGTACGCCTCGAATCCGGTCGATACGTTGCGGTGCGGTATTTCAAGCTGTTTCAATCTCGGTGGCGAGCCGGACGGAGCGTCCTGGGGCTGGTTGACGACGTTGCTCCATCATCCAACCTGGGCGACTCTGACGAGCCAACCATTCCGCCTCAGCGTCGCGAATAGTGACACCCTGGAGCTCGTTTGTACGCTGCTGTTCCTGGCGCTCGCCGTGATCGGTCTCCGCACTCTACCTCTCTACCAGAGCGCTTACTTGATACCCGGTTTGGTGATCCCGCTCTACCAGCCATCTTCGGTTCACGCGTTGATGAGCATGCCGCGGTTCGGGTTGACGCTTTTCCCGCTCTTCGTCGTTCTGGCGCTGCTGATCCGGGGACGATTCGCGGTTCCGGTAATGGCGGTGTCTACACTCCTCCTGGTGCTCCTGACGATTCAGTTCACGCACTGGTACTGGGTCTCGTAGGGCAATCAGGATCGGGAGCCGATCATCGGGACGAAGGCGACGGGCGCCGCTGGGCGCGAGCGATCGTTAGAGACTGGCAAAGAGCGCGCCGAGGTCCACGACCAAACCCGGCAGCGCGAATGAGCGCACCTTCCCCGCCTCCGCGGGGACCGGCTCGTAGCGGCCCTCGCGAAGGACGTAGACGACGAGGGAATGCTCGTCCGGATCGGCGACCCAATACTCCGATACGCCGCCGCGAGCGTAGAGGGCGGCCTTGGGAACGAGGTCGACCATCCGGGTCGACGGTGAGAGGACCTCGATGACCAGGTCCGGCGCGCCTTCAACGATGCTGCCCGACTCGTAGATCCCAAGGCGATCGCGGCGGATAAAGAGGAGGTCGGGTTGGACGATGTCGGTCATGAAGAACCGGACGTCGACAGGCGCGAAGTAGACCTCACCCAGTTGCCGCTCTTCCACGTAATCGCCGATAAGGCGCGTGATCCGGTACAGCAACTTCTGATGGGCTTTTACCGGCGCCGGGGTCACGACAAGTTCTCCATCGATCACCTCGTACCGGTTGCCATTTGCGGGCATCTGGGCGAGATCGTCGTAGGTAAGGGGGCGGGTCACGATCGACATCGCGGTCTCCTTGAAGGGTCATTCCGATAGGTCGTTGTGGTGCGACGTTGCACTGATGAGCCGGCGTCAGCCGCCGGCGTGGTAGTTGGGCGCCTCGCGGGTGATGGCGATATCGTGAGGGTGACTTTCGCGGAGACCGGCGGCGGTGATCTGGATGAACTGGGTGTCGTGCTTGAGGGCGGCGATGTCGGCGGCGCCGACGTAGCCCATGGCCGAGCGGAGACCGCCGACGAGTTGGTAGACGAGCGTCGAAAGCGGACCCTTGTAGGCGACGCGGCCCTCGATGCCTTCGGGCACCAGCTTTTGGATATTGCCGACCCCCTCCTGGAAATAGCGGTCTTTGGAGAAGGAGCGGGCTTTCATCGCGCCGATCGAGCCCATCCCCCGGTATTCCTTGTACCGCTCGCCTTGGTAGAGGACGACCTCACCTGGGCTCTCGTCGACACCAGCGAAGAGGCTACCGAGCATGGCGGCGTCGGCGCCGGCCGCGATCGCCTTGGCGACGTCACCGGAATACTGGATCCCGCCATCGGCAATGACGGGGACGCCGTGCGGCGCGGCCGCCTTAGCGCATTCATGGATCGCCGTGATCTGCGGCATCCCGGTGCCGGCGACGACGCGGGTGGTGCAAATGGAGCCGGGACCGACGCCGCATTTGATGGCATCGGCACCCGCGGCGATCAGGGCCTCGGTGGCCGCGGCAGTCGCGACGTTGCCGGCCATGATCGGCGCTGCTAGCCGTCGTTTGAGACGATCGACCATCGCCAGGACCGATGTCGAATGGCCGTGGGCCGTGTCAACCACGAGCAGGTCGACGCCGGCCGCGACCAGCGCGGCGGCCCGATCCTCAGCATCGGCGCCGACGCCAACGGCCGCGGCGACGCGGAGGCGGCCGCGGACGTCCTTGGTGGCGCGAGGGAACTGAATCTTTTTCTGGATGTCCTTGACCGTGATCAGCCCGGTCAAGTAGCCGCGCTCGTCGACCACCGGCAGCTTCTCTACCTTGTTGCGGTGAAGGATGGCGCTGGCCGCATCGAGAGTCGTGCCGGCAGGGGCGGTGATCAGTTCGTCCTTGGTCATGACCGCGCTGACCGGTTGGTCGACGTCTTCGATGAAGCGGAGGTCGCGGTTGGTGAGAATGCCGACGAGTTTGCCGCCATTCTCGGTGATGGGCACCCCAGAGATGTGGTAGCGCTCCATGGCGGCCAGGGCCTCGCGGACGGGCGCGTCGGGTGGGAGGGTGACGGGCTCGACGATCATGCCGGACTCGGAGCGCTTGACCTTGTCGACCTCTCCAACCTGTTCTTCAATCGAGAGGTTGCGATGGATGACGCCCAGACCGCCCTCGCGGGCGAGAGCGATCGCCAGGCGCGCCTCCGTCACGGTGTCCATCGCGGCCGAGAGAATGGGAATGGCGAGGCTGATGTCGGCGGTGACGCAGGTTGCTGTCCGTACGTGAGCCGGGAGGACGTCGGAGCGGGCGGGGACGAGGAGGACGTCATCGAATGTCAACCCGAGGCCGACAAACTTATCGTCACGCATGGTAACGCTGGCGTCACCGCCGGGAGCGGGCAACGCCGGGTCTACGGCCAACTCCGGCAGTCCGCGGTTGCGCCCACCGTGCCGGCCGTTCTTCCCATCGTGAACGTCCGTGTCCATCGGGCGTCGCTGCGTGATCGTCATCCGGTGCTCCTTCATTGAAGTACGAACGATCAGACGTTCGCTATACGCTAGTGACTCGGCGTCAGGTCGGCGTGAGATGTGGCGGACGAGGTGATGACCTCGACGGGGGAGCCGTTGGGCGAGGGGACGAGTGGTTCCTCGGACACCGGTAAGGGACTAACCGCCGGGGATAACTTCAATCGATCGACGAGCTCGCCGACGAAGGTCTCATAGGCGGCGGCACCGCGGGAGGCCGGGTCGTACTCCAGGATCGCCTGGCCATAGCTCGGCGCCTCGGCGAGGCGGACCGAGCGGGGAACGATGGAGCGGAAGATCCGGTGCGGGAAGTAGGCGCGGACTTCCTCGACGACGTGAGCGGAGAGGCGGGTGCGGGCATCGAACATGGTCATCAACACGCCGGTGACGTCGAGCGGCGGATTGAGGTGGCGCTTTACCAGATCGATGGTCGTGATGAGCTGGCCGAGCCCCTCCAGCGCGAGGAACTCGCATTGAATTGGCACGATGACGGACCGGGCGGCGGTCAGGGCGTTGACGGTTAGCAAGCCGAGGGAGGGAGGACAATCGATCAGGACGACGTGGTAGCGATCAGCAACGGCGGCAAGCGCCTGGGCCAGCCGGCGCTCGCGTTCGAGGGCGTCGACGAGCTCGACTTCCGCGCCAGCCAGAATCGGCGTCGAAGCCACGAGGTCGAGATTCGGACGGTCGGTGACGGCGACGGCGCGGGCGATCGGCACCTCGTCGACGAGGACATCGTAGATTGAGTGAAGGAGGGCCGCCTTGTCGACGCCGAGGGAGGAGGTCGCGTTGCCCTGGGGATCAATGTCGACGAGGAGGACGCGGTACCCACGATGGGCGAGGCCGACCGCGGCGTTGACGGCGGTGGTC
>JAABUS010006496.1_pt1 | contig 14167 bp, 25 predicted proteins | sample 5560161 | NCBI WGS metagenome assembly JAABUS01 (sample SAMN10711885, study PRJNA513376) | rock metagenome | isolation source: Antarctica rocks | place: Antarctica: Victoria Land, Trio Nunatak nord | collected 2016-01-04 | reverse complement strand
CCCAGGGGACCATTCTTGATCTTCATCCATTGACTACTGTTCCAAAATGTGTTGGTCAGGCGCAAACGTGTTGCGGCAACATGCTCATAACAAGGTGTAGACATGGTAATGTGTGCTGCTCAGCTGCTCACATATTTTATCGCAGCGTGACAACTCTAAAACGCATACGTCCTCAAGCAAAGGGTGTCTGATGCCTCTAAATGCTGACACTACTTGCACATCCACCTTCTGCTGTCATGCTGTGTCTAATGCTGTCAGGGTGCCTGCTGCCTGTTGTAGCAACGAATGAAGCATCAGATCTCATTTTTAGCTGCTGCCATGGCTGCACGGCTGCATTTGCTGTGTTGGCAACCTATATGGTGTACTGCTGGACGAGTGACAACTATGACTTGGACAGGCGCTGCACAGCTTGCACTGCACTTTGCTGTGTCCTCAAATTTGTGCTGTTATCTGCAAGCTCCTGAAGCAACGGGATGGCAGCTTGCAGCTCCTGTAACAACAAATTTATATCCAGCTTGGGCTCCCATCTGAAACAGACGTGCCCACCAAAGACAGCAATGTACTTGCCCCTTTCCGTTTGACATGTCCGTGTGCAGGTGTGCTACAATAGCAGAACGCAGGCAAGATGACAAGCCAAATTTTCTTTTTGGATGAAGCTGATTCATGCAGCAGAGATGTGCCTGTGAGCAGGGTGATGCCAAGGCCCGACCTTTTTAGCAGCAGGCAGCTCTGCACAGTTGCAGATGAGCTCCACTAGGCAGGAGGCCAGGTGGGGTTGGGCATCCTCCAACAGCTCCACAAGCAAAGGCAGCTGACCTGACAACACCTGCATGACAAGAAAGCTACTGCATCATGCTTGTTCAGCTGCACTGCTGCTTCATACAGTTGCCAAGCTCAGGTTGTGGTGTTATGAAGCATAGACTGTAGCTGGGCTTGAAGCCTAGCTGAGTGACCTGACATGGATATTGTCCACTGAGTCCGACTGTGTTATACTGCTCAGCACAAGCAGCCAAACACCAAGCAAGTCATGCGACTTATGCATTCTGCATAGCTCCTATGTGTATATTCGGCCACTGCCTTAGTCCATCTGCTATGATAACATTTGAACAATAGGTGGTGTACCATGCAACAATACCCAATGCAGCAAGGGTAGAGAATGACTGACCATGGCCTGTTTGCCTTGGACTGCAATTGTGATCTGCATGAAGGCCTCCACTGTTGCTGTAGACAGGCTGAGAGAGCCCTGTGTGAGGCACAGCAGCATTGCTGCCACCAGCCCACTTCCCACTGCCTGCATGCCAACTCATCACACAGTCACTCATGATGCAGCTCACCGCAATGCAGTGGCTTGCAGCAGCGCATCTTGCCGACTGATCAGGCAATGTAGGGATGAGTCATTGCCTTGTACATGTCTGCGCTTATGCATGGGAACCTGTGTGTCCTTGACAGCATCTAATGTAGTCATAACTGCTGGATTGCAGGTTTGACAGCCAGGTGGTGACACAAGACAGAAATCAGCTGAGAGACAGGTGTTGGTCATGATAACTGCAATCAGCAGCAGCAGCACTGCAATGCAGCACATTGCCTTGGTGCAACATTGGCAAGACAGTCTGAACACAAAGTGTATGGTGAAGAAGCTGATGACCTCTTGTCTGGCTTCAGGGGTGGTGCAGAGGCGTGTCAGCAAGCGCACAGCCCCCTCGCGAACCCCAGGGGTCTTGCCCTCCCTGATCAGGGCCTTCAGCACCGGCATAGCCTCCCCATCAATGATCAGCTGATCCACTCCGTTGTCTGCATAATCCCCACCTACAGCATACACAGGCACCTTGTGCATTCTGCGCTTCACTGTTGTGGCTGAACAGTCTGTATCAGGCTGCAAAGCACCACCACCATCTGTGCAGCAGACAAATGTGTTTCCTAGGAGGGTAGCAAGCAGCAGCGCCTGGTCTGCCTTATCAATCCTTGTACTAGCAAGATTTTGTAATGATCTTTTTTTACATAGAGCCACACAGTGTGCACCAGAGCAAATCGATCCAAGCTGTACGTTGCAGCAAACATGATGCATGAGTTGATGTCAAAAAGTCATGCACTGATCAAGCCTTGATTGTGGTGTATGCCCAAGCAAAAACTGCTGCCAGCTTTCCTTTGACAGGAGCATTTGGGACTGCACAAAAAACTGTTGCACATCTCACTAAGAGCACACGCCAGGAGAATTGCCAATCCCTGCTCAGCTCGGTCAGGTGCCTCGGCTTGAACCATGGTCAGCAATGCGCCGAGCGCACTTTTAGTCTCTACCATTGCCTCTTGGAAGGCTGAGTGATGACAGCACTCTGACATGCAGCCATATGCTGCATCTCTGCAATCATACCAATACAGCTTAGTACCACGTACGCTTTGCAAAGCGTACAAGCCCTGGCTAGCCTTGCAGACCACAGGTTTGGCAGCACTCAAGACCTGGAAGCTGGACTTGACCGCATCGTAATGATTGCAAGCAGAATGTTACCTGACAGCAAGCTCAGCATCCTGAAGCAGGTCAAGCAGCGTCGGAAGCGCTCCACAGACAAGAATCTTCCGGACTCCGGTTGCCTTATGACCAATCACAGTCATGCACTTGGCTGCACGCTCCCGTACAAGGTTGTCAGGATCCTGTGCAAAAAAGTGCTGCAGTGCTTCAGCAATCTGAGGACAAAGCAAGCCTTGTCTAGATCCTGGCTGAAGTTCGTATAGCGCCTTACCTGCAACAGCGTTGCTAGAGGCGGTGTGATGCCGCAAGCCATGCATTGCTCAAAGGAAAATTTTGAGCTCAACAACTCACGTGCTGCTAAAAGAGCTTTCTGTCGTATCAGAAGCTCTGGAGACTTCAGCTGACCAATCTACAACCAACAGAAGTAATTACCAAACTGAATGTACAAGCGGAACATCCGTGCATCCACCCTGCTCAAGATATACCAGTTTTGGAGGCGCTTGTGCCCCAAAAGCTCTGGTCACTGTCAAGGGAGACTGCTCTGATGGATACGGCTTGGTGCCAAAGTTGTAAACATGTCTGGAATGGGAAGATATGAGTATCTCATTGGCTTCCCGCATTTCAAAAAGATCACGAGAGTCACGCAAGGTGCAATGCGCGTGAAGCACTGTTGGGAATGGTGCACGGCACAGCAGAAATTAATGTCGAGCTTCTGTACAGATCATCGGGGGACTTTCCTGTGTGAAAATGAGCCTATGCATGGTGTTGACACGTTTTGCAGCGGTGAGTTCGGTACCTAAACAGTGTAAACACCTAGGAGGATTGCATACAGGATACACCGTCAAAGTCAAAGTTGATGCGTAAATTATAACGCCAGCGTCCTCACTGCCACAGCATTGCTTTTGGTCACAACCTTTGCGAGAAGTCCTGCCGATCGCACATCCTGAACCGCACCTTGCCCAAGTCTGCCCATTTCTTTGCATTGCATGAGAAGCCAGTCCTGAGAAGGCCTCTAGCGTGACCATGCCTGGTCTTCCTATGCAGCAGGAGGCTATAGCCTTCACGCAAAAGATTCCAAGCACAGATGGGACCTCCCTTTACGACCACTTGACTGATGTTGTCATGAAGGTAAGTTTTGCAGAGAGCAGTGTCCCCAAGCAGCTGCTGCAAGTCAGGTGATTGCCTATCTGCCTGAGCTATGTTCTGTGCAGATTCTCAACGAGCAACCCACGGACCCCGTCAATCTGCTTCAGACTTCGCTGATGGTGAAAAAGACAGCCAACAGCCTGGCCCCCGATTCTGCTCAGGGCTTGTCTCTGCAGGTCAGCAACGTTGGCTCTGTATTGATTGGCTAGCACTACTCTGACTTGTCTCACTTACAGCCTAGGAATGGCATGCAGGCTCCCCCTGACTCATCAGACTCGGCTGCCCTCAGCAAAGTCTTTGGGTAAGTTTTGGCGCAATCTCAGCAGATTATTGTACTGTTAGGCTGCAGTTATAAAACACATACTTGTTTCTTCATCTCTGATGTACTTTTTTTACTGTAGAATGGCAGAGCTGCCAATCAACCCGGAGACTGGTGAGCCGGAAGAAGCTGAGGCCCCAAATGAGGTATCAACAAATAAGGCCAGTGCCCTGCGTTGAGACATCTGCCAGCACCTGCAGCTCAGTACAACAATTGTGCAGACAGCAAGCAGCAAACAGTGCTGCAGCATCACATTGTGATGCAGCTACAGACCAATGCCCAAGCAAGCATCCGGGGATGCATACAGCTAACATTGCCCTGACGCTCAGCTGCAGCTAGGCGCAGGCCCTGTAAACAGACTCAACTTTCCACCTGCATGTCTGCTGCATGCAGTTCAGGCCTCCTTTTGCTGACAATTGTTTTGTGCTGGTGCAGTATGAGTGTGAGAACGTGCTGAATGATGCGGCATTGATGGAGGCTTGTGGCGTGGGTCTGAGCCGCACAGACATGTATGGAGTGATGATGGTGTGCAAGCAGCTTGGAGAGGACCCTAAGCTCGGTGTAGCCACTGTCAGGTTCTTTGGCAAGGTAGTGATTCAAGATACAAGCTCAAATGACAGGCTGCTGTTCTCTCCTTGCCTGCTCTTTGGGGCTTGATACTTGTCCAGTCAAGTTTTCACCTATCAAATTTCATGTCTCACTGCACTGTTAACCAGCCAAAGCGAGCTTTGCAGTGCTTGCTGGCATCAATGTCTGCTGCACAATCCAAGCAACGGGTCTTTCCTTCTTTGCTTCCTGCTGCTACAGTCAGTAGCAAGCTGACTGCCAGTTTGATAGTGCTTCTGATGAATGACATGCTGATTGAGCATAGCATAATTGCAGTGTGCATCTTGCCAATTTGCAGTTGAATATCAGATCGAGAAGTATGTCCAGCCTGCATCATACGCCCATTCAAATGTGTTGAGTCACTGCAAGTTTGTATCTGGTTTCACACAAGCTGTTTTAACAGCAAGTTTTACCTCGTGTTTACCTAGCTAATGCTTGCACAGGTTCAAATGGCTGTTGTGATGTTTCCCTTCACAGGTGCTAGGGGTGTATGCTGACTACTATGTGTTTGAGACTACCTTGAAAGAGCAGGCCGAGGAGGAAGAAGAGACACTAGGTGCAGACACTGTCCAAACATGTTGCCAGTTGTATGGTCTACTGCATGTGGAGTCTCACTACATGAGTTAACATCACACATATCTTGCAACAGCAAGCCTGTCATGCAGTGTTTTGCACCACCTTGTTGCGTGAGTGCTGCTACATGAAGCAGGTTGCTGCCCACTGGTCCGTCTTGATAACGATTGTCAAGGCACAGGAACAATCCATTACGTTTTTGCAAATTTTATGTTCAGTGGCACACTTGTCGGTAGTTTCAAGATTTTCCCGGGTGTCAGTTCTATTACTTGCATTCACCAAGCAAGCTTCCTGAGTGCTTTATGCTTTGCAAAAGCGCCTTGCGAGGTGTCGCCATTTCATCACATGTTGAAGTCAATTCTGCATGTGCAGGTCCCAATGAGGTGCCTTCAGAGAAGGGTGGGGCAGGTGCAAATGGGTACACCTACTTTGTGTGCAACAACCTGGGCGGGGCCCTTTCCCGCTTGCCCTCAGTCAAGCCTGCCCACATCAGGGCTGCCCGCCAAGTCAAGAAGTTTGTCAGTGGCAAGCTGGACGTGCAGGCAAGACAGCTTCAGCAGTGATTGCACAAGTGCACCTCAGTATTGTCTTGTCTGTGCAACTCCTGCCTTTGCTCAGGATCAGTTGGACTTTTACGTGGATGTTGGTCTTAGTGTAGGATACAGAAGGCAAGGCTTGCAGTATGCAGTCATAGCCTGTAGTGTGTGGGGCACACAGAGCACTTATAGCACATCAGTCAGCAGCGCAGCTGAGTTTGCTCCATCAGTGCATCAGCAGCCGCTGCATGGCTCATAGCATTCAGCCAGGAGCATTGCCAGATTAGAATATCCTTCTTGCATGTATTTAGCTGTCTGTGCAGTTGTTGACTTAGCCTAGAGTCCTACGGGTCCCACTTGCTTTAATTGCATCTGAAAGCTCACGCAGTGTCTGCCACCACTGCTGCGCATCCTCCCATCCCAAGATACAGAGCCTCATACCCAACAGTTTATGCTTCTGCAACACCCCAGGCATGAGTAGTGCCTTCCAGGGTGCGCCTACATCTGGGTGACATTTGAGTCTCAATTCTGTGCTAGCTAGCATGCCACACTAATGGTGTTGTTCATTGCAGTCTTTTGCATCTATTATTTAAGCCAACATTTGAGCTGGTCTTGCAGGTGTCTGCCTACCCACCCTTCCCAGGTACAGAGGCCCACTTCCTGCGTGCCCAGCTGGCGCGCATTGCAGCCAGCACTGTCCTTTGCCCTGCCGGCTACTTCACCGCCAATGAAGAGGGGGGTCTGGACAAGGCCGAGGACTTCACCCCACCCGCCCCCACTGACCTGGGCACTGCTGGGGCTTGGGCCCACCGCTACCCCCACCTCAAGAAGCAGGGTAGGCTGCTGCTGGCTTGAGAAGTGCCGTGTTTGCGGTTGTATTCAAGCAGATGTTGTTTACTGTATACTGGGTCAATCACCCATACACTAAAGGGGCAGCATCTGCCTCAGGCAGTCCATGTGGCCGGCACTGTGAGAGGATACTCTACCTTGATGAAGGCCGTGATCATGGACAGCTAATCTGTCTCGTTTCGTTTCATTTAACAATTTATGCAGACATGCATGCATGCACTGCTGTAAAAATTGGCCTGCACCTCATGTGGTAAGCAAGTGCATGACACATTTTGATGGAAGTTAAGGAAGTGCAGTTGGCTGTTTGATCAGCTCATATTGGAAAGATGCAGTCTCTCATCTCCCCATGGCATCTTGAGCACCAACATTGTCTTGGAGTCCGAGGCCCTTACAATTGGCTTTTAGCCCTAGTTGCCCATTGTTGGAGACCAAATTTCCAAGATGCACACTCTGTGCTTTGTGCTGTGCATTGACACCAACACACGGCAAGCACATCTCTTGTTTTGTATGACTCAGCACCATCAGCCAATAAGGCTGTTTGAAAAATGGTATACAGGCAATGCGCTTGCTTTCTCCATGAAGGCTGGGCTGGACAGGAGGTCTTGTGGTAAAGCTTTACACACACATGACTTGTTACTCTGCTACAGGGCAAAGCAGTGCACCCGACAAAGGGTTGTGCAAGGTGCAGAGGCACTAGAGTTGACCGTGGAGGCATGTGAACACCAAAAACTTGTTTTGCAGATTGACAGCAAGGCCTAGTATATGTTTTGATTATTATTATTATTATTATTAATCATATTTTATTATTTATAACCTGCTTGATGGTATGCTTACAGTGCGTACTACAGTGTTCACCAAGGAGGCGCCAGAAGGTGAGGAGGCACCCGAGCCCACAGAGGAGGAATCTGAACAGGGCCCAGAGCCCCTGAGCACCCTGGACAAGGACACTGAAGTGGAGGGGGGTGACGCATGGACCCCACTGTTCAGCAGCACAAACTCTGGGGTCAAGAACCAGGTATCCTTCTGCACTGTTGGCCTCACCTCCAGATGACACATGGTATTTGCCTTATGTAGCCTGCCTTCAATGCGGTGGTGACAAATGACATTGCTGATGCTCTGTGCAACTTCATGCAAGCAACCTCTGTACCAAGGCTGTCTGAACCATCACCACCTGCCTATTTGGCAGGTATGACCACACTGAAGACCTCCTTGTGTAAATTTTCCACTCACGTTGTCAGTCACCATGACTTGCAGTCACTGTGCTGTCCACTCCCATGAGGTTTAGTGATGATGAGTCATGGCAGATTTTGGCGTCGTGAGGTGCCTTCGCCAAGCATGAGACTGGATGTATGTGTGACTCTGCAGGTGGCTGGCGTGCGCAGCAACCTGTGGCCTGGTGCAGCAGCAGTGGCGTCAGGCGCTGCTTTCACCAATGTGTATGTGGGCTGGGGTGTCAAGACTGGACCCTTCCTGCCCCTGCCACCCCCTCCTGTGGCTCAAGAGTATGACCAGGTGGGACTGGGACCCTTTCATGTCCTGCACATGCAACTCTGCACATGCTGCCTGCCTTTGCAGCCTCTTGCATCAAGCACAGAAGGACATTGTCTGCCTGATGTCTTGTGCTGTCATGACCCCCAGAAGCCACTTTGCTGACCTTTGTTCATGTCCTGGCCTGCACATCTGCATACTGAGGCCTGCTTTTCTTAGTGGTATGAATCCGATGACCCATTCACAAAAATGCACTCTTCAGCAGAGGTTACTTAACGGTGAGGATCAGTGTGGGCATAGAGACTGTCACTGCAAAATGTGTCAGACTGAGGCCTGTTTGCCTGCGTCTCCGCCCATCAGAAGCCATCACAGCTCCTTCTCTGGCAACCCATCACCATTTAGCCTTCATGCTTCTGCTGTCCCCTTTCGCAAGCCTGGATGCACAGAGCATGGACTCGCAGCTGAGCTGTGCCGTACCATCATGCTTGCGTCCTGTCACGCTTGGCCTGCGTGCTACCACCCATACAGAGTTACTCTTTGCATACCTCACCTTCCTGGGGATGCATGATTCAGTGAGTGCATTTGCTCACATGTCAGTTGAGTGTGTTTGTCATGTTGTGGCTGTCAAGTCTGCTGCAGATGTGTTTGCATGCTGAGCTGTGGGCGCATTTTTCAGGCACTGGTGGAATCCAATGAGTTGCCACAGAAGCCAGAGCCTGTAAAGGAGGAAGAAGAGCCCAACGAGGAAGAGTAGTGTCTAAATAAATGTTTTGGCATCAGTTGCATGACTTCTGGAAAGTGTGCGGGCATGTCATTGACCGAGCTATGCCTGGTATGCTGGGCTAATCTCTACCTTCAAAATGTAATCACAAGGCACACAATTTTCTCTACTGATTAGTTGGCAGCCTCCAGTGACCCTTGCAATTGCAAATGCCTATAGGCCTAGCTAGGCCAGCCATGCATGAAGTAAACTTACAACTGCCAGGGTTGTCAGATGCTGAGCTAGTAAGTGGAACTCAAGTGGTGCGCCCAGGTAAAAGACGGCTCTCCTCTGCAAGGCACAGATTGTTCTGCAGCATCTGAAAGCTGTGATGAAGTAATACATCAGCAAGAACGGCGGCAGCATGCACAGCATGCAACCCTATCGACATCGGAAGAGGCAAAGCACTTTTCGTTCAGGCCGTTGCGCCGATCACCATCCCTTCGTTGGGCAATGGCGTCGTGTCTTGTCTGTGGGTGCGGGACGCCGCTGACACAGCCTGCTCGAAACAAACCAGCATATGTCCAGCTAAAGTTGCCCCGCACGGTTTCGGGGGTCCAGCGATGTGCGGCATTGGCAGGGCGCAAATCGCGCAGTGGCAGCAAACGAAGCAGAAACGAGACCCTGAGTGTAAGCTGTGCAGCTTCACCGGGTGCTCTAAGCCCTGAAGATCAAGGTGATTCACCGTGCTGCTGCTGTACGAGTTACTTGTACTCGAATATAGCTCAACCCGACAGGCTTGTCTGCAGCCATCAATGAACAGATTGACAAAGCAGCCAGGATGCTGAACAGCATGATGGAGGAGATTCATCAGGAGGCATTCGTCAGTGGCGCAGTTTCAGAAGTGACAGGTGCAGTGCTGACTGTGCCTGCAAATTTTGACTGCCATCTGTTTGTTGGCATGTCTTTTAAGCAGTCCAGTACTGTGGCAAAGTCAGATCCAATCAATGAAACAGCTTGCTATGCTGTACTCATAGCAGCTCATGGAAATGTCTGGAAAAATGACATTTTGTGTGTGCATAGGGCAGGCACCAGAAGTAACTGAAGCAGAGGCTATCAGGAAGGCTGTAGCAAGCAGAATGGACCAGCTGGATGAAGCATTCCTGATGGCACTAGGGGCATATATTGGCGCTGCTGAAGAGCAAGGAGACAAGGCATTAGCAGGTGATGTCTGTCCTTTTGTGATCTGAGACAGCCAATGCAAACCACATGCAAACCGGCTGATGTGTGTTTTGTAGTGTTGGCCGTCATTGTCAAGGCAGTTAAACCTAAGCTGATCAGTACTGCAACGTGGCTGGTTCATAGCAAAACCCAAAGCTACAGGTTGAAGCTGCAGTACATCATGCATGATACAGATTGAACTTCTCATGCAGGGAGACTCAGCAGGATACAGCAGCAGGTCTTGCAAGACGTCTCCAAACGGCTACCTCCTGAGATGCAGATCTTAGACATTGTGCTACGGCTGCTCTCACGTAATGAGCGCATGAGCGTTCTGAGGCAAGCTGCATCAGGCCAGGGTGGTGATGATGTGCCACCTTGTGACATCAAGCGTGTCCGAGGCGCTGCTTTGCAGCTTGTTTCAGATATGGAGGAGAAAGATGCCATCCCTGACAGGTGAGCTACAGTGAAAAGGATATTTGCAGGCCCACTGCCAGCTGGTGTTGCAGCTGCATGTTATGTTGGTCTTGGGCGATCTATCCACTGCATTGTTTGGTTTGGTCATGATTGGCCTATTGGCAAGGATGAAAGTTTTATGTTGGCAACCAATGGGGAATGTTATGTACAACGGGCATACCCCATTGGTTGCCAACATAAAACTTTCATCCCTGCCAAGGCTAAAGCCCTAACTTGTGAGTGGGCATCGCTCTTGGGCACTCAGTCTACTGATCATCCTGTTGTCCACTCCAGTGTCAAATAACAGCACAGCCATTTGCAATCAAACAAGGCTGCCAAGGCTGCTGCTCAGGCCAGTACATGTAGCACGACAGTATACGTCAGACTTTAAACTGTGTGTTCACGTGGTGCACAAGCAGATGCAATTTTCTAGACTGCACTCAGAGAGTGGTGAGCAGCCCTCGGGGCAGCATGGTATAATACTTGGCTTCTCATCAAATTGACGCCAAAAGGCGCATTCTTTTCATTTCTTTTCTTTTCTTTTCTTTGCTTTTCTTTTCTGACTAGCCCTCAGCTGCTGCAGGCGGCTGCTGGCAAGGCTGTGCATAGCACGGGAGGAGATTGCAGAGGTAGTTGCTGAGCAGCAGTATGCAAACCGATCAGGCAGTACCCAGGACATGTATGAAAACAACATGGCGCTGCACAACCAGTCAGTGCCAAAAGCTTCCATTGCATTTCTGAAGGAACTTCTGACAATGTCAGATGAAGCAAAGAGGTATAGTATCTACTTGCGGCGATGGTAACCTGTTTGTGTGTCACAAACCTCTGCCACCCGCATCTCGATCTGCTTGTCCATGCAACTGAGCCAGCATACATGCGTTCTTGAGTAACAACATAGTGGAGGATACTAGTATGCTAAGGGTCTCGTACTTGCTTGCTGTCTTGTAGGAAAGCGTTCCTCCAGAAAGCTTTCAGGGAAGAATTTGAGCCTGGAGCGCAGTCACAAAAGGCAGACTCTCAGCATGCAAGCTCTTCTTCTGTGAGGCCAGGCAGCTTTTTGACATGCGTCACAGCTACTCAAGTACAGATGCAAAGCATGAAAGGAGCTGAAAGTACTCTTGCCAAGCTCGAAACCATAAGACGAGAGGCTCTGCAAGCTCTACAGTCTATAGCTGCATGATAAGTTGAGCCTGCAGATAGCTTCAATTGTATGACATGCTGTTACATAAAGTTTAAATTCGATTAGTGTTAGGCGCGTCGCCATCTGGGACACGGGACTTTTGCACTGACTCACACCCGCACACCTGCTGCATCAATGTATCGATGACGTCTCAAAGTCTATTGTTTCGATCGTCAAAACGTCTGGTGAATACGAACGACAGTATGTTGTCAAAAGCCGCGGACATGGGGCTGCTTAGTAGAAGGCCGTCTCGGCGATCTACTATCTTTCAAGGTCTCATGGTAGCCGGTCTTATCGCCGTGGTGTTCACATTGTTTCGAGCAGCACCGCACCGCCGCACATCACCGGTCATTCAGCCACCAGCAGCGCGCAGCCTCCTGAGCGACGACCTGATCCTCACATCTTACTCCTATTTTGAGAAAGACAGCATACAGCTAGCCAACTTCCAATTCTTCATCAGTGTTGGGATGGGCATATCTAGCACATATCGAGCTCCAAGCAACACCCACTTTGTGATTATCGTCAACGGCCCTCAGTGCACTCCTTGCAAGAGCCTCAGTCACGCAGTGGTAGATGACGAAGCAGCAGCTGCAGTGCTGCCAACAACGTCAGCAGCTTGGACAGGCAACGGTCTGCTGATGCTGCAAAGGATAGAAAACCAAGGCATGGATTTTGCAGCACACAATGTCACCATTGAGTACCTGCGAAAGAAGAACCAGTACAAGCGCTACAAGTATTTCATATTTCTCAACAGTTCTGTTCGGGGGCCATTCTACCCTTCATACATGCCAGAGGGGTGGCAGTGGACCATGGCATATACACAGCGCTTCAGAGGCGATGTCAAGCTCGTATCATCATCAATTGTATGCTTGCCCAAGGTTGATGCTGGAGGATTTGGCCCCAAGGTAGAGTCCTGGGCTTTTGCAATAGATCAAGAAGCCCTAGACTTGGTCACAGCTGCTGGTGTGTTCTACCTGCGGACGTGTAAGCTTTGTGATGATGGTGTTGTAGTCCTAGGTGAATATGGCTTGTCCAATACCTTGCTGAACAAGCAGTTCAACATTGCAACACTCATGTCCAAGTACAATCCTGATACTGACTGGCGTGAGGAGCGTCATTGGCACTGCAATAGCAATGTGCATCCCAGCAGACATGGAACATATGACAGCATTTCCATGCACCCTTTCGAAACAGTGTTCTTGAAAGCTAGCTGGCATGTTGGTGAGCCCCATTTGGCTCGTTACACTAGTTGGTTTCTAGGAATGGCAGCTGGTAGTGACAACACAGGAGGTACATTCAATGAGCCGTTGTATAGATATGCTATCACTCTTGAAGCTCAGGACCCCAACAATGCAGCTGAGTGCTTCAAAGTTGGCACTACTACAGTAAGTCAAGTTGGTTAGGTTGTTAGAACTGAATTCTGCGCCCACGTGATCAAGTTTTTTGGCATGCAAATTTGTATTGCTCTGCAGGATGTATGTGGAACTTCTTATAGTTTGATTTTAATGTTCGTTGTGGCCCGTTCTCTTATATGCTTAGAAAGTAGGATCTCCGCCATACTTCTGACAGGAGTTTTCTGTTTTAGACACACCAGTAGATAGGGCTCGTTCAGACACCCATGTTGCCATTCTCTTCTTTCAACGCTGACAAGTGAACTAGGCTTATCTTTGCATCTGCTTGAGCCAAGGTTGACATGCATTGTGTGATGAACTGATGAATACAGTTGCTGTCCTCTTAATTGGACGAAGTCCAATTTTGGAAAGCCCAAGACAAAGCTGGAAAGTCCAGCAACATGGCACTTGGCGAAGTTGATATGAAATCTATGATGCTTTGCCACAAGTCTCATCTCGTCAAACAAATGATTTCGTTGGTGAAGTTTGCGTGTGTAAGCTATATGCCCTTGACAACAAGCCTGTTAATAAGCTAGACCCGACCTGTAAAAATCTGTGCACCAAAACTGGCTCACAATGCATTGCATACTCAGGCGTGGTCCCCGAGCCCCTGCTCACGCACGATCCCCTGCGATTCCTTGCGATCGCGCTTCAGGGTTCATATAAAACAAGCTTGTTTACAGTAATCTGGACAAAATGTGACTCCAATGTCAGCGATCATGGTGAGCGATGTCATGGTGACAGCTAATTATTAATCATGGCGCAAAAGCATTCGTGAGTCAGCATTAGCCTGCCAAAAGCTGAAAAGGATTCTGAGGAGGGTTTCAAGGGTCATGGTGGATTGGCCTCACACTCACACACCCTACCCTGTTTGCCCTTGAATGTTGGGATGATGGTTAAGATTCTTGGATTACATAATGACTGATAATCTGCAGATCATGACTCCACTCTACCAGAACCTAGAAATTCTCAGAATCTTCTTCTGCAGCCCTAGACCTGCAGAACTTTGCATACAGACTACTCTTCTTCAGCATGCAGACCCCGGGGCAGAGATACACCTGAGTTGCCAAGCAATCGTTCGTGAACAATTGATCAAGAGAGGTCTAGTACAGACAACTGTCCCAAGAAAGTCAGGCAGTCGCAAGTGAACACTACTTGCAGTATAATGGATCTCGTCGTAGATAGTTTCTAGCACAAGCTCCACGCCCTTTGCAACTCCGGACACCAGCCCAGAGAAATCA
>JAABUS010006493.1_pt1 | contig 14178 bp, 27 predicted proteins | sample 5560161 | NCBI WGS metagenome assembly JAABUS01 (sample SAMN10711885, study PRJNA513376) | rock metagenome | isolation source: Antarctica rocks | place: Antarctica: Victoria Land, Trio Nunatak nord | collected 2016-01-04 | reverse complement strand
GAATCAATAGATGCAGAATAAAATACAAACCCACACATAGACAGATCATGTGCGTGGCCACTAACCTTTTCATGAGGCTTTTAGCAGATCTGCTTGCTGAATGTGAAGAGCGTGGTATCTGCTGTTCATACTATGTAGCAAGTACGACTAAATTGACGGGCAATGCAGACTTCTCAGCTAGGTTATTGTCTGCCATCCTTGCAACAGTGTCTGGAACGCTTGGTCAGCAATTTTCAAATTTATGGCGGTATTTCATCCTCTGCCAGGCTGTCCAGGTCCTGGACAAAGCCAGCATCTGTATTTTATTTCAGTATCAATACTTACGTTTACACAGCTTTCATTACATTTTCCTGCAGTATTAACGAACAGGAATGTCTGAAGGGCAGGCTTCTGGATGTGCCTTCACATATGCCATGGCCTCCTCCATTTGTTCCCTCAAGTGCCAGGGCATCTCTTTGTATACTGCATAAGCAAGTTTCAACCTCATCGCAGATTGTTGAACAGGCTACCGTGTTTTGCATGCATATATGCTATCACATAGCGCAATGCTCATTAGTACATGCACTCACTATCAAGGATGCTGCTTAGCCAGTCCGACTGCAAAACACTACTATGTAATTGCACAAGGTGGTTGTAGGTTGCACAACATGCAATCAAATTTCTTGCTTGTTGCAGCGGTCTTACCATCAGTGAACATGTCTGACAGTGGTGCCTTCGGCTCCTTTTGAGCTGCCTCCAAAGCCTTCAATACCTGAAAAATGCAGCATCACTAGTCTGGCACCCACATGAAGGCAGCCAGGAGAAGGTCTGAGCATGGCAGCATTGTACTATTCAGTTGACAGGCTGGTGCAAACTTAGAGAAGGTCAACCCCCATTTAACGACATACTACAGCAACGCAGTTATGCACAGCATGGGTCAAGCAGCAAGTGCATCTGCTGCTTCAATGCAATGGCAACAAGCTAGCTACAAGACAATGACAGTGTGCAGTGTCATTTCATAACAAAACATACCTCCTTCCTGAGGCTGAGGCGCAAATCCTTCTCTTGTTGTGGGCCCCACCAGTCATTTGCCAGCAGCAAGTTCTGAAAACGCATGACCGGGTCCCTCGCACGCCATCGGTTCATCTCGTCCGCTGTGCGATACCTGCAATCACAACCATGCATAGCAGCCCAACTTCCCTGACATCCAACCAAGCCTCAAGACAACCGAGAAAGCACTATCAGTCCATGAACTTTGGCATGCAAGTAGACGCCTGTGAATAGACAGAAAGTCATGTAACAAGAGCCTTGCAAAGGTTCATGAAGAATTTCACATGACAAATCCCCAACAGGAGTTCATCCACCCAGTGATTAACATCCAAGTAGCTTCGTGAACATTTCAAACACAAGCGTGTAATATTACTCACAGCTGGACTGTACCTGGATGAGTCATCTGAGGTTGAGTGATGGCCACTGCGGTATGACATGGCCTGCACATAGAGCAGGTGTCACTGTTGGCTTCACACCCACATAAGACAGCTGGAAATGACACATAAGCAAACACTGTACGGTGCTTATCACGCAGAAAATGATCAGGTCATAGCAAAGAGAGGCCATGACCAGTGGGCAGCAGCGTCAACATACCGAAGACCAGCGCATGTGTAGCAGGGCTTCAGCTCACCTCGATCAGCACAGGGCAGCTGTTGGCAACTGCTATCTTGCGTGCTTCTGCAGTGGCGTTATACACTGCCCGTGCATCGCCACCATCTACTCTGATGCTGGCGATGCCATATGAAGGTCCCCTTCCAGCAATACCATCACCTGAGAGCGTGTTCTACAGGGGCTCGTGAGCCGCAGACACCATGACAGTTGTGTTGTGACCCATGGTCTTTGAGACTTGTTTGTTGAACCAGAGTGTGACAAACAACCACTGCATCCCAGACCGTAGTATGTAGCACATGATGTCACTAGGGCAATAAGCAAGCATTGGTTTTTGTGTTGGAAAAAGACAGTCATGAGCAGGCACAGCATGCAACTGCAAATGTGGGAAGTTTCACACTGTCACAATGAGTGTCGATAGACAAACACAAACCTCTGTATTGCTCAGTGCTGGGAGTGCTGATGGCCCAGCCATTGTTGCGGCAGATGAAGAGCACGGGTGCGCTCAGAGTGCTGGCAAAGTTGACAGCAGCATGGAAGTCTCCCTCTGAGGCCGCGCCCTCCCCAAAGTACACGGCCACACAAGCCTGCTTTCGCTCCAACTGCAGTAGTGCAACGCATGCATGAGCATCATTGTTTGCTGAAGGCCGGCGTCTGGCATGATGACTCAGTATCATCATCAGCTTCTGCAAGCCATGTCAAGCATGCAGATGCATTAACTATCTGCCCGGCCACAAATAGGGCATGCTGTGTGGCTTCCTTCTGTGAAGAGGCTGAGCTGTCAGTTGCCTCTGTAGGTAAAGCTTTGTTAGGCAACACAACTACAGCCACGGCTTGAGGGCAGGCTTACAGTTGCTATTAAACCCTCAATCTCTAAGAAAATTACTATGTTTTCTATACAATTTTTTACCGACATGAAAAAAGGTTGTATTTTCGCCATGCAGTACACTTGGAAGGTGCCAGCAGTTGCTGACTGTACCTTAAGAGCATATGCAGCCCCGACAGCATGCGGCAGCTGAGTTGCCAGTGGAGAGGAGATGGTGTGAAAGTTGAGCTCCTTGCTCCCGTAGTGAATTGGCATCTGCCTCCCTTTCCCATGGCCGCGGATGTTGCCATAGCACTGCCACATGCATCAGGGGTTCAGACAGCGTGCACATAGGACACTGCAGCTGTGACATGTGATTTTGCTGACCTGATGCGCCATTTGCTGAATGGTGTAACCCCGCCACATCATGACTCCATGCTCCCGGTACTGTGTAAACACCTATGCGTATATCAAGAAGTCATTGTAGCAATCATTGCTGATCATCATAATGGTTGATGGGCAGCACTAGGCTGAGGCAATGATTGCTGATGCGATTATTGTCGCTGCCTTTGCCGTGCTGTGTGAAGGTAGCTTTTGTGTTTTTGACAAATGTGTGTTGCTTGAGGAGGCATAGCTTTTGGCTTACAGTGTCTTCCAGTGTCAAGGCCGCTGCAGAGCCCACAGCTGTGGCCTCCTCACCAGCGCTTGTCATGAAGAATGAAAATCTTCCCTGCAAACATAGGCATAATGGGCTTTGCAAGCCAGCAGCTAAGCTCTGTTTCATATCCGGGATTTTAAGCTGGGTAGGTGCACTGTCAGGACGAGTGCCAAAGCAGACCCCCACCAAGGTATCTGCTCAGCACATCTAAGGGATATGCCAAATTGTCATGAATTTAGTGTGCTTCACCTGTCTTTGAGCTTCATAAAACACAGTGTCCACGATCTGCAAGGCTGCCATTGTACTGTACATTTTGGTAGCCAGTGCATGACCAATCTGATGGGGAACATCTGCACCAGCTATGTCTGTTCCAGTGCTGTCCACAGTTCGGTAGCAGCTCATAGGAGGGGTGGTGGACTGAGGACCACCAAGCATCAAGAGCTGCACTCACAGCACGCAAGTGCTGAGTACACCACTAGCTGCTGCACTTCTGCAACCCGAGCAAGACTCTGGCCAGTACTTTCTTGGTGAATGGAACTTTGCCGCCTAGGAAATCCATAGACTCTTCCACTTTCTGGGAAGCGTCAGCCTCTGTGCTGAATACCTGCTTTTGTAACAGTGCTGATGTTGCTATTGCTGTGGAGTGACCTGGCATAAGCTGCTGTCTGACAGCTCCACACAGTCTCGGCAAGAGCATGCTGCAGGCCCGACAGGGCATCCCAATATCAGCTAGGCGGGTTTGACAGATCTATAAGACGAGCGTTCAAGCAATGGTGACTGTAGGTTTGCGTGTCTGACTATCTGATCTGATCCAGATCTTCCCCTGTTTTTAATCGACAACTGGCGGTGAATGAATCATGGCCAGCACAAATAACTGTGGAGACGCCCATTATAATTCCCTCGTGGTGTAGGCCTGCAGGCGTAGAGCCTTGGATCGACACAAACATACAACTTCGAAACAATGCATGCTACGGTACAGATGACACCGTAACCAAGTAACGCCAGCGTTCAACTTTACTCTTGGCAACTTGATGTGCAGCCTGTGTCCCTCACTTGATAGCGTTGCATATTGAGAGCTCTACGGACTTCTGTCCATCCACAGTACAACTCGCTAGCCCTGGCTCTGTGATGGTACAGGCCCCTGCCCTGACTGAGCTGCCTGAGGTGTACAGCAACATACTGAATTTTGGCGAACTGCAGTACTGTCAGCGATTGTTCGAAAATGGCGCATGGAAGATGACGAACTGGAGTGGCTCAAAGCCCACAGAAAGGCGATTCTGGTTCATGGACCTGCAGGAAGATCCTATGTTCACTGACACAATATTCCAAAGGCTTAGGCAGCTTACCGGCAAGGACCTTGAACTAAGGAATGTATATGCGAACGGTCAGACATTTGGACATGACGGTGACTTCCACACGGACGGCCAGGATGCTTCGCACTGGACCTTCCTCATATATGCCTCTGAGATCGCAGATGGCGGTCTCACACTCTTCAGAATTCCTGGAACGAAACTTCTGTCTGCGGTTGAGCCAATAAGAAACACAGGTGTACTGTTCCATGCAAACCTTGTGCATCGGGGTCTGGCGCCATCACGGGAGTGTGATGCAATGAGAGTGTCAATAGCTTACAAGCTGCGGGAGCGAAGTGTGTCCTGACAGCGTATTTGCATGGCCAGATGCAATGACTTTGCTTTGTCACAAGCTGGCTTGTGCAGATGCTGTAATGACACAAACAAAATCAGCAAATGAATTGACATAGATTGTTTCAGCTTGCCTGTGCACTTGCACATTAGATTTTACTAGCTGGTGGCTCAAATAGGTTTGATTTGCGCTTCACTTTCACCTTTCCTTTCTTAGCTGTAGCCTATGAAAACAGTCTATGAGGTCTAGTCACATTCACAGCAAAGAGCTGTTTGGTTCTGAGCAATTCCTTTGCCGGCCATGTCTGACCCAATCCCTGCTTGCACCCATTATAATTAATTAAGCTTTGATGGGCGATGGTTTGTGAGTATTTCATTGCCTGTGCATCTGTTCCTTGTTGTGTTTTATACATTTGTTCTTTGTGCATTTGAAGGCTGATTTTAGCTAGAGACTGGTAGTGTCGGTGTGGGTACTGTCAGGATTGACATTCAGGGTTATGCCTTCTCATGATATATTCTTGATGGTGTTAACAGCGTAGCAGTTCTTGACTACATCATAATGAACTCATGAAAATAGGGTTTCCGATTTGCATTCATGCTCAATTTGCTGCTTTTGCCTTGAAAACTAAGCAAAGCATGGTAATGTTACACATGTGCCATATCCTCTGGTATCTTGCTGCCAATTGACCTTTGAACCTACAGCAGCAGCTGATGTCATTCTTCTTGCTTTTGCAATAACTCGAGCCCAAACAGCTGATATTGCATGGGATCAAGACAAACGAGCAAGGAAGCTTTGAAAGTGTGCGCACGATCAAGCTAAATGCACTGCAGACTCTGAGACTCAGTGAGTCTTACACTAGTATACTAATTGAAGAACGACTAGTTTGATAAACATACTGGTATAAAAAACAGTTGTGCAATGTTGGTGCACATCTGAGGAAATTTTGCCTCGAGACCTTACATGCTGCTACTGAGCTGATTTTGCTATTGAGGCTGTATAGAAGACAGCTCTAGACCGCATAGCATGCTGTCAACACAGGACTCCTGAAGAAAAAGAGCACTTCATCTTCAGCAATGCTGCATCAAAGTTGCTGCAAATCAACATTACAGCATCTTTAGGGTCACAGCTGCACAGCAGCATTCAGCACCATCTCCAGCACCTGCCAACAGCACAGTCAGGTCAGCCCTAGTCATTCCTCATGCCGCGCTTGTGCTGAAGGAGCATGATCAGCTGTATGATAACAGATAGCACAAGCAATGTGCTGCATGTACAAGAAGGACACACAACTGGCCACAACAATGTACTGGTACCACAACAGAAGGCTGAGCAGGCATGATATGTATTGAGGTAAGGAGTAGTCAGACATTTGGACTGCAAAGGTTCACTGAAATCATGGGCTTGCCTGCATCTTCTCATCTGAGGGGAACATATTGGGCACTTCGCCGCTGTTCAGGAGGTTGTTGATGTCCTCAACAAAGGCCTCGTTCTTGATCTGGGTGTCGCTGAAAAGGAAGACAGTGTTCTTGGCCTCCCCTCCTGCCCGGCGCAGGATGCGCTTCAGATCCTCCCTCCATTCCACCTTACCATAGCTCTTGGAAATCTCCACCTGCACATGATCAGTTGGTGAGCTAGTGTCCTTGACACTGCCCCTGCACTGCTGCTGTTGCTGCTGATAGACCGATGCTGTCACCATTGACAACAGTCAGTTGCTAGGAACTGACTGTTGTCAATGGCATAGTGATGCTGCAGTGGAGGCTGCTTTAATGACTGGATGCTGTCGTATCTGCAGGCTGTGTAAAGAGAAGACAACAGCAGGAAATGGCCTTCAGTAGTCGATGCTGTCTGAGTGCATGATGCATGAGCAAGCAGGTGATACAATTCAGGAAGCAGGGACATGGTGCAATAAATGACCAGTGCCGCACACCTGAAAGACTTCCATGCCACAGATGAAGGCTGCCAAGCGAGCCAGGCTCTGGCGGCCACTGCCGCCCAAACCCACCAGCAGCATGTTGCCCCCAGGCTGACTGAGCACACGGCAGATGCGGCTCACGTGCTCCACAGCAAAGAGGAACATGGCCAGGTTCATGGGCCGCTTGCTCATGCCTGCACGTCATTTCAGACACAAAGTCATGACTTACCAGCTTGGCACATGCAAGGGCAAGGCAGTGGCAAGATGTTGTGTATGATGTATGACAGTTAGAAAGGCCTAGATGTATGCAGCCTATAGGCAGCTACAGTGACCAGGTCCGACATCTCCACGCACTATGTTCTGCAGGGGTTTGCCTTACTATGTCGACCTTTCTTAAGACCTGTGCAAGACCTGATGCATGTCTGTAGATGCTACAGCATAGAAGAGAGACTGACCATTGTGGTCAACAAGGTAGCCCTCCATGGTGGTGATGAGAGCAGGCACGTCCACCACCTCAGCATAGTTACGCTCCTCAGGAGCTTTGCTGCTGTCCACGTAGTCTCCAAAGAAGCAGTTGCGCATGTCCTCACAGCTAATGGCAGTACCCTTGTTACCTGCTACTTGTGTCATCAGGCTGTCATAGTCCTCTCCTAGGTGTGTGACGGTAGTGATCTTGGCCTGCAACATTGAGACATTGCAAAATGACAACATTGCTACATGGAGTAGAAATCTTGATGCAAACCGGTGTCATGGCAGGGGCTGCAAGCTTTTGGGCCTGCAGCACTATGCTGCAGTCATACGTCCCAGAACTTGTCACAATGACTCCAATCACATGACATAGACAAAATAGCAGGTCGTCCATGAAGAGGAGAGTTGCTAGTGCGTGGCTGTCAGTCAGACTGTGTGATGGCTGTTGCAAGGCAGGCCTGGCGTCTCACCTGCTGCAGCAACCACAGCCTGTCATTGTCATCAACCAGGCGGTCATAGAAGACCCTGAACACCTCGTGCACCCAAAGGCGCTTATACACTGCCTCACCTCCTTGAGCAGGAAGTGAGGAAGCTGGCAGCATCATCACACCCTGCACAACTCCAATATGTTTCAATCAGTACAGTTTTGGCTTTGAAAGTGTGTGAGTTGAACATGCTGCTGTCTGTTTCAGCAGGGCTGTGTCAGTGCTATCTACAACTAGCACATGCGGGCAGCACAAGATACGTCCAAGAGAGGAAAAGACTTAGTAGGACGACAACAAAGCGTAATGCAGACAGACTGCAGCACCTGTATGACTCTGGCAAAGTCACGCAGGTTGAAGGTGTAGTGGGACTTGGTGGGTGTGGGGAGCAGCTTAGCCATAGACTGGCTGTACATGTCCAGGGTGGCTGCAATGATGCCTGGGCCCAGTTTCCGGCAACTGTCAGGAAATCCGCCAGTCTCCAAGTGCCAGCTCAGTATGGTCTGGAAAATGGTCACCAGTGTCTCGTTTGTCACCTGAATCAGGAGCAGGTCAGCATCACTCAAGTACAGGTCTTTGTTGGTCTGCAGAGAGATGGTGGTCACTGTCAACCAACAGGTTGCTATTTGATGCACCATGCAACATGAATGGTCGTGAGCATAGCACCTGTGCACAAGCTGCTTTGCACTAAGGTTTTCAACAGAGGCACTTTCTGTTCTGTGAACACTTTCTCACCAAGCACATGTAGTAATACCAACCATGTTGCCATGCATGCAAAGCACGTCGCAACCCGGCAACATACTGCATGAGATGGAGCTCAGACCTGACTGAGGGCTATCAGGTTGAAGTGGCGCAGGTATCTGTCTGTGATGAATGTGCGACCACCTCCAGGAGTGCCCATTGCCGCCACAAACTGCACATCTGTCATGGCCCGGAAGCTGTTGTCCCGCCCATACCAGCCACCCATGTCCATGAACTGCCGCAGCAGCTCAATTGGAGGCTGCACATCAGCACAAAAGCTTCACAGCGATTGAAAGTTTTGCAGCCGCCAGGGCATTCCAGATGCTGTCCTGCTATGGCGGCTGATGTAATATCTGCTAAACTTGTCTAGAGCCAAGATCTATCCAGAACTTGTAAGGGAAGATGCAGGCAGACTTGTGAATGGTGTGCAGCAGGAGCTTGCTTGCAGGCTGACCTGTGCACCATATGTCTCCTTTGAAGGCATGTTGAGGTCATCAACAAACACAACAGCCCTCTTGCCCACAGGAGGCCCGTACACTCCCTTGCGCCTCTTGTCCAGCCGGCCATCCACCTGTCCACATCATACATGCAGTCAAGCAGGCTGTCGCAGCATTTGCCTATTGTCTAGAACAAATGCATGTATGTAGTCAACTTTGGCCTTGGGCATTATGATGAGGCACACAACAAGAGTCTGTCATGAGAGCAGTTGCCCCAAGCCTTGACTCAACACATGCAGGCAACAACCAACCCACCCACTGGTATGCCAACTGTTGCCGCTCTAAGGCTTCAAAGCCAGAGACAAGTACAGACCTGCTCCTGAGCCATGTTTGCAGTAGTACGAGCACTGAAAGTGATCAAGATAGGAGCCCAGCTCTCCTTGGGCAGGCCTTGCACCAGATGCCTGTTGATGTAGGTGGATTTGCCAGTTCCTGCACCATGCAGACAAGTGATCTGCTACTGCAGGCTGGCCAACATGCAATGACGCTGCGTGTTCCTTCCAATGTGAAGGGCAGAGACTTCATAGTACTGTTGCTCCTTTGTCAGCCCCACTTGTATGAGCTGGCTAATGCTGCAATAGGACTTGCCATTGGAGTGATGCTTGTCCAGCTGTTGTCCTTCCCCACAGCTGTTCGTGTCTGTTATGAAGCCTTGTGTATGAAATGCACAAGACCGCATGTAGACAAAGACCCTCAAGCATGCATGGAAGCTGACTGACCTGTTGGGCCAACAAACAGGATAGGCTGGGCATGGCGCAGAGCAGTGTCTAGCAGGAAGGTGTAGCGGGCTGAGTCTTGTGTGGGCACAATGATGTCTGAAAAGTCAGATCCTGGTGGGATGGCTGCTGGAGACAGCGTGTCACTCCAACTCTGCCACTCTGACTTGTCTTTGTTGAAGGTGAAGCTGTACACGCTGCTGCTGTCAGGCATCATAGCTGCTGTCAGGCGAGGGTGGTTCTTGGGTATGTACTCCTCAAATCCAGCTGGGCTAGCACCAGCCATGACTTGCCTGCAGGTAAGTTTCGCAGGAGCTCAACCGCAATGACTCAGTACCAATGTCAATATGTACCTTGTGTGTAGTCAAAAGCCCCCCCAACAAACTTATATATTGACTGTGCAATGTTTATCAGACTATGTATCAGGTAGATGGAAGGTAGCATACATGACAGGTATCTGGATACAAATATTGGAGAAAGCTTCAGCGTCAACAGATTTCGCTGAGTGCGTTGGTGCGGGTGCCAGATGCCCTGTACTGCATACCTGAAGAAGGTGTCAAAGGCTTCTCTTCCCTCTGTGTCTCCTGTGGCGCCAACAGACCACACCACCGAGAACACAAACAGAGATTCCACCCACAGCTGGATTGCTGAGTCATCAAATCCACGCGCTGCAGACAAGCACATGCATGTTGTCATGCACAAGCATGGCTGCAGTTGAGCTATTCAAGTATAGTCTACAGATGCACTCAGCTTTGGCGCTTGCTGCAAGGCACATCCATGTAAGGACTGACAGTGGTAGCAGGAGCATGTAACCAAGTGCTGTTACACATATGTGAGAAAGTGATCAAAAGCTTGCCTTTGGGCGGCACAGGGGCTTCTTCAGAGCCTGAGGGCCGCAACTCATCCAGCAAGGAATAGAAGAGGCGCATGCAGGCTTGAGCCAAGTTGGTGTCCAGGCTGGGCTGGATCTCCTTCACAATCTTGCGCACAAAGCGCAGGCAAGCTGGCAGCACCCACTCAAACAGCTGCCGGATATGAGCTATCAACAGGTCGCCCAGCATCTGCACACAGGATCAATGCAATTGTCATGGACTTGATCCAGCACACATTATTTGTGTGTAGCAACAGAAGCATTAAAAGCAACTGTTGTTTGTCACATAGACTGAGAGGAGAGACAATGGCTACCGGTGAAGCTGTGCATTCACAAGTCTTAGGCATGTGCACAAGTGTATACTATGAACTTGTGCACCCTGCATAGTGAAATATCATGATACTGTAGCTGCCCATCAGGCAGCTATGATATCACTATATCTGTGAAACAGTAGTTGTGCACCTGCAGTGTATGATATCATACTATCTGGTAGACAGCTATGAAGGGATGTCCAGTCCCTCCCTGGTGTAGGATGTGCAAGGCAGCAAGGATGAGCACCATACCTGTGGTAAGGTGGCCAGCCAGGACACCAACAGAGGCTTCCAGCCCAGCTGGTGTGGCTCTAGGTACACCATGCCACAGCGACTCACGGTAGCAGGGGAGGCCACTGCCAAGTCACCCACCTGCATAGGAACAACATTCTGAGCTCTGTGCCATGAGCTAGGCTGTTTCTGCTGCAAGCGAGTGGGACTGGCACCCACCAGCACAGCGTGAATGCATGCTCTTCAGGAAAGACTGCCAAGCACATGTGTGTGGGCTGTGGACCAATAGCAAAGGAAGTGAAGGGAGCCATTCTCAGGCTCAGCCACTGGATTTTGCTTCAAAAACTTTCCCCTGCTGGTCCTCAAGAGCAAGAAATGTGACATTTTGGTTGATTGATTGATCAACCAATGCAGTGAGTCGGGTCTCACAGTCAAGATTAGTTCAGACGCCAACTAGAAATGGCAAAGGGAGGGTGTATGCATACCTCAAAGATCATGCTCATCGTGGATGACATCTGGATGATCTCACTGTTGGGCAGGCACAGCTTTTTGTTGTCATCCAGCACAGTGTTCATGTTCTCAATCCACAGGGCGTCCACAGGTCCATCCAGGACCAGCCACTTGCGTGCAGGGCTGGGGTCTGTGGCTAGCTGCCTGAAGGCCACTGCCAGAACACCATCCTGCACAGCAATGCCCAAACGAGAGCTGAGGCCTACTCAGCCAGCCTCCTTTGATGAGACAACAGCCTGCATTTTACTAGATTCTGCTATGTTGCCACCCTCCCAGCATGGCCCTGAAGTGGTGTTTGTCTCAGCTTCCTTCTGCTTATGCAACAAGCATGCACAGACAATCATTTTGACCTTGCTTTGTAGATGCGTCACGAGAGCCAAAATGCTTGGGTCTGAGTTTCAATAATCACAACCACCAACTTCGCCCTTATGCACTATGAGAAAAACCCACAATAACTGTCGAAGATAAGGATGCTTGCTACTTCTTACGTACCTTCCATTCCTGTGTAGCCTTGTCAACCTCCCCATACAGCTGGCCCATAGTCACAGACTTGGGATTGATGACGCGCATCTCCACCTTCTCAAACAAGGTTCCCTGCTTGCCCTCTGCATGCAAGTCAGACAGGGCCCCCGCCAGCAGCTTCAGGCCCACCGACTTGCCACTGAAGGGCGCACCCACCAGCATCAGACCATGCCTCACAATGATCATCTCGTATAGCTGAATTATCTGCAGTCCAGATAAAACAGTCAGCAGGCACGTCTGTTCTGTAGAAACAACAACAAGCACCAGGCATGAATGCAAACCATGCTGTTTGTGAGTGTTTTGTCAGGTGCTATGTGGAGCTGCATGACATATGCACCCAATTATGGTCAAAACAGCTTTGCAGTCGAGTTAACAAAACAAGATGGCAATGATTAGTCAAGAGCACAGTCTTGCAGTTTGAGGCACAATGTGTAGGAAAGCTTGCCTTCAGCATTGAGTAATCAGTGGGCTGCAGGTTATTGAGCACACACTGCTTACGCAGGGCTGCTTGCAGGTCTGCATAGTCTGGATTGGGCAGGGCAACGCCTGGGAACAGGTCACTGACAATGCCATTGAAAAGAGGCACATCATGGCTCAAGAACTTGCACAAGTTGACATCCACAATGGATCTCAGCATGAGCACATACTCATTGTCATCTGGGAACCTGCACAACATGGGCTAAGCGCTTAGCAATGCAGGCCAGATTGTGGGCATGTGAATAGAGTCTGTCAGTCTGTCAGGCAAGGCAAAGCAAAGGTCCGCTGGCTGACAATTCAACTGCAAACCACAGCATGACGCTCTGCCTTGGTTGCTACAGGCATGAGACTATCATCAGTATAATCTTACTTGCGCTTCATGTTGCCTGCTGCTCGCAGCACAGCCATCACGGCTCGCATGCCATAATCCTGCAACACATGCACAATGTTTGCTGCCTTGTCTGTTGCTGCAATGCAACTGCTGCATCAAAACATTAGAGGCATTCGAGGCTGTGCAACCCAACAGTGTTGGGGGTGGATGACTTACATAGTGATCTTGACTGCTGAGCTGCTCGCTGCAAAGCTTGTAGGTGGCCACAATCTTCCTTGCACAGTCACGCGCCTGCATGAGTCACACACACACATACTATAGACATCAAAATTAGCAGCTGCATTCATTGTTGCAATCTTGCTGTGAGCATGCATGAACCCATCCAGCATGGTGTAGTAACAACACAAGCAGGCACTTCACTGTCCACCCAGTGCAACTTCTCACACACAGCATGGTGAGAAAAGCTCATCTGCAGAAGCTTGGCATTTGCCACCCAAGCATTGACCAATTGGTGAAGGAGAAGTCAAGATCAAGAACAAGCTGACTATCACTCAGCTGCACCTCTGCCTGGCTGAGAAAGACATGGATGAGAACACAATGAGGCTGCAAGACAAGCATGCATAAAAACAGACAGACAAACAGACAGATGGGCAGAGACAGGCAGACAAGCATACCTGCTGGTAGCCACTGGAGTAGAGCATGATCTCAGCAATCATGGCATAGTCTGGGACCATCATGGCCACAGTACGGAACAGAGCCTTGAGGTTGTCTGGCAGCTCAGAGCGGCCGGCATAGCCGGGATTCATGGTGATGAAGACATTGCAGCTGGGCCTCAGCGGAAGCTCGCTGCCTTCAAAGATGAAGCTCTTCACCTTGGCCTTCACCGCCATCTGGATTTCCAACACCTGCTGTGCCACCACTGACAGCACCTGCATCACACACAGCTGTCTCTGACATTCCTCTTGCTTCTTCCGAGGTTGGTGATAACAACAAGAGCGGCAGGGCATGCCACTCCTGCCTGGTGCTGTCAACTTCAATTGTCTCTGACAGTGGAATGGTGTGAAGTAAAGTCTGATTGGACAAGGATGGCATGTAAGTGTCTGATTTATTGTTGCACTACTGAGTCAGGTATCGTCCAGGCATTATGAGACAAGGTAGTTGTCATGTGTGTACAGAGCTTATGTCAGCCAGCATATGCATGGCAACACAGCTCTGTTCACTTGCATTCATGTGTCTACACCACACCATGGTGTGTGTATCAGCAGCTGAATATCAAGCCTGTGCACACATCGGCGCTGGAATGACCCACCTCAAGGTCAATGCGGTTAAACTCATCAAAGCAGGCCCAAGCTCCAGATGCTGCTAGGCCC
>JAABUS010006491.1_pt1 | contig 14183 bp, 18 predicted proteins | sample 5560161 | NCBI WGS metagenome assembly JAABUS01 (sample SAMN10711885, study PRJNA513376) | rock metagenome | isolation source: Antarctica rocks | place: Antarctica: Victoria Land, Trio Nunatak nord | collected 2016-01-04 | reverse complement strand
CACGGTGGCGCAACGTCGCGGCGCGACGACCACCAGCCTCGTGCCCGGCCGCTTGCCGGCTCACGTCGTCTCGCCATCCTCAGTAGCCGCCAGGGTCCGAACCCGGGCTTGCAGAGCGCGGATCTGCCGAGCCTGCGCCTCGATGACTTTCTGCATCGCCGCGTGCGCTGCCGAGAGGTCATCGAGCTGCCGTTGCACCGGGTCGGCGGCCCCGCTCGCTGACGTGCCGGCGGCCGCGGGGCGCCCGACGGTCGTCGGCCGTGCGAGCTCGGCCGCGGCCGCGGCGTCGGGGTGCAGGTCGCCGGTCATCGCTGCCGGCCGCGGGTGACAGCCGGCTCCGCCGGCCGAGCGGTACTCACGCCTGCGGCCGCGCCGGCGGCATGATGCGTTGCGGGGACCGCCACCCGGGACGCCAGCTCGGCCGCTTGGGCTGCCTCGCGATCGGCGAGCTGGGCATGCCGTGGCGCGTCGGCCAACGCCACGGCATGCTCATCCACGGCCGGGGTGGCGGCGGCATCCGGTGTGGCCATGTCATAACCTTCCCGGTCCTTCTCGCGGTGCGCGATGTGGGCCGCGGCGAGCATTTCCGCCGACGGCGTCTCGAACATCGCAAGTTGTTGCTCCGCGGCCCGCAGCGCAGCTTCGTTGTCCGTTGCGGCGCGGTCGGCCTTGGCCGCCCGGGCGTGGGCCTGTTCGGCGGTCTCAGCCAGGGTCTCGGCCGTGGTGCGAAGTCAGTCGATCTCGCGATCGTCGGGCTGCAGCTCGGCGGGTGCCTCGTTGGCTTCGGCCAGCGCGTAGTGGGCATGGTCGGCCCGTTGCTGCGCGACCGCGGCGTGCCGGTGCGCTTCGCCGGCGTCGAAGCGGGCCTCGTCATAGCGCCGCCGCGTCTTCTCCACGTCGGCGCGGGCTCGCTCCCACGCCTCACGTCGGCGCTCGGCCCGGGCGAGTTCGTCCTGCTGGTGGCGCAGCAGCTCGTCCGCGCGCCGTTCGTTGGCGTCAGCGCGCATCGCCATGATCTGGGTCGCGGACTGGACCGCGTTGGCCAGCTCGCCGACCTTGTGTCCGGGGTTGGTATCGGGGACTTCGCGTTCGTGCGGATTCATCGGTGGCTCCTTCGCTGGCTGTTCATCGGTCTCGGCCGGGCTGGTGTGGCTGATCTGGGCGAGGCCTGGTGTCGGTGCCGAGCGCGGGAGCGCGGTCCGGCCGAGCCCGCCCGGGCCGCGGGCCTGGTGCCGCGGTCCGGGCGGCCCGGGCTTCGACGAGCTCCCGTTGGGGTCGCGATGAGCGCCGCGGCCTGCCCGCGTCGCTGGACACGCTCGTGCCGTTCCTGCATCTGCGCCAGCAGCGCCGCCAGCGCCATCGCCAACCGCGCCACGTCGCAGTCGTTGCTGCCCAGCCGAGCCAGCGACGCGAACGCCGCGGACGCTCGGCGAAGATCGCGGGCGAACTGGCTGGCCGCGGTCTGCCCCAGCGCGAGCCGTTCCGGCTCCCACCGCGGCAGCCGGGCCGCCGATGCGTAGCTCTCGGCCGCGCGCAGCAGGCCCGGGTCAGCGGTCGCCGCGGCGGCGGTGTGCAGCAGCTCCCCGGTAGCGGCGGCGACCTCGGCGAAGTCTTCCTCGTCCAGCTCGTGCAGTTCCGCGGTGGTGGCCACCCGCACAACGGTGCCGGCCGGGTCGCGGTCCGCCGGCTGTGCCGGCTGATCGGGATCCGCCGGCCTCCAGCGTCCGCGGAGTGCGGCGACGCTACGGCACTGTGCGAGCCGAGCGCGCACGCCGGTTCGGCTGCTGGTAACGCGCAGGTCGGTTAGGCGACCAGTTCACGCAACCGCTGGACATCGGATGACAGTCGTTCGATCGCGCTCTGCACTGTCTCGTCCTGACGCGCGTTGAGCCCGGCCAGTATCCAGCCGCGCACCAGCGCGGCTACCGGCACGTCGAGCCGGGCGGCCAGGGCCTCGATCGCGCCCAGGTGCTCGGGTGAGACCCGGGTGGCCACGGTTACGGTCTTGTTCGGCTTGCTCCACACCGTGCCCGCTGGCATCGGCTGCCCTGCCGTGGCGTCAGCCTCAGCCGCGATCTGCTCCACGAGCTGCTTCGCGTCACTCATCGCTACTGCCCTTCTGTTCGGTCTGCTCCCAGTACGTGCGACGCTCAGTGCTGCTCGCGCGCCACCCGTTTGCTCCCCACCACGCGCCCGGCCGGTCCTGGCGGTGCACGAGGATGACCACGAGCACCGCGGCGGCGGCCGAGGAGTAGCCGATCACCCGAGCGCTCTGCCCGGACCTACTCGCGGGATCCGGATCGGCGACGATGCACTCGTCGTCGGCCAGGGCCTCGTTCGCGTGCTCGACGCTGAGCTGGTGCCCGGACCGCATGTGCTCGGCACCATGCGACCAATCAACATCGAACCGCATCCCTGAAGTTTACAATAGTAAACGGCGGCTGGCGAGAGTGGGCGTCGGTACGCTATGAGATAGCGCCCCGTGGTTTCCCGGGTTGAGGAACACCGGTTAGCGGTGAGACCGATCTTGACGTCGTGGCCTTGGGCTCGCTGGGTGGCGTCAAGCTCGGGGCTGCTGGTCGTCGAGTCGGTGTCGCCTGAGATTGCATCGCGACGTCGTGCCATGACGCCCGGTCGGGCGGTCGTTCCACAGGTCACAGCAGGCGTCCGGGGATACTGTGACTCGTGGTCCTGGCCTATCTACCGAGCCCATCGCAAGGCGTGTGGCAGCTCGGGCCGCTACCGATCAGGGCCTACGCGCTGTGCATCATCGCCGGGATCCTCGTGGCATTGGCGCTGACCCGCCGTCGGTGGGTGGCCCAGGGCGGACGCGCCGAGGACGTGCTGGACGTGGCCATGTGGGCTGTGCCGTTCGGGATCGTCGGCGGGCGGCTGTATCACGTGGTCACCGACCCAGAGCTGTACTTCAAGCCCGGGGAACATCCGATCCGGGCGTTGTTCATCTGGGACGGTGGGCTCGGTATCTGGGGCGCGGTCGCGCTCGGCGCGGTCGGCGCGTGGATCGGCTGCCGCAAACGCGGGATACCGCTGGCCGCGTTCACCGACGCCGCTGCCCCTGGAGTGGTGCTCGCACAGGCGATCGGGCGGTGGGGCAACTACTTCAACCAGGAGCTCTACGGCCTGCCGTCCGGGCTGCCGTGGGCGCTGCTGATCGATCCGGCGCACCGGCCGGCCGCGACCCCCACGATCGCGTTGTACCAGCCGACGTTTCTGTACGAGTCGCTCTGGGACGCCGGGGTGTGCCTGCTGCTGCTGTGGGCCGACCGGCGCCACCGGATGCATCGCGGGCAGCTGACAGCGCTGTACGTCGCTGCATATACCGCCGGACGCGGCTGGGTCGAGGCGCTGCGAGACGACCACGCCAACCACATCGCCGGCCTTCGGCTCAACGACTGGACCTCGATCATCGTCTTCACAGCGTCCGTCGCAATCCTGATCACGCTGCGCCGACGCGATGCCCGGATGCGCGAGACCGTCCCGAAGACCCTCACGGACGCGACGCCGGGTCCGGAGGGACGCCCATGACGGGCGTCACCGCCGGACGCACCGCCGACCACCCCGGCAGTCCGACCAGCACGCGTAGGTCAAGGCACCTACGGCCCGTAGGCGCGGTGCAAGCGTGGGCTGCGGGACACAGACGTCCCCGGTGGTGGCATGAATTGCTGCTCGTGGTGGGCTTCTACGCTGGCTATGACTCCATTCGCGGGCTGATCCGCAGCGACGCCACCACCGCCATCGCCCACGGGGTGACCGTGCTGCATACCGAGCGGCTCCTCGGGCTGCAAATCGAGCACCCGGTCAACCATTTCCTCAGCCACCTCGCACCCCTGGCCGTGCCGGCGTGCTTCTTCTACGCCTCGCTGCACTTCCTCATCACCCCGGGTGTGCTGGGCTGGACCTACCTGCGCCACCCCGGCCGCTACCGGCCTGCGCGCACGGTCATCGCCCTGATCAGCGTCGGCGCCCTGATCGGGTTCACGCTGTATCCGACCGCCCCGCCGCGGCTGCTGCCCGGTGCCGGATTCACCGACACCATGACCGCCTACCGGCACTGGGGCTGGTGGGGCGCCAGCGACAGCGCACCGACCGCCCTGGCTGGCTTGGCGAACCAGTTCGCCGCCATGCCGTCGCTGCACATGGCCTGGGCCGTCTGGTGCGGGGTCACCGGGTACCGGCTCAGTAGCCGGCGGGTCCTCCGTACCGCCGCCCTGGCCTACCCGGCGCTGACGGCGTTCGTCGTCATCGGCACCGCGAACCACTACCTGTTCGACGTACTCGCCGGCATCCTCCTGTGGTGGATCACCGACCGGGCCATCGCTCGGCTAGAACGATGCACAGCGACCTGCGGTCAGCACAGCAGCGGGCAGCGATCACAGTTCCGTTTCCGCCGGTGTACCACTGCTACGGAGGGTGTTGTTGGTGCTCGTCGCGATCGAGACGCAGGCCGTTTGACAATCAACCCACCAGGGCGACAGGTGCTTCCCGAGCGACCCCGACCACAACCTCGAAGATCATGGCTGCAGACCAAGAGCTCCGCCCCGATTCAACAAGTTAGTTTCCTATCCGCCACCGGTTGACACAGAGAGGTGCCATTTACTGCACAGTCCCGCCGTTCAGAGCCATAGCGGGTTACGCCGCCAGAGTCGTCTGTGCAACGGTCAGGCGCCCGGTTCCTGCGAGGCTGAGCCGAATTCTTCACGGGTCCGGCTGTGCTGTTGTGTCAGTGCGTGACCGGCCGCGGCGAGCAGCGCCAGGGGCCACTCGATGACCTCTAGGGCCAGCAGAGCTGCGACGGCGGTGTAGTAGGCGAGTTGGTCAGGAGGAGGGAGGCGCACCGTGCCGAGGTAGGGCACCATGAGCGCGAGATGTTCGCTGTTATCGACATGCTGGGCGGCGGCGGGCTGGTCGGGGCGGACGCCGGGAGGAACAGGGCGAGCGTTGGAAGCGGGGCCCGTGGTGTGGTTGTCGTTCAATGGATGTGCTCCTTGCTGTTGGCGTTCATTGTCCATTCTCGTTCGGCGTTGATGCTGACGGTATGTGGATGATGCTTACTGACGTGGCGACCGAGTCGGCTGTGGAGCTAGTGGCGCGATTGCTTACCCGACCGGTGCGGGCGTTGTACTCACTGTTGCTGAAATCGGGCGTGGCGACGGTGGTCTGATGAGCGCCTCGCTCATCGGATCGGTCGAGCGGTTCAGGAGCCCGGATAGCAGCCGGGGTGCGGTTGCGGCGCCCAGGTCGGCCGCAGCCGCCAGCGCCTAGCTCCAGCCGATCGGTTCGAGCGGCGTGCAGTGCAGCCTAGAAGTTGGCTCAGGCTAGGTGTGCTGACCGCCGCGGCCAAGTATCGCCCTATCCCGACGTCGTCGCCACGACTAGTACTACAGCCGTAGATCGTGATCTTTGATGTTCGTCGGGTTGTTGGCGGGCGTTTGGGCCGGGCATGGGGCGGCCACCGGGCGAGCATCTGGTGCTTGTGTGGAACAACAGAGACGCCGCGGTGGCCGCGGCTCACAGCGTAGATCCTGTCCGGTGGCAGCGTGCGTTTAGCGCGGTGCTTGACACGATCGAGTCGCGGTTCGCCCGCTACGAGCCGTTGCGGCACGCGGCGGGATTGATGCTGGGCATGCTGTCGGGGCTGGAGCGCAAGAACTGTTGGACGATCGCTGAGCACCGCGGCGATCTCACGCCGGACGGCTTGCAGCATCTGCTCGCGCGCGCTCGGTGGGACGCCGATCTGGTGCGTGATGATCTGCGCAGCTACGTCCTGGATGCCTTCGCCGACACTGACGCGGTGCTGGTCGTGGACGAGACCGGCGATCTGAAGAAGGGCGTGCAGTCGGTCGGGGTGACCACACTCAGCCAGTACACCGGCACCGCCGGGCGGATCGAAAACGCCCAGGTCGCAGTGTTCTTGACCTACGCCGCGCCGCGCGGACACGCACTGATCGACCGGGCCCTCTACCTGCCCAAGTCGTGGGCCGAGGACGAGCCACGCCGCACCCAGGCCGGGGTGCCCGCCGAGGTCGAGTTCGCGACCAAGCCGGCGCTGGCCACAGCAATGATCACCCGCGCCGTGCAAGCCGGGACGCCGGCCGCCTGGGTGGCCGGCGACGAGGTCTATGGCGCCGACCCGAACCTGCGTCGCACGGTGCGCGAACACGGCCTGGGCTACGTGCTGCAGCTCGCAGCAAACCGGCGCGTGCCCACCCACGCCGGAGCGATGCGCGTGGACGCTCTGCCCGCCCTCATCCCCGCAACCGGGTGGCAGACCTACTCCTGCGGACCCGGCAGCAAGGGCCACCGCAACTACTCCTGGGCCTGGATCGGGCTGCTGCCAGAACCCGGCGAACAACTGCCCGGCGGCGAGGACGGACGGCATCACCTGCTGATCCGCCGCAACAGCGCGACCGGTGAGCTGGCCTACCTACGCTGCTACACACCCCGGCCCACCTCGCTGGCGCGCTGGTGCGCGTGGCCGGGTAACGCTGGCGCATCGAAGAGTCCTTCCAAGCCGCCAAAGGCCTCGTCGGACTTGATCAACACCAAGTGCGGCGCTGGACCTCGTGGCACCGCTGGACCACCCTCGCGATGCTCGCCCACGCATTCCTCGCCGTGGCCACCGCCATCCAACGCGACCACAGCCCGGCACCACACGGGCTGATCGAACTGACCGTCAACGAGTTCCGCCGCCTCTTCGACGCCATCCTGCTCGCCGCCCGGCCACAGCCTCGCGACCCTGCTGGCCTGGTCCACCTGGCGCCGAAGACACCAAGCCCGAGCACGCCAATGCCACTACCGACGACGGGAAGCGCAATGATCACGATCTACGGCTGTAGTACTAGGGGCCACGCGAGTCCAGCAGAGCATGACCGGGGTGGGTGCTGACCGGGGTAACGAGTTCCATGGCGCGGCACGCTGCCTTCGTTTTGGCGATCACAGTGCTGGGCCTGATGCTGCTTGTCAATGCCGGTCCAAAGTGAACCCCTCAGTGCTGGAACCCAAGCGGCACGACGGGGTCATTATTAGATCGGCACTGATGCTGAGTCTGCCCTGGGGACGTGCGGCGTACCGGTGCGGAGCAGCCACCGGAGGAGCGGTCCAACCCTCGTTATGGCGGCACATAAAAGCCTTCTTCAGTCACGTGGCAGGCGCACCGCCTGCCTGCCGGGTGGGGCTTCGGCGGCGGGCGTGAGTCATCCGCGAGGCTTGTTTTCGGCGAGAGTTCATCGAAGGTTTGCTCAGTTCCCGCCCCTTCCGACAGAGGATTGATTCCGTCCCGATGTGTGCCTTCCCTGTAGGAGCCGGTTTATGTCTTTGACCCTGTCTTTTTTGCGCCGCCCGGCCCGAGGGTTGGTTGCCGCCACCCTCGCCCTGACGGTGATCGGCGCGAGCGTGGCTGCGGCCAGCAGCACGTCGGCGTCGGCTCACGACCGCGGGCATGCACCGGGCGGGCTGCCCGCCACGCCGATCAAGCACCTGGTGGTGATCTTTCAGGAGAACGTGTCATTCGACCACTACTTCGGCAGCTACCCGCACGCCGCCAACTCGCCGGGTGAGCCCGCCTTCTGGGCGGTCGCCGACACGCCGACGGTGAACGGTCTCACCGGGCCGCTGCTCAGCGACAACCCGAACTTGTCCAACCCGCAGCGGCTCACCCGCGCCCAGGCCGCGACCTGTGATCAGGACCACGGCTATACCGCGGAACAGCTCGCATTCGATCACGGCCTGATGGACCGGTTCGTTCAGAACACCGGGCACGGCCTGAGCCTGGTGCAGTGTCTGGCCGCCGAGGGCAACCCAGCGCCGGCCGGAGTGGGCAGCCCTAACTACGCCACGATGGACTACTACGACGGCAACACCGTCACCGGGCTGTGGAGCTACGCGCAACGTTTCGCGATGAGCGACAACTCCTACGGGACCACGTTCGGGCCGTCGTCTCCGGGGGCGGTCAACGTCACCGCCGGCAACACCTACGGCGCCTGGCCGGATCCCGAGAACTGATCAAGGGTTTGTGAGAGTCAGTTATTGATGGGTGCAGGCGGCAGCGTAGACCGCTGGGGCCTGGTAGCCGAGCGAGCTGTGTCGTCGGCGGTGGTTGTAGTCCTCCTTCCAGTCGCTGATCACGACCCTGGCCTGGGCGAGGGACCAGAAGATATTGATGTTCAGGCATTCGTCGCGGACCCTGCCGTTGAACGACTCGACGTAGCCGTTGCGCCACGGCTCGCCCGGCGGGATGAAGGACAACCCGACGCGTTCACCGGCCCAGTCGGCCATCGCCTCGCAGGCCAGCTCTGGGCCGTTATCGCAGCGCAGCACGGCCGGATAGCCGCGGGTGGTGGCGATGCGGTCCAGTTCGTCGATGAGCACGTCTGCGGTGACGGAGCGTTCGACCAGCCCGCCCAGGCATTCACGCGTGTGCTCATCGACGATGGACACGATCTTGACGAGGCGGCCGTCGGTGGTGGCGTCGAACTGGAAGTCAACTGCCCAGACCTTGTTCGGCGCATCAGCCTTCGGGCGGTCAGGTGCTGTGGACGTGCCGAGGCGTTTGCGTCGTCGCCGCTGCGGCACCCGCAGGCCTTCCTCGCGCCAGAGCCGCTGGACCTTCTTGTGGTTCACGCTCCACCCCTCGCCGCGGGCATCGTGATACGCGGGCCGGAACCCTCGACGCGGATGGTCCTTGGCGTACTGGCGAAGCCAATCCCGCAAGCCCGCGTCCGGGTCGCCCACGGTGGTACCCACGGGGTCTCGTCGCTGCGTTGTTCGGTTCTGCCCGGTGACCGGCAGGCGAACCGCTCACTCACCTTCATCGTGGCGATGAGGTGAGCGACGGCCGCCCGCCGGCGTTCCGGGCTTAGAAGTTTCCCCGAGCGATCTCCTTCAACGCCGCCTTCTCCAGCTCCGCGTCGGCGAGCAACCGCTTGAGCGTCGCGTTCTCCCGCTCGAGATCCTTCAACCGCTTCGCGTCATCGGCCTTCAGCCCGCCGAACTGGTTGCGCCACCGATAGTAGGTCTGCTCGGAAACTCCGAGCTCACGGCAGACGTCGGCGACGTCCTTGCCCTCGCCCAGCATCCGATCAGCCGTGGCGAGCTTGCGCACGACCTGCTCCGGCGAGTGCCTCTTCCTTGTCGTCATGATCATCGAGCCCTTCAGTCCACCTTCGTGGACATCAAGACTCTCACTCGCGCTGGATCAATCAGACGGGGTCATGCCACGCCATCTGCGGGCCGAGCAGCGCGGTCTATCAAGCGCCTGCCTGCAGCACCCCCGTCGGCGACACCTCCACCCATCCCGGCCAGCCCGCGGGCCAAGGACCGGGAACGATGTACAGCGACGCTGACCCCAGCTACGACATCTGCTCAGCGACCCAGGACGCCAAGACCCCCGCCCAAACGATCGCGATGGGCGGGCGGAACGTGGGTGACCTGCTCAGTGCGAGCCGGGTCAGCTGGGGCTGGTTCCAAGACGGTTTCGCCTCGCCGGGCTACCGGCCCGGGCACCCGCACAGCGATGACCTCGCCGCGGTCTGCACCAGCAGCCACACCAACGTCCTGGGCCACTCGGTGAAGGACTACAGCCCGCACCACCAACCGTTTCAGTATTACCCCTCGACCGCCAACCCCCGACACCTGCCGCCCACCTCGATCGCGGCCATCGGCGCCCAGGACCAAGCCAACCACCAATACGACCTGAAGGACTTCTGGGCCGCCGCAGACGCCAACCACCTCCCCGCCGTCTCCTACTTGAAGGCACCCGCCTACCAGGACGGGCACGCCGGGTACTCCGAGCCGCTGGATGAGCAGAGGTTCCTGGCCAACACGATCAACAGCCTGCAGAAGCTCCCCACGTGGAAAGACACTGCGGTCGTGATCAGCTACGACGACAGCGACGGCTGGTATGACCACCAGATGGGCCCGATCCTGACCCAGTCCCAGACCCCGCTGGACGCCCTCACCGGCCCCGGCCAATGCGGCGCCAACCCCGCCACCGTGCCCCACGCGGCAGCGGGTGCGCCGCAGCAGGCCCGCTGCGGCGCCGGCCCGCGACTGCCGCTGCTGGTGATCTCCCCCTACAGCCGCACCAACTACATCGACTCAAGTTTCACCACCCAAACATCGATCGTGCGATTCATCGAGGACAACTGGCTCCGCGCCCAACGCATCGGTGGCGGGAACGCCGACGCCGACAGCGGCTCGCTGAACAACATGTTCGACTTCGCCCACCCCACCCGACGACGGCTCACGCTCAACCCCTCCACCGGCGAGCCAACCCACACCAACTCCCGAGGACGACGTGCCGAAAGCAGCTCCTCCTGATCCGGAGTTGGTCGGGCTGACAGCACCGGTGGTCTGCGGCGTTGTCAGCGTCAGGATCCCCGTGCGGCTGCGTGTCAGCCACCCGGCGCCTTCCCGGTGGGCCCGGATGGACAAGCGGTAGGAAGTGCCCTGCCTTGCTCGAGGAAAGCGATAGCCCATGGTCGGACTTGTGCCCCCGCCGAGCCGGCGGTCAGCCTCACTCGCCTGGGGGTTCCCACGCTGGTGCTACTTGCCGCCGGCACCGGTAGTTCCCCGGCCAATACTCACAGTCTGTCGACCGCGCTATGCGGATAACGGCAGCAGCGGGCTGACTCCCCGGAGGACGCGGATCCGGGCCGGGCTGTTTGTCGCGTTCCGGACCGGAGTCCCTCTACCGGCGGGGCGGCCCCTGACGGATTCTGACTCGAGCACCGTGGTGAGGCCACCGCTGGGTCAGCGCGGGTATTTTCGCTACTTCTCCTCCGTTGAGGGTGACATCGCGAGCGCTGCCTGCAGGATGGCTTGCGGGTCGGCGCGGTCGGCGAGCAGCGCATGGATGCGACGCGCGACTTCGTCATCGCTGTCGGTGTCGGTGTGGGTGTGGAGCCGGTAGCGGTGGGCGGTGCCGCTCTTGTCGCGGAGCAGATGTCCTCGGCGTGCGAGGGTTTCGGCTGCGGTTTTGACGCGCTTGTACGGGGCTTTCTTCTCGGAAGGAGCGAGGAGGAGGATCTCGCGGATGGACATGGGGGTGTCGTCCTCGGCGAGGGCGGACAGGATTAGCTCTTCTAGATCGCCTTCTCGAAGAGCGTTGTGGTCCAAGCCGTTTCGCAGGGTGGCAGCCATCGCCGCGGATTCGGGCGCGGGCGGCAGAGGCGGCAGGTTGTCAGAAATGACTGATGTGATGCCGGTTGGGGGTGCCTCGAGGGGAGGTTCCGAGGTTGCGACTTCGGCGGGGCCGGTGGGGGTGGTGTCGGCGAGGAGGTCGTGATATGTGGCCGGTGGCTGGGATAGGACGTTCAACGGGCCGAGGGATGTCGTCAACGGCAGGATCGGTATCGCCCTGAAGAGGCCCGCGCTCACACGCAGGGGGAGCCCGCGCGGGGCGTCCGCGGTCCGCAGCCGGGCATCAAGGCCCGCGGAGAGGGCGGCGGCGAGGAGCTGGAGGTTGCTGGCGCTGGGCTCGGGGGTGATGCCTAGGATCGGGTTGGCGGCTTCGGCGGCACTGGCGGGGTCGCCGCTGCGGGCTCGGGCCGCTGCGGGGCCGACGACGACGAAGCGGACGTGGCCTTGGTGCAGGCTGGCCAGCAGCGGCCCGGAATCGGATCCCGCGGCCGGGGAGGGGTCGGGATGCGGGCTGCTCATGTCCGCGGCGGAAACGCTGGGGTGCTGTCAAAGATGTAGCCGAGGCCCCGGATGGTGCGGATGTGTTGGGTCGCGGCGGGTCGTCGTTCGAGCTTGGTGCGCAGCCGCAGGATGTACACCGCCAGGGTGCTGGGGTCTCCGAGGTAACCGGGTCCCCAGACGGAGGTGAGCAGCTCCTCAGTGGTCATGACCTGGTCGAGGTGTTCCAGCAGCGCCTGGAGCAGCCGGAACTCCTGCCGGCTGAGGCTGACAGGTTGGCCGTTGGCAGACACTGTGCGCGCACCGATATCCATTTCGACATCACCTGCGGTGAGTACCGGCACGTCCTGGTGTTGCCACGATGGCCAGTTGTGGGTCTCGCTCATCTGCTCGTCTCATCCGCGTGTCTGCTGATTTTTGGCTTGCTTGCCCGGGGCCCGGCTCAGCCGAAGCGTCCGGAGATGTAGTCCTCGGTCCGCGGGTCGACCGGATTGGAGAAAATGGTCCGCGTGTCACCCATTTCGATGAGCTGGCCCGGTTGGCCGACCGCGGACAGGTTGAAGAAGCCGGTCCGTTCGCTGACCCGGGCGGCTTGTTGCATGTTGTGGGTGACGATGACGATCGTGTACTTCTCCTTCAGGCTTTGGATGAGGTCCTCGATGGCCAGTGTGGAGATGGGGTCCAGGGCCGAGCAGGGTTCGTCCATCAGGAGCACTTGTGGTTGGACGGCTAGGGCGCGGGCGATGCACAGTCGCTGTTGCTGGCCGCCGGACAGGCCCGCGCCGGGCTTGTCCAGCCGGTCCTTCACCTCTTCCCACAGGTTCGCGCCGCGCAAGGAGCTCTCCGCGATCTCGGCCAGCTCGGTTTTGTTGGTTCGGCCGCCTTGTAATTTCAGCCCGGCGGTGACGTTGTCCTGGATGGACATGGTCGGAAAGGGGTTGGGGCGTTGGAAGACCATGCCGATGGTGCGGCGCACGGTGACCGGGTCCACGGCCGAGCCGTAGATGTCCTCACCGTCGAGGAGCACCTCGCCCTCCACTCGGGCGTTGGGGATGACTTCATGCATCCGGTTCAGGCTGCGGAGGACGGTGGATTTGCCGCAGCCTGACGGGCCGATGAAGGCGGTGACGCTGCGCGGGGCGATGGTGAAGTTGACGCCGCTGACGGCGAGGAACTTGCCGTAGTAGATGTTGAGGTTCTTGGCGTCGATACGTTTGGCCATGTGAAGGGTTTTTCCGTTTCGTTAGCGCGGGCGGAGCACGGAGCGTCGGATCAGCAGCCGGGCTGTGACGTTGAGGAGCACGACGATAACGATGAGGGTCAGCGCCCCGGCCCAGGCCCGGTCCAGTGCGGTGTTGTTGGGCAGCCCGGCTTGGTTGAACACGAACAGCGGCAGCCCCTCCTGGGGTCCGGTGAAGGGGTTGAAGTTGATCGCGGCGCTGCCGAACACCGTCAGCAGCAGCGGGGCGGTCTCTCCCGACACCCGGGCGATGGCGAGCATGACGCCGGTGGTGATACCGGGCAGCGCGGCGGGCAGGACAATGGAGACGATGGTCCGCCAGCGGGGGATGCCCAGTGCGTAGCTGGCTTCGCGCAGGGCGTCTGGGACCAGGCGCAGCATCTCTTCGGTGGTGCGGACCACGACGGGGATCTCGAGGATGACCAGCGCCAGGGCGCCGGCGAAGCCGCTGTAACCCTGTTTGAGGATCAGCACCCACAAGGCCAGCACGAACAGTCCGGCCACGATGGAGGGCAGGCCGGTCATCACGTCGACGAAGGTGGACACGAGCCGACCGAAACGCCCGCGGCCGTACTCGACGAGATAGATCGAGACGAGCAATCCCAGCGGTACTGAGAGGAGGGTGGCGATGCCGACCTGTTCCAGAGTTCCGATGATGGCGTGATACACGCCGCCGCCGGCGTCGCTGTCTGCGACCGACAGCATCGAGTGGGTGAAGAAGATGGAGTCGAAGCGCTTGTGGCCTTGGCTGATCGTGTAGCCGAGCACCGCGCCTAGGGGCAGGACGGCCAGGATCAGCGCGGCGGTGGTCAAGGTGGCCGCGAGCCGGTCCTTCGCGCGCCGGGCGCCTTCCACGACCGCGGACAACGCCGACTGGGCCAGCGCGTACAGGCCAGCGGCGAAGACGACGAAGTCGGCCTTGCCCTGCAAGGGCGTGAGCACGAACAGGACGGACGCGGCACCGATGACGGCGACTGCCAAGGCCGGGAAGCTCCACCGCGGCAGCGACGCCCCGCGCAGGGAGGACACCGCGGGGCGGGTGCCGGTCACTGTGCTCACGCGGCGGCTCCCCGGAATTCCTTACGGCGGGCGACGATGGCGCGGGCGGCGAAGTTCACGATCAGCGTGATCACGTGTCCGAGAGCCACTTGCTCAGCGGCATGATCCTGGGGCGTAAAGCGATCGGGACCGGGGCCGACCTGTTGTGGCGGATCCGCACCGACAAGGCAGGCCCCAAACCCACCCACGTCGAGGACCTTCCTGACGGCTCCTGGCTGGCCCACCT
>JAABUS010006490.1_pt1 | contig 14184 bp, 13 predicted proteins | sample 5560161 | NCBI WGS metagenome assembly JAABUS01 (sample SAMN10711885, study PRJNA513376) | rock metagenome | isolation source: Antarctica rocks | place: Antarctica: Victoria Land, Trio Nunatak nord | collected 2016-01-04 | reverse complement strand
TGTTAAATTGTGTATGTAAATGCAACATGGGTTTTTTCAAAATCTTTAATCCGCCTATCCACATTTTTGCAGGAGAAAAAGTGTGCATCCATGCAACAATGCCAATACAATTTTTTGCAACATTTGCTTCCTGGCAAATTGCATAAATTTCTTCTGTTGTTTTGACTGTTGGTTTAAAAACAACAGATACAGGAATGGATGAAGCATCATTCAAAGACGCTGCAATAGTTTGAGAATGTTCGGCAACCTGTCTTAATGTTTCTTCGCCATATAAGTGTTGACTACCCGTTACGAACCATACTTCCAATTGTTTAAGATCAATCATTTGTTTTATTTTTTGTTTTAAACCACAAAGACACGAAGGGCACTAAGAAGCACTAAGTTTCTTAGTGATATTTTTTTCTTTGAACCACAGAGGCACAACGACAAAGAGAGTCACAGAGAAACTTTTCTTCTTATCCCACAAATCCCAAACATCCCACACTCTCAGTTCGGACTACTGCCCATAATAAGAATTTGGGCCGTGCTTTCTTTCAAAATGTTTTTTTATCAAAGCATCTTTCAGTTTAGGATTTCCTGGTCTTATTTGTTCGGTTATAAAAGCCATTTGTGCGATTGCTTCAAGCACTGCACTATTGTACACTGCTTTTTCGGCAGTTTTACCCCAGGTAAATGGTGCATGATTGCCTACTAATATCATCTCGACTTCTTCATAACTATAGCCTTTTTCTTTTAGGCAATTGATAATCTGAAAACCTGTTTCATATTCATAATTTCCCTGTATCATCTCGTCGCTGATAGGCGGCGCACAAGGAATGTCGGCAGTAGTATGATCTGCATGTGTAGTTCCGTAATTAGGTATATCGCGGTGAGTATGTGCCCATGCAGTTGCATAGGTGGAATGGGTATGTGCAATACCGCTTATATTTTCCCAATGTTTGTATAAAACTGCGTGGGTTAAAGTATCAGAAGAGGGGCGAAGTTTTCCTTTTACTGTTTTGCCATCAAAATCGACAATTACCATGTCATCAGGAGAAAGTTTTTCGTAAAGAACGCCACTTGGCTTAATGGCGAAAACGCCTAAATCTCTATCGGCTGCACTTACATTGCCAAAAGTAAAAAGTACGAGCCCTAATTTTGGCAATTGCATATTTGCTTCATAAGCTGCTTCTTTTATGTGCTTGTATTTGCTCATGATGTGTGTATTATATTTTCAAAAGGAAAGGGGATAATAATATAGCCTATCTGTCGAGTAGCATCATTTGTTATAGATGTCACGTCGATGCCCTATACGGCGAATATCGACTATAAAAATCGTGTCATTGATTGTATAAATAATACGGTAATCGCCTACTCTTATCCTCCACAAATTTTCTTTTCTCCTACTAATTTTTTACATCCAAGAGGTCTCGGATTGCTTTCTAATTCTTTAGATTTATCATAAACACGTTTAAGTTCATTGTTAGGAAGGTGTCGTAATTCTTTAGCAGCCACTTTGCTAAAAACGACATGGTATTTTTTCATAACCGACCTTCAGCTTTTAATTGGCTTTCAAGCTCTTCCAATGTAATCTTTTCATCATCTTTCCGGGCTTCTGCAATAATTATATCCATAATATCTTCTAACTGATCGTCATCTATTTCAGCTACTGCGGCAAGGTCTATCTGAACATAACGACGGTTATGTGTTTCGTCGGTAATAAAAGTAAGTGGCTTCATAAATTCTATTTTTACTTATCACAAATCTACTGCTTATGCAGTTGCAATCGTTAATTCCTGTGGCTCATCAACATCATTTTGCCCGTTATCAGTAATCTGTTGTTCGATAAACTTTCCAAGTTGCTTATACTGTTCATAACGTTTTTTATAGAAAGAAACATTTGCAGGATTAGGTTGATACTCTGCATCAAAACCCGGCCCCATTGCATCCATTGCTTCTTCCACTTTATTAAAAATACCTGCGGCAGTTGCAGCAAACATGGCGGCACCGAGAGCACATGTCTGTTCGGATCTATGTATGCGGATTGGCATGTCCATCACATCTGCCATCATTTGCATTATAAAAGGTGATTTTCTTGCAACACCCCCCATACCTATCAGACCTTTTACAGGAACGCCCTGGTCAATAAAACGTTCAACAATCGCTTTTGCACCAAAGCACGTTGCTTCAACTATTGCCCTGAATATTTTAGGAGCATCTGTGCCTAAGTCCATACCTGTTACAGCGCCTGTCATAAGCTGGTTGGCATCAGGAGTTCGTCTGCCATTGAACCAATCTACCGCCAATTCGCCCACATCTTCAATAGATAATTGCTCTGCCTGTTTGCTTAATTCGGGGATAATTTTATCTGCAGTTTCATCTATCAATTGTTTTACAAAATCAGCACTTACTATTGATGATTTTGACAATATATTTTGCAATGGCCATGTAAGTACTTTTTTAAACCATGCATAGGCATCACCAAACGCTGACTGTCCGGCTTCCATCCCAATCATACCAGGAATAATAGAACCATTAACTTGTCCGCAAATACCGGCAACGAGTTTACCTTCTACTTCATCTGCCGGAGCCACCAACATGTCACAGGTAGAAGTTCCCATTACCTTGCTTAAATAGTAAGGCTCTATCTGTCCGCCAACTGCTCCCATGTGAGCATCCATGGCACCAACTCCTATAACCACATTTTCAGGTAATCCAAGGAGTGAAGCCCATTCTTTACTAATAGTTCCTGCGGCTTTGTCTGATGTATAAGTATCTTTAAAAAGTCTTTCTGTAAAGCCATCGAGCAAAGGGTCAAGACTTGCAAACCATTCATTCGGTGGCAATCCCCCCCATTGTTCAGCCCACAATATTTTATGACCTGCTGCACATACACCTCTTTTCATTTGAGCAACCTCAGTGGCCCCTGTTAATAAAAAAGGTACCCAGTCGCAATGTTCAACAAATGAATAAATAGAATTTTTTACCTGCTCATCTTGCCGAAGAACATGAAGGAGTTTTGCCCAAAACCATTCGGAAGAATAGATACCTCCTACAAATTGAAGATAATTGGTATCAAACGTTTCAGCATGTGCATTTATCTGTGCTGCTTCATCTACTGATGTATGGTCTTTCCAAAGTACAAACATTGCATTTGGATTATTTTCAAAACCCGGAAGTAAAGCAAGAGGAGTTCCCGTTTTATCAACAGCTACGGGAGTTGAGCCGGTAGTATCAATTGATATTGCTTTAATGTTTGCAGCTACAGAGGAACCGGCTTGCACAATACAACGTTTGATAGTGTCTTCCAGCCCTTCGATATAATCTAAAGGATGCTGGCGAAACTGATTGAGTGCAGCATTACAATACAACTGGTCTTTCCAACGGGGATAATAAAAAACAGATGCTGCAATTTCATTACCATTATGAGCATCTGCAATTATAGTTCTGACTGAGTCTGAACCATAATCAACACCTATCACATATTCCTCGGAAGCAATCATAAAAATGATTTAAAACAATTACTACTAATTTTATTTTCTGCTTATCTCTCTACGAAGAGCATTTATAATGTTCTGAGCATGCAGACCATATTTCTCCATAATTGAACTGGTACTCCTCTTTTGCAAAAAGATTGTTTTCATCTCATCTCAACCTGTGCACCCCCACATTTTTTGTTCCTGTATGTCCATAAATTTTACACTTGAAAATTAAATGCGGCAATCTATAAATTATTCAAATAAAGTTTTTTCTACTTCAAGAAATATATAAGCTTACCTATCGTTATTTCATTAATTATTTTCCATTACATTTTAAAAAGGGAATCTATTTATCTAATGATACTTTGTATGCGGTGACAGTAGAATATTTTTCTCCCGGCTTTAAAATAGTTGAAGGAAAAGCAGGCTTGTTAGGCGAATCAGGAAAATGTTGTGTTTCCAGGCAGAAAGCAGTATGTTGATTAATGGGTTTACCATCATCTGTTTTGAGGCTGCCATCAAGGAAGTTGCCAGTGTAAAATTGAATACCTGGCTGGGTAGTATAGACTTCAAGTTTTCTTCCACTTACAGAGTCTGTGACAGTTACAACTTTATCCAGATCAGTTCCATTTTTATTTAATACAAAGTTATGGTCGTAGCCGCCTTTAACCTGGTCAATACGTTCACCGATTTTATGAGGTGTTGTAAAATCAAATGGTGTTCCTTTTACAGCCTTTAGTTCTCCGGTTGGTATTAAAGTGGTGTCAACAGGAGTATACCTGTCCGCATCTATCATTAATGTATGATTAAGTATGGTATTATTTACGTCTCCTGTAAGGTTGAAGTAACTGTGATTTGTTAAGTTAACAGGCGTAGCTTTATCAGTTTCTGCATCATATTCTATTTTCAATTCATCGTCATCAGATAAGGTAAACTTTACCGACACTTTTAGATTTCCGGGATAGCCTTCTTCCCCATCTTTACTTAAATAGTTCAATGTTAATGAAGGAGTGTTATCTGATAATGCCGCAGCATCCCAAACAACTTTATTAAAACCTTTCAGACCGCCATGCAAAGCATTTTTGCCGTTATTGGCAGCAAGCTTATAAGTTTTGCCATCCAGAGAAAATTTTGCATCGGCTATGCGGTTTCCATAACGGCCGACGGTTGCTCCGAAATAGGCCGTAAGAGTCCGGTATTCTTTTAATTCATTAAAGCCTAAAACTATATTGCTTTTATTACCTTTACTGTCCGGAGTCACCCAGGAAGTAATCGTTCCCCCATAATTACTGATTTTTACCTGAGCTCCATTTTTATTGGTAAGGGTATACAAATAAACTTTCTTACCATCAGACTCCCCCCAGTCTGCCTGTTGAATGCCTGTTTTCATAGTTGTAGTTGTAGTGTTAGTTGAATCTGCAGATTCGTTTTTGTTTGAACTATTATTTGAACAGGATGCAAGAACACCTGCTGTCAGAATTCCCAAAGCTAAGTTTTGAATAGTTTTTGTCATTTTATTTTATTTAGTATTAATGATTAAAAATATTACAATCTGTGCAATTAGAGTAATCATTATTATTTTTATAGACGTCTTTTTTACTATTATTTTTTTACTTTAAGCAGTCATCAGGTACAAACTATTTATGATTTTGATATTTGAAATAGTCTATTACTTATGGCAGTTGTTGCTGCGTTGGTGCAACCGGCCATTCATCTTTCCATTTCAGTTCTTCTATAATAAGTTTCGACTTTCCTTTGTCTGTTGCATCATAGCCATGATAAACTATATAATCCTGGCCATTGAAGGTATAAGCGGAATTGTGACCTGCACCAAACCAATTTTTGTTATCGCCCTCTACTACTAAAGAACCACCTCCAACAAACATTGACACGCCGTTTTTATCAATGTAAGGTCCATATACTTTTTCACTTCGCCCAACGACTACTTTATAGGTACTTTTTTCTGCCCTGCAGCAATAATCCCAAGAAACAAACTGGTAATAATATTTACCCTTTTTAAAAATAAAAGGAGCTTCTATCGCTGCATTTCCAGCATTGCTGTCGGGCCATGAAAAATTTCTTGCTCTTCTTGCTATGGTATGCCATTCTTCGGGCTGTGCAACAGCAGTCAAATCGAGGCTTAGTTTTACAAGTTTCATTCCTTCCCAAAAAGAACCAAACGCAAGATATGGAGTATTGGTTTCGTCAATAATTAAATTTGGATCTATCGCATTCCACATGTCTCTTCCTGGTACAGATTGAATTACTTTTCCGTGATCAACCCATTTAAAATCAGGCGAGATTGGATTAAGACTTTTTGTTGTTGCCACTCCTATAGCCGAGGTATTTTTTCCAAAAGCAGAAACAGCATAATATAAATAATACTGACCGTTATGATAGCTGATGTCCGGCGCCCATATATGACCTTCAAAACCTGGTATTGCATCTACCGCCCATTGAGGAGCCTTACTAAAAACAGGCGTCTCCGCTTTCCAGTTTTTCATATCAATTGATGAAAAAACAGAAATGCCAAAACCTGTGCAGAAGATATAGTAAGCGTTATCCTGTTTAATCATTACCGGGTCATGCACTGGTGTTTCACGCGTTGTAAAGACTTTGCCTGTTGGTATGGATGGCGGTTGGGCATTAACTGAAATGTTTATTATTACCAAAAGTGCTATGGCAAGCTTTTTCATAATGGAAATAGTTTTTAGACTAAGAGAATTAAATACATAGGAAAATAGTTTAAGAAAAGGGCACAATAGTTTTTACCTATGTGTTCTCATCTGCCTATGTCTCTATGTGTTTCAAAACTTTCTATTTCATTGAGACCCTGATAACCGAAAAAGAATAAGGTTCAAGTGCAATGTCAAGTTGTTTACCTTTTAACTGAATAGGCTTAGTAACCGGACTAACTGCTACAGGATTCTCAAGACTATTGACTGCATCTAATGAATTTCCTTTTAACAACGTTACCGAACCCTCGCCTGCAAGCTTATCAGTGCCAGCAAATAAAAAGTTTGTGCTTTTTTGTTTGTCTGATGCATTCACCACTTTTAGGATCACTTCATTCCTGTTTTTATCAATAGTGGCGGAAGCATATAAACTATCTTGTCCAGCAATCTGTTCGTTATTCAGAAGTATTGGTACTACGTCAGTTCCTTTATAATTGGAAAACAATTTTTGCACATAATAATTCGGAGTTCCGTAAGAGCGGAGATTATCTACCCAAATAAGATCAGGAGTCCACTGCCATCCATCTGCATGTGCAAATAAAGGTGCATAAGATGCCATATGGACTACTGCTGCATTGCGTTCCATGCCGGTCATAAAAGCAGCTTCTGCCATAGCTGTTTCCCAATTATTTTTATTATCTACACTTACTGTCTTATCACTCTGAGCTGCATATTCTCCTGCAAATACTTTTGACCCGTTCCTGTCATAATTATCATATCGCTTTGCATTTTGAAGAAACCATTCCGGGCGCCGGTAATAGTGCTCATCTATTATATCCGCCTTCATTTTTCTTAAATAGTCATTCAGGTAATCAAAACGCTCTCCGTTAGGATCAGTCCCGGAACTGTAATCCAATTTAATATTTGGATATTTTTCTTTGATAGCTTTGGTAAAAGCCTGCAATCTTTCTATGTATTGCGGACCCCAGTTTTCATTTCCAACGCCTAACATTTTTAAATTAAAGGGAGCAGGATGTCCCATTTGCGCCCTCACCTTTCCCCATTTCGTTGATGTGCTTCCGTTAGCAAACTCTATAAGGTCAAGTGCATCCTGTACATAAGGAGCTATCTCATCCATTGGTACTACTTCTGCTGAATTGAACTGGCAAGCCATTCCTGCATTAAGTATTGGCAGCGGCTCTGCACCAATATCTTCTGCAAGTTGAAAATATTCAAAAAAGCCAAGACCAAACGTCTGGTAATAATCTGGTGTTGGTCTATGAGCAAACTCTGTATTCCAGCGATTGATAATTAAATGACGGTCTTCTAAAGGGCCGATAGTTTTTTTCCATTGATAACGGGTGGCCAAATCACGCCCTTCTACTATACAACCGCCGGGAAAACGAATAAAACCAGGCTTTAGGTCTGCTAATTTCTGTATCATGTCTGCACGCATTCCACCCGGCCTGTTTTTCCAGGTGTCTTTAGGAAAAAGAGAAATCATATCAAGGTCAATGACTCCTGTGCCTTCAAACCAGATATTCATTTTTGCTTTTGGTTCTGTTGCATTTGCCGTAAAACTAACTGCTTGTTTTTTCCACTCTTTGCCTGAGCCATCTGATGGTACTATTGATGTGCTTCCTAAAATCTTTCCGGTTGAATCTACAAGCTCAACATTAAGCTTCACTCCTGATTTTTGCTGGCGAAACATTACAGAGAAATCATAACCAACTCCTTTTTTAATTCCCATTCCCCTGAAGCCTTCATTAGTTAAACCCTGTTCGCCTTTTGCAGTGCTATGCGAATTAACACGAATAAAACGTGGATTGGCAGCATTTACTTCCTGCCTGTTTTGAACCAAAAGATCGCCTTCTTTAAAATTTTTCCCCTGTAGCGTCCTTTAGCTTTGCTTTTATCATTTTAAAGAATAAAACTACTATTATTACTTTTCTTTTTTTGTTACTTTTTTTCTTTTACAATCCACATTAATTTGTGAATAAAACCTAACCACCGGCAGCGGCTCATTCATACAACGTCAGGGTTCATTACCCAGGGCTGGATAAAATCCACTGCCGGTTTTTTCCCTTTGTGTCTATATAGCAATTAGGGTTTTACCCATTATTAAGGACTAAGACGATGGGGCAAAAAATGGTTAGATTTCTTACAAAACTAAATATAAAAACATGGACAGTTCAAGCAAAAATTATCTTGGTATTGATGTGTCAAAACCATGGTTCGATGTATCATTTATAGCAGTGGTCAACCATGTAAAACAAGCGATGATTACCGAACGTTTCGACAATAGCATTGAGGGTATGAAGCTGTTTAAAACATGGCTTAAAACCCATGCAATAAGTTTGGATGAAAACACCTTGCTTGTGATAGAAAATACGGGTGTCTACCACCGGCTCATCTGGAGCTTTTGCAGCAAGCATAACTTACCCTTGCACATTGGCAATGCGGCCCACATTAAATGGAGCCTGGGCATAACCCGTGGCAAGAGCGATGTGATAGATTCTAAACGCTTATGCACCTACTGCTGCAAGCAGGCCGAAGATCTGAAAGCCACACCGGTACTTAATCCTGTGTTTATGAAGCTAAAGGACCTGATGAGTTCAAGAAGCCGTTTGGTAGCGCAACTGTACAGCACAAAAAATTATATAAAGGAGATACAATGTACCAATGATAAAGCCCTGTTGTCTATGCTGGATAAAGCCCATAAAGCCGCTATTGACGGTATCAAAAAAAGCATTGGGCAAATAGAGACACTCATCAATAAAATTATTGTGGAAGATGCTGCTATCACCGCTAATTATGAACTGATAAAATCAGTTCCGGGGATAGGTCATCTTACAGCAGTTTATATCATTTGCTGCACCAATAATTTTGCAAATAAAGTAAGCGGCAAGCAACTGGCCAGCTACGCCGGTGTGGTGCCTTTTGAGCACAGCAGCGGCATTAGCATAAAAGGTAAAAACAGGGTACATAAAATGGCTAATAAAGAGCTTAAAAAAATGCTGCACTTATGTGCACTGACAGCTATAAAGTATTACCCGGAGTTTAAACAATACTTTGAAAGAAAAAAGGCAGAAGGCAAAAATGGAATGCTGGTATTAAACGCTATCAGAAACAAATTAATCTTAAGAGTAGTGGCTGTAGTTAATAACCAACAACCTTATGTGGATAACCATAAAATAGCCGCTTAAAAAAGCTTATTTTTTTATTTGTTTTTTCCATAGCAATCCAGCCCATTAGCGGAGCGTTAAATTCGAATGAGCGATTCTTTACCAGTTCAGCATATATGCCTCCATCTGCACCGAGGTTAATGTCCTCAAAAAATATCCCCCACATTGTGGGCTGAATCTTTGATTTTATCTCATTTGTCTTAATTATAATATTAGCAGGTGATTGGGCATTGCCTTTATAAAAGCAAGTGATGAGGCAGGTTAAATAAAAAAAAGTGAGTCTTATTGTTCTTATCATAATTGTCCTATCCTTGAAAGCGTTTTAAAAATAGTGTTTAGAAATTTATCTGTTTTACTTTCATGATAACCGGCAGTTATATCTTTTGCACTGAAGCCTCTTTTCATGACAGCATTTTAAAAAATTATTTTAATTCCAGCACTACAACTGACAAAGGCGGTAATTGCACATTTAAAGTACCTGATTTAAGGATTGCACCATTAAAAACAGCAGGTTTAATTTTATCAGGATTTTCAAACGAATTAAAATCCTGTAGTTTGCCTGAAGTTAATATTCTTCCTGTAACAGATTGGTATTTAATCCCTTTAATATTAACCGATATATTCTGACTTTTTTTATCATCAATATTTACAAGAGAGACATGAGTAACACCAACAGAATCTTTTGATGCAGAAACTGACACTGCGGGTAGTTTTTGTCCTTCTACAACATAGTTAATGTTATTTATACTTACCGGCAACAAAGCAGCATCCTGGTGTACATTGTACATCTCCATAACATGATAAGTCGGGGTAATAATCATTTTCTCCTGATCAGTAAGTATAACCGATTGCAAAACATTTATTGTTTGAGCCAGATTTGCCATTCTTACTCTGTCGCTATGATTATTAAAAATGTTTAAAGTAACCCCTGCTATCATAGCATCACGAATGGTATTTTGTTGGTAAAGAAAACCGGGATTTGTTCCTTTCTCCACATCGTACCAACCGCCCCATTCATCCACCACCAATGCTATTTTTTTCTGGGGATCATATTTATCTATTATTGCTGTATGCTTTATTATAAGAGAATCCATAAATAAAGCAGATTTCATAGTAGCAAAATATTGCTGCCTCGTAAATTCTGTAGCGGAGCTTTTTTTATTCCAATCTATTACAGAATAATGGTGTAAGGCAATGCCGTTAAGCATATTCGCAGGTATGTTCTTCATCAACACTTCGGTCCAGTTGTAGTCGGCAGAATTGGCACCTGAAGCTATTTTGAAAAGACCACCTGTATTTGTCCAGTCACTCATGAAAGTTGCGTACTTACGATAAGTATCAGCATAGTATTCGGGTTTCATATTTCCACCGCATCCCCAGGCTTCATTTCCAACTCCCCATAATTTTACCTTCCAGGGTTTATCTCTTCCGTTTTCATGCCTGAGTTTTGACATAGGACTTTCTCCGGCAAAATTTACATACTGTACCCAATCAGCCAGTTCCTGCACAGTACCACTCCCTACATTTCCGGCTAAATACGGTTCTGTTCCTATCAATTCGCACATATTCAGAAAATCATGGGTCCCAAAGCTATTGTCTTCAGTTACACCTCCCCACCACACATTTACAATTTTGGGTCGTTTTCCCTTGGGACCAATACCGTCTTTCCAATGGTAAGTATCAGCAAAGCAACCACCCGGCCAACGAAGATTCGGTATTTTTAATTTTTTTAATGCTGCCACCACATCATTCCTTACTCCATTGGTATTAGGTATTTTTGAAGTTTCACCTACATAAAATCCGCCATATATGCAGCGACCTAAGTGCTCTGCAAAATGCCCGTAAATATGGCGGCTGATTTTAGGAGACATAGAGTCAGAATTGGCAATGGTAATACTTTGCGCTGCAGCAGAAAAAACTGAAAAAAAAGTAAAAAGAAAAACTGTGAATAATTGCTTCATAACGATTAATAAAATTTTCAATACTAAAATTAAATTCCTATAAATTGAAAATCGACATTTTATTTTTGAAAGGAGTAATTTTTTGTAGCTTCTTTTTGAACCGCAGACTACAGCGACACCAGAGAAACACGAATACAATTGACAATTATTACTAATGATATATAAAATTATTTCTGCAATTATTACTATTAATATTAATGACAATGCCAAGATAAACGTAATTTTGACAATTAAAAAACTTTTTAAAAATTTATAAAAGTGCTTAAACAAGGATAAAGAAGGCATTTATGTTTTAGAATGCTTAAACAGCCATTAGCTGAGCAGTTGAATCTGTTATTTCAGTTGAAGTTAAATACCTTGTATCATTGATATAACTAAGGAAAATATGAAGTTTGGCATCGTACTTACTCTTGTCTAATTTATAAAGAAAAGCGCCTTTTCTGGAACCTGATTTATCTTTTACCTGCAGTTTAATTAGTAACCCTGTTGACATTAATTTCCTGATAAAGTTTCTTTTATCAAAAACAGTTTCATATACTCCTTCATAAAGGTTTTGTAACTGGGGAATAGTGAAGCTTTCCGGCAACAACTCAAAAAGCAAAGGTTGAATGGCTGCTTTATAACGTAATTGATTTTGAGCCATCGTTACCATTTCATCATGATCAAATATGAGCTTTGGTCTGCTGTTTACTAAAAACCACTCTGCATGATACTCATGACTGATTTGCTTTTCGTACTTTTCTATATCAATAAGAGCAAAATAAGATACTGAAACTGTTCTTTCTGCAGGATCACGGCTTATATCGCTATATGAATGAAGTTGTTCAAGATAAATGTTTTCAAGACCGGTTAATTTTTTAAGAATACGATCGGCAGCTTCGTCAAGATTTTCTTTTTCTTCTAAAAACCCTCCCATTAAACTCCACTTATTTTTTTCAGGTTCAAAAGCTCTTTGAATAAGTAACAGCTTAAGTTCTTTTCCGTCAAAACCAAAAATGATGCAATCTACTGCAAGCAGAAAGTGGTGTTGTCCTTTGTATTTGTTCATTTCTTCTAAACCTTTAAAAAATTATTGGAAGCAGTTAAATTCAATTTTTTGTAAAAATAAAAATTATACAATTGAAATGTATAATTATCGTTTTATTCTCAATAAAAGAAAATATTTATATAACGGTTATCTGTCTTATGCTTTTTAATAATATAAAATCAGATGAAATATTTGATAATACTATACCCTCCGAAATGTCTTATTAACCAGTTCATTTTATAAAAATAAAAGACGTGGAGACAGAATGTAAGGAAGATAATTAATAAAGATAATTCGCTATTATTTCAAATAAACAACAATGTACTTAACCCGCAATTTTTTTATTTCTCTTTCAGCTTCAACAATAGTCCTACTTGCAAATTGCGCCCGCCCCGAACACCTTCTAAAGAAAGACACGATAGATACAACTGTTGCAAGACGTATCCTCAATTCCGGTTCAAAGCCTGTTGCAGATGCTGCAACTATAATGGCCAGGAAAGAGATACCGGTATTATGTTATCACCAAATAAGAGACTGGACAGGAAGAGACTCTAAAACTGCTAAAGATTACATTGTTCCTGTTGAGTTATTTAAAGCACAATTAAAAATACTGGCCGACAGCGGTTACCATACTATTTTGCCCGATCAGCTTTATGACTATCTCGCCAAAGGAGCTTCTCTGCCTGCAAAACCTTTTATGCTAACCTACGATGATACAGATGATGACCAATTCAACATTGCCTGGCCTGAGATGCAGAAGTATGGTTTTAAAGGAGTATACTTTATAATGACAGTATCTTTGAACAGGCCAAAATATATGACACGTCAACAGGTTAAGCAATTGTCTGATGAAGGCAACTCAGTTGTGTCGCATACCTGGGACCATCATATGTTTACCGGTTATAAGACACAACAGGACTGGGTAACGCAGGTAGACAAGCCTAAAAAAACAATAGAAGAAATTGATGGAAAACCTGCTGATTATTTTGCTTATCCTTATGGCCTTTGGAATAAAGAAGGCATTCCTGAATTGAAAAAAAGAGGTATAAAAGCAGCATTCCAGTTAAGCACTAAACAGGATGCTGATGAACCTTTATATACAATAAGAAGAATGATAGTGAGTGGCCATTGGAGCGCGCCGGGTGTATACAAAAGCATGTTACAAACCTTTCATTTGACTGATGAAGAATATAGAAATTGAATTAGCGAAACAGATTGAAATAGGCAAGCAATAAAAAATTTTTTATTTGCTGTTATTATATTTGATTTTTTGGTGATAAATGAAACACGGCTGATTTTGCAAATGGAATATTATTTTAATAAACATACAAATATTATCACTATTGCCCGACAAAAATAATGAAAGGGTGAGCTGGCGTAAAACACATAAATCCCGCAATGCTTTTGCCACTTGACCTTACCTCCAACTACCCGTTATTGAAACAAATTTTTTTTGACTGAAATCATTGCTGAGAAGGATATTAATATAAGCTATATGATTTATAGATGAAACGTTTATTATTTCACAGGGAAATGGGGGAAATAAGTTGTACGTTTCTGTTTCCTCATTGCTTCTCTGTTTCCCTTTTAAGATTTTCCAGGCTTTTTTCCATGAAAGGACCAAGGGTTTTATCTGAAAGCATAGAAGCTAATTTCTGCCACGGATACCACTTTACTTTTTGGATAAAATTCCATTGCAATGTCATAGATGAAGCTGAGTCTCTTGCAATAAAATTAAACTCTCCTTTCACTGGATTGTTTTTACCCTTTTGCCAGACAGCTTTTATTTTATAAGGTAAAGTTTCCTGGAGGGTGACAGTCGTTTTATTGATGGTTAATGAAGCGCCTTTACCAAAAGGTGCGGTGGACAAAGAAGCT
>JAABUS010006489.1_pt1 | contig 14189 bp, 14 predicted proteins | sample 5560161 | NCBI WGS metagenome assembly JAABUS01 (sample SAMN10711885, study PRJNA513376) | rock metagenome | isolation source: Antarctica rocks | place: Antarctica: Victoria Land, Trio Nunatak nord | collected 2016-01-04 | reverse complement strand
CAGCCGTGCGTCTTGCCCTTGGCGACGAAGCGATCGTAGGTCAGCGCGGCGACAGCGCCCCCGACGATCGGGCCGACGATGTAGACGTAGAAGCTGGTGAAGCCGCCTGAGACGATCATCGGGCCCAGGGCGCGCGCGGGGTTGACGGCCCCGCCCGTGATCGGGCCGGCGATCAGCACGCCCGCGGTCAGGGCGAAGCCGACCGCCAGGGGCGCCGTGGTGACCGCTGCGCGCTTGTCGGTGGCGACCGAGACGACGACGAACGCCAGCACGAAGGTGACGAGCGCTTCGACGGCGATCGCGCGCAGGTCACCGACTCCGGCGGTCGGCGCGGTGGCGCCGAGCCGCAGCTTGTCACGCGCCACGCCGCCGAACGTCAGCCAGACGGCGAACGAGCCCGGGACGGCCCCGATGAGCTGCGCGGCGGCCAAGTAGGCAGGGACGAAGCCCCAAGGAAACTTGCGGGTGATCGCGAGGCCGATGGTGATGGCGGGGTTGACGTGGCGCCGGAGACGTGACCGAGAGCGGCGACGACGGCGCTGAGCATCAGCCCGAACCCGAGCGCGACGGCCAGAGAGTCGTAGGCGCCGCCGGCGGTGGGCTTCTGCAGCCCGGCAGCGACGGCGACGGCGGTGCCGCAGAAGATCAGCAGGAACGTGCCGATCAGCTTCGCGGCCGCTGCGACGGCCATGTTGGCGCCGGTGTCGGAGCCGAACAGCCCTCCGGCCGCGTCGTCGGTGGTGCCAACCTCACCGTGCCGGGCCCCGTCTTCAGCGATGGCGGCGTCGCCGCCCCCGCCTGGGGTCATCGCACGCGGGGGGTACGGCCGTACGGCGACTGTGCCGGCGGCGGGGTCGTCCCGGGGCCGGTGCCGCGGACGCGCTGCTGCAGCTCGCCGAGGTCGATCTCGCCCTCCACGACGGCCGCGGCCCCGTAGAAGGCGGCGGCGCCGAGGAGGCAGAGCAGGGCGTTGCCGAAGCCGAAGGCGATCCACGCGACGACGAAGGCGAAGCCGAGGGCGGACAGGAAGTGCTTCTGAGTGATCATCTAGTCGAGCTCCCGGTGGGTGCGGCGTTCATAGCCGGTGAGGGTCAGGTGGATGGGTACCACGGGCAGCCCGTGCTGCTCGAGCGCCTCGACGATCGACGCCTGCACGTCTTCGAGCGTTCGGGAGAGGCCCTTGGCGTGGCGCACAGTCACGCCGACCGCAAGCTCGTCGTCCCCGTAGCGGCCGGAGGCTGCGGTCAAGGCTGCGTGCTGCAGCGCTGCGGTCTCGGCGACGCGTTCGATCGCACGTGGCTCGACGGTCACGACGCCGCGAGGATCGTCGGCGAGCTCGAGCTCGAGCTCGTGGCGGGCCAGGTACGGTCTCGGAAGCTGCTTGAGCGCGAGGTAGCCGAAGAGCAGGAGGGCCAGAGCTCCGGCGACGCCCGCGGCGATGCGCCGCTTGTCGCTGAGGTCGTCTTCGCGCAGATCGGCCAGGTAGTCGTAGACGGTCTGGTACGCGGAGATGTCGTTGAGCGTCGACGCGGAGGCCTTGAAGGCGAGCAGCACGAGGATCGCCCCGTAGAACACCAGCGCGCACGCGAGCACGAAGACGAGGACGCGCCCGATGAGCCCCAGAGCCGACTCGCGCGTCTTGAGGCGTTGGCGCAGCATCACTGCACCCGCTTTCCCTTCTCGCCGAGGCGCGTCTGCACGCTCGCCTTCAACTTGAATGGTCCCGCGAGGTTCTCGAGCTGCTCGGCGACCGCCTGCTTGATCGCCCTGGGTGGGGCGGTGCGTGGACGATCGACGCGGACCTTGAGCCGTCCGCCTCCTCGACGGCGGGACTTGACCTTCGTGCGGCTGCTGGTCACGCCGCGCACCTGTTCGGCCAGGTGGCCGGCGATCTGCGCCAGCGGTCCGCGACGCGCGCTGATGGTTCCGGAGTCGCCGGAGGCCAGCCGGACGAGTCGTTCACGGCGAGGGACGAGCAGGCCGGCGAGCAGCACGAGCCCGAGCAGCACCGCGCCCGCGCCGCCCAGCGCGCTGGCCAGCGCGATCGGCCCGCTCGCGGCGAGATCGCTGAACCACCCTCCGACGGCGTCGCGCAGCTGCGGCAGGCCGACGAGTTCGGTGACACCGCCGGGGTTGACCGCGGCGACCGCGACGGCGAGCCCGAGCACGGCGAGCGCCAGCAGCAGCAGGAAGGAGACGAGGCGCACGAGCGCGAGGGCGAGGATCACGGGCCGCTCACCGCTTCGTGGGCGGCGAGGTCGTGGAAGGTGACGTTGACGGCGCCGAGGAGATCACCGAGGCCGGCGCGCGTGATGGAGTCCACCACGCTGGCGCGAACTGCGTCGGCCAGTGCGCCCAGGGGGACGAGTCGGGCTTGCAGCCCAAGGTCGATGCTGTACCCACCTCCGGATTCGGCGGCGACCAGCACCCCGGGCACGGTGGTCGATCCACTGGTGGTGGTGTGCGTCGCGTTGGGCCCGGCGTCGCCGGCGACGACGCCCTCGACGGCTCGGGCGGCGTCGAGCGCCAGGACAGCCAGTCGCACCCGGACCGAGCCGGGTGCGACGGTGGTGGGGAGGTCGGCCACAGGGGTGTCTACGCGACTCGGGGCGGCTGCTCGGGCTGCTCCTCGCCAGGGAAGTACAGGTCGTTGACGGCGATGTTGACTTCGGTGACCGACAGCCCGCAGATGCCCTCCACGCGGCGGATGATGTTGTCGCGGATGGCCCGGGTGACGGTCGGGATCGACTCGCCGTACTCGATGACGATCGTCAGATCGACGGCGGCCTCGCGCTCACCGACCTCGACGCTCACGCCTTGAGACCGGTCGTCGCCCATTCCGACGCGCTGGGTGACGCTGCTGAGCGCGCGCGACGCGCCGCCGCCAAGGGCGTGAACGCCGGCGACCTCGCGCGCGGCGATGCCGGCGACCTTGGTCACCACGCCGTCGGCGATCTTCGTCGTCCCCTGCGAGGACTGCAGCGGCCCGGCCTGCTCGCCTCCGCCGCTCACGCGGGCGAGCGTCTGGCCGCCGCCGGGCTTCTCTGTGGTGCTTCCGGATGGCACATCGGACATGGTTCTCCTTGGGTTTTGGGCGGTCAGATCAGGAAGAAGGTTCAGGGCGCAGCAGCGTGCGACGGCGCGGCCAGGTCACGAGCATTGACTCTTCCACACTGACGGAGGGCCGCGATGTCAATCTTAATGTGCCCGGCCGATCGGTGGCCAAAACAGAACATGTCGCAATTGGCACGGCTGAAGTGGGACACGATGTTTCGGGAGGCCGCGCAGGGTCGCAGGGGCTCGACGATCTGGCCCGCGATGCGTGAACCGCGGTTCCGCGGCGGGGGACGCTCAGCGCTCGCCATCGATCGCGAAGCGCAGAAGCGCGGCGACGTCCACGACGCGGCCGGCAGCACCAGCGGGCTCACCGTTTCGCCCTTGTCGTCTCGGGCCACGGCTCGGGCCCGACATCGCGGCTGACGTAGCCGCCCATCTCCAGCCACTCCCATCGCGCCGGCAGGACCCGCCACAGATCCTGCTCGAGATTGTTCTCCTGTATCGGCCGCTCGGCGTGAGAAGAAACGCGCGACCATCGTCGCCCAGCAGGATGGAGGCCACTCATGTCACGGAACAAGTCGCAGTGCGCGCAAGACCGTCACGCGCGACGCACGGATCCGTGTCGCCTCCGCGCTCGAGCGACCGCCGAGGACGCGGCTCAGCGCCCGAGATCCGCGAGCAGGTCGTCGAGGACGAGCTCCTCGGGCACGTGCCGGCCCGTCGCGGCGAGCGCCTCGGCAAGAGCGCCGTCTACAGCGCGGCGGCGCGGGCCGAGCGGACGCAGCGGCGCGTCCGTCCGGGCGAGCGCCGCGGCGTACGCGGCTGCGTCGAAGCGCCAGGCGACGACCGCGAGGTCGCGGACCAGCGCCTGATGGATCGCCAGCCCATCCCAGTCGAAGTCGCCGTGATGCAGCAGGCGGCAGCCGGCCGCATGCAGTTGCCCGAGCAGCGCGGCGACCGCCGCGCTCGGCCAGCCTCCCGTGCAGACCAGCGGCGAGCAGTCGGCTCCGAGCCGGCGCTGCGCGGCGCGGACGACCGCCGGGTTCTCGCAGACGAAGACGTCCGCCTTCACCCAGCGGAGGGCATGCTCCTCCAGCTGCGCGAGGGTGAGGACCGCATGGCTCCCGGCCAGCGCCTCGAGGGCGGCGGCCACCGGTGGTCCCGGCGCGGCCGCAAGGTTCAGCGTGAGCACCGTGGAGGAGAGGGGATCGGTCTCCACGCCCCAGGCCAGCCAGACCTCCCGGGTCGGTCGCTCGCCCGGCGCGCCGCCGCCCAGGCGCTCGAGCAGCCCGCGCGCGATCCGCTCGACCTTCTCACCGGCGTCGAGGACGTGCGCGTCGCCGCCGAAGAGCCGCGCTGCGAGGACCGAGCGCTCGACGACCGGCGCGGCCGGGAGCCCCGCGATCACGTCAAGGGCCATCAGCCACGCCGGGACGTCGCCGGCCCGGATCGTGCCGGCGCCCAGGGCGTCGACGAGCGCCGGCCGCCCGACGACCGCGGGATGCTCGTACACCCGGGCACGCTGCGCGGACGCATGCTCCCTGCGGCCGGCGCGTTCGGCGGGAAGGTCACGCGGCTCGCGGCCTGCGTGGCGCGCATAGCCGACGAGCGGATCGAGCCCCGACGCGGCGACGGCGGCCTCGAAGCGCGACAGACGCTCCTTGAGCTCGGCCCCCGACAGGATCCGCGGGCGCCGGCCCGGCCAGGGCAGGGCGTCGAGCGCGTCGGCCTCCGCCACGCTCAAGGCGGAGACGCCGAACGAACCGTCCCCGAGCGGTCCGCGCCGCTCCCGAGCCGCGAGCGCAGCGGCCCATGTGCGCTGCAGCGCGGGATGGGCGGCGGCGCTCACGCCACCAGGAGCTCCGCCTGCTCGAGCTCGCGGAGCACCTCGCCCTCCCAGCGAAACCCGATCGCGTGCACGCCGGGCTCGCCGTTGTGGCGGTGGAGTTGGTAGATCGCCAGCGCGGGGACGGTCACGTAGGTGCCCCACAGCTCGTGCGACGTCATCACCAGGTCGAGATCGAAGTCGACGGTCGCCCCGAGGACGCGCTGGCGCGTCTCGTCGTCGATGCCCGAGAGCGCCTCGTCGAGCATCACGAGCCGCGGCGCCGGCGTGCCGTCGTACAGCGCCGCCGCGGCGGCGAACAGCGGAAGGTGGATCAGCACCGCCTGCTCGCCGCCCGATCCGACGGCGTGGCGCTTGCGGGTGAGCCGCTCGCGTGTCCCGCCGTGCTCCTGCACCAGGTGGAACGCGTGCCATCCGCGGTAGTCGAAGGCCGTCGCGAGCGTGTCGACCATCGCCTCGCCGCCCGCGGCCGTGGACCCACGGCGCGCTGCCTCGATGCGCCCGCGGAAGAACTCGACGAGCCGATCGCGCTCCTGTGGCCCGGCGACCGACACCGCGCGGCGAAGCAGCTCGACCGTCGGGCGCAGCTCGTCCTCGTCCTGCACGCGCCAGTCGAGCTGGATGACCTTGCCGCTCGCCGTCGGGCAGCGCCGCAGGATGGCGTTCATGCGCGCGACGCGGTCGTGAACGCCGCGAATCCTCACGCGGAGGTGGTCAGCGAGCTCCTCGACGAGCGTCGCGCCGAAGACCCGCCGCTCCTCGGCGGTCAGCAGCCGTTCACGCTCGACGAGGTCGAGCTCCAGCCCCCGCAGAACCTCGTCGAGCGTCCGGTCGGCCGGTCCTTCGGTCACCCGCACTACGAGCAGCCCTTGGTGTGTCTCCGTGTACACCCCGAGATCGGCCTCGGCGAGCTCCTGCCCAAGGTCCATCACCGCGCGGGAGACGCGCTGTGCCAGCTCCCCGGAGGGCGTGCTGACCTTCGTCACACGGTCGGGAAGGGCGCGGACGAGCTCCAGCGCGCGGGTCAGCGGCCACGACGGCGCCTCCGCGGCGTCAGCGGGCACGTCGTCGTCGAGCGCGGTCACCAGGATACCTCCGAGCGCCAGCGCACGGACCGCGGCGAGCGTCGACTCTCGCGCCTCGCGGGTGACCTCACGCGACGCCTCGGCCTCCCGCACGTCGCGCGCGGCCTCCCGTGCGGCATCGTGCGCCTGCTCGAGCGCGGCGTCGCCGCTGCGACGAGCGTCGCGGACCGCGTGCAGCGCGGCGGTGACCTGCTCGTGGCGCTCGCGCAGCGCGGCACCCTCCGAGCCGAGCGCCGCCTCGCGCGCGGCGTGCTCGGCTGCCAGCCGCGCGGCGCTCTCCTCGGCTTCCGCGGCGCTTCGCCGCCGCGCCGCCTCGCGAGCGACCAGCTCCTCGCGGCGCTCGCGCCGGCCCGCCAGCGCCTCGCGGCCGAGGTTGAGCCCCTCGAGCTCCCGTGCGACGCCGGCGACCACCGCCGTCAGCTCCGAACAGGCCTCGCGACGGGCAACGAGCCCGTCGTCGTCGAGCCCGGGCGGCAGGCCGTGCTCGACGGAGTGCTCACGCTGATCGGCCTCGGCGGCGAGCAGCACGCCGGCGTGCCGCGTGGCCTCGGCCTCGGCCTGCTCGTGCTCCGAGCGGGCGCGGGCCTCGACGGCCACCGCCACGCCGAGGCTGCGCAGCGCGGCGTCGAGTCCCGCGGCGCGCGGGAAGGATGCGAGTTCGGCCTCGAGGGCCACGGCTCGCCCAGTCAGGCGCTCCAAGCGCACTTGGATCTCCTCCGACCTCGCGACGAGCACGTCGAGCGCCGCGCCGATCTCCCGCAGCCGGCGCGCGCGGCGTGCAGCGCGGGCACCGGCCCCGAGGTGCTCGGCCTCCGGCTTGGTCGCGCGGCCGTGCAGCGGGCCGAGGACGAACGAGCCATCCGCGCCGATCGCCGGCCCAGCCTCCGCGCCCGCCGCTTCGGCCGTCGGGCCGTACGCGACGGAGGCGAGCACCCGCCCGGTGAGCTCTGCGGGAACGGGCGCCGCGGGATCGGCCCGCAGCACGGTGGCCAGCGTCGTCCCGCTGCTCACGGGGGCGGCTGCGGTCATCACCACGTCGAGCGTGGCCGGATCGAGCAGTGCACCGTCCGGTGTCAGCCATGCGTCGAGCAGCCCCGAGGCGTGCAGCGCCGCCTCGATGCACGCTCGCGCGTGGGGCGCAACGCCGTCGCGCAGGTCGACCGCGCGCCACAGCGGCGCGCCGGGTCGGTCCTCGCGCGGGGATCGGGCCCAGCCCGGCGGTGAGGGCGGCTCGTCGTGCTCGTCCTCCAATCGCTCGGCTTCGGCTCCGAGCGCCTCGCGCTCGCGGTCGAGCACCTCCAGCTCGGCGTCGGCGGCGGCCCGCTCGGCGGCGATCGCGCCGTTCGCCCGGCCGGCGGCCGAGGCGAGCAGCGGCTCGACGGGCTCGGCCGCCGCACTGGCGGCGAGCACCGCCGCGAGCTCCTGGGGCTCGAGCGCCAGCTCGTGCAGATCGTCGGCCCAGACGGCCACCGCCGCCTCACGCGCCGTGCGCTCACGCTGCACCTGGGCGTCGGTCTCCTCGCGGAGCGCCCGCGCCTCCGCCAGTCGGTCGGCCGCCGTGGCCAAGGCCGCGCGAGCGCGCGCCGCAGCGCCCTCGGCGACGCGCACGGCCCGCCGCAGCTCGCCCTGCCGGACGAGCACAGCCTTGGCGCCGCGCGCGAGGTCGCGCAGGGCGTCGCGCCATGCGACCGGCGCGAGACCCGCCGCGAGCTGCTCACGCAGCGTCGCGGCGCGCGCCCCCAGGCCGGCCTCGCGGGCATGGGCGTCCATCTCGTCGAGCCGCTCGCTGACTCCGGCCTCGCTCGCCTCGTGCGCGGCGACGGCCGTGAGGAGATCGGCTTCGGCCGCCACGAGCTCCGCCGCCGCTTCCGTCGCCGCGTCACGTCGAGCCGCGGCCGCCGCGGCCTCGGTCCGCACCCGCGCACCGAGCTGCGCGACCTCCGCGACCGACGCCCACGCCGCCGAGGTGACCAGCGCGCGCTCCTCGCCCTCGAGCCCCGTCGCGCGCGCCCGCAGCTCCTCCTGCTCGGTGCGCAGCCGCGCCTCCTCGGCGACGAGCGCCTCCCCGCGCGCCATGCTCGTCCGGAGCGTCTCCGCTGCCCCGCGGGCAGCGGTGTCGGCCGACCGCAGCGCCTGCCCGCGCTCGCGGACCAGCGCCTGGGCGTAGGCGCGGTAGGTGCGGTCGTGGAAGGAGCGCAGCCGCGCCCGGTTGGCGCGCACGCGGGCGAGGCCGGCCTCGAGCGCTTCGAGCTGCTCCAGGCCACCGGCCAGCCGACGCAGCAGCCCGTCGTCGACGGCGGGCAGGCCCGAGGCGAGCATCGCCGCCACCCCGGCGGGATCGAGGCTCTTGGACAGGTGCGGGCGCCGCAGCTGGCGCATGAGCTCGAGCATCACGCGGTACTCGTCGGCGGTCGCGAAGCCGAAGACGCGCTCGCGCAGGCGCTCGCGGTACTCCGAGGGAGAGCCGAGCAGCTCGCCGTCCTCGCCCAGCGCCGCCACGAGATCGTTGCGCGACAGCGGCTCGCGATCGGGCCGGACGAGCTGGACGTCCTCGCCGATCCGCCGCTCGTGCAGCAGCCAGTACCAGCGGGTCACGCCGGGCCGGTCACGCCACGCCTTCATGCCGATGCCCGCGGTGACGCGCTCGACCCCGCCGTGGCCGTCTGGGCGCTCGAACTCGAGCCAGACGTAGCCGACGCGCAGCTCCTGCTCGACGCAGCCGACGAGGTTCCACTTCATCTCCTTGGCGGTTCCCGCGAAGGGGTCCAGCCGGGCGGGGGAGATGTCACCGTCCAGGCAGAAGGGGAACAGCAGCTCGAGCACCTTGGTCTTGCCCGAAGTGTTGTGGCCGCGCAGCAGCAGCCGCCCGTCGGCGAAGGTGAAGGTCTGATCGGCGTACTCGTAGAGGTTGACGATCCCCGCGCGGGTGGGGACGAAGCGATGGGTGGCGGTCATGCTGGCTCCTCGGGGGCGCGGCGCAGCTCGGGGTCACGGAAGCGGTGCGCGAGCGGCCGCACTCGCACGGCGCCGGTGGGCTCGACCACGACGAGGTCGAGCGCGGCGAGGGTCCCCAGCGCGTCGGCGACCAGCGCGTCCACGACCGCAGGGTCGGCCGGGTCGCGCTGCCAGTGGGTGTGGTGCTCGGCGGCGAGCGCGCGCACGAGTGCGGTCGCCCGCTCGTGGGAGACCGCACGGGTCTCGCGGCCCAGCGCGTCGCAGAGCAGCAGCGCAACCTGCTTGCCGGTCGCGCGGGTGGGAAACGGCAGATCGGTCAGCGCGCGGTCGTCGGTGATCAGCGCGGTGCCCTCCGCGCGCCGCTCGACGGCCAGCCCGGTGGCGCGCGCCACACCGTCCTCGACCCGTGCGCGCTGGCCGACGAAGTAGGCGCGCTCGGTGTCGTCGAGCTCGTCGAGCGCGAGCGCGGGATCCTCCACGAGGCGGCGCGCGAGATGGTGGGCGAGCGCGCGCCGCGCACCCTCGGGCGTCGGCGCGTAGCCCTCGCCGGCAGCGTCGATCGCCGCGGGCGTCGTCGCGGCGAGTGCCTGGGCGGGATCGCGCAGCAGGGCGGCCAGACGCCGGCGGTCGACGGTGAGCAGCGCCTCGTCCTCTCCGGCCTCGAGCGTCCGGTAGCTGGCGTGTGAGCCGGCGGTGTGCTCCAGCACGCCCCAGGCGACCAGGAGCTCCAGCCCGTCGGCGAAGGCCAGCCGCTCGGCGCGCGCGAGGAAGTCGATCGCGATCGGGGGCTCGCAGTCGGCGGCGGCCGCCGCGGTGCCGCGGGCCAGCTCGGCCAGGGCGATCTGCGCCCCGCCGCGTTCGAGCGCGGCCAGCGTGCACAGCAGCAGCACGGCGGCGCGGTCGGAGAGCGCGGGCCACTCGTCGCGCGGGCGCGCGCGGCCGGAGGCGCTCGCTGGCGGGATGCGCAGCGGCCGGCGGCTCGAGCGCTCGGTCGGGGCGCCGACCAGGCGCGCGGCGGTCGTCCCGACGTGCAGGCGGTAGCCGAAGACGTCGGTCGCGGTGCGGGCCAGCTCGGGCTCGTGGCGGCGTATGAGCGCGCAGCTCGGGTCGCCGGCGCTCACGAACGGCGCGGCGAGCAGCGCGCGGAAGGCGATGCGGCGCTCCTCCTCGGCCTCGAGGGTGCCGGCGGCGGAGCTCATCGCAGCCGCACCTCGAGGCGGTAGTCCGGAGTGTTCAGCCGGCCGTGAGGGACACGCAGAACGGTCCGTGCGCCGTCGGGCGGCGCGACGAGGACGATCTCCGCGCGGCCGTCGCTGGAGCTCGCTCGCCGTCGCCCGTCGACGGCCGGAGCCTCATAGGCGCGCGAGAGCCAGCCGAGGAGGTGACCGAACGAGCGCGGGTCCAGCGTGTCGAGGTCGGAGAGCGTGAGCGGGCTGCGCCGGGCGAAGCGCTGCAGGACCGCCTCGAGCTCGGCCCGCTCGGCGTGCCGCTGCTCGGCGAGCCGGCGGCGCCCGTCGGCGAGGTCGAGCACGCGGGCCGAGCGTCCGCGTCCCGGCGTATGGACGCCGGGGCGGCGCAGATGCGCGACCACGGGGGCCGGCGGCGCCGCGGCCCAGGACGTGCGACCGGGCGCGGCGACGTCTTCGGGGTCGTGCTCGGGCACGCCGACGTGGCGCGGCTGCAGCAGTCCGAAGGCGCGCCGGAGGACCGCGACCGCGCCGCCGTCCGCGGACCGGTCGGCCAGCGCGGCGAGGTGCAGGAGCACGGTCGAGCGGTCGACGCGATCGGTCCGCCGGGCGATGAGGCGCTCGGCGATGTCCAGCAGTGCGCGGATCGCCTCGACGACGTTCTCGTCCAGCGTGCGCCACGGCGAGCTGTCGGCCCGCTCGTCCCCGACGAACCACGTCCGGACGCCCGCCCACTGCCCGGCGAGCTCCTCCGCACGGCGGGCGCGCTGCGCGGCGGCGCTCGCGCCCCCCGGCAGCTCGACGAACTCCTCGGCCGCGACGATGAGGGCGACGAGCTGCCGCGGCGACGCCGCGCGTTCGATCCGCTCGATCGCCGCGAGGACTTCGTGCGTCCACTGGCGCCGGTCGCTGCGAAAGCCCTCGAGGTGCTCGACGATCGTGCTCTTCGAGCGCTCGAACTCCTCCTCGTCGACGCGTTCGGAGCGCCGGATCAGCGCGCCCAGCGACGACATGAACGTCAGTGCGCCAGCGTGGAGCGACTCGAGCTCGGCAAGCGCCCGCTCGAGCTCGGCGCGCAGCCGCAGGCCGTCGGGGGCGTCGGCCTCGAGCTCGGCGGCGAGCCGCTCGAGCGCCGCGCGAACGGCGGGGATGCGCTGACCGTCGAGCACGCCGTGCTCGCGACCGAGCCCGTCCAGGCGCGCGAGCAGCTCCTCGGTGAGCCGCCCCGCGGGCGTGACGTCGAAGGTGTAGCGGTTGCGCCGCCACTCCTGCGCGGTTGCCGCGAGGGTCGCGTCGTGCTCCTGCTCCAGGGCGCCCCAGGAGACCAGCTGCGTCAGGCGATCCTCGAGGAGCTTGGGGTCGACCCGCGCGCCGTACCGCACGGCTAGCCGCTCGCCGACCTGCCCCGGCCGCAGGCGCAGCCCGAACGCCTGGTGCTCGAGGAACAGCACGCGCATGATCCGTCGGTGGGACTCGGCCTCCTCCGCGCTGGCGTAGCGGAGGACCGTGTGGCGACGCAGCGGCTCGTCGGCGCCGGTCGGCGGCGAGGGGGCCGGCCCCGGCTCCGCGTGGCCCACGACCGCGCCGACCGCCGCGCGCAGCGCAGGAGAGAGCTCAAGCGCCATCGCGATCACGCACCTCGTCCTCGACGCCGACGACAAGTCCTGATCCGACGATCCCACGAAGGGCGCCCAGTGAAGGCGCTTGGCGCTCCAGCCGCTGGATCACGCGCATCACGTCGTCGTCGAGATCGAGCCGGACGGAGGCCAGGGAATGGATCTCCGCTCGCATCTCCGGGGTCAGGCGCGTCGTGTCGCCGTGACGGTTGCGGCGACGCTCGACGGCGTGGACACGGCCGTGATCGAGCGCCGCGTCGATGACCTGCGCGAGACGCTCGAGCGCGATGAGGCCGTCGGCCTCGTCTCGCATCGCGGCCGCGAGCGCTTCCGTGGCCGCGTCGAGGGCCAGCACCGGGTCGCGCAGCACCCGCACCGCGACGACCAGCAACATGGTGAAGCAGTCGTCGGAGGGATCGAGCACGCGCTCGGACACGCAGACATCGTCGATGTACGTCCGGACGGAACGGTCACCGGTGGCAAAGGGGCTGGAAGCGGAGCTGTTCGAGTCCTTGAGGACCGCGAACCTGCCGCGCGTGCAGCGGCGAGCAGCCACTGCTTATCAAGCTCCGAGCAGCCGATCGGTTCAATCGGGTGCAAGGAGCTCCACCTCCGGAAAGTACGTACGGACGCGCTTGGCGTCCCTGGTGAGCAACCGGAGACCGGCGGCCGCCGCATGGGCGCCGATGAAGAGATCCGGCAGCGGGGTCGTGCGCGGCCCGCCCTGCCGCCGGTAGTCCAAGAACGCGCGTGCCACGAGCCACGATGCTGCCCAGGGGAGTCCGAGTCGCTTGAGCCCGACGCCCTGCAGCGTGCGCTCCAGTCGCTCCTGGCTTGCGAACCCCACCGCCACCTCGGCGTAGATGACCTGGTTGATCGCAAGCTCCCCATTCCTGGCGGCCTTCTCCAGGTGCTCCTCGGACCACTCGCGAAAGTCGGACGGAGCGACGACATCGAGCAACACGCTCGTGTCCACAAGCGTGATCAATCGTCGTGGCCTCTGGTCAAGCGCAGCACCTCGTCGGCGCTGAGGCCGCCGTCGGCCCTGTCGCGCAGTCGAGCAATGAGCCGCGAGCCCCTGTCGCCTTGTGCCGCAGCGCGGACGAGGGCACCGTCGTCCGTCGCGACGATCTCAACCTCGGCCCCGGGCCCCATGGCGTAGCGCTTCCGAAGCTCCTGGGGAATCGTAACCTGGCCCTTGGACGTCATCCGCATTGGTAAGGACCGTAGCAGTCTTACCGCGCGAAGACGCGGCGATGGTCCTCCAGCCAGCTCAGCTGTAGCTCGCGGTGAGCGTGAGCTGCCGGGGCACCAGCGCCGCGTTCCCCTGGAAGCGCACGGTGAACCGCAGCTTGCCGCGACGGGCCTTGCCGAAGCGCCTGCGGTCGTTGAGGCGCAGCTCGGAGCTGAACCGGCACGAGCTGCCCACCTTGACCAGGCGGCTGGAGAGCGTCTTGCCCTCTCGCGAGCGCTTGACCGTCACGCGCACCTTGCCCGTGCAGCCCCTGGCCTTGCTCACTCCGCTCGGCAGCTTGATCGTGCCGCGCGTCGCGAACCGGTACGGAAGCCCGGAATCGCGCCTCGGCCTGACCGACACCGACAGTCCCGGCCGCTTGCGCATAACGGGCGAATCGGGCGTGGCGGTCGGCGTTCGGCTCGTGGAGATCGGCCCGGGGGCCGGCGACATCGGCGTGGGCGCCTGCCCCGGCGTCGACGGAGGGGCCTGGGAGATGTAGGCGTATGCCGTCCCGACGTCGAGGGCACCGCCCACGTCCTGGCCCCGCGCGGAGATGAAGTAGTCGGGAAGCTTGTCTCCGTTGACGTCGCCGAGGGAGGCGAGCCCAGTGCCGAACAGCGCCCCGCCCTGTCTCGACGGATCCTCGAACGTCTTCAGCACGGCGCCGAGACCGCCTCTGGCGAAGATGGTCGCGCGCCCGATGGTCGGCTCTCCTGCGCCCCCGCGACTGCTGATGATCGCGTCGGGCCGGCCGTCTCCGTCGACATCGCCGGCGTTGGCGTTCGAGGCCGCGAACGCGCGGCCGCGCTCAGGGTCCGGGTCGCGCACCACGCCGATGAGGCCACCGGTGGCGCCGCTGAAGAAGAAGCCCTTTCCCGCATTGTCGAGCGCCGGGCCGGCCACTGGATGCTCGTTGCCCAGGAAGGAGTCGACGAAGATGTCGGGCCTGCCGTCGCCGTCGACGTCCCCGACCGATATCCCGTCGGCGTCGGCCTGACCGAAGCGGTCGGCGGCCTCCGGCTCTGGGTTCTTGAGCGTGAACAGCACCGCACCGGTCTTGCCGCTGATGACGTAGCAGCGCCCGACGTCCATGACCGCTCCCTCGTCGAACAGCGGAGCGCCGACCTGGTAGTCGTTGACGCCGTCTGCGTTGACGTCGCCGAGCTCCGCGGCACCGAACCCGAACGAGCTGGCCTGCGTGCTGTC
>JAABUS010006486.1_pt1 | contig 14197 bp, 16 predicted proteins | sample 5560161 | NCBI WGS metagenome assembly JAABUS01 (sample SAMN10711885, study PRJNA513376) | rock metagenome | isolation source: Antarctica rocks | place: Antarctica: Victoria Land, Trio Nunatak nord | collected 2016-01-04 | reverse complement strand
GCCGGAACCCGACCGGACCGTGCCGCCCATCGCCGAGGCTGGCCGGCCTCGGCACCGCCGGCCGGTGTTCCTGGACGGATGGCGCGATGTCGAGGTCGTGCACCGCAGCCACGTCACCGGCCCGATGCGCGGCCCGCTGCTGATCGAGGAGGACACCACCACCGTGCTGCTGACCGAGGACTGGAGCTGCGAACCCGGCCCGAACGGCGCGCTGATCGCCCGGCGGCACGATCCATGACGCCGCTCGGCCCCGTCGAGCTGGAGATCATGCGCAATGCCCTGACCGCGGCGGCGGCAGAGATGGACGTGACCATCTGGCGCACCAGCCGCTCCACCATCGTGCGCGAGCTATTGGACTACTCGACCGCGGTGTTCGACGCCGCGGGCGACAACGTGGCGCAGTCGGCGCGCATCCCGCAGCACCTGAACTCGATGGGCGCCGGGCTGCAGACGGTGCTGCGCGACTTCCTGCCGCTGGAGGGTTGGGCCGAGGGCGACGTCGTCATCACCAACGACCCGTACTGCGGCGGCCAGCATATCCCGGACATCCTGGCGTTTCGCCCGGTGTTCGCGGAGGGCCAGCGCGTCGCGATCGTCGGCACGCTGTGCCACCACCTCGACATGGGCGGCATTTCCGCCGGGAGCTACGGCGCGACCGCGACCGAGGTGTTCCAGGAGGGCCTGCGCATCCCGCCGCTCCGGCTGGTGCGCGGCGGCGTGCTGAACCAGGAGGTGCTGGCGGTCATGCGGCAGAACGTCTGCCGGCCGGACATGCTGTGGGGCGACCTGCAGGCGCAGATGGCGTCGCTCGCGGTGGGGGAGGCGAACCTGCAGCGGCTGTGCGGCCGTTACGGCGCCGGCCAGATGGTGGCGGCCTGCGCGCAAATTCTCGACGGCTCCGAGCGGGCGATGCGCGCGATGATCGGCCGCATCCCGGACGGCGCCTACGAGTTCGAGGACGTGATCGACGACGACGGGCTGACCGACACGCCGATCCGCATCCACGCCGCCATCGCCGTGGCGGGCGACGAGATGGTCGTGGACCTCTCGGGCTGCGGGCCGCAGGCATTGGGGCCGATCAACGCGACGCTCGCGTCCTCCGGCTCGGCCGTGATGTATGCCGTGATGGCCTGCGCCGACCAGCCGATCCCGGCCAATGCAGGCTGCGGCCGCCCGGTGCGCGTGGTGGCGCCGGAGGGCCTCATCGTCAACGCGCGGCACCCGGCGCCGGTCGCCAACCGCATCGTCGTGTCGCACCGCCTGGCCACCACGCTGCTGGGCGCGCTGCACAAGGCGGTGCCGGGCCGCATCCCCGCGGCGTACTACGGCGCGAGCTATGTCTGCACGTTCCAGATGATTCCTGGCCAGACCATCGTCGGCAGTGTGGCCCGGTCCGTGCTGGTGGAGATCGAGGTGGGCGGCGGCGGCGCGCATCCGCTGCAGGACGGGCTCAGCGCCTACTCGCACGGCATGCACAACAACGCGAACATCCCGGTCGAGATGATCGAGAGCGAAAATCCATTGACCATCACCGAGTACGCCCTGTTGCCGGATAGCGGCGGACCCGGGCGGCATCGCGGTGGCCTGGGCCTGGTGCGGGAGTGGCGGGTTGATTGCCAGGAGGCGGTGTTCACTGCGAACCTCGAACGCTTCAAGTCGCGCCCGTACGGCCTCGACGGCGGCCTGCCCGGCGCGCCGGGGCGGCTGCTGCACATCCGCGACGGGCAGGCAACCGCGCTGCCGTCGAAGATCGGCAACTTGCGCCTGCGCCGCGGCGACCGAATCCGGCTGGAGACGTCGGGCGGCGGCGGCTTCGGCCCGCCCGACGAGCGGCCCGACGCCGAGGCCGCCGCCGACCGGCTCGGCGGCTACGTCAATGCGGACGAACCGGGCGACGCAGCCTGATGCTCCCCGTCGCCCGGTTCGAGCTGATCCTGCTGCTGCTGGCCGTCATCATCGGGCTGGAACTGCTCGCCCGCCGCTTGCGCCTGCCGCCGGCCGCCGCGCTGATCCTGGGCGGCATCGTGCTGGCGCTGATCCCGAACATGCCGGACATCGAGCTCGACCCCGACCTTGCCCTCGTGCTGTTCCTGCCGCCGCTGCTGCTGGGCAGCGCCTTCTTCACCTCGTGGCGGGATTTCCGCGCCAACCTGCGCATCATCATGCAGCTCGCCGTCGGCGCCGTGGCGTTCACGACGGCGGTCGTCGGCGTCGTCGCGCACTGGGTCATGCCGTCGCTGCCGTGGGCGGCCTGTTTCGCGCTGGGCGCCATCATCTCGCCGCCCGACGCCGTGGCAGCCAAGGCCGTGCTGGCCCAGGTGTCGCTGCCGCGCCGCGTCGTGGTGCTGCTGGAGGGCGAGAGCCTGGTGAACGACGCGACCGGGCTCGTGCTGTTCCGCTTCGCGGTGGCGGCCGTGCTGACCGGCGTGTTCGACGCCGGCGAGGCGGCGCTGTCGTTCGGCGTATTGGCAATCGGCGGCGTGGCGGCTGGCACGGCGTTCGGCTTCGCGGCGACGTTCCTGCTGACGCGGCTGCGGGAGCCGCGCCTGGCAATCGTCGGCAGCCTGCTCGCGGCCTGGGCGTCCTACATCGGCGGCGAGGCGACCCACGTCTCCGGCGTGCTGTCCACCGTGGCATGCGGCCTGGTGATGGGATGGCAGCAGCACGCCGCGCTGACCGCCAACACGCGAATCCAGGCGCGCGCCGTGTGGGAGGTGGTCGAGTTCGTCCTGGAGTCGCTGGTGTTCATCCTGATCGGGCTCTCGCTGCGCGGCGTCCTCTCGCGGTTGGACGGCGGCGGCGGCAGCATCCTCGGGCTGCTGCCCGCGGCGTCCGCCATCGTGGCCGCGACGATCCTGAGCCGCTTCGCATGGCTGTTCCCGGCCACCTACTTGCCGCGCCTGCTGGTGCCGTCGCTGCGGCGGCGCGACCCGTATCCGCCGGTTGCGGTGCCCATCATCATGGGCTGGGCCGGGCTGCGCGGCGTGGTGAGCCTGGCGGCGGCGCTGTCGCTGCCGGAGCAGTTCCCCGGCCGCGACTTCATCCTCGCGACGACATTCCTGGTGATCCTGGTGACGGTGCTGATCCAGGGCGCCACCCTGGCGCCGCTGGTCCGCGCCTTCCGCCTCGGCGAGTTCAAGCTGACGCAGAGCAGCACGATGCCCGAGGCGGCGGCACGGGCGCGCATGGCCCAGGCGGAGCTGATCGCCATCGAGCGGCACTCGTTGGGGGAGGACGGCACGCACCGGCATCCGCGCCTGGTGGAGCAGTACGGCTACCACGCCCGCGCCACTGCCCGGTTCAGCGAGGCTGACGGCGGGCTGATCGGCGAGAAGCAGGCGCATTTTGCCGCAGTGCTGGCGGCGGTGGCCGCCGGCCGCGCCGAGGTGCTGCGGCTGTATTGGGCCGGCGAGATCCACGATTCTGTCTTGCATACGTTGGAGGGCGAGCTTGATCTTGAGGAGATCGAGGCGCGCCGGCACGCGGAGAACGAGGATTATATCGATAGCTCTGCTCAATAGACCCGTCCGACCGGCTCAGCGTTTTCTTACCTTCCTCAGCGCGAGCTCGGTGACGCACCGGCTGTCGGACGCCGTTCCAGTCAGCAGGCCATCCGAAACTTTTCCTTGCAAGATTGTGAAGTTGTGAAAGCTATGCGGACTTTTCCACAACCCGGAGGCCCGGATGGCGCCGTCGGCCCCCACCGTTCCCGCCATCTTCGTGCCGGGGTTGAAAAGCTGCATCCTGAGGTTTCCTCCGGCGATGCTGGCTTCGGTCCTGCCCGTCGTTGATGTGACGCCGCAAGCTTCCAAGAGGTTAGACTCGCGGGTTCCGACATACCGCCCGTCATACAACCGGGACGGCTCAGGGTTGGACGTTTGAGCGCATCCGCAGAGGGCGAGCATGACTATTCCTACGAGTGCTACGAGCCAAAGCAGAGCAACGGGCGAGCTGGCAGGAGCTGCCGGGATTAGCTCAACCTGGACTGTCAACGCTCAGCAAAAGCCAAGCGAGCGGCCAGCATGGCGAATGCTGCCGCAAAGCTGCGACGCAGCCACGCCATCACACGCGGCCGCGTCACTACGTGCTCCCGCATGCCTGCGGCAAACACGCCATAGATGGCAAACACGGCAAATGTCACCAGCATGAACACACTAGACAGCTCAACCATGCTCAGAAGCGGCCGCATATCGTCAACGCTCACGAACTGCGGCAGGAACGCAACAAAGAAGATGGAGAGCTTGGGGTTGAGAATGTTAATCAGGATACCGTCAACGATGACGCGTAGGTTGGAGCGCCGATCCGCCACGCGCTCCACCCGCAACACTCCGCTCTCGCGCAGCGAATTCCAGGCCATGAACAGCAGATAGAGGATGCCGGCAACCTTCACCGCATTAAACGCAAGTGCACTTGCGTGCAGGAGGGCTGCAAGCCCAAGCATGGCGGCCGCAAGGTGTGGGAGGATGCCGAGCGTGCATCCGAAGGCTGCTACGATGCTAACCCGCGCACCACGGGACAGCCCAGCGGCCAAAGTGTAGATCACGCCTGTCCCGGGTGAAGCCACGACAATCAGCGTTGTAATCAGGAACTCTGCGGTCATCGGCAACTCCTTGTATGCGTCACTAAAGGGTGATAGTCACTCAGCAATCGATGTAAGTTAGTTTCTGGATTGCAGCCGATGACAGAACGCCTGAGGTTACTCTCAAAAACCTAACCTACCTTGTTAATTTTCCATCTTCTGCTGCATTTTAGTTAACGAGTAGCGAAAGATAGCGAACCGTCTTGCTGCTGCCATGGATCGTAGCCTTGGCGACCTCGGTAAAGCCAAGAGCGGCGTGAAAGGCGTTCGACGCCGGGTTGGGCGGGTCGAAGTTCACCTCACACACAATTTTGTCATGGCCCGCAGTAGCAGCCCGTCCGATCAGGTCGGCGTAGAGACGCCGGGCATGGCCGCGTCCGCGCGCAGCCGGTGCGACAGCGATGCGATCCACATACACAAAGCGCGGATAGCGCTCACGGAACCAGAGATAATTTGGACTGTCATAGTCGGCGCTCTCGTCGAAGGAGAGCAAGAACGCCTCCACATGGCCGATCCGGCGTGCGTGGAACGCTCGATCGAGCAAAACGGCCAGCCGGAGCGGTTCGAGCCAGGACAGCTCCGTCGCATGGGCATTGTTGAGCGCGAGGATCGCCGCCTCGGCAGCCGGCGAGATCGGCAGAGGTGCATCGTCCATCAGGTCATCGGCAGCGCGATGTGCTGCCGGTAGGCTGGCCGGGTCAGCAACTGGTCATACCACCCGCGCAGATGCGGCTGCGGCGGCCGGGCGAGGTCGAACGAGAACCAGCGGTGCACGTGGACGCCCAGCGCGATGTCCGCCAGCGTGAACACCGGGCCCGCGACATACGGCACGCGCCCCAGAATACCATCGAGCAGGGTCCAGCACCGGGTCGCCTCGGTGGTCGCGGCGGCGATGGCGGCCACGTCCCGCCGCTCCGGCGCGATGCGCACCAGGCCCTGGAACACCGCCGATTGCGGCCGGTTCAGCGTCGTCTGCTGCCAGTCCATCCAGCGGTCGATGCTCGCGCGCGCCTGCAGGTCGTCCGGCCACATCGCATCGCCCGGCGCGTTCGCCGCACACAAATATCGGATCATCGCGTTGCTCTCCCACAGCACGAAATCGCCCTCGACCAGCGTCGGCACCATGCCGTTCGGGTTCATCGCCCGGTACTCCGGCGTGCCGGTGCCGCCGAACGGACCGCCCACGTCGGTGCGCTCATACAGCAGGCCGAGCTCCTCCATCAGCCACACGGCCTTCATAACGTTGCTGGAGTTGGCCCGGCCCAGAAGCTTGCGCATCCTTCTTCTCCCACCTGCGTATGCCGGCACGGTACGGCGTGGGCGCGATTGCTCCAAGCGGCAATGCGCGCCATATCGCCGGCATGGCCCCTTCCAGCACGATCTTGTCCAATGTTCGCGGCGCGGCCTGGGTCGCCATCCTGGGATCGGCGGCGGCGCTGGGCGCCGCGCTGGCCTTCGAGCGCTGGCTGGGCCTGGTGCCCTGCGCGCTGTGCCTGTGGGAGCGCTGGCCCTACCGCGTGGCGATCGCGCTCGGCCTGCTGGCCTTGGCGCTGCCCCGCCGTGCCGCGCGATGGGCGCTGGTCGCGGCGGCGCTCGCGCTGCTACCCGGCGTCGCGCTGGCGGCGGTGCACGTGGGCGTGGAGCAGCACTGGTGGCCCAGCCCGCTGCCGGAGTGCGCCGCGCCGACGCTGGGCGGCGGCAGCATCGCCGAGCGCCTGGCCCGCATGCCGGCGACCGTCAGCAAGCCCTGCGACGAGCCGACCTTCCTGGTGCCTGGCCTGCCGGTCTCGATGGCGGGGATGAACCTGGTGTTCGCCCTGGCGCTGGCCGGGTTCCTCGCCATCTCAGCCAGCAGGCAACGAGGCACAGCATGAGCGAAACCAGGACACCGCTGCCCGGCGATCCCACCCTGCGCGACACGGTCGAGCGCATCATCCGGGTGGACCACGCCGGCGAGTACGGCGCGGCCCGCATCTACGAGGGCCAACTCTCGGTCATGGGCCGCGGCCCCAAGGGCGACCTGATCCGCCATATGAAGGCGCAGGAGCAGCAGCACCTCGACACCTTCACCAGCCTGATCCGCACGCGCCGGGTGCGGCCGACGGCGCTGCTGCCGCTTTGGCGCCTGGCCGGCTACGCACTGGGCGCCGTGACGGCGGCGATGGGCGACCGGGCGGCAATGGCCTGCACGGTCGCGGTCGAGGAGGCGATCGACGAGCACTACGCGGCGCAGGCGGCCATCCTCGGCGACGAGGAGGCGCCGCTCCGCGCCACGATCGAGCGCTTCCGCGCCGAGGAGCAGGAGCACCGCGACATCGGGCTGGAGCACGAGGCCGAGCAGGCTCCGGCCTACAAGCTGATGTCCGCGGTGATCAAGGCGGGCTGCAAGGTGGCGATCGCAGTGAGCGAACGGGTGTAACTTGTAACGACAGCGCAGATTTCATCGCAACTCGGTCGCCGGGTTCCCGTTGGATGGACGGCACAGTGCCGCACACTCGACGGAGTTACCGACGATGTTCTTACGTATCGACAAGTTGCAGGCCGATCTTCCGGCACCGAAGAAGCAGGACCCGAATGCCGCTGCCGCGTTGCAGGAGCTGCTGGGCGGCAAGTACGGCGAGATGTCCACCCTCGGCAACTATATGTTCCAAAGCTTCAATTTCCGCAGCAAGGAGAAGCTGCGCCCGTTCTACAGCCTGGTTGCCAGCATCACGGCCGAGGAACTTGGCCATATCGAGCTGGTCGGCAACGGCGTGTCCATGCTGAACGCTGGGCCGGACATGCCCGAGAATGAGAAGGGCAACGGCGACATTACGGATGCGCCGTTCAAGGGTATGCAGGACGTCCGGCTGGCGGCGGCGTTCCTGTCGAACGGCGGCGGTTCCATGCCGATGAACAGCAACGGCGCGTCCTGGAACATGGATTTCGTCACGACCACGGGCAACGTGGTGATCGACCTGCTGCACAACTTCCACCTGGAGTGCGGCGCGCGTATCCACAAGCTGCGGGTCTATGAGACCATGACGGAGCCGACTGGGCGCGAAGTCTGCGGCTACCTGCTGGTTCGTGGCTCCGTGCACGCGCATGCCTACGCGCTGGCGCTGAAGAAGATCACCGGCGTCGAGATCGAGAAGATGCTGCCGACGCCGAACATCGACCTCGACCGGATTCCGGAGTGCGCGAAATACCTGGCCGAGGGCTCGCACCGTCGGCTGTACCGCTTCAGCCCGGACGACTACAAGGAAATGTCAGGCATTTGGGGCAACGGCGAGCAGGCGCTGCCGGGCGATCCGCCGGGCGAGCTGGAGGTCGTTGACGGCTATCCCGAGGGTGGTCGCATCCATAACCTGATGGGCCAGACTACGGCATTCACCCCGGACTACGCGCCCGAGGAGATGTTCGAGATCGCCAGCAAGCTTTACCAGAAGTCCCGCTAGCAGCGTGCGCCACGCTCCATGACGGAGCGTGGCGTCAGCTCTCGAGTTCGCTGTCCCAATACAGGTAGTCGCGCCAACTCTCGTGCAGGTAGTTCGGCGGGAAGGCCCGGCCATTCTCTTGCAGCTCCCACGTCGAGGGCTGGGCCGGCTTGAGGCGCGGGTGCATGTGGCACTCGCGCGGCAGCTTGCTGCCCTTGCGCAGGTTGCAGCCGCCGCAGGCGGTGACGACGTTCTCCCAGGTCGTGCGGCCGCCGCGGCTGCGCGGCACAACATGGTCGAACGTCAGGTCGTGCGTGGGGTAGCGGTCCCCGCAATACTGGCAACTGAAAGCGTCGCGCAGGAACACGTTGAATCGGGTGAACGCTGGCTTGCGCGCCGCTGGGATATAGTCCTTCAACGCAATGACGCTCGGCAGGCGCATCGACATGCTGGGCGAGTGGACCTCATTGTCGTACTCGCTGAGCACCGAAACGCGGTCGAGGAACACGGCCTTGACCGCGTCCTGCCAGCACCAGACCGACAGCGGGAAATACGAGAGCGGCCGGAAATCGGCATTTAGAACCAGCGCTGGAAAGTGCAAACCTCCGTCAGGCAACGCGCGCTCCTTAAACACGGACGCAACATTTAGGGCCAACATCGCGAGACAGGCCGCCAGATGGTGTGCGCCGCCGAACCTGCATGGGTTATTGCACCGAGAACCGGCACCAGCAAGCCACACCGGCGCTTGTCATGGGTTCGTCACGCGAACAAACGCTGCAGGAACAATGCCCCAGCGGACAGCCCGGCATCGTCGATGCCATGGCCCAGCTTTGGGCACCACAGCGTCTGCAGCGGAATGCCGATCCGCCTCAAGGCCGACTCGGCCGCCCCGGCACGCGAAAACGGCACTACCTCGTCCTGTTCCCCGTGCACCAGCAGCACCGGCGGATGCCCGGTGCATTCGGTTGCCAGCGCCGGCGTATCGAGCAGCGCGCCGGAGTAGGCCAGGATGCCGCGCGGCGGCGTACGGCGGCGCAGGCCCGCGTGCAGCACCATCATGGCGCCCTGGCTGAACCCCATCATCGCCACGTCATCCGGCGCAAGTCCCGCCAGTGCCAACTCGGCGTCGATGTAGTCCAGCAGTTGCGGCGCAGCCCGGCGCGCGCCCGCATCCAATACCGCCGGCGTGCGGTCCTGCAAGCTGTACCACTGGCGGCCCGTGGGTCCCTGGTCGTACGGCTCCGGCGCGTCCGGCGCTACGAACAGCGCATCGGGCAGGGCGCGGGCCCATGTCGGCGCCAGGTCGATCAGGTCATGCGCATCGGCGCCCAAGCCATGGCACAGCACGACAAGCTGCTGCGCGGCGCCCTTTGAAGCCGTACCCCAACGCAGGCCCGTGAGTTCCATCATCCCGTCCTCCATGGTCACGACGCCATCTTGTTGGCCGGGACATCCATGACCTCGACATGCGCCGACGCCAACGGTTCGATCAGCTCCGGCCCGTTGTTGCGCACATTGTTGACCCGGCTCGATACCGGCCAGATCCGCAACGGCGCAGCCGAGGGCCGCAGCAGGGTGGCCGGATCGCCCGGCGTCTCGCCGAGCCAGGCCGCCCAGTCCGCCTCCTCCAGAATGACTGGCATGCGTTCGTGCAGATGTCCCAGCGCGTCCGACGCGGTGGTCGTCACCACGGTGTAGCTGCGGATGGTCTGCTGATCCGGCCCGCGCCAGCCCTCCCACAGCCCGGCCAGCGCCATGATGCGGCCGTCCGCACGGGCGACGGCGTGCGGCTGCTTGCCGTCCGGACCGACCTGCCACTCGTAGAATCCGTCGATCGGCACGATGCAGCGGCGCCGGGCAAAGGCGTCGCGGAAGGTGGGCAGGGTCGCGACCGTCTCGGCGCGCGCGTTGATCGGCTGCCGTGTCTTCTTCGGATCGCCGCGCGCCCAGTGCGGCAGCAAGCCCCAGCGCAGCAGGTCCAACTGCCGCGCCCCGGTCGCGGGATGCAGCCGCACCACTGGGCCATCCTGCGTCGGCGCCATGTTCCAGGTCGGCTGCCAGTTCGGCGTGTCGTTCGCCGTCGCGAAGACGCGGCGGATTTCATCAGGCGATGTCGTCGCGAGGTATCGGCCGCACATGCAAGATACTTTGGCGCGTTTACAGCATCTTTCAATCGCTCCACACGCTTAGTAGGTTCGTGCCGTGTTCAAGAAGGGTGCCGCGATGGGTTGGGTCCGAAGGCTTGTTCCAGTCTTGCTGCTGCTTGTAGGACACGCGGCGCTGGCGCAGGACCGCGTGCTGAACGTGTACAACTGGACCGACTACATCGACCCCAAGGTGCTGGAGCGCTTCACCAGCGAGACCGGCATCAAGCTGCGCTACGACGTGTATGACAGCCTGGAGACGCTGGAGGGCAAGCTGCTGGCCGGCAATTCCGGCTACGACATCGTGGTCCCCACCGCCGAGCCGACCTTCTCCCGCCTGATCGCCGCCAAGGCGCTGCTGCCGCTCGACCGCAGCAAGATCCCGCACTGGTCGAACCTCGACCCCAAGCTGATGCAGCGGGTGGAGGTGTCCGACCCCGGCAACCGGCACGGCGCCATTTATCTTTGGGGCACCATCGGCCTGGGCATGATCCCCGAGCGTATCCAGGCGCTCGATCCCGGGGCGCCGATGGACAGTTGGGACCTGCTGCTGAAGCCGGAGCACGCGAAAAAGCTTGCGGATTGCGGCATCAGCGTGATGGACAGCGCCATCGACACCATCCCGAGCGTGTTGAAGTACCTGGGCCGCAATCCCGAGAGCACCGACGCGAAGGATCTTGCCGACGTCGAGCGCACCCTGATGGCGATCCGGCCGTATATCCGCACCTTCGCGTCGGGCGGCGCGGTGGAGGCGCTGGCGGGCGGGCAGACCTGCCTGTCGATGACCTATTCCGGCGACGTGATCCAGGCCGCGGCGCGGGCGAAGGAGGCCGGGCAGAAAGCCGTCCGCTATGTCGCGCCCAAGGAGTTCGCCGCGCTCACCTTCGACATGCTGGCCGTCCCCGCCGACGCGCCGCATCCAAACGAGGCCATGCAGTTCATCAACTTCCTGCTGCAGCCCGACGTGATGGCGGCGATCACCAACCAGGTGCGCTATCCGAACGCCATCCCGGCCAGCCGCGACGCCATCGTGCCGGAGGTGCGGGACGACCCGAACGTCTATCCCGACACGGCGTCGCCGCGGTTCTTCACGGTGCGCGCCACGCCGCAGGCAGCGGATCGGCTGCGCACGCGGATGTGGGCGCGGTTCAAGGCCGGGCGCTAACCATTTGGCTGATCTGGAGATTGCCGGCCTAATCGTCCGCTATGGCCCGGCCGTCGCGTTGGACCAACTCAACCTCACCATCGACAGCGGCGAGATGTTCGTGCTGCTGGGCGGCTCCGGCTCCGGCAAGACGACGCTGCTGCGGGCGCTGGGCGGCTTCATTCAGCCGGCGGCCGGGCGGATCGTGCTGGCGGGCCAGGACATCACTCGCCTGCCGCCGCACCGCCGCCCGGTGAACACCACGTTCCAGTCCTACGCGCTGTTCCCGCACATGAGCGTCGCCGACAACATCGGTTTTGGCCTGCGTCGCCAGGGGGTGGCGCGGGCCGATATTGTGCAACGGGTCGCATCGCTGCTCGACCTCGTGCGGCTGCGCGAGTTCGCCGGGCGCAAGCCGGATGCGCTGTCCGGCGGGCAGCGGCAACGGGTGGCGCTGGCCCGTGCCCTGGCGCCGCGCCCGCGGCTGCTGCTGCTGGACGAGCCATTGTCCGCGCTCGACCGTTCGCTCCGCGAGCAGACCCGGCAGGAGCTGCTGCGGGTGCAGCGGGAGACCGGGACCACCTTCGTGCTCGTGACGCACGACCAGGACGAGGCACTGGCGATGGCGACCCGGATCGGCCTGCTGCATCAGGGCCGCCTGGCGCAGGTCGGCACGCCCGCCGACATCTACGAGCGCCCGGCCAGCCGCTATGTCGCTGAGTTTATGGGGGCGGCGAACATCCTGCCGGCGACGGTGCGCACCGCCGGACCCGCCGCGACGCTGGACCTCGACGGCATCGGCACAGCGCAGGCATCCGGCCCGGCGTCCGGCGGCCCCGGCAGCGCACTGCACGTCGCGCTGCGGCCGGAGCGGCTGCGGATCGCGCCGGGCGCACCGGGCGCCGGCATGAATGCGGCGCCGGGCACGGTCACGGACAGCGCCTATCGCGGCGGCACCGTGGACCACCGCGTGCGCCTGGATGGCGGCGCGACGCTGCTGGTGTCGCAGCCGCTGGCGGACGGTATCGGCGCTGTGCCGCTCTCGCCGGGGAGCGCCGTCATGGTGTCCTGGTCGCCCGAGGCCTGCGTGCTGCTGGCCGAATGAACCGCGCCGCCGTCCTGGCGCCGGTCTGGCTCTGGCTGCTGCTGTTCGTCGCGCTGCCGGTGCTGATCGTGGCGGCGCTGTCGTTCTCCACGTCCATTCCCGGCGTGCCGCCCTACACGCCGCTGCTGCAAACACCCGAGACCTCGAACTACGCCGTGCTGACCGACGACGCGTTCTACCTCGATGCGGCCCTGAAAAGCCTCGCCGTCGCCGGCGTCTCGACCGTGTTTTGCCTGCTGATCGGCTATCCCATGGCGCTGGCGATCGCGCGGGCGCCGGACCGCTGGCGCTCGCTGCTGCTGCTGGGCGTCATGCTGCCGTTCTGGACCGGGTTTTTACTCCGCATCACCGCCTGGATCGGCCTGTTGCGCGACGAGGGCTGGATCAATGCCGCGCTGCAAGTCGTTGGCCTCCCAGCGTTGCGGCTGCTCTACACCGACTTCGCGATGTATGTCGGCGTGACCTACGCCTACCTGCCGTTCATGATCCTGCCGCTGTACGCCCGGCTGTCCCGCCGCGACCCGGCGCTGGAGGAGGCCGCCGCCGACCTCGGCGCCAGCCCCTGGACCGCCTTCCGCACCATCACCCTGCCGCTCTCCATCCCCGGCATCGTGGCCGGGCTGGCCCTCGTGTTCATCCCGGCGATGGGCGAGTACGTGATCCCGGAGCTGCTGGGCGGCCCCGGGGCGCAAACCATCGGCCGCGCGCTGTGGAACGAGTTCTTCTCCAACCGCGACTGGCCCATGGCAGCGACGGTGGCGAACGCGCTGCTGCTCGCTTTGCTGGTGCCCATGGTGGCGCTGCGGGCGCGGCAATGACGGCGAGACCATGAGGCGGGGCTGGTTCCTCAACGCTTGCCTGCTGCTCGGCTACGCTTTCCTGTATGTGCCGGTGCTGCTGCTGGTGGCGACGAGCTTCAACCCGAACCGGCTCACGACGGTGCTCTCGGGTTTTTCACTCCGCTGGTATGCGGCGCTGTGGGCCGATGACAAGCTGATCGAGGCGGCGCTGCTGTCGCTGCGCATCGCGGCTTTGTCGGCGACGGGCGCTACGGTGCTCGGCACGATCGCCGGGTTCGCACTGGCGCGGTTCGGACGGTTCCGCGGGCGCGGCGCGTTCGCCGCATTGTTGTCCGCGCGCTTGGTGCTGCCGGACGTGCTGGTCGGGCTGTCGCTGCTGCTGCTGTTCGTGCAGATGGAGCAGACCATCGGCTGGCCGCAGGGCCGCGGCGCGCTGACCATCGCGCTGGCGCATATCTCGGTCAGCCTGTCCTACGTCGCCATCGTGATCGAGGCGCGGCTGACCGACGCGGGGTCCGAACTGGAGGACGCCGCGATGGACCTCGGCGCCTCGCCTTTTGCGGCGTTCGGCCTGGTCACGCTGCCGCTGCTGGCCCCGGCGCTGCTGTCCGGCTGGCTGCTGGCCTTCACGCTGTCGCTCGACGATCTAGTCGTCGCGACATTCGTCTCGGGGCCGGGCGCCAGCACGCTGCCGATGGTGGTGTTCTCGGCATTGCGCCTGGGGGTGACGCCGGAGCTGAACGCGTTGGCAACCGTGATTCTTGCGATCGTGTCGGTGTCGTTGGGCGGCGCATGGTTTTTGCAACAAAGCGTCGGGCGCGCGGTTGTGCCGGGCCGGGCAGGGGCATAAACTCCAACCGTCGCAACACTGGTAGCCTCTCATGCAGCTCATCGCCGAACGCCTGGACCGGATCAGCCCGAGCCAGACCATCGCCATCTCCACCAAGGCGCGCGCGCTAAAGGCCCAGGGCCGGGACATCATCAGCCTGTCGGCTGGGGAGCCCGACTT
>JAABUS010006485.1_pt1 | contig 14199 bp, 13 predicted proteins | sample 5560161 | NCBI WGS metagenome assembly JAABUS01 (sample SAMN10711885, study PRJNA513376) | rock metagenome | isolation source: Antarctica rocks | place: Antarctica: Victoria Land, Trio Nunatak nord | collected 2016-01-04 | reverse complement strand
CCGGTACGCTGTGTATAGGTCATCGCCCCCTCCTTCGATCCGGTTGGTTCGCACTACCGATCGTGGAGGACGATGGCCACTTTGACGAGCGGCACCGCTATTTACAGAAGGATACGGACACAACCCTCGCTCGCGTTCGCGCGCGACGGTATACGCCAAGCGCGGGGGGCGTCAATGTGATAAAGTTGATGATTCACGGCACGCGGGGCGTCCGCTGTTTCGCGTGGTACGGCATGGGGTGGGCTAACGGTATGAGCGATCCCGGCACGGCGCGGGGAGCCGAGGCGAGTAGTCGCATCGAGCGGCTTCGCATACGGGCAGTGGGGGCCGCGCCGCTTCTTGTCGTCCTCGTAGCGGCGATCTATTTCGCGGGCTTCTCGCTGCTGCGGCAGAACTGGTCATCGCTCCTGATTTTCCTGCCAGTTTTTCTCGTGGCATTCTGGCTCGGGCGGCTCCGGTCGTTCGCGGTGACGTGGGTGCCGCTGATGGTCTTTCTGGATGCATTCGCGCGGCTCCGTGGCATCGCGGATAATACCGGTATCCCGATTCATCACACCGCCGTGCTGGAGGTGGAGCGACACCTCTTCTTCGGCATTGTGCCGACGGTCTGGTTGCAAAACCGCCTGACGCTCCCGAAGAACTTCCGCTGGTATGATTTCGCGGCAACCTTGCTGCACTGGAGCCATTTCGTCGCACCCGTCGCCATTCTCTTCGTCCTCTGGCTAAAATACCCCGCCTTCTTCCGGCGTTATCTGATTGCGTTCGTCGTGCTGACGACGATTGTGCTCGACATCTATTTTCTCTGCCCCGCCTCGCCCCCGTGGATGGCGGCGCGCGAGGGCTACCTGCCGCACCTCGCCCGCCCGATGGTCGATGTGGCGGTGCAGGTGAACCGGAACCTCTTCGGGAGCGTCTACGCAACGATTGGCGCGAGCAACGATGTAGCGGCGATGCCCTCGCTCCATGCGTCGTACCCGGCGCTCGCGTGCGCGATGTTCTGGCCGGTCTCGCGCAAACTTGGCCTGCTCGGCCTACTCTATTTCGCCCTGATGAGCCTCGCGCTTGTCTATCTCGCGGAGCATTACGTCGTCGATATTCTCGCGGCAGTGCTCTGTGTTCTCGCGGCGCGCCGGATCGCGTATGCCATCGACCGCCGGATGCCCGCGCTCCCGGAACGTCGGCCCATCCGTGACGCTGCCCGGCGGCACACGACAGTCGATGTCACGATGCCGGTGCATTCGCCGTGACACAGCCCTTGCGGATCACCGCCATTGAAATCGACGGTAACGTCACGCGGCCCATTCAGTTCGGTGGCCCGCCCGGCGATGCGCTGCACGACGCACTGCGCGAGGCGATGCTGAAGCGCGGCTGCCTGCGCGACCGCGCGCATAAGGGCCAGTGCATGAACTGCGCGCTCCTGCCGCAATGCGCGGTCTGGCCCGTCGTCGCGCCTGCGGACCCGACGCAGCGGCAGCGCGGGCCGTTCCTGCGACCCGTCGTGCTGCGCCTGCCGATCATCCCCGCGCAGTCGCTCCCGGTCGGGACGCCCGTCACCTACGGCGCGACGATCGTGCAGGACGCGACCTTCCCGACGCTCTGGGGGGCGCTGGCGGCGGCCTTCGTCCACTCGGCGCGGCAGATCGCGGAGTGGGGCGTCGGCTTGCAGGTGCGCGAGGGTGAGCGGGCGGCGCGGCGCGGCGCGATCTCCGTTGGCCGCGTGCGCTGGGCCGACCCCGTCACGGGCGAATCCGCGCCGTTCTTCTTCCCGACGGAGGGGCCGCTTGAGCCACCGCTCGCCGCCCACTACGGCGCGGCGGAGATTGCTCCAATCGACCGTCACACGCTGCACCTCACCTTCCTGACGCCGACGCGCCTCGTCGCCGCCGGGACGACGCTCCGAGCGCCCGATCTCCCCATCCTCGTGCGCCGGATCGCAGAACGGCTCGATGCCGTCGCGGAGAGTGTCGGTGCGGCCACGCCCGATATCCTCATGAACGCGGCGATCACCGAGGCGGCGGTGCGTGTTCGCGTGCGCGACGCGGGCGTGCGCTGGGCGGGCGACCCCGCGAAGGGTGGCTTCGTCGGCCCGGTCACGCTCGTTGGGGAGAGCGCGGACCTTGCGATGCTCGCGCCGGTGCTCCGCTGGGGCGCGGCGCTCGGCGTCGGCAAGGGCACCCTCACCGGCAGCGGGCGGTTCGTCGTCGGCCCCGTTCCCCCAAGCGCGGTGGTCACGCTCCCCAGTGAGGAAGCCGAGGACGCCCTGTTCGCCGCCGACGATCAGCAACGACCCGAAGCCCGCTCACGACCACCACGCACGCAATCCAACCGGGCGCTGAAGCGGAACCGCAATCGCTGATTGCGGCGGCACGACGAGGGTGTGGAATGCGCGGGGTGTGAATCTCCTGCAACGATGCCTATACGAGTTCGCGGGCGCCGATGTCGCGGCGATACTGCACCCCATCGAAGTGGATTCGCTCCGCGATGGTATACGCATGGTCGCGTGCCGCCTGCAACGTCGGGGCGGTCGCGGAAACGGTGAGGACGCGCCCGCCGCTGGTCACGACCTGACCCAGGTCGCCGTGCCGGGTGGCCGCGTGGAAGATGACCGCGTCGTGATCGGCAGCATCAAGCCCGGTGATCGGGAGGCCTGTCGGGTATGCGCCGGGATAGCCGCCCGATGCGAGCACGACGCCGACGCACGCGCCCTCTCGCCAGTGCACGTGCTGGGCGACGGACGCGAGCCGGCCGTGCGCCGTCGCCTCGCAGAGCGTCAGCAGGTCGCTGTCGAGCATCGGGAGGATCACCTGCGCCTCCGGGTCCCCGAAGCGGCAGTTGTACTCGATCACCTGCGGGCCATCCGGCGTGAGGATCAGCCCCGCGTACAGGAGGCCGCGATACACGATCCCGCGCTCCATGAGGGCGCGCGCCGTTGGCCGGAGGATCGTGCGAGTGATCTGATCGAGCGATGCGTCATCCAGCAGCGCGGTCGGGGTATAGGCACCCATGCCGCCCGTGTTCGGCCCGGTATCGCCGTCGCCGACGCGCTTGTGGTCGCGCGCGGGGAGGAGCGGCACGACCGCCTCACCATCAACGAGCGCGAGCACGGAGACCTCATCGCCCGTCAGATATTCCTCGATCAGCACCGTCTGCCCCGCTTGCCCGTACGCCGCGCCCTCCAAGGATGCGCGCACCGCTGCTTCAGCCTCGCGCCGGGTCGCGCAGATTGTCACGCCCTTGCCCGCCGCCAGGCCGTCCGCCTTGATGACGACGGGATAGCGCACCTCCTCAAGCGCGGGCAGGGCGCGGTCGAGCGCGGTGAACGCCTCCGCGCGCGCGGTCGGCACATTCGCGCCGATCAGCAGGTCCTTCGCCCACGCCTTGCTCGCCTCGATCCGCGCTCCCGCCCGATTCGGGCCGAAGGTCGCGGTGCCCGCCGCGCGCAACGCATCCGCCAGCCCGCGCGCGAGCGGCTCTTCCGGCCCGATGACGACGAGATCGATTCGTTCGGCTTTCGCGAGCACAATGATGTCGTCCGTATCATTCACCGTGATCGCGACGTTGCGGAATGCGCCCGCCGTCCCCGCATTTCCCGGCGCGACGATCATCTCCGCGCACCGGGGCGATTGCGCGATCTTCCACGCGAGTGCGTGCTCGCGCGCGCCATTGCCGACAATGAGAACCCTACTGGGCATTATGTATCCTCACCCCCGGCCCCTCTCCATCGCCCAAAGATCATGGTCACTGTCAGTTCCGTGCAGCGATGGAGAGGGGAGGGGAATTCTTGCGACCAGATTCGTTCCTAGTCCCTGCCCCCTCACTCCCACTCAATCGTCGCAGGGGGCTTGGAGGTAATGTCGTAGGTGACACGGTTGACGCCGGGCACCTCGTTGACGATGCGGTTACTCATGCGCGCGAGCACGTCGTACGGGATGCGCGCCCAGTCGGCGGTCATCGCGTCCTCGCTCGTGACGGCGCGGATGGCGATGGCCTGCGCGTAGGTGCGCCCGTCGCCCATCACGCCGGTACTCTCCACGGGCAGGAGCACGGCGAAGTACTGCCAGATTTCGCCGCCCAGCCCCGCCGCCTCGATCTCAGCGCGCACGATAGCGTCCGCGCCACGGAGCGTTTCGAGCCGTTCGTCGGTGATCGCACCGAGGCAACGCACCGCGAGGCCGGGGCCGGGGAAGGGCTGACGATTGATGATCGCACCGGGCAAGCCGAGCGCGCGCCCCGCCGCGCGCACCTCGTCCTTAAAGAGATGCCGCAGCGGCTCAACGAGCGTGAATTGCAAATCCTTCGGCAGGCCACCGACGTTGTGGTGCGTCTTGATCTTCGTCGCGGCTTTCGTGTCGGCGGTCGTGCTTTCGATCACGTCTGGGTAGAGCGTGCCCTGCGCGAGGTACTGGAACGGGCCGTGATTCTTCGCCTCCGCCTCGAAGACGCGGATGAACGTCTCGCCGATCATCATCCGCTTCCTCTCGGGGTCGGTGACGCCGCTCAGTTTTTCGAGGAAGCGCTCGGTGGCGTCCACATGGACGAGTTCGATGTGGAAGGCGTCCCGGAAAGTGCGGACGACCTGCTCTGCCTCGTCGGCGCGCAGGAGGCCGTTGTCCACAAAGACGCAGGTGAGCCTGTCGCCAATCGCACGGTGCACGAGCACCGCCGCGACGGAGGAATCGACGCCGCCGGAGAGCGCGCAGAGCACGCGCCCGTGCTCGCCGACCGTCGCGCGGATGTCGCTAATCGCCTGATCGACGAAGCCCGCACTCGTCCAATTGCCGGTGCAGCCGCAGACGTCGTAGAGGAAGTTCCGCAGGAGCGGCGTGCCCTCCCGCGTGTGCACGACCTCGGGATGGAAGAGCACGGCGTTGATCCGTCCGTTCGACACGGCGGCGACGGGCGCGGTGGGCGACGACGCGAGCACCTGCCAGCCCGGAGGCGCGGCGGTGATCGCGTCGCCGTGGCTCATCCAGACATCGAGGCGGCGCGAGAGGCCAGTGAAGAGCGGGCCGTCCGCGAGCACATCAACGGACGCGGGGCCATATTCGGCGTACCCGTCGTTGCGCACATCCCCACCGAGCCGGTGCATCAGCGCCTGCATTCCGTAGCAGATGCCGAGGATCGGCAGATCGTGTTCGAGCAGCCACGCGGGGAGTTGCGGCGCGCCCGGCGCGTAGACGCTCTTGGGTCCGCCGGAGAGGATGATGCCCTTCGGGTTCAGCGCGGCGACCTTCTCCCACGGCGCGTCGTGCGGCATGAGTTCGCTGTAGACATTCAATTCGCGCACGCGGCGCACGATCAGTTGCGCCGTCTGTGAGCCGAAATCGACGACGACCACGGTGTCATGAGAGTGCTGAGTGCTCCCCGCTGCAATCATCCTGATTCTCCTTGAGAAAGTGAAATGTTCGTGATCGGATAACGTGCGACGCGAAACCGTTCTCAGCACGCAGCACGCAGCACGCGGCACTCAGCACTTACTCATCTTTGCCGAGATAGATGTAGCGCGTGTCGAACTGCCAATCGGGGATGCCGGCGATGTCCGCCTCCAGTCGCGGCGCGAGCGGATCGACGAACTTCGCGAGGTGGATATCTACGACATCGCGGTCATCGAGGCCGAGCGCGCCGCAGAGGCTGTCCAGGGCGATCTTCAAGCCGCCGTCGAGGTCGCGCTTCCGGGGCGACGCGAAGTGGAAGACGAAATCGACGCCGAGCGGCGTGGCACGCATCCCTTCGAGTTCCTCCAGCAGCGCGGCGTCGTGCGACACGGCATTCTCGACCGCCGCCATCACCTGCTTCTTGAATGCCGACGCCTCCTTGGAGAGGACGCGCCTGTGACCAACCGTGACATACTGATTGTTCACGCCAGGCGGCAGGGGAAGGGTGAGACGCACCGGAGCCTCCGACCAATTCGTCGCGCGTCCGTACACGCCACGCAAGCGGTAGAATAGCCCTCTGCGCGATGCGGCGTCAATGGCGGCATGCGCGGTGTGGGAGAGTAGCGAGTAGCGAGTACTGAGTACTGAGTGGCTTCCGTCATCTGCTACGTGCGGTAAGCAACGTCGCATTTTCTCTCGGACAGCCAGGATAATCGAAGCGGAAGGCGCTTGCCACCACCGTATAGATAACGCTCAGTACCAGTACTCGTTACGTCCCCTTCGACTGCGAGGCGCGCATGACGCTGCACGACGACTACGAACAAGCGCTCGCGGCGTGGCGGACGGCACGAAGTGAGGTGCTCTCCGACCGCCTGACGCTCTCGCGCAAGACGGCGCAGATGCACGAGGCGGATGTCGAGCAGGACGATGAGGTCGCGGAGTACTTCGCGGGGCGCGTGGCCGAGATGCAGGCGCGCGTTGCGGCAGGCGAGGTGCATGTCGTAGCGCTCGCCACCGCCGCAGAGGAGGTGCGAATTACGATGGTCACGCAAGAACTGGACTCAACCCTCGACGCATATCGCGAGGCGTTGCGCGCGATGGAGGCGCACATCGCCGCGCTCGCAGAGCAAGCCCGGCAGGTGACGACGCTCAGTCAGCAGGCAGAAACTCTTGCGGAATCGCTGCCCGCTTCAGCGGAACGGCAGCATCGCGCGGCGGAAGCAGCGACCGAGCATGCCCGCACGATTGAAGCGGCATTGGAGCAGTTACGCGGGGTGATGTCTGAACAATCCACCTCGTAGCAATGCATCAGGTGGCGGGGCGTCAGTGTGTGCGGCGATCCCTACTGTTTCACCCGTTCGGATGGCGCGGCACTGTAGCCCCGGAATCAAGGACGATGTGGTCCGTGCGACCGCCCTCGCGTCCCACTTCCTCATGCTCCCCGGTCTGCTCACGCACGGCGTCGTCGCCCTCCTTGCGGTGGGCGAGATGGGCCTCATCGGGCGTCAGCTCTTCGTCAACAATGCCCTTGCCGCGTTCAATCGTCTCGTCGCGCTGGGTGCGTTCGTCCATTCGAGCATCCTTCCCTCTATGCGTGGCGTTATCACCGTGCTATGCGTGGTGCAATGCAACCCGGATGCCACCGTGCCATTCACTGCGCGCTTTCATCATCAATAGCGCTGCCGAGTGGTGCGCTCGCCCCCGACGAGGAACTTTTGCTCCTTCGTCAGGCAAAATCCCGCCACGAGAAGTCGGGCTTCCAGCCGAGCATCCGCTTCGCCTTGCCATTATCGACGCCGGGCTGGGTGCCGGTGAGGGCTTTCGCCTTCGCACCCAGTTCTTTGGAGACGAGCGGGGCGAGTTCGGCGACGGGCAGTTCCGCGAGGGCGTCGTCCGCGACGATGAAGAAGGACTCGTGCAGGGTGACGTGCGTTTCGAGCGCCTTGCGGTAGGCGATGGCGAGGTCGCGTACATCGATGTATGACCAGAGGCCGCGCGCGAACGAGAGCGGCTGCTCATGAACGCGCTTCACCACGTCCGGCCACCAATCGTTGAAGACGACGTATGGCGGGCGGACGGAGATGACCTCCGTGCCGCAACGGTTGCGGAGCATCGCCGCCGCCTGCTCCCCGACGAACTTCGAGAGGGCGTACGGGTCCTGCGCCTGGTGCGGGTGCAATTCATCGACCGGCAGGTACGACGGCCACCACTCGTGCGTGCGGAAGTCCATGCCGAGCCAGTTGATGCTGCTCGTCTCGACCAGTTTTGGGATGCCGAGCGCGGCGATCATCTCCACGACGTTGGAGACGCTGAGCACATTCGTCGCATAGACGATCTCCGGCGGGTCCTTCGTCGGGCTCGGGATGGCGGCGAGGTGAATCACCGCGTCCGGCTTCCTGCCCCGGAACGTCAGCACCCCCGCGACCTCGGCGGCTTTCGTCATGTCCGCCTGCACATACCGGACGCCTGCCGGCAGGTCGCGCGGGGCGCGCGCGATGTCGGATGCCACAACCTCATAGGCGTGCGCGGCCAGCTCCTTGACGACCTGTTGCCCGATCCGTCCACTGGAGCCGGTGACGACGACGCGCATCTCTACTCCCTTCGGTCGCGAGTAACGAGTATTGAGGGGAATGCGCTCCGTCTCGTGACTCGCTACTCGTTACTCGTTACATCTCCCGCTCATGCCACGAGTGCTGCGGCTTCCAGCCGAGCAGGCGCTTCGCCTTCGCATTGGAGATGTCCGCGTCGTGGCCGCGCACGTTGATGTCGAGCGGCCCGGCGTCGCGGTAGGCCATGCGGATGGCGGTGTCGATTGGCTCGTCCGTGAATGCCTCGTCGTTGACGATGTAGAACGCCTCGCAGCCGAGGTCGTCCTTCTCAACGCTCAGGCGGTACGCCTCCGCGAGGTCCTCGGCGTCGGAGTACGACCACGAGAGCCACGTCTTCGGCCTGCCGCCGCGCAGTTGCGCGATCCGCATCGGGTACTCATGCGGCGCGATGACGAGCGCGGGCCGGAGCGAGATCGCCTGCGCGCCGGTGCGGGCATGGAGCATCCGCGCCGTCGCCTCCCCCGCGATCTTCGAGAGGCCGTAGGCATTGACGACGTAGTCCGGTGTCGTCTCGTCCATTGGCCAACGCGGCGGGGCGACCCTGCCCTCCGCACGCAGGTACTGGTGGACATTGACGCTGCTCGTCTCGACGAACTTCGTGATCCCCAGTTGCGCGCACGCCTCCGCGACGTTGTAGACGGAGAGCGCGTTGATGCGCCAGACCTCGGTGGGTGGCGACGGCGCGACAGGCCAGACGTTGGGGAGCGCGGCGAGGTGGATCACGGCATCTGCCGTCACCCCCCGGAACTTCAGCGCGCCGATGACCTGCCCCAGGGCCGTCGTGTCGACCTGCACGAAGCCGACCCCCGGCACATCCTGTCGCGGGCGGCGTCGCGTCGCATTGATCACTTCATGCCCGGCGGCGAGCAGGTTGCGGACGACGAAGCCGCCGACAATCCCGCTCCCCCCGGTGACGACGATACGCATGGGCGCTCCTTTCAGGCGCGGTAACGAGTAACGAGTAACGAGTAACGAGGGAAATGTGGTCTGTCTCGTTAATCGTTACTCATCACTTCACGATATCGCGCCAGAAGTATTGCTGCTGGAAGCCGAGCAGACGTTTCGCCTTCGCATTGGTGACACCGGCCTGGTTGCCGGTCAGATGCGCGGCCTTATTGCCCGCCCGGGCGAAGTACTGCGGGGCGAGTTCGGCGAGCGGTTGCTCCGCCCACGCCTCCTCGGCGGTGCCGTAGATCACCTCGTCCTCGAGTTCGGTGTGTTCGAGGGCGAGGCGGAAGATCGTCGCGAGGTCGCGCGCATCGACGTACGTCCAGAGGAAGCCCCCGGCGACAAGCCGGTTCTTGCGGTTGGCGTCGAAGCGGGACTGGTACTGCTCCGGCAGGATGACCGCAGGCGGGCGAATCGCGATCGTCCGCATCCCGCAGCGCCGGTGGAAGCCGTGCAGAATCTCCTCACTCGCCACCTTGGAGAGGCCGTACGGGTCCTGCGCGAGCGTGCGGTGCTCCTCATCGACGGGGAAGTAGTCCGGCGTGAAGTCGCGGTAGCGGAAGTCGAGGCCGAGATGGTTGATGCTCGATGCGTAGATGACAGACGGGACGCCCACCGCCGCGCACGCCTCGCAGACGTTGTACGTGCCCTCGGTGTTCTCATTGAAGACGACCTGCGCGGGATTCCGCATCGGGTTCGGGATGGCGGCGATGTGCATCACGGCGTCCGCGCCGGCGAACGCGGTCACGAGTTCGCCCATGTCCGACGTGTTCGCCTGGATGAATTTGACGCCCGGCTGCTCCTGCTTCGGCGCGGAGCGGGTCGCATTCACCACTTCGTGCCCGTGCTGAACGAGGTCCATGCAGACGATGTTGCCGATACCGCCACTTCCACCGGTCACGACGACTTTCACAGCCCCCTCCGTTCGTTCTCTCGTGCCCATGCGATTCTGCCGGCAGTGTAACACCGAATCATTTTCCGCCGACGGTTTGCTATACTCACCCGTGCACAACGCACCCCAGGTGTGAGTGGATGCGCGATGGAGTAGCCAGCAGACAGTCGTCAGAGGGAAATGAAGCTCCCGGTTCCCTGCTGTTTATCGACTACTGACTACTGTCTACTTCGAGAGGGGCCACGCCATTCCACGCGCAACGGAGACGCACAAACCCCCGAGAAGCAAGCGGGTGTCGCTCCAGAGCATGGAGCCGGAGGTGGCGCAGGCGGCGGCGTCACTCGGGATGCGTTTCGCGCGGTGGGAGTTGCTGCGCGAGGCGCTGATTCACCGGTCGTACCTCAACGAGGAAGCGGACGCGACGGAATCCAACGAGCGATTGGAGTTCCTGGGCGATGCCGCGCTCGGGTTCATCGTCGCGCGCTCCCTGCATCAGCGCTACCCCGACGCGCCGGAGGGCCTGTTGACGCGCCGCCGCATGGCGCTCGTGAGCAACCAGACGCTCGCGCGGTGGGCACGGCAAATCGGCCTCGACCGCGTGCTGCTCATCTCGAAGGGCGAGCGCGGCATCGAACTGCCAGAGCGCGTGCTCGGCGGCGCGTTCGAGGCGCTGCTTGCCGCGATCCTGCTCGATCGAGGGATGGACGCGGTCGAGGAGTTCCTGCTGCCCATTCTGGGCGCGGAGGCGGATGAGGTCGTCGCGCGGACGATGGCGGGCAACTTCAAGGGGCGGTTGCAGGAGATCGCGCAGGAGCGCGAGCGCATCACGCCGACCTACAAGACGCTCAGCACACTTGGCCCCGATAACGAGCGACTGTTCACCGTCGCCGCGATGGTCGGCGATCGCGAACTGGCGCGGGGCGCCGGCAAGAGCAAACAGGTCGCAGAGCAGGCCGCCGCCGAGGCGGGCCTCGCGGTGTACGCGGCGATGGACCGGGAAGTAGCGAGTAGCGAGTAGCGAGAGGAGCAAGTTCTTCTCGTTACTCACTACTCGCTACGATGAGGAGGACGCGATGGGCAGTGTCTACGGCGAATTGCGTGTCTTCACGGGGAACGCGAACCCCGCGCTCGCGGAGCGCATCTGCCAGAATATCGGTATCCCCCTGGGACGCGCGGAGGTGTTCGAGTTCTCGAATGAGAATATCTTCGTCCGCATCCTCGAAAGCGTCCGCGAGAATGATGTCTTCGTTGTGCAGCCGCTCTGCCGCCCGATCAACCGGTCGATCATGGAACTGCTCATCATGATCGACGCGCTCAAACGCGCCTCGGCGGGGCGGATCACGGCGGTGCTGCCCTTCTTCGGCTACGGGCGCACGGACAAGAAGGACCAGCCGCGCGTGCCGATCACGGCGCGGCTGCTGGCGGACATGATCTCCGTCGCCGGTGCGAACCGCGTGCTCGCGGTGGATTTGCACGCGGGGCAGATTCAGGGGTTCTTCAACATCCCGGTGGATGAGTTGACCGCCTCATTCCTGATCGGGGAGTATTTCAGCGAGAAGCGGCTGAAGAACCTCGTCGTGCTCGCGCCGGATCTCGGCAGCGCCAAGCGAGCGCGCAACGTCGCGGAACTCGTCGATGCGTCGCTCGCGATCATCGAGAAGCGGCGCACGGGGAACAATGACCACTCGGAAGTGCTCAATGTCATCGGGAATGTGCGCGGCTGCCCCGTCCTGATCGTGGACGATGAAATCGACACCGCGAGCAGCATCTGCCAGGCCGCGAGCGCCGCCATCGACCATGGCGCGTCGGCGGTCTACGCGGCGTGCACGCACGCGGTCTTCTCCGGGGCCGCGTTCCAGCGGCTGCGCGACAGCCCGATCAAGGAACTCGTCTGCACGGATACGATCCCGCTGCTCACGGACGGATGCCCCGAAATTATCACGCAACTCTCGGTCGCCAACATCCTTGGGGAGACGATTCAGCGCATCCACACCGGCACGAGCGTCACATGGGCATTCCATTAGGGATGGCCCCGCCGGAGGTGAGAACGCATACGCTCTGCGCGCTGCGATAGCCTCCGGCGGTCGAATGTCGTCGTGTGTTACCGTGTACCGCTCGTTGCGCGGCGGGTCGGCGCGGTGGCGAAGGGGAGGGGGTGACGTGGCGGCTGAATCGGCGATTGCCGTCGTTGAGCCGGGTGGCGCGGCGCGGATATTACGGCTCGATCCGGGCAGGCCGCGCGCGGCAGGCGACGGGGCAGCAGATCGACACAGGCCTCGGCCCACAGGCAGCGCGGACCGAGATTGACGCCAATCAACCGGGCCGCTTCTTCCAGTCGCTCAAGAGCTTCCTCGCGGGCGGCAGGTACCGTGGCACAAACGTCTTCGGTCGCTACTATACGATGGAGGCTTTGATCGCGACGATCATGCGCGCGATGCGCCTGCGCGCCGAGATGGCGCGCTCGTTGCGGCGAAGATCGAGCCGGGACAGGTCGATATTGTCGTGTGCACAGGTGGCTTCTCCACCATCCCCCGCTTTCGGCGGCTGCTCGCAGAGAACTTCGGCGCGGACAAGCTCCGCTTCCAGGACGCCTTCACCTCCGTCGTCACCGGCCTCACCCTCGGCACCGCCGGGGAGATAACCCCCACTGCCTTGTGACCATGTGAAATGCCCCACCTTCGGGACGACGCTTACTCCAGCGCGCCCAGACCGGTGAGCGCCCGGCCCACGATCAGCGTGTGGATGTCGTGCGTGCCCTCGTAAGTGTCGACCGTCTCCAGATTGAGCATGTGGCGGATGACCGGGTACTCGGTCGTGATGCCGTTGCCACCGAGGATCTCGCGGGCGAGGCGCGCGCCGTTGAGGGCGACGCGGACATTGTTGCGCTTGGCCATCGAGACCTGTGCGAAGGTCATCGTCTTCGCGTCCTTGAGCGCGCCGAGTTGGTGCGCCATCAGCAGACCGAGGCTGTGGTCGGTTGCCATGCGCACCAACTTCTCCTGCACGAGTTGGCGCGCGCCGATGGGCTTGCCAAAGGTCGTGCGCGTCTCGGCGTACTCCTTTGCCGTCGTGTAGACTGCCTCCAGCGCGCCGAGCGCCCCCCACGCGATGCCGTAGCGCGCCTGCGTCAGGCAGCCGAGCGGGGATTTCAGGCCGGCCGACCCCGGCAGCAGGGCGGCGGCGGGCACGCAGCAGTCGTGCAGCACGATCTCGCCGGTGACGCTGGCGCGCATACTCATCTTGGAGGTGATCTCCGGCGCGCTGAAGCCCGGTGTGTCGGTCGGCACGATGAAACCGCGCACCACGCTCTCGTCGTCCTTCGCCCAGACGATGGCGATATGGGCGACGGGGCTGTTGGTGATCCACATCTTCGAGCCGTTCAGCACCCAGCCGTCGCCGTCGCGGCGGGCGCGGGTGCGCATCGCGCCGGGGTCGCTGCCACCGTCGCTCTCGGTCAGGCCGAAGCAGCCGATCATCCGCCCGGCAGCGAGTTCCGGCAGGTAGCGGCGCTTCTGCTCCTCCGAACCGTAACTGAAGATCGGGTACATCACCAGCGCACCCTGCACCGAGGCGAAGGAGCGCAGCCCGCTGTCGCCCCGCTCCAACTCGTACTGCATCAGCCCGTACGACACATTATCGACCCCGGCGCAGCCGTACTCCTCCGGCAGGTTCGCCCCGAGAATGCCCAATTCGCCGAACGCCCTGACGAGATGCAGTGGGAACTCGTGCCGATCCCACCAATCGCGCACGCCGGGCAGCACCTCGCGGTCCACGAACCTGCGGGTCGTCTGCTGGATCGCGCGCTGATCCGGCGTCAGCAGCCCATCGACCGCGAAGAAATCGAGCATCGCATCGTCCTCCCTTTGTCCCTGGATTCCCGCACCCGCGCAGGCACTGACTTCTCCGCTTCAGCCGGAAGGCTATCCGTGAAGCCGGGCGCCGTCAAGCGCGATGCTGGGGACGCCTAGCCCCCAGCCCCCTTCCCCATACTGCCTGTATTGCTCCCCTCTCCGCATCGGGGAGGGGCGCGTTCCGGTTGGTTCGGATACTATTGCCCTGACGTAGCGAAGTAATGGCGTGCCTATCATGATCCGACGGGTCGTTGGCGACGATGCGAGGAGGCGTGACGATGCAGTTTGGCTTGCAGATCAACCCGTACCTGGACGGCCCCACCGGCAATCCGTGGGATGGAGTCGCGCGCGTCGCGCAGGCCGCCGACGTGAGCGCCCTCGACTCGCTCTGGGTCTACGATCACTTCCTGATACTGCTGGCGAAGTCCGGTTGGGTGCTGATAGGCTGTTCTCCTCAACCATCACCACTCAGCAAAGGGGGTCGCCATGCTCCGCCCACAAGCTATTGGTCCTGTCCCGGACGA
>JAABUS010006484.1_pt1 | contig 14200 bp, 9 predicted proteins | sample 5560161 | NCBI WGS metagenome assembly JAABUS01 (sample SAMN10711885, study PRJNA513376) | rock metagenome | isolation source: Antarctica rocks | place: Antarctica: Victoria Land, Trio Nunatak nord | collected 2016-01-04 | reverse complement strand
ATAGTCCCCCCCCCCCCCCCCTCTCGTACATATATTGGTTCTCAAACCTACCCGAAAAGACAGCCGTTCTACCTCCCAGTCCTGCACTTCTTCTCCTTCTCCCCTCGATGGTTCCAAAGGTCAAGATAGGGTGCTCAGATGTTTCAGCTGAATAGGCAATCAAAACCAGATTCGATTCCTGTCCTCTCACCAAAACTCAATCTCAAGCCTTGATCTCCTGGAACGTCTTCCTCAAAAGATATATTGTGGTGGCTTTAGCTGGGGCTCCAGCACCATTGCTCGACTTCTGACTTCTGTTGCTGACAGTCTTGCGTTGACGCATTGCGTAGACTCGAGTCCAGAGCAGCAGGACCTACTCAACATGTAATTCGAGCAGCGGTCCTTCGCTGAAAATTCATGAGAGATCCTATCAAAAGCCCCCGGGGAAGTACGAAAAACCTATTGTACCTCAATCCACTCTCCGAATACCGCACAGACCACAAACCACCCGAGTTCCAACTCCCGCTTGAATGTCTTCCACTTTGCAGTACGCTGTCAAAACCCCCCGTTTCCTCAACATCGTCTCGGATCGCAATCCTACAGACACGGAGCCAGGATTATATCGTTCACCGCGTGCAAACAGCAGTAGGCGAAACCCTTTCGCACAACATGTCCGCCCCAGCACATCAACACTCAAGTCCCATCTTCTCTGGAGTCGCAGCTCCAAACAGGCTCTTACGCTGACTTCTCGAGGGCATATGGGCACTCATGGCTAATTAGGTGGCTTGTACGCTCCTGAGTAGGAGAGGATCCATCATTGGTGTCTGGATCGCACCATGAGACAGGCATAGCCATGGAAGACAGGGAATTCAGGGTCGCACAGAACGCGTTCCTCTTAACGCCAAGACGTATGTCGTCGTGTGCACCGCAGGGGTGCCCCTCGTTAACCTTGATTGGCACCACATCATCTTATTTCAAAACAGGACGAGGTTCAGTGGCGGTGTTCGCACCTATCCCCTGAGAAGTGACAGTTGGTCAGAGCACTCATGCCTAAGAATGGTGTCACGTTACGCTTGACGGGTGGAGAGAAAGCTTGGAGGGGTGGGAAAGTCGCGAGAGAAGAGTGCAGGTGTTTTCTTCCTTGATCTTTGCAGAGAGGAGAGGAGCTGGCGATGGGAGACGGAGAGTAAGGAGAGAGACATTGGCACACTCATTGCCCGTGAGAGAGATTTGTACGACGGCGGAGCGCCCTTTTCCCATTCCAAACAAGACCTCTCCACCCTGGGGCCCTTCCATTGCTGGATACCTTTTAAGCCAAGACTCCATGTCCAAATGCAATCTTCAATGCTCGCTCACGCCCAATGCCCTCACCAACTATGCTACTCAAAAGATCCCCCATCTCCTACCCTTCTTCTCGCCCTCTTCTTCTTTGCCCAGCTTTTTCCCTCTCCCAGGCGACCCAGGCGACGCCATCCGAGATGCTGGGATGGCACCACCTCCTGAAGCCGCAGCACGGATGGCAGCGAGGCGATGTTTTGCGCGTTCATCGCCCGAATCAGCAGCCCTGACGTACCAGACATTGGCCTCGAGAGGGTCGCGTCGGCAGCCGATGCCCATCTCTGTGAAGTAGCCTGCAGCATATTGCGCTTTTGGAAGACCTAGAGGTCTAACGTCAGCAAAAGGAAGAGAAAGGTAGTGGAAAACCAAATATACCGGTCTCGGCCGCCTTCTTTGCCCACTCATATGCCTCGTTCTCGTCCTTTTCCAACACCGGCTCGGCACCAACCATGTACCAGGCACACAACGCCATCATCCCTAGCGGATGGCCTCGCTGCGCCGCACCCGTATAGAAGTGCACACTCAGCGCCGGATCCTTGGGACAGCTGAGCTTCCCATGCTCATATGCGTCCCCGAGTCGATAATTCGCCTCCACGTGCCCCAAGTCTGCAGACTGCGTGAACAGCTGTGCGGCGTACGAGTCATCGCGGAAGATGTCATCGCCGTAGCCCGTTTCGTGCAGAAGACCGAGCTCGAAAGGCGCCGTATTGTACTGGAAGTCTGCGCTCTCGGCCGCGCGTTTGAGCCATTTCAAACCTTCGCGGTAGCGGTTCCCAAGGCCCATGTCGCCGACCATGCATGCGCGCCCAAGACGGGATGCTGCGCCAGGATGGTTCTTGGAGGCGGATTGCCGATAGAACTGAACGGCTTTTTGGACGTCTTTGCGAGTGCCCCAGCCAAATTCATAGCAGAGGGCGGCGCGGTAGCCGGCTTCGGCATGGCCGTGTTTGCTGGCGGCGATGAAGAGGGGAAATGCGCGGTCATAATCTTCGTTACCCTTGCTGAAAAGCCCAGATGCGTAGCCGTCGGCGAGATAGTATTGGGCAAATGGGTAGCTGCGGTCGGAAAGTCGTTGGAGGATATGACGCGCTTCGCGGAGGAGCTCGGGTTGGGAGCCAATCTCACTTTCTTCGCTTGCAGATACTTCCTGGGCGGCGTTGATCATGAAAACAGCGAACTCGTACTGGATTGTCGGGTCGTTGGTTTTCTTGACATTCGCGCGGTACATGTCAAGGGTTTTCTTGGTGCTGAGAAGGGAAGCATTATTGCCCACAGCATCGCGGAGCTGAGCATTGTTGAAGTTTGCGGGCGCTGGTGGAGGTTGCGGGTAGGGGACGTTAAGCAGATCGATGTAGGAGATTGGCCGGCTATCGGGCGAAGGGCCCCGGGAGAAGTCATAAGGCGAGTATTGAGGTGAGCGTGTCCGGCCAGGGGATGGCGATCTCAGATCAGAGCCGGAGGAGTATGCTGAGGAAGGTCGAGGGAGAGACAAGCCTGAGTGAGCTTGGCCTCTTGGTGCTAGGAGCTGGCTTGAAGGGGGCCTGCTAGTGCTTCCATTCGATATGATCGATGGACCGTCCGAGGTAGTATGGCGTATCTGAGGACGTAGAGGACGGCTTTCCCCTGACCGTAGGCCGAGGTCCTTCAATGATTGATTGTGCAGATATGGCGGAGCTTGATGCGTTCCCACATCCTCCGTTGTGCTTCCGTGGCTGCCCCCAGAAACGTTCCGGGAATGCCACGAGTCTGTCAACCTTTCTTCTGTTGCTCCGGCATTCTGCCTCCGCCCACTGCCAGAGAATACTACAGCAGCTTGTGGTTCAGGTAGAAACTGTAGGGCTTCTGCTGTTCGTCTCTGGCGGAGAGGGATGGTCTGCGTAACAGGATATTGACCATAGGGATCTGACTGTCCCTTAGGCTGGTCTTCCGGTGCCGACGTCTCGGTCGCACCCATATGGGCGTCATCCCCAACTTCGAATGATGTACTTCGGCCGCGACTTAGCACATTTGTATGCTCAGTCGAAGAATTGGCAAGTAGAGGTGATAGAGGCCTGCCTTGCGGGCGTCCCGTAGCTCCATGAGGCGATGACTGAGGCTTCCGAAGTGGCGATTGGGAGAAGTTTTCGAAGGAATTCTCTGTCGAAGATTTTCGAGGAGACAGTGCGCGCGGGAGGATTGTTGTTGGGGATGCAAGTCTGTCTTGAAGTGGTATTGGCTTCGAGAAGTTTATGTCATTCATCTCGCCCGCAGGCCTCCACAAACCAAGTATTCGTCAACTGACGCAGCTGGTCGCCAGATGGTTTGTCCTCAATGCTAGAATAGTCCTCTTTGAGACGAGCGATTTCATATGTAGGATCGTTTTCGACGTCCGATCCTAGCCTAATGACCCAAAGCAGGACTTTTTTGTGCGAAAATTGGGCGGAGGATAGATGATTGAGCCCCGCTGGTTGGCTGGCTTGCGGTAGAAAGGTGAGGGGTAGTCTTTCGAGGACTTTAGCCACCTGAGACACATAAAATAGTCAGCGATGCACTTTGCAGGCTCCTTTGAGTGTAAACGTACAGGCACTCGAATTGGGGCAATCAGCGCTGATTGTTGAGAATAGACCCGTTTCTGCTGATAGATGTTGCAAAGTTCGGGGCGAAATCCTCTACAGATGGTGACTTCAAGAGAACGAGCGGTATGGAGGAGCTGAGGGATAGGAGTAGGAATAGAGGTCGAAGGCTTGGAAACTTTATCCATCTCACTGTCGTCGGAGTACGAGCTTGTGCTTCAGATGTCTAACCGTTTTCGGAATGTAGGAGGGTGGAGGAAGCTAGTCCACCTGGCTCTGCAAAATTCATGGACAGGTTAATCATAAGGGGTGTGTATGGTAGGGTCAGATGGAGGAATAATGGGGTTCTCGTTGAGGATTGTCTTGGGTGAGGCTGTGTAGAGCGAGGTATAAGCAGGCAACTGCCTCATCTATGGATGTATCTATGTTTTGGCACTCTCCGATTGAGAATATCTAATAAACTCGGCAGTCGCATCGTTGTTGTAGCTCTCCCCAATCACCTATTTTACAATTTCCCCATACCCGCAACATCGAGGATGTATTGTGACGACGTCATAGTCCTGACTCCACGGTTCAGAAACCATCCGAACCGCGGATGCTGGACATTTGCCGCTTCGTATTCAGCTGGAACGAGGTGTGGGCCACATGCGATGGCGGAGGACAGGCTGGTGGAGCGGGCGCCGTACGAGTAGTGATGCCAGTCTACTGATGAAGGCCGGTAGTGAAGCTGACATACATTGAGCACGTATCAGAATTACTTCGTGAAGCCTGCTGTATGTCGCGGATCGCCAGGGGCAACTGCAGCAGGGGTCCGTCATCGGTTTTGGGTGAAGAGAGATCTCACTAGACCGGATCGGTACGGTCGGTGCACGCTCCAAGAGCCGATCCCTGGGCACGATTCGCTTGGCAAACATGTGTGAGAACTGAGAAAACGACTCTCCGTCTGATGTTCAGATGGACGGCTAATCAACACCATCTTTCCCTCCTGCATACCTCTGTAACCCACTCTGGTCTCTCGTTCAATCAGTCGGGCATGCTTCAAACACATCTTTCGGCATCAGAAACCCCTCTACCTTCGTTCGTCTAGTGTTTATTCTCGCCGCTCTATAATTATCCTTCGTGCTCCTCCTTGACGATTTGCACCCTTCTCGATCCACAACACAGCTTTCCCATTAGCACTGACCTTAGGGTCTGAAATGAAGGATTGACGGCAGTGCTCTTGGGACAAATACGACGTAGGCCCTGCTGTACTTGCTTACATGTCCCCCTAGGATACTGATTATCATCTGTCTACTAGCAGGCCATGGACTCCCCACAAACGCCGAAGGCGACCACGCCGACGAAGCATCGTACACCCCGCGCCTATCAAGATTCGCCCTCGCGGCGATCGAGACCTCAAGATATTGAGACTGGACCATATTATGACGCCCCAAGCTCCCCTACCCGCAAGCCTAAACAGCAAGCCTTCATCCAGGCGGAGCCCTCTCCGAGAACGCCTATCCGTGAAGTGGACAGTATCGCAGGATCACAAATAGGAGGCAATGATTTGGGCCGAAAGCGCAGTCTTGTTCGACCAGAACGCAATCGCATAGATCGGGATCACCCCAATTTCCACTATCGTCAGCATGCTCAAAACATGGCCGTCCAACCTTCAACAACCGGCAACGATCCCATCGCGGAGTACTCAGACGAAGATGAGGCGAGATTGTCGACCGAAACAGATTTGAGAACACTGAACAGGAAAGACCCTGATGCCCCAGACATGGATAATTCGCCTCCTCGTGGGAGACCAAGGCAGACTGTGCAGCCTGTTGTGGGGAATGGGAACAGGAAGACACGCAAGCTCGAGAGGACAGAGGCTAAGAAGATAACTGCGGAAGAAAAGCGGCGACAAAATGAGCTGGATGCTGTCAAACCCCCAAGCCTCTGGAATGTCTACTGTCACATCGTTACTTTCTGGTGCCCCGGGGCTATCCTCTCTTGCCTTGGAAAACCGGCAAAAGCGCAGCAACGGGCTTGGAGGGAGAAAATGGGACTCATCAGCATTATACTACTGATTTGCGCGTTCGTCGGCTTCCTCACTTTTGGCTTTACCCAAGCTGTCTGTGGAACACCGGGGGCGCGACTGAAGGTCAACCATGTTGATAGCGGTTATATGATCTTCCATGGTGTTGCATACAATCTTGAAGGCTCACATCATCCAACTGCTAAAGGCATCCTTAAGGACCAGAACGTGCTCTACGATCTACCGCACAAATACGGCGGACAAGACGGCAGCTTCATGTTTCAGAACGTCAATGGAGCTTGCAAAAACCTAATCACGCGTGCACCAGCGTCTAAGGTCCCCACCAATGCCGATGGCGATCTGGCCTGGTACTTCCCTTGCACAGCCTTCAATCAAGACGGTTCAACCAAGCCAAATTACACTGAATCGAACTACCTTGGGTACACTTGCCACACGACTCAAAATGGTAGGGCAGCCTTTTACGGACTTAGAAATGCTGGAGATGTCTACTTTACGTGGGCCGACATTAAGAATACCTCGCGAAATCTCATGGTCTACTCCGGCAGTGTGGTCGATCTAGATCTGTTACAGTGGTTCGACACAACCCAAGTGACTTACCCGCAGGTATTTGACGATCTGAGGTCGAATTCTGCCGTCAAAGGCGTAGATGTCACACATTCCTGGCAGTCGAGCAATGACAAAAAGCTAGGCCAATGCCTCACAGAAATTATCCGAGTTGGCTCTATCGATACCGAGACCGTTGGCTGCATTGCCTCCAAAGTCGTTCTCTACGTCTCGTTGATCTTCATCCTTTCGATTGTCCTCATTAAATTTCTGCTGGCTCTTTCATTCCAATGGTTCTTCAGCCGTCGATTCACCGCATCCAAAACCAGCCATTCAAAGAAGCGTAATCAAGAGATCGAAGAGTGGAGTGATGACATCTACCGCGCGCCGCCAAAGATGAACGATTCGGCCATTGGCCTCTCCGAAAAGTCCAGCAAGCGAGGAAGTGCTTTCTTGCCTACGACCTCCCGATTCACGAGCCCCTACGCTACTGAAAAGTCAGCCACGAAAAACCGCCCTCCGCCGACTACAATGGCTAGCCAGAACTCTGCCGCCAAACTGTTGCGGCCAAACTCGATGTATCAACATGCTGGTGGCAGCGAGCTTACCCTGCCAAGCTTTGATCCCACGTCCAGGCACAGTGTGGGCGGAAGCAGATCGAGTCTATTACTATCAGGCCAGGATCAGAGGTATTCTACAGTTATGGGCGGAATAGATGGGCAGGGGCCAGCTGGCTTCATTCACGAGGCAGTAGTTCCTCAGCCGCCCCCAGAGTGGGAACCTTTCGGATACCCGCTTGCTCACGCCATTTGTTTGGTCACCGCCTATTCGGAAGGAGAAGAAGGTCTTCGGACTACACTTGATTCGATCGCCACAACCGACTACCCTAACAGTCATAAAGTGATTCTCGTCGTGTGCGATGGTATGATCAAGGGGCACGGTGAAGAGCTTACGACTCCTGAGATTGCTTTGGGCATGATGGGGGACCACGCGGTGTTGCCCGATGAGGTTCAAGCTTTCTCATATGTTGCCGTTGCCAGCGGCTCGAAACGACATAACATGGCCAAAGTGTACTCGGGGTTCTACGACTACGGAGAGAATTCTGCTATCCCCCACGGAAATCAACAGCGAGTACCGATGATGGTGGTCGTCAAATGCGGGACTCCTGACGAGGCCAAGAAGAGCAAGCCTGGCAATCGTGGAAAACGCGACAGTCAAATCATCCTGATGTCGTTCCTGCAGAAGGTGATGTTTGATGAGCGAATGACAGAATTGGAATTCGAGATGTTTAATGGCATGTGGAGAATCACTGGCATCTCCCCAGATTTCTACGAGATCGTGCTCATGGTTGACGCCGACACCAAGGTCTACCCTGACAGCATCACGAACATGATCTCTGCCATGGTCAAAGATCCGGAAATTATGGGTTTGTGTGGAGAGACCAAGATTGCCAATAAACGACAGAGCTGGGTGTCGATGATACAAGTCTTCGAATACTTCATTTCTCACCACCTCTCCAAATCCTTCGAATCCGTCTTCGGCGGTGTCACTTGCCTACCTGGCTGTTTCTGCATGTACCGTATCAAAGCACCAAAAGGCGGACAAAATTATTGGGTCCCTATCCTGGCCAATCCTGACGTTGTCGAACACTACTCGGAGAACGTCGTTGACACGCTTCACAAGAAGAATCTCCTATTACTTGGAGAGGACCGTTATCTTTCGACGCTGATGCTGAAGACATTCCCCAAGCGAAAGCAGGTCTTCGTGCCCCAAGCTGTGTGCAAAACAACAGTCCCGGAGCAGTTCTCGGTTTTACTGTCCCAGCGGCGAAGGTGGATCAACAGTACAGTGCACAACCTGATGGAATTGGTTCTTGTCCGAGATCTCTGCGGTACCTTCTGCTTCAGCATGCAGTTTGTGGTGTTCATCGAACTTGTCGGAACCCTTGTGCTTCCGGCGGCCATTACCTTTACGTTCTATCTCATCATCATCTCCATCGTCAAGAAACCTGTTCCCGTCATCCCATTAGTGCTGCTGGCCCTCATTCTCGGATTGCCAGCTGTACTCATCGTGTTGACGGCTCATCGCTGGTCGTACGTCTTGTGGATGATCATCTACCTCTTCTCGCTTCCCATCTGGAATCTGGTGCTGCCCTCGTACGCTTACTGGAAGTTCGATGACTTCAGCTGGGGTGACACCAGGAAGACGGCGGGCGAGAAGACTAAGAAGGCTGGAATCGAGTACGAAGGTGAATTTGATAGTAGTAAGATCACGATGAAACGATGGGGCGATTTTGAAAAAGGTACGTGACGTTCAGGGCTTCAAATACTGCACTTACTCATGTCGGTTGTAGAACGGCGCATGAGGGCTCCCACATCTGGTTGGTCCCAGCAATCGACGACGGCTGGTGGCTGGCAATCCCAGCATCAGGGCTACGAACCGTATTCGGACATGTAAATCGGACGGTATCGGTTGTTTTTGGATCAGTTCAGCGCGGTGCATTGAGCTGGGCATTCTTTTTCTTCTGGTGTATGATTATCGGCTTCTCCTGTGTACAAACTTGAAACCTCTGCATTGGGTAGCTGTAGGACTAGGACAATGGCGGTCATAGTCATAGACCAAAAGCAGAGAGCGCAATGCTCACGCGCCGCTGGTATGAACACGAATCAATAGCTAGATTTTAATCTTTCATCCATGCCCAGTGACCTCAATCCTTCGTATTGAAAGTGGCCAGAGTTTCTTGAAAAGAGCATTGTGCTTGGCAGCATGCCGGGCCTACCAGCCATTCCGTCGCGACGTTCAACGCTATGACATGCCTGTTTGCGAATCCCACAACTTGATCTCCCTGATATCATACGGATAGCAGCTTTGATCATTGCTGCCGCCCGTCCCGCCTCGTCGAATATATTTGAGCTCGACTTCTGCTTGGACCCAAGAAGAGGCGGGCGTCTTCCTGCGTTGCGGTTTGCTGCACCTTCGATCTCGATGTGACAGATCATGTTCATCTTGAAGAGTGACTGACTCTTCATAGCGGAATCATCTCCACCATTGTGCTACCACATTACCCATTGTCGATCGTCATACATTCAGCTGATGCGAGGCGATTCCAGGCGATCGGTCAACCTTTGCAGTTTGCAATATTCCCCTCACGCACACGCACGAACACGTCCTGGCTCGCTGTCATCTGCCGTAGATTGACCTGGCAATCGCAGCCCACGATATTGTTGGCAACGAAGTTCTCGACGTTTACGAACCTCTGCGCATCCCAGCTTCGAGAGAACGAAGGGCAAAGGATGTAGAAGAGCGATCCATGCATTGCGTGGCCAAAGGCACCCCGCCTTAAATCGCCCCATCGGGCTGTCGTGGATCCCCAAGACCTGGGTGCTGGAAATGTAAGAAAAAGGTCCGGCATACGGTGTATATCACAATTCGGCGTATCACGGAGAATTGGCGCAGTCCAAGGGCTTTCAACAGCTTCATCGAGGGAGAAGCCTTTCCCCTTGAGCGACCTGGAGATCTCTGGTGGCCATGACCGATCCAGGACAGCGTCCGTGTCCACGATGACAGCCATCAAGGGGTCACGCAAGCATTGCAGACTATGCCGATAGCAATACACTCTGAAAGCTGTTGGCTCTATTCGGCTTGTAAACTCTACAGTATTCACTATGGCGCCCAACAGAGGAACACTTGAAGCCCGAAATCAAACAACAGTGACATCAACTCGTGAGGAAGCGTTGGGTTCTAATAATCAAGCGGGTATTGTGGCCATCGTGATAGCACGATCTGGTCCGAGGTTAGGAATCGAACGTTCGTCACCATCAGAATCCGACTCTGCTAGCGAGGACGAGCAGTTTGGGGGTGTTCCTCTTGCGGCATCACACGACCATGATATGGACATCGACAGCTTCATTATCGATCAATCTCCCACGCTGTACCATTCCAGGCACGATGCGCAAGCTCTGCAATTTTCATCAGGTCTTAGACCAGACGAGCTACATTCTTCTACCTCCCATGACACTGAGACGCGTTCTTTGACAGAATATGAACCAGGGGCCCTTGTTAACGGCGACCCTTCTTCAATCCTTACACAAACTCTACCCGTCAACAGCAACACGGGTATAACATCAGGTCCGCAACCCACTGTTCGGCTGGATTCTCGAACGGAAGAATTTGGCGGATATGTATCCGCGAGCGGCACCTTTTCGTCCAGTGAGAGTGATTTCAATCCGGAAGAGGAGCTTGCCTCTGATGATGATGCTCCTACAACAGAGTTATCCACGACCGAGGGTTGGGACTCATTCTTCGAGTATTTTGACCCGGATCTTCTTGAATCTAAGCAGAACCGGAAGGCCAATAATTTGTCCGTAGCAACGTTTCTCAAAACCTGGAAGGACAAGCGCAGCTTGCAGCAGGTTGGATACCCCCCTGATCGTATCGACTACCTTCCACCCATTGATTTTCGCATCGATTTGCCCAAGCTGGGCGAGGCTTTAAGGGGTTCCGTTGTGACGACTACTCGTCTGAAAATGGAAGAATGCAGTTTCCAAGGTTTTAATTGGAAAGCATTGGGCACCACGAACAGTGCAGTGCAAGAAGCGCGGCGGAAGACTTACCTGCACCATACCAATCTTATGAGTGTTCGAATATTCCCCCAATATGCTGATCTCAATGGCCCTGCACGCTTCCAACGCCACACAAAGGTCGATGGCCGACGATGGGCCAATGCCGGCTTAGATATGCCAATGGGAAGCCACGACAACCATCTCCGTTTCCGTCAGATGAATCTAAGATGCAAGCCCCTGTTAACGCATTTCCAACTTCGCAACATGATGTCTGCGAGTTCGAAAAATGCAGTGTTCTACGCTGGCCGAGGCGAGGTGCTCTGCCTGAACCCAGAGACCAATACGGTGGAAAGCATCATGCAGCTCGGCCAACAATACCCTGAATTTGAAGGCTATCCAATGACCGAAGTCGGCACATTGACCGCCACACATGACTTGCTTATCGTTGGTGGCTTTGCGGGACAATATGCCATGAAGTCCCTGTTGACGAGCAACGACAACGACTACGTCAAAGGAAGGATCACTCGCGCAGTTGTAGACGGGAGCACAAATCACATCCACACCTTCCTGGCCCGCCAAAGCGGTCTTCCCGCCGCCGTTTTCTGCTCCAACGACCAGCACGTCCGGATCCTCGACTGCAGCACCGACACCCTCATCGCAGAACATAACATTGGCTGGGCCATCAACTGCTCCGCCACCAGCCCTGACGGCCGCCTCCGCCTACTGGTAGGGGACCAAACCGACCCTTGGGTCGTCGCCGCCGAGACGGGCAAACGCGAAGTCACACTTCCCAACCACCAAGACTTTGGCTTCGCGTGCGATTGGGCCCCTGATGGCCTGCATATCGCAACCGGCAACCAGGACGGCATTGTTCAGATCTTCGACTGTCGCAAGTGGGCCCATCCACTGGAGGTCCTACGTACCGAGCTCGGTGGCGTGCGCACCATGAAGTTCTCGCCCCTAGGCAGCGGCAAGCGCGTTCTCGCGATGGCAGAGCCGGCGGACTTTGTGTCTGTGGTTGATGCGGAGACGTTCAGGAGTCAGCAACGGTTTGAGTTTTTAGGAGAGATTGGTGGGCTGAGCTTCACGCCAGAGGGCGAGAAGCTGTTTGTGGCCAACACAGACCAGGATTTTGGCGGGATATTGGAGTTCGATAGGGCGGGGGATGGGCAACGGTATGGTTTCACTCGCTCTGAATACCATAAAGGAGTTGAGGGGGGTTTGATTGACGAGTATATCCATCTGGATGAAGAGGTGCTGCATTCGTCGGGGATGCGAAAGCGGCGGAGATGCGGGTTTGGGGATGTGCGTCTTTGAGCGATGCTGGATATGGGATATAAAGATACGGTGAAACGACTGCAAATTGGGTTTCTCTTATGATCTGGGTTCTGTTTCTTGCACATATTTGAGAAGCATGTCGAGAGACTTTCATTTGGTTACAGCATTGGGTTACATGGGGACCTGGTGGCATGTACAAGTGGACACGCTGGATTGGAACGGCCGCTCAGACAACAGCCATGAATTCTTCTCATCATTATCTATCAATGACACCCCACACACACGTCACAGGGGACTCAAATCACCTAGCATATGCCAACGCTTTCGAGGATCCTCCTCTTATACAACCGCCACTTCAGAACACAGCCCTGCAGAAGTCCGATATCCGTGAGGGTCTCGAATCTCGTGAACAAGTCACCTCAAACAACTCATCAACTTATAGACAAGTGGCTTGTGAAGGGTCACGAGCGGCATGAATCGAACAGCGTCAGTGGGTGCTACTAATAATTTTATCTCTACTTGTCTGATTCCTATATGCCCATCCCTTCGACCTTCCAACGCTCAATGCGCCTTCCATCCCCAACACAGGATTTATCGGCATTCAAAAGCTTCATCTCCAAGGCCATATTCTCTCGCCCTCTCCCATAGACCTTTCCCCCCCTTGGTCTGTCTATTACCCAAATATATAACACTGCCAATCTCCCTTGCATGCATTGTTCTTTTGAGATTGTGCGTGTACGACATACGGTTCAAGTTCAAGAAATCAGCCACTCCATTACCGTTGGATGGCGGAAAAGTGAGTAGTGGAGATGGAAACACGACCCGTGCCTCGAGATTTAGGTCACGAACGAGTCACCGCCATAGCCGATACATCATGCGAGGCCGAGACGCTTCGGGGATGAGCAGCTGTCGAAGCAACGGCTGCGTGGGCTGCTGTGATGGTGAGGTAGCATGCTACAATCGAAAACAGTCTCGCCTATGTATATGGACCTAGAGCTCAACAACTCAGATCTTTGGGACGCTTCATCGAGACGAGAGAGGTTATAAGACCCCGAGTTGTGCTGATCTCACTGTACGCTCATCCTCTCTGGGATCTACAGCATGATCACCAGCACTGCTAATGAACGATAGAGGCGGGGGCTGAGTTCACAAAGGCTTTGCCGCTGACATTTTGGGTTGGAGAGGGGAATCTGGCATCAAGATCTCTGTTGCGAGATAGACGCATATGACTGCTGCAACAACAAAGCCACGATCCATGCCAAAGAACTGAGTAATGCATGCATAATCGATCGTCTTCAATTTCCCGTCTGTCGGATTTTTCTTATGCACCAAAACTCCGATTTCCTGTCCGGTAAAGGCTCGTATCTATATCGTCTAATCTGCATAGGCATAGAGCCCAAAATGACTTATCTCTGCAATTCGATGTACGTACAAACACGCTTGCCAGGTTAGCATTCTGGATCTGGGTAAGGAATTCGACTTGTGCTGCTGGGTTTTGGCATCGAGTGTTGATATTTTCAGGGGCCCAGACTGCGCTATTCCACAGAAGCTTAGGAAGAGAATACCATTCTCCGCAGCTCCAATGCAAACCGATCATGAATGATGGACTACTGATATCTGTAATCGCGGTTACGATCTTCTATGCCACCCTGTTCGCACATTCTTGTCAACAAGTGTTGATCATGAACCCACTAGCCATCCTTATCAGTTGCCAATCGGCTGTAAAGCTTACTATATATTCCTTTCTTCAACACTCACCCACAAACCTCCTTCCCGCCAACGCCATCTCCCCTCTCGGTTTCCCTCATCACACCACACCCCCACCTTCAACGTCCCCCCTAGAACCCAACACCTCCATCCCACACCACCCACGCCTTACCACCCACCCCTCTCATCACCCACCCCGACCAGCAACCCCAAGA
>JAABUS010006483.1_pt1 | contig 14200 bp, 14 predicted proteins | sample 5560161 | NCBI WGS metagenome assembly JAABUS01 (sample SAMN10711885, study PRJNA513376) | rock metagenome | isolation source: Antarctica rocks | place: Antarctica: Victoria Land, Trio Nunatak nord | collected 2016-01-04 | reverse complement strand
AGCACGTGGTAGCGCCCGCCGAACTCGTTGGTGCGCTCGATCGGGATCACGTCGCTGGGCTCCTCGACCACGCAGATCAGGTGACCGTCGCGGCGCTCGTCCTGGCAGATGCGGCAGGTGGCCTCGGTGGCCAGGTTGAAGCAGACCTCGCACTGCCCGACGGTGGCCTTGACCTCCCGGATGGCGTCGGCCAGGGCCAGCGCCTCCTCATCGGGCGTGCGCAGGACGTGGAAGGCCAGCCGCTGGGCGGTGCGCTGGCCGATGCCGGGAAAGCGGGCCAGCTCCGTGATCAGCCGGTTGATCGGCGGCGCGAAGGAGGAGTCGGACATCGGGCGTTGCGGCGGTGGCTCGGGTGCTCGAGGCCGGCGGTCTAGAGCCCGGGGATCCCCAGGCCGCCCAGGCCCTCGCCGCCCAGGCCGCCCGTCACGGCGCCCATCTTGCTGGCGGCCAGCTCCTGCGCCGAGCGCAGCCCCTCGTTGACCGCAGCCTGGACCATGTCGCAAAGCAGCTCCACGTCCTCGGGGTCCACCGCGCCGGGATCGATCCGCAGCTCCAGCACCTCGAGCTCGCCCGAGACCTTGACGGTGACCATGCCGCCGCCGGCGCTGGCCTCGACGCTCTCGTGCTTGAGATCCTCCTGTGCCTTGGCCATGTCGGCCTGCATCTGCTGAACCTGCTTCATCATCTGGTTCATGTTGGGGGGCTGGGGCATCAGGCCTCCTCTTTCGGTCGGGGTTCGTCCTCGAAGACCTCTTGGGCGCCGAAGTCCTGCTTCAGGCGCTCGAGCAGCTGCTCCTCGCCGAGCGTGAGCGTGGCCGGCTTCTCCGCGGTCTCGCTGAGCTCGAAGGCCACGGCCAGCGCCGTGCCGGTGAGGCTGCGCAGCGCGCCGAGCACCAACTCGCGGTTTGCTTCGGCCTTCTTCTTGTGAAAGCCGGCGTCGGCGGGGAAGGCGATCGTGAGACGGTCGCCCTCCAGGGCAGAAGGCACGGCCTCGGCCACCAGCGCGGCCACCATGGCGTTCTGCTGGCCCACCGCATCGGCCACGGCGGACCACATCCCCTTCACGCGCTCGAGATCGAGCGCGGGCACCACCTCGGGGGCGATTGCCACCTCCACCTCGTCCTGCGGCGCGGTCGTGGCCTCGACCGCCGCCGCCGCGACGGCCGTGACGGTGGCGGTGCGCACCGCGCGCTCGATCGTCGTGGTGTCGCCGTTGGATCCGGTGGGCTCGGGAAGCGCCACGGGCGGCGGGGCAGGCCGGTCGGGGGCGGTGGAGACCGCTGGGGCGGGCGCGGGCCGGGCGGGGCCAGGCGGGACCGCCGGCGGCGTAGCGACTCGGTCGGGAGCACTGGAGACTGGTGACGCCGACCCGGGCGGCGTGGGCGCGGCCGGCGGGGACGGCGGTGCTGCGGCCGCCGGAGCCGGCGGCACTCCCGCGGCCGCCGACGCCGCCCGACCCGGCAAGGCCGCCTCCAGCCGGTCGATCCGCTGCATGAGCGCCTGGATGGTCTGGTCGGCCTCGGGCTGCGTGGCCTTCAGCAGCGCCACCTCGAGCGCCAGCCGCGGCTCCGAGCCCTCGCGCACCGCCGCCAGGGCGGCGGCCAGCAGGTCCACGGCGCGCAGAAGCTCGCCCTGGGTCAGCGCCTCGGCCTGGGCGGCCAGGCGGTCGGAGTGCTCGGCGGTGACCGCGAAGGAGTCCGGCACCTCCCCCAGCGTCTGGACCACCAGCAGGTGGCGCAGGTGGGCGGCCATGTCGCGCATGAACTGGGCGTAGTCACGCCCCGACTCGGCCAGCCGCTGCACGGCCAGCAGCCCGAGGCGCGGCTGGCGCTGGACCAGCGCCTCGGTGGCGTCGAGGATCAGCCCCGCGTCGGCCGCGCCCAGGGTGTCCAGCACGTCCTCGAGTGCGACGTCGGCGCCGCCGTAGGTCACCAGCTGCTCGAGTGTGCCCAGGGCGTCGCGGAAAGAGCCCGTGGCCTTGCGGGCGATCATCCCCAGGGCCGGATCGGGAATGGTGATCCCCTCCTCCCCGGCCACGCGCCGGAGCACGCTCGCGATCTGCTCCAACGAGGGCCGGCCGAAGTCGAAGCGGTGGCAGCGATCGATGATCGTGGCCGGCACCTTGTGCGCCTCGGTGGTTGCCAGCACGAAGACCACGTGCGCGGGCGGCTCCTCGAGCGTCTTGAGAAACGCGTTCCACGCGGCGGTGGAGAGCATGTGCGCCTCGTCCAGGATGTAGACGCGCCGGGCGCCCCCCATCGGGGACAGCGACACGTTCTCGCGCAGCTCGCGGATGTCGTCGACCGAGTTGTTGGACGCCGCGTCCATCTCCACCACGTCGAGCGACGTGCCGCTCATGATCGCCTTGCAGGCGGGATCCTCGGGCGAGAAGTCGGTGCGCGGCCCGCCCTGGGAGTTCAGCGCGCAGGCCAGCAGCTTGGCCATCGAGGTCTTCCCCGTGCCGCGTGAGCCCACGAACAGGTAGGCGTGGTGGACCTTGCCCAGCTCGATCGCGTTTCGCAGCGTGCGCACGACGCTCTCCTGTCCGACGACCTGGTCAAAGGTCCTCGGGCGGTGACGGCGGTAGAGCGAGAGCATCGGCCGACCCATGCTAGCCGTGCCGAGGGCGCTCGCGCTGACCCGCCGGCACCGCGAATCGGGCCGCAACCACGCCCCCGATCGCCCCGAACAGGTGCGCCTGCCACGAGACGCCCGGGGTCGGCGCCAAGCTGGCCAGCAGCGTGGCGCCCCACACGAAGAGCACCACGAGGCCAAAGGCGAGATCGAGCACGCGCCGGGAGAAGAAGAAGCGGGTGATCAGGTAGGTGGCGTAGCCGAAGACGATGCCGCTGGCCCCGATCGTCTCGCTCCCCGTCGGCGCCGTGAGCCAGGTGCCCAGGCCCGCCACCAGGCCGACCACGACCGTCACCGAGATCACCCGCGCGGCCCCGGCCAGGGCGATCGCAAGGCCCATGACCAGCAGCGGGATCGTGTTGCCGATCAGGTGCCCGAAGCCCGCGTGCAGGAAGGGAGAGGTGACGATCCCCGCCAGGCCCTCGGCCTCGCGGGGCTCGATGCCGTACTGGTCCAGGCGATGGCCGGCCAGCGTGTCCAAGATCTCGGACACCCACATCAGCGTCACCAGCGCCAGGAGGATCCGAGCGCCCTGGCCCAGCGGGGACGAGCGGCGGCTGGGGACGGCGGTGGCCATGGCCCTCAGCATGGCTGATCGCTCGCCGGGGCGAAGTAGTGGACCGTGCACCCGTCTTCGTGATGGATCCTCGGGCGTGCCCGCCGTGCCTTGGCTCCGGCCAGGTTGGTCCACGGCGCATGAGCGGGTCCGCTTAAGGCTGCTTCCTTCCGGACCTGACCTGGTTCGCGATCGCTCACCGCGCGGGACCCGGCCATCAACACCTGGGTCCGACGTACTGACCCCGCGGACCTCATCCCTAAGACGGGAATTCAGCCCCGCTAGAGCGGATTGCGGGTACAGGGCTCCGCTACATCCCCGCCTAGCACGGTCCGCCCGTGATGCTAGCGCGCTGGAGAATCGGACGACGGCTGCCGATACGGTTCACTGTGTCGGTGCAGGCGCCAACGGGTGCAAGAGGCGAGATCCGGCGGTACTTGGGCTGGGCTCTGGTCGGAGCGCTGACCGTGGCAGCCCTGACCGGGTGCGCCGCTCTGTTGTCCGGCTCCTTCGACGACACCGATTGGCGCATGATCGCCACCAGCCTGGGCTTCGCCCTCTGCAGTTCCGCTGCAGCGTCGGGCGAGCTGCTGCGCAAGCGGTCCGGGCCCGGCAAGCAATTGCTGGGCGGCGCGACGGTCGTGTCGGCGGTCGCGACGTTCCTGCTGCTGACCGGTCTTGTGTGGATCGACGACGACAGCGATGGGCTGGTTCGCGCCCTCGGAGTCTTGGCACTGACCACGCTGTGCGCGTCCCACGCATCGCTGATGATCGCCGGCCGGCGGCCGGGCGACAGCGACACGGTCAGCGCCCTGACCACTGCGTCGATCGTGCTCGGATCCGTGGAGGGGCTCTTGGGCGCATCGGCGATCATCGAGGTGGCCGAGGCCGACGAGGGCTACGCCCAGCTCTCGGGAGTCCTGGTGATCGCCCTGCTGCTGACGACGGTGCTGGCGCCACTGATCCGAAAGCTCGGGACGCCGGCATCGGGAACGCGCTTGGCCGACACGCCGCGTTCTCCCCCGCGTTCTCCCTCGACGCGGGTCTCCGGGCTTTCCGATCACCTGGCAACCGAAGTGCAGGTCATCGCAGAGCGCATTGAGCTGCTGAATGCCGATCCGGCTCGGCGCTCGCCCGAGATCCGCGCCGAATGCCGGCGCCTGCGCGACCTCGCCCGGACCCACAGCCGCTGACCTCCCACTCGCCGGTCAGCCGGAGCGTGCGGAGAGCCAGTTCACTGCGGCCGGGATCTGGGCCGGGTCGATGGCGTGGGCGACATCCGATTCGTGGTAGTCGACCTCCGCGCCGCCCTGCTCCAGGGTTTCCCGTGCCCGGCGACCGAACTCGACGCCGATGATCGGATCCTGGCGCCCGTGGGCGACGAACGCCGGCAGCCCCGGACGTCCTGCCAGGTCGGGCTCCCAGCTCTCGACCACGGGCACGAAGCCGGAGAAGGCGAGAATCCCGGCGGGCACCGGGCGGTCGGCCCCCAGGCCGAGGGCATAGCTCATCACCGTTCCCATCGAGAAGCCACCGAGCACGGTGCGGTCGGGCGTCATGCCGGTTCGCTTCCACAGCTCGTCGTGGAAGGCGGCGAGCGCGGCGTAGCCGGCGTCGAAGGTCTCGGGGTCGGGGCGGCCGACCTGCTGAACCACGTACCAGTGGTAGCCGGGCGAGCCGGCAAGGGTGAGCGGCGCGCGCGGTGTGATCACGTGCAGGCGGCGCCCGGGGTCCAGGACGTCCGCCAGGCCGAGCAGGTCGTTCTCGTCCGAGCCGCGGCCGTGGTGGAGAACCAGGAGGCCGGAGGGGTCGCCGTCGGCGGCGCGCTCGCGATAGGTCAACTCGCCCACGGCCGCTGCAACTACCCGGTCCGGCTCGGGCACACGCCCACGCCCGCTTCCGCTCCCACTCTCCTCGGCGGCCCTTACAATCACCGCTCTCCCGGGCGCGTAGCTCAGTGGGAGAGCGCTCGCTTCACACGCGAGAGGTCGGTGGTTCGAAACCACCCGCGCCCATCAGCAAAAACGCCTTGTTTGCAGGGATATTTTCTGTGACTCGGCCGAAAGCCCGGGGTTCCCGCCGGCAGCATTTCGCGGCTCTGGACCAATCTCTGGACCAATCTGCGGTTCCGGCGGGCGTAGATGGGGAGCCCATAGCGCTTGCGCGGCTTGGCTCGCACCGCCAGCAACGCGTCAGTCAGCCGCTCCAGACCGGGGCGGTTCAGCGAGGATTCGAGTCGGTCAGGAGCCGGTCGAAGGCGGCCCCCACGCCTGTGCGGTCGCGGTGGCGTACTACCTGGGCGTAGATGTTGAGCGTGGTCTTGGCGTCCTCGTGGCCGACTTGGCTCATGACGTAGGGGGGCTCGGCGCCGGCGGCAAACAGGAGGGAGATGTAGGTGCGGCGGAAGATGTGGCTGGTGATTGGCTGCAGCGGGCCGCTTCGTCGCTCGGCTCGCTTTTCGTTGACCCGCTTGACGGCGGGCTTGACAACGCGCTGGAGCAAGTTGTGGCGGTCTCGGCGGGCCCCCGTCCTGGTCGGGAAGACTGGTTCCAGGGGGCGGATCTCGCGGTTGAGGGCCGCGTTCGTCGCCGCGTATGCGGTCCTGACCGTCGCTCTGGTCCCGGGGACGATCCCGTCGCTCGCCGCCGGAGCGCTGTTCGGTCCCGTGTGGGGTTCGCTGCTGGTGGTCGCGGGCGCGACCGCTGGAGCCATTGGGGCCTTCGAGGTAGCCCGGCGCATCGGGCATCAGCGGACGCGCCGGCTGGTTGGTGAGCGGGTCCTGCGAGCCGACGCCTGGGTGCAGCGACGCGGTGTCTTAGGGGTGATCGGCCTGAGACTGCTTCCGGTCGTGCCTTTCACGCGCTCAACTACGTGTTTGGACTGTCTTCGGTGCGCCGCCGCGATCACGCGGTCGGGACCGCGATCGGAATCCTTCCCGGTAGCGTCGCGTTCGTGGCCCTGGGTGATTCGATCGCCGACCCGGGATCAGTCGGCTTCATGGCGTCGCTCGGAGCGGTGGCCGTGTTGGTCGCAGCGTCGGTCGTGAAGTCCCGCCACATCGCGCGATCTGTGCCAAGCGGAGGATGACTGTAGCCCGGGGGGCCTCGTCAGACCGGGGGTGGCGCGCCGGCGCCGTCGATGTGCGGCTCATCCCGCAGCCGAGCGAGCACGCCCTCGCTGACACTGACGCGGGGCGTCTCAGTGCTACGCAACTGGCCGAGCGCCGACACCGTGCGACCCAATCCGGCCATAAACCTCGCGCACGGAGGGCACATGTGCGTGTGCGACTCGATGCGCCCACGATCGTCTGGTCCGAGCTCTCCGTCCAGGTAGGCCGAAGCCTGCGTACGCGTGAAGCCGTGGTCGCGGCGGAAGCGAAGAGGGTGCAGCAGGGCGGCGCGCATCATCATAGCTCTGGGTCTTCCGGGAGATAGTCGCGCACCGCGTAGCGCACCGCCAGTCGCGCCCGGTGCAGGCGGCTCTTGAACGCCGCCTCGCTGAGGTTCAGGATGACCGCGGCCTCGGTGGTGCTCAGGCCCTCGATGTCGCGGAGGACCAGCGGCGCGCGTTGGTCGGGTTGCAGGCCTTGCACCGCCCGTTCGAGCGCGTGCCGCAGGTCGTCGTGCTCGAGGCGGCGGGGAGGCCCCGGCCGCGTGTCGGCGGGCTCGATGAGATGCTCATCCAACGAGGTCACGGGCGCGCGGCGGCGGGAGGTGAGGCGGTGCGCCTCGTTGACGCCGATCCGGTATAGCCACGTGAAGAACTGGCTGTCGCCCTTGAACGTGGCGATCCCGCGCCACGCGCGCAGAAAAGCCTCCTGGGTGACCTCCTCCGCCTCGTGCTGGTGGTCGACCAGGCGCCGCACGACAGCGTGCAGGCGATCGGCGTAGAGACGGACGAGCTCTTCGAACGCGAGAAGGTCACCCGCTCTCGCGCGAGCGACCAGCGCGCCGTCCTCGACGCTCGGTGGGCTTTGCTCGCTCATCCGAGTTCCCGGCGCATGCCCACCAGCTTGCCATTGTCGCGGCACGCTGGCCGGCATCATGCGCGCCGCCAGGGAGAGCGACCGGCCATCGGCCGACGCTCGCTCGGATGTGCGCGCAGGTGCTCGAGAACCGCAGGGACGACGGAGCCGTCGGGGTTGGAGCCGTCTGGGTCAGATGCGTCGGTGGCAATCGACCGAAGCGCGGCGCGCAACCGAATGAGGCCGCGGAGCATCGGGCCGCACTCAGGGCACTCGTCGACGTGCTGCGCGAAGCGCGCGCGCTGGCGCGGGGTGAGCGTCCCGTCCAGCGCATCCGACATCGCTCGCTGCGCGAAGCGGTGATCTCGATGCATGCGATCCCATCGGGGCACGCGAGATCGGACCCGTAGCCGCACAGAACGATTCACGCCTTTAGGAACCGATGCGCTCGTGGCCCTCTGAACGCTGATCGGGTCGTCCGACGACGTGTGGCGAATCGTTCCCGTGCCCCGTGGGTCTGACGGTGTCATGCACCGACCGTCAAGCGCGTCGTCTCGCCGGCGCCGCGAGCCGACCCTCTGATGACTGATCCTTCGGCCGGCGTCGGTGTGCTGGCCGCGATGGCCGCTGGGATGATCTCGTTCCTCTCGCCGTGCGTGCTGCCGCTGGTTCCTGGCTATCTCTCGGCGGTCAGCGGGGTGCGGCCCGCTGACCGCGCCGATACTTCGCTTCGGCGCGTGCTGATTCCGAGCCTGCTGTTCGTCGCCACCTTTCGTCGGTCTTCATCCTGTTGGGCGTCGGCGCGACCGGCGTTGGCCAGACGCTGCAGGCGCACCGCGCGACGCTGGAGAAGGTCGCCGCGGTCGTCATCATTATGCTGGGGATCGTGTTCGTTACGGGGCGCTTCGTGCCGGCAATGAACCGCGAATGGCGAGTTGACGGGCTCATGCAGCGCGCCGGCCGCGGGGGCCCGATCCTCGCTGGGGCCGCATTCGCGATCGCCTGGACGCCGTGCGTAGGGCCGACGCTCGGCGCGATCCTCACCGTCGTCAAGCGCCACTACAGCGCGGTGCTGACCGCCGGGGGCTTGGTGCTGTTCGTGATGGGGGTCCTGATCTGGACTGGGGAGCTCGCCACGCTCAACGCCCACGCCCAGCGGGTCATGAGCGACCTCGGCCTCAACTTCTTCAACGAGGTGTGACCATGGCGACGTTGACCCGACGATGGCAACGGGCCGGGCTGATGCGCGCGTGGCGCGCATCGCGACCGGTTCACCCCGATACGCAGGCGGCGCTGGAGCGGCGCTGGGCTGAGCTGCCCGTCGGTGTGCGCACCGATGCACAGCTGCTGGGTCGCCGCAGTGTTGGGTGTGAGGGAACCCACGGCGTGTTTCCCCGTTGCAACCTCGCGTGCACCCCGTGCTATCACGCCAAAGAGGCGCAGCGCGTGCGCACCGACGGCGACCACACCTTGACGCAGGTGGAGGCGCAGATGACGTTTCTGCGCGGGATCCGTGGGACGGGCCAGCATGCGCAGCTGATCGGCGGCGAGGTGTCGCTGCTGGACGCCGACGTTCACGCCCGCACGCTGCAGGTCATGCTCCGTCACGGCCGCAAGCCGATGAGCATGACCCACGGCGACTTCGACGAGACCTACCTGCGCCATCTCGCGCTCGACGCCGCGGGCCGGCCGCGTTTTGACGTGTTGCGTATGGCGGGGCACTTCGACTCGCTGATGCTCGGCCGCCGCGGGGTTCCGCGCCCGCGTGCCGAGCGTGACCTCGACGCGCCACGGCGAAAGTTCGTGGAGATGTTCGAACGCCTGCAGGCCGAGCACGGGGTGCGCTTCGACCTGGCCCACAACATGACCGTGACCCCCGCGAACCTCGCCGAGGTCGCGGAGGTCACGCGCACCGTGATGGGGTTGCGCTACGGGATGGCGTCGTTTCAGCCGGCGGCGCATGTCGGCAATCCCAAGCGCTGGCGCGAGGACTACCGGGGCGTCGGCATCGACGAGGTCTGGGCGCAGATCGAAGCCGGAGCTGGTACGCGCTTGCCGTGGGCGCACCTGCAGATGGGCGACGCGCGCTGCAACCGCTCGGCCTACGGGGTGATCGCCGGCGGCCGCTGGTTCGCGCTGCTCGACGACCACGACCCACGCGACCTGCGGGCCCGAGACCGCTTCCTCGCAGCGTTCGGGGGGATGGACTTCGAGCGGCCTCGCCTCGCTCTCGCGCTTGCCCTGCTGCGCGTGGCCGCGCACCGCCCGGTGGTCGTGCCGCAGGCGGCGAGCTGGGCGCTGAGGTTCGCGCGCAGAGTCGGGATGCGGCGGCTCCTCACAGGGAGCCCGCGCGGGCTGACCTTCGTCGTGCACGCCTTCATGGACGCCTCCGTGGTGCGGCCCGCGTGGGAGGCGATGGAGCGCGGCGAGGTGGCCGCCGACCCCGAGGTGCGAGCCGCGCAGGAGCGACTGCAAGCCTGCTCCTACGCGATGGCCCACCCCGAGCAGGGACGCACGGTTCCGGCCTGCGTGCAGCACAGCATCCTGGACCCCGCCGAGAACCTCGACCTGCTCGAGCTGCTGCCTATGCACCCCGGCCCGTGACGAGCGGCGAGCAGTGGGCGCAAGCCGAGCTGCGACAGCTGCGCGCACGCCGCTTCACGCCCGCCGCCGTCGTCGCCTTCCTCGCAGCGTCCGAGCGCCGCGCCGACGACGTGCGCCGCGCTCGCCCGGCGCTCGCCCGCCGGGCACGCCGCTGGGAGCTCGCCGGCGCGGTCGCATGGTCGAGCCTGGCGCTGAGCGGACGTGAGCCGTTTCGCCGCCGGGCGGCCTCCGGCTTGGCCTGGTGGGGCCTCGTGACAGCGATGCTCGAATGGCATCTCGGGATGATCGAATCCGAAGACGGCGAGCCCCGCAATCTCGGGCCCGCCGACGCACTGACCCTCGCTCGCGCGTTCCTCGTCCCGGTGATCGCCGACGACCTGGACACGGCAGCACTGACTGCGGCGGCGGTCAGCGACGTCCTCGACGGCATGGCCGCGCGAGCCACCGTCCCCACCCGCGCCGGACGCGACCTCGAAGGACTCGTCGACGCCGCTGTCCTGGCGGCAGCGCTGCGCTGCGCCCATCGCACCGGGCGGCTGAGCCCAGCGGTCATCGCCCTCGAGCTCGGACGCATCACCGCCGGCTTCGGATACACCGTCGCGGTCTACTTCGCGCGCACGCAGGCACCGAGCGAGACCGTCCTGCGTGCGGGGCGCCTGACCACCCCGCTGCGCCTACCGGGACTCATTGCCGCCGGTCGCGGCTGGCGGCGGTCGGCCGACACGCTGCTTGCCACCGGGTCGCTGATCAGCATCTTGCTGCTGGCGTGCGCATTGCGCGCAGGCCGCCAGGACGACCGCGCGCGCCCGGCGCCCGAGACGGTCCTCGCAGCGCTTCACGGCGCTGCGGCGCCCGTTACGGCCTGATGCTCGCGCTCCTTCTCCTGCCGATTGGACATGCGAAACCTCCTGGGTCGGGCGGACGTGACAATTCAGGTCAGTCGGCGTGGACGGCCACCCCGTTCCAGAACGCGATGCGTCCCTTCACGCGCCGCGCCAACGGCCACGGGCGCCGGTACCCCCACGCCGCGTCCTTCGCGCGCACGCCGTCGACCTCGACGGTCCAGTAGTTGGCGATGCCCTTCCACGGGCACAGCGTCCGGCTCGACGTCGCGTGGAACAGATCGTCGCGCACGTCGTCGACGGGGAAGTAGTGATTGCCCTCCACGACGATCGTGTGGTCACTGTCGGCGATGGTCTGGCCGTTGAACGTTGCGTGAGCGGTCATGGAGCGTCGGACCCGCCGCGGTGCGATTCGGTTCCGAGTGCTCCGGACTCCCACTGCCCGGGTGCTCTCTCTTTGGCTGTCGGCATCAGACGCGACGTACCAGCCGCCTGCGCGCCGCCAGGATCGGCGGGCCAATGCCCGGTAGCGACGGCCTGCGTACTTCTGGCGCAGGCGCTCGTCGGCGGCGCGTGACGGACCCTCGGCCAGCGTCGGGTACGCGTGGACCGTCGTCGAGAGCGCGTCGACGACCAGCGGCCCGCGGATCGTCGGCCAGGTCACCCAGCGGAGGCGCTGGGACGGCGAAACGCCGAGCGCGGCTGCGGCCTCGTCGCGCTCGCGGTGCGCCTGCCCCATCGAGGCCAGCAGCAACAGGACCAGGAACGGCGCTTCCTTGTAGACGTAGACGAGCACGATCCCCAGCCCGGCGCGGTCGCGCACGAGCGTGACGGGCAGCCCGCCGAGCAGCCGCTCGGCCAGGCCGCCCGGTGCCAGCCACAGAATCGCGACGCTCGCCACCAGCAGATGCGGGACAGGGACCGGGAGGGCCAGCAGCGCTCGTACGCGGGTGCTGCTGCGGGCAGACAGTGCGACGGCCAGCGCCACGAGCGCGGCCAGCAGCGTGCTGAGGGCCGCGGTGCGCAGCGTGAAGGTCGCGGCGTCGGTGAAGCCGGAATCGTTAACCAACGCCCGCCAGGCGTGCAGCGTCACGTGGCCGCCGAGCGGCAGCACACTCGTGCGCACCGTCCCGACGAGAGCGCCCCCGAACAGGACGATGATCGTCAACGCTGCGGGAGCGAGCAGCGTGCAATCGCGTACCCGCGGTCGCCGGAGCAGTGCGGGGATCGCGGTTATCGGAGGATCTCCTGCGTCCATCGCCGCTCCAGCGGCGCGACCCGGCCGGCGGGCATCTCGGGCACGGTCCGTCCGTAGTCGCGCAGGACGTAGCGGCTGGCCGCGGCGCCGCTGAACAGCCTCTCGCTGGCACCGAGGCGGCGGCGGTCTAGCACGGTCGGATTGCCCAGGGAGGCCGGGGCGAGCTTGGCCGCCTGCAGCTGCGGGCTCAGCAGCAGATTGGCCACGACCTGCGCGCCGTTGGCGCACGAACGCCGAGCCCGTGAAGTCGGGGGGACCGGGATAGGTGACCCGGCCGGGATGCGCCTTGGCGTAGGCGAGCAACGCGTCGAGGTCTTGCGGCGGCGCCTTGAGCTTCGCGCTGTCATAGGCGTAGACGAACGCGGCACGCTGCCACGGTGACTTTTGCCCGTCGACGGACACTTGGGAGTCGCGGCTGATCGCAGGGTCGCCCTGATCGACGTAGCGCCGCGCATTGGGCAGTCCGCGAGCCCAACCGCGCAGCCACAGCCCAGCCTGCTTGCCCGTCGCAAAGTTCTCGCCATTGATCCAGATCAGGTCGACCGCGCCCCCTGAGGTCTTGCCCGCACGACGTTCCGCGACCACCCGCTGGAGGGCGTCGGCGGTATCGGTGACCGGCACGCGCCTGATCTGCACGCCGAGCTCGCGCGCCGCGGGCGCCACGACATCTTCGACGTAGGCGTTGATCTTGTCGTCGCCGCCGTACAGCCACCAGCGCACCGTCTGTCCCTTAGCCTGTTTGGCGATCGCCGAGAAGCCGCTGGAGTCACTGGCGCCGGCCGTTGGGCTCTTCGAGCCCGTGCTGCCTCCACAGGAGGGCCAGCACAACGCCGGTCAGCACAACGGCGGCCACGGCGGAGAGGTTGCGTGCGCGTTTCATCGGTCCCCGGTCAGGTTTGATTGCGGCCGCGGTTCGGCTGCGATCTTCGGCGTACAACCCTGCCAGCGGCTCAAGGGTTCACTGAAGCCGAGTGCGCGACCTGAATCGGATCGCGCCGAGTGCGCGACCTGAATCGGATCGCAATTCCGGCTGGTCTCACCGGTCGGATTCCACGACTTGACCGACGGCGTCGCCCGCACCTCGAACATCGCCGCCCACAGCACCAGACGCTCCGGGGCGTCGAGGACCGCGGGCGAGGGCTCGCGGTCGATCGCGCCCGGCTATCACGTCGGTGTTCACAGCCCGCTTGCGCGTAGCCCGCCACGACCGAGCACGGACTCCGAGCCCCTCGACGAACGGCGCGGGAATGCTCCGAGCAACGTGGCGTAATCCCGTCGCCGGCCCGTCAGGCCGGCCATCGTGCGCGCAGCCGGTTGCGCGCCAGTCGGCCGTCGAGGCCCCAGACGATGCCGGCCGGGACGAGCGCGAGTATCACCAGCGGCACCCATTCGTGCGGCTGTTCCCACATGAACCGCCCGCTGGGCAGGTACACGAGTTGCAGAAAGAGCTGCTGGCCGAGGGCGGCCAGGGCCGCTCCCCGCGTGGCCAGCCCAAAGATGAGCGCGAGACCGGCGCCGAGCTCGACGGCGGTGGTGGCCCACTGGAAGACGCCCCAGTGATCAAGGATGACGTCGTTGACCAGCGGCTTGAGCCCGGGCAGGTGGTTGCCCGTCCCGCCTCGCTCGTTGACCTCCATGTCGAGGATCGCCCGCGCCTCGGGCCGGTCGATCAGCGACGCCTTGTAGATCCCGACGTGCACCTGCGTGAACGAGAAGAGCTTGGAGAGCCCATTGGAGAAGAGGATGAGCCCGAAGAAGACCCGCAGGACCGCGAGCCCCCGCGCGAACGCCAGGGCATCGATCGCCGGGAGACCCGCCCCTGTCGCCGCGGCCTCGCCGCTCGGCTGCTCTGAATGACGCTTCATGTGGTCCTCTCGTTCGTGGCGAGGCCCGACCGGGCCCCCGAAGGATCAAGCTCAACGGATGCCCAGCCGAGCATCGCGACCGCTCTCGGCGCTACCCACCAGCCGCGCGAGCGCGCCGGCGGGCACCGAGAGCGGCGCGACGGTGCGGGTCACAAGCAGATCGGTGTCGAGCTCGCCGGCCCGGACCGTGGGCCCGAACGGACTTGCGAAGGCGCCATCGGCGGTGATGGTCAGCTCGGGCTCGATCTCGTCGAAGCCCACGGCCAGCCCCATGTCCCCGGCGACCGCACGCCCGCGACGGATGATGGGGCGCACGATGTGATCCTCGTCGCCGACGCCCAGCGAGCGGTGCAGATCGCAGAGCCGGTCGCGCTCGGCGGGGGCCTGGCCGGCCGGGTCCTCCAGCGTGGTGGCGATGCGCACGCCGATCCCTCGCTCGACGAGCGCGGGGATCGCCGCGATCGCCTTGGCGAAGTT
>JAABUS010006482.1_pt1 | contig 14200 bp, 12 predicted proteins | sample 5560161 | NCBI WGS metagenome assembly JAABUS01 (sample SAMN10711885, study PRJNA513376) | rock metagenome | isolation source: Antarctica rocks | place: Antarctica: Victoria Land, Trio Nunatak nord | collected 2016-01-04 | reverse complement strand
CGCGGCTCGAAGCGGCGGGCATCCTGGCCGTGGACCGCTCGCGGCCCACCGGCTACCGGCTCGTGGATCCGCTGTTCGCGCGCTGGGTCGCGGCGGGGCGGCGCTGGGCTTGAGCCCGGCTCTCGCAAGAGCTGGGGCTCCGTCGCGCGGGACCGCAGGCGCGCTCTATCCGCGCGCCATCGGCAGCTCGCGCAGCGGCAACTGCTCCTGCAGGCGCAGGTTCTCCTCGGGATCGAGCACGGAATGCTGGGCGCACGCTGGCACCAGCTCGTCCGAGTCGGGGTGGGCCATGGCGTAGGAGCAGGCCTGCAGGCGCTCCTGGGTCTCGCGGATCGCGGGCTCCACCGAGAGCTCGCCGCGGCGCAGCAGCTCCCAGGCGGGCTTGACCTTGTCGGCGTCCATGAACGCGTGCATGACATAGGTGATCGCCCGAGGGCGCCGGCGGACCAGGGCACCCGGCCCGCCGGCCCGCGCCGCGAAGCGCCGCCCCCAGCCGGCGGCGCTCGCGATCGCGCGCGGGTGCCGTGCCAATCCGCGGACGACGCGCGCGGCGAGGATCGCGGGCGGCGCCGCGAAGTCCATCCCGCCGAACGCCGCCACGAAGTCGTCCAGCACCCGCGCGTCGCGCTCGTCGTCCTCGTCCAGCAGCGGCACATAGCGATCGCCGCAGTAGGCCCCGTAAGCCGTGCGGTTACAGCGCGGGTCGCCGATCTGGAACCCGTCCGGATGAAGCCGCGCCCCCGCGCCCTGCTCGATCCGCCGCCACACCTCGTCCGTGGAGAACTCCCGGTACTCGTGCTTCCAGCGGCTCGTGTTTCCGATGAACGCCGCGGGCTGGAAGGAGAACATCCGAAAGCCCATGTCACGGCAGTCGCGGATCACCTGGGGCACCTGGTCCACGTTGGCCGGGGTGACAGTCATGTTGTGGGCCAGGTAGTGCGTCACGCCGTGCTCTGCCTCCAGTCGGGCGAACATCTCGCAGAAACGTGCGCGGTGGGGGTTCAGCGCGGGCTCGGACTCGGGCGCCTTGATCCCGCGGCGGCCGTACATCATCGAGTCGAAGTGCCCGGCGAAGGAGAGGTGGGCAAAGCGCGGCTCGCCGGTGGCCGGGTCGAGCGCCAGCGCCTGGAGGTAGTCGTAGTCGAAGTCGCCGTGGGACAGCGACATCGGCTTGCGGCCGTGGTCGATCATCGCCCGCAGCGCGGCCGCGTGATCGTCGGCCTCGAGCAGGGTGACCTCCCCGCCGATCAGCTGGGCGTTCTGGCCGGGGCCGCGCTCGGCGCGCAGGTAGGCCATCTGACGCTCCACCTCGTGCACCGTGTGCTCGCCGTCGGTGCGCACCCGGTTGGCCTCTCGCGAGTGATAACAGGGCGTGCAGGCCAGGTTGCAGCGCGGAAAGACCCCGTGCGTGCCCTCGCAGCCCGCGGTGCGCCGGCCGAGCATCTGGTTGCGCGTCTTGACGTGTGCGGGCAGCTCCTCCCAACGCCTGGCGAGCGCCGCGGTGAGGTCCGGGTGCTCGGGGCGCGTGGCGACCTCGAGCTCGCGCAGCCGGGCGAGGACTGAGGCTATGCAGGCGATGCTAGCCGCCGAACAGCTGGTCGAGTGCAAGCGCGAAGCCGGGCAGCAGGGGCGAGGTGAGCCGCTCGCCGCGGCTGAGCTCGAGCGCCGTGTCGAACGTCTGCACGTCGGTGCGCGAGCGGCGGAAGACGAGCACCGTGTCGCTCTCGATGTCGACGAGCCAGAGCTCGGGGAGGCCGTGGGCCTCATACAGCGCCTTCTTGTGGCCGAGGTCGTAGCGCCAGGTGGAGGGCGATCGCACCTCTATCGCCACATCGGGCACCGGATGCGGACGGGGCCGGTCCTCGGCCGGTACGTGTCCCGCCGAGTACCACAGGAGGTCGGGCCCGAAGACATTGCGATCGTCGAGCTTCACGTCGATCGCCAGGATCGCCTCGCCGCGACCTTCGCCCGCATCGATCCACTTCCAGAGCGCGCGGAGAATCGCCGACACCGCCCGCTGGTGAGTAAGGCTCGCTTGCTCCACATGGACCTCCCCGGCGATCAGCTCCATCCCGTGCCGCTCCTCGCCCATCACCAGGTACTCGTCCGCCGTCATGCGTTCGGCTGCTGCCATGGCGATGATGGTAGGCACGCGACCCATTGCCGTGTCAAGGGCGCGGGGACCGATTCTCGTCCCCCTTGGGCGTCGCCGCGGCCCATTGCACGTGCAAGGGTTCGACCGCCTGCTTCTCGTCCCCTCAACGGATTCGGCGGTAGAGCCTGGCGAGCCGCTCGGCAGGCACGCCCGCCAGATACAGCCAGCGGATCGCCCACCAGGAGAAGAGAGTGCGCGGCACGCCCATCGTCCGCCAGCGGCGGTCGGAGGTGCGGGCGGGACCGGGCAGGCACTCCGTGCGGCCCACGGCCTCGAGACGCCGTACGAAGTCGTAGTCGTCCATGATCGGCAGCGCTTTATAGCCGCCGAGCTGCTCGAACACCGACCGGCGCACCCACACCGATGAGTCGCCGTAGTAGAAGCCGAAGCGACGCTGCAGCGCGTAGACGGCGGTGAGCGCTCCGGCGAAGCGGTCCCCGCCGTCGAAGCGCAGCGCGAAGTTGCCACCCACCACCCCGGGATCGGCGGCGGCTCTCGCCAGTGACGCGTAGGCGCCGGCCGGCAGGCGCGAGTCCGCGTGCAGGAACAGCACCAGCTCGCCGCGCGCCGTCCGCGCTGCCTCGTTCATGCGCGCGGCACGGCCCACCCCCTCGGCCACCAGCACCTCCCAGTCGCCCTCGAGGGACTCCAGGTGCGCGAGCACGCGCGGCAGCTCGAGGCCCTCGTCGAGCACCGGCACCACAACGCTCACGAGCGGCCCGCTCACGCCGCGGACGCGGCCAGCAGCGCGGCGATGTCCGCCGGCAAGCTCGGCTCGGCGAGCAGTGCGCGGGCGTCCTCGGCATCGTCGAGGTCGCGCTCGGGGCGGATGAGCGCGGTGGTCAACCCCTCCCGCCGGGCCAGGTCGAGCGAGCGGGTGAGCACCTCCGGCCCTCCCCACGCATCGCCGAGCGCGAAGATCTCGGGACACGGCCTGGACATCCCCACGAGCCAGTAGCCGCCGTCGGGCGCGGGGCCGAAGCAGAGGTCGCACCGCGCGAGCGCGTGCTCGGCCTCGCGTGCGTGCGTGGGATCGAGGAGCGGCATATCGGTGCCCACCACGAGCAGCGGCCCCGGCTCCCCGGCCAGCACGGTCTGAGTCGCGAAGGCCAGGCGATCGCCGAGATCGCCCTCGCCGTCGGGGAACGCCTGCACTCCCTGCGCCACGTGCGGGCGCAGCTCGTCCTCGCGGGCGCCGTCGGGCCCATAGGCCAGGTACGCAGAGTCCGGGGCGACCTTCGCGGCCCACCGAGAAGCCGAGGCGATCAGCTCGCCCTGCAACGCCGCGCATCCCTCGGGCCCCAGCAGCGGCTCCAGCCGCGTCTTCACGAGGCCCGGCCGCGGCGCCTTGGCCATCACCAGGACCGCGAGGCTCACACCGCGCAGCGAAACGCCGCCGGCAGCGTCCCGTCCTCCAGGCGCAGCTCAAGGAAGCGCTCGATCACCGCCCGCTTGGCTTCGGCGAGCGGGACCTGGCCGCGCGCCACGAGGAAGTCCGGGCTCGACTCCAGGTCGGCGCCCACCGGGTGCCAGTGCACGCCGTCGGCAGTCACCGTCAGCTCGGGCGCCATCACTCCCTCGGAGACCTCGATGCCGTGCTCCACGCCCGCGGCGAATCCGCGCTGCACCAACGGACGCACTGCGAAGTCGGCGCCTTCGATCCCCAGGCCGGCCAGCAGGCCGGCGAGCTGTGACACCTCGGCGCGGTTCTCGGGCGTCTCGGTCATCGCCACGCGCAGCGGGAGGCCCAGCTCACGGGCGAAGCGGATGCCCGCGATCGCCCGCTCCCACGACCCGGTGCCGCGCCAGCGGTCGTGGGTCTCGGGCCGCGCGCCGTCCACAGAGCTCTGCAGCACGAGCCGCTCGCGCCCCGCCAGGCGCTCGAGCTCGCGCGCGCGGCGGCCCGTGAAGAGCATCGCGTTGGTCAACACGACGGTGGGGATGCGGTCGCTCGCGTACTCGATCATCTCGATGATCTGAGGGTGCACGAACGGCTCCCCTCCGGTCACGTACAGCTCACGAAAGCCCTCTTCGAGGGCCTCGTCGACCAGCGCCCGGAAGCGCTCGGCGGAGATCTCGCGCCTGCGCGCCCGCGGCGAGGACGCCACCACGCAGTAGCCGCAGGCCAGGTTGCAGTGGAAGTTCGAGTAGATCCACAGCCGCGCCGGGAAGGCGTCGGTACCGAACATCGAGACCACCGGCAGCCCGCGGTCCTCGTATGCCGGAGCATCCGCCCATCCGGCGCCGTCGCCGGCGGCGAAGCCGCCCGGAACCGCGTCGCGGTACACCTGGTAGCGGCCGCGCGCCCGCTCGCGCGGGGGCACGACCTCCAGGCAGGTCGTCCACCAGCCGCTCTCGATCGTCTCCACGAAGGCCTCCGGCAGCCCCGCCGCGCGCATCGACGCCGCCTGGGCGCGCCAGTCGTAGGAAACGGGCACCAGCTCGGCGTGCGCGAGGCTGTCCACGAGGTCGAGGACGGCGTACGAGGTATCGCGGCGGCCGTCGTTGGCCGGGCGGCCGACCGCGCCGACGTTGACCACCAGCGTGCCCTCGATCCGGCGCTGCCATGGAATGCCGGTATGCGTGCATAGGAGCACGTCCGCGCCCGACTCGCGCACGCGCAGCCCCAGCTCCTCCTCGTCGAGCGACTCCCAGAGGAAGTCGTTGACCGCCAGCGGGGAGCCGTGCACGGCGTGCAGGTCCACCCCCTCGATCTCCTCGCGCAGATCGCCCGGCAGGCCGCTCATCCAGCCGGCGAAGCCGCCGCTCGTGGCCGCGCGCGTGTAGTCGTACATCAGCTGCGCGAACTCGTTGTCGCGCTCGGAGGAGTAGCCGCAGCCGCAGTCCTCGTCCCCGCGCCCGATCGCGATGTCGTAGTTGCCCGCGATCGACTCCACGCCGAACTCCTCCAGCAGCGGCCAGACCGCGTCGCACTCGGCGCCGAAGCCGCCCAGGTCGCCCAGGTTGAGGATCCGCTCACAGCCACGGGCGCGCGCGTCCTCGAGCATCGCGCGCAAGGCGTAGGGGTTGGCGTATGCGCCTCCGAAGGCCGCGATGCGCACGGGTGAGCGCCATCTTAGGGTCCCGTGCAGCGCAAGCTCCTACGATCCGTTCGGGCCGCCGGTGCGAAAGAGGAAGGCGAGATGATGCGAGAGATTCCATGACCCGACCTCCCACGCGAGTCGCCATCATCGGTGCTGGTCCGATCGGCCTGGAGGCTGCCCTCGCCGCCGCCGCGCGCAACCTGGACTTCACCGTGTACGAGGCCGGCGCCGCACCCGGAGGCTACGTGCGCCGCTGGGGACACGTGCGCCTGTTCACGCCGTGGGAGATGAACGTGTCCGAGCGTGCCCGCGCGGCGCTCGGCGAGCAGGCCCCGGCCGGCGGCGGGCTCCCTACCGGTGAGGAGCTGGCCGAGCGGCTGCTCGACCCGCTCGCCGCCGGCCCGGAGCTGGCGGGCCGGCTGCGGCTTGGCACGCGAGTGCGCGCGGTGGGACGCGAGGGCCTGCTCAAGCACGAGGCGATCGGCTCCGGCGAGCGCGCCGGTCGGCCGTTCCGGCTGCTGGTATCCGGACCGGACGGCAACGAGTCGATCGAGCACGCCGACGCCGTGATCGACTGCTCGGGCACCTACGGGCACCCGAACCGGCTCGGCGACGGCGGCATCGATGCCCCCGGCGAGCGCGCGTTCGAGGACCGCATCGAGCGCTTCCTGCCCCAGCTCGAAGAGCGCCACGAGGAGTGGGCGGGGCGCACCGTCCTGCTCACGGGCTCCGGGCACTCGGCCCAGACCGCCGCCCTCGCGCTCGCGCGGTTCGCCCGCCAGGCGCCCGGCACCAGGGTGATCTGGGCCGTGCGCCATCCGCGTCCCGACTGGGGCACGGTCGAGGACGACCCGCTGCCCCAGCGCGCCTCGCTCAGCCACGCCGCGGAGGAGCTGCGGCGTGGCGCCTCCCCGGCGGTGGAGGTGCGGCCCGGCCGGGTGACCGAGGCGCTACAGCCCAGCGGCGAGCGGATCGCCGTCTCTCTGCGCAACGGCGGCGTCGAGCGGGTGGACGTCGACCGCATCCTTGCGCTCAACGGCGGCGTCGGCGACCACTCGATCTACCGCCAGCTGCAGGTGCACGAGTGCTATGCCACCTGCGGACCGATGAAGCTGGCCGCCACGCTGCTGGCCGCTGGCTTAGGAGGCGACTGCCTCGCTCAGACCAGCCACGGGCCCCAGACCCTCCTCAACCCCGAGCCCGGCTTCTTCATCCTCGGCGCCAAGTCATACGGGCGCAACTCGCAGTTCCTGATGAGCATAGGCTGGCGGCAGGTCGACGACGTGTTCGCGTCGCTGCTCGGCTGACGCCCCCGCGCCAGCCGCTTCCCAGGAGCGCAACTCTACGGCGGCACGCGCGTTTGCGTGCCTTGAGCGGGTGGACTGAACCAAAAGGTCCGGTCATGTGAAACCCCTTCAAAGCGCACCCGACAGAAAGCGACCCTACCGTGAAGCGTATCCTCAGCTCCCGGCCGTCACCGGCCTTCGTAATTGCCTGCATTGCACTGTTCACCTCGCTGGGCGGCGTCTCCTACGCCGTGGCCACCGGCTCCATCGACAGCCGTGAGATCAAGGACAGCACCATCCGTGGCGCGGACCTGCGCCCCAGCAGCATCACCGAGCGCGAGATCAAGCGGCGCTCGCTCGACGGCACCGATATCAAGATCGACCGCGTCGGCGGCAACGCCGTGAAGGAGGAAGTGCTCGAGCTCGACAAGATCGGGAAGATCCCGGCGAGCTCGGTGCGTTGGGCGCTCGTGAACGAGAACGGCGACATCGAGGAGCAGTCGGGCGGTTTCACCGTGCTGTCGAAGCCCGGCATCAACGCTCAACCGGCCGCCAACCCAAACATCTACATCAACGCCGGCGTTTCGCTGGTGGGCAAGGGCCTGTCGGTGAGCACGGCGATCCAGAACCAGCTCAACCGGGGCGGCACCGTGGATCCCGACCCCGCCTTCGCCGGCGACGTCGCCGTGGGCCGCTGCGCCACCGCGGCTATCAACTGCGTGCCCGTCGGGACGAACGTGGAGAACGTGCTGGTCGTGCGTTCGCTGGCCAACAACAGCGAGGCGATGTCGCAGACGCGCCGCTTCTACGTCGAGGTCACAGAGTAGGGAAACCCGACTCACTGGAGTGAGAAGGGCGCCTTACCGGCGTCCAGGGCAAGAGGGGCGTCTACCGGCGCAAGAGGGGGCGCCTACCGGCGCCCCCTCCGCGTTCGCGGGTCGTCCATGGCTACTGGAGTAAGAAATCAACCTTTAGACCAGCGATGCCAGGCCGTAGATCGCGGGCGCTAGGACGAGCGCGGGCAGGAAGTTGCCCACCCTCACGTCCTTCAGGCCGAGCAGCTTGAGCGAGATCCCGATGATCAGGACCCCGCCCGCGCTGGTGAGCACGTCGAGGGTCTCCCCCTCCAGCACCGAGTCGAACGCCCCCGCGCCGAGCGTGATCGCGCCTTGGATCACCAGGACGCTGACCGCGGCCAGGCCCACCCCCCACCCCAGCGCCGCGGCCAAAGCGATCGAGGCGAACCCGTCGAGCACCGCCTTGGTGGCCAACTGGGTGTACTGGTCGGTCAGGCCATCCTCGATCGAGCCGAGCACCGTGAGCGGTCCCACGCAGAAGAGCAGGCTGGCGGTCACGAAGCCCTCGGACACGCGTGAGGGCCCACCCCGGGCGACCGCCGTCTGGATGCGGTCCCCGAGCGCCTCCAGACGGCGCTCGATCCCGATCGCCTCCCCCACGACCCCGCCGGCGAGAACGCCGCCCATCACGTACAGCGGGTTGCTGTCCTTCCAGGCAAGCGCACTGTCCACGCCGATCACGAGCGTGACGAGCCCGAGCCCCGCGAGCACCCGCTGCTGGATGCCCTGAGGCAGCCGGCTGCCGGCCAGCGTTCCCAGCAGCGTACCGGTGAGTACGGTGCCCACGTTGAGGAAGGTCCCGGTCACCGCGGCAGCATGGCACGGTGCTTGGGCGCCGCCAGAGCGGGTATGGGTTACGGAGCGTCAACTTCGAGGGGGAGTGCAGATGAGCGACAACCTGGCGGGGATCCTGACCGCGGCGGCCGAGCAGAGCGCGGACGACATCGCGATCAAGCTCGATGACACCGAGGTCTCCTACGGTCTGCTCAACGAGGGCAGCGCCCGAATGGCCGGGCTGCTGAAGGAGAAGGGCGTAGAGCCCGGCGACCGGGTCGGGGTGATGCTCCCCAACGTGCCCTACTTCCCCATCGCCTACTACGGCGTGCTGCGTGCGGGCGGCGTGGTCGTGCCGGTGAACGTACTGCTCAAGGGCCGCGAGGTCGGGTTCTACCTCGAGGACTCAGGCGCCGAGGTGCTGATTGCCTGGGGCGACTTCGCGGAGGCCGCCGAGGAGGGCGCCACGGACGCGGGCGCGGACTGCATCCTCGTAAAGCCGGGCGAGTTCGAGAAGCTGATGGCCGACCAGGAAGCCGACCACGACCTGTCCGACCGCAGCGGCGAGGACACCGCGGTGATCCTCTACACATCCGGCACCACCGGGAAGCCCAAGGGAGCGGAGCTCACCCACTCCAACCTGCTCGAGAACTGCACCGTCGCGGCCGACAAGCTGGGCCAGATCACCGACGAGGACCGCCTGCTGGGCGCGCTGCCGCTGTTTCACTCGTTCGGGCAGACGTGCACGCTGAACGCCGGAATCCACGGCCGGGCGATGATCTCCATGATCCCCCGCTTCGACCCCGACAAGGCGCTCGAGATTATCGCGCGCGACAAGATCACCCTCTTTCAGGGCGTGCCGACGATGTACAACGCGATGCTGGCCTGCGAGAGCGCGGACACCGCCGACACCTCCACGCTGCGCCTGTGCATGTCCGGCGGCTCGGCGATGCCCGAGGAGGTGATGCGCAAGTTCGAGGACAAGTTCGGCTGCAAGGTGCTCGAGGGCTACGGCCTCTCGGAGACCTCGCCAGTTGCCTCGTTCAACCACCCCGACGATGAGAACAAGCCCGGCTCGATCGGCACCCCAATCGAAGGCGTGGAGATGAAGGTGGTCGATGATGACGGCAACGAGGTCGACCAGGGGGAGGTCGGCGAGATCGTGATCAAGGGCCACAACATCATGAAGGGCTACTGGAACCGAGAGGAAGCCACTCAGGAGGCGATCAAGGAGGGCTGGTTTCACTCCGGCGACATGGCCAAGGTGGACGAGGACGGCTACTTCTTCATCGTCGACCGCAAGAAGGACCTAATCATCCGCGGGGGCTACAACGTCTACCCGCGCGAGGTCGAGGAGGTGCTCTACGAGCATCCCGCGATACAGGAGGCCGCCGTGGTGGGCGTCAAGCACGAGGAGCTGGGGGAGGAGGTGGGCGCCGCGGTGGTGCTCAAGGAGGGCGAGGAGCTCTCCGCCGACGACCTCAGGGCCTACGTCAAGGACCAGGTGGCTGCCTACAAGTACCCGCGCAAGGTGTGGTTCCTCGACGAGCTGCCCAAGGGACCGACCGGCAAGATCCTCAAGCGCGAGATCGAGGTGCCGTCCGAGGTGGAGGCCGGCGCCGACGGCGGCTGAGTCAGCCGTAGGTGATCACGCTCCGGATGCCGTCCTGAGCCTCCATCAGCTCGAAGCCGCGGTCGACCTCGTCGAGGCTGAGGTGGTGTGAGATCAACGGCGCCACGTCGATCTCGCCCTGCAGATAGCGCTCCACCAGCTGCGGCACCTGGTCGCGGCCCTTCACGCCACCGAAGGAGGAGCCGGCCACCCGGCGTCCGGTGATCAGCAGTCGCGGAACGATGTCGAGCGTCTCGCCCTTGCCCGCCACGCCGGCCATCGTGGCCAGTCCCCAGCCCATCCGCGCGGACTCCACCGCCTGACGCATGACTCCCACGATGCCGGTGGCCTCGAAGGTGTAGTCCGCTCCCATCCCGCCGGTCATCTCGAGGATGCTCTCTACGGTGCCCTCACCGCCGATCATGGTGTCCGTAGCCCCCTGCCCGCGGGCGAGCTCGAGACGCTCTTCGGACAGGTCGATGCACACGATCCGCTCGGCTCCCTGCAGGCGCGCGCCGGCCACGGCGCCGAGGCCGACCAGGCCGGCCCCGAACACCACGCACGTCGATCCCGTCTCGACCCGGGCGGTGTACATCGCCGCCCCGAGGCCGGTGGACAGGCCGCAGGCGAACACGCAGGCGTGGTCCGCAGCGGCGTCGGGGCTGACCACGGCGAGGGCGATCTCCGGCATCACCGTGTACTCGGCGAAGGTCGAGGTGCCCATGAAGTGGCGAATCTCCTCGCCGCCGCGGATGCCCTCGCCGCCGCGCGACAGGCGCACGGTTCCGTCGGGCAGGTGGCCCTTGTTCTGCTCCGCGCGGATCGCCATGCAGAGGTTCGTGCGGGGGCTGAGGCAGTGCTCGCACTCGCCGCACTGGGGCGAGAAGAGCGTGACGACGCGATCGCCCTCCTTGACCAGCGACACGCCCTCGCCGGCGCGCTCCACGATCCCACAGCCCTCGTGGCCGAGCACCGCCGGCGCGTACCCGGAGGGATCGGCTCCCGAGGCCGTGTACAGGTCGGTGTGGCAGACCCCGCAGGCCTCCAGGCGCACGAGCACCTCGCCCGCCCTGGGGTCGGCCAGCTCCACCTCCTGCACCTCGAGCGGCTTGCCGAACTCCTCGAGCACGGCCGCGCGCATCCTCATCTGCCGACCCTCCCTTCGTGGTCGGCCCCGGATGCTACGCAGGGCTCAGGTGGCACGGCCGGCGACGGCGCCGAGCATCCGCCGCACGACCACCACACGCCCACTGCCGGCCCTCCAGCCCCAGCCGCCGGTGAGCACGCATCGGGGGCCTTCCTCATTCGACGACCAGCCCGTGGCGCATCGTGTTCTCGGTGACCACGCGGGGTTCGGTGAACTGGAGCAGGTAGCCAGGCCCTCCGGCCTTTGCGCCGATGCCCGAGCGCCGGTTGCCCCCGAAGGGCTGGCGGCCCACCATCGCGCCCGTGATGCCACGGTTCACGTACAGGTTGCCCACCGGCGAGCGCGCGACCACCCGCTCCACCATGGCCGGGCTGCGGGAGAACAGCCCTCCGGTGAGGGCAAAGGGCAGCTCCTCGATCGTGTCGCAGGCGGCGTCCACGCCGCTCGTGCGCTCCACCGTCAGCAGGGGGCCGAAGACCTCCTCGGACAGCACGGGCGCCCCGGGATCGAGGTCGCAGGCCACGGTGGGTGGGCAGTACCAGCCGCCGGCCGGAGCCTGGCCCTGGGCGGCGACGCGGCCTGATCGAGCGGCCGCCTCCGCGTAGCCGGTCACCCGCTGCATCGCTTCGCGCTCGATCACCGGCGGCACGTCGGTGCCGAAGGCCTCGGCGGGGCCTACGGTCAGCACCTCGACCGCGCCTGCCAGGCGCTCGAGCAGCCCCTCGTGAACCGCCTCGTGCACCAGCACGCGCGAGGCGGCCGAGCACTTCTGGCCCGCGAAGCCGAACGCCGATCCCACCAGTGCCGGCACCACCTCGTCCAAGTCGGCGTCGGAGTCCACGATCACGCAGTTCTTGCCGCCCATCTCCGCCACCACGCGCTTCACGTGCCTCTGGCCATCGGGTGTCTGCGCGGCGGCGCGCACGATGTCGAGGCCCACCGCACCCGAGCCCGTGAAGGCGATCGTGTGGACACCCGGGTCGTGCACCAGCGCCGCACCCACCTCCCCGAAGCCAGGCAGCAGCGAGAACGCCTCCGGCGGCAGGCCCGCGCCGTACAGGGCCTCGGCGAGGGCGAGCGCGCAGCCGGGTGACTGCTCCGCGGGCTTGAGCACCACGGCGTTGCCGGTGGCGAGGCCCGCGGCGACCATGCCGGTCGGGATGGCCAGCGGGAAGTTCCAGGGCGAGATCACGGCCACCACGCCACGCGGCACGTAGCGCATGGTGTTGCGCTCGCCCGGCACCTGCAGCAGCTCGGGGCCTTGCTCGAGCGCCACCGCCGCGCGGGCGTAGTACTCCAGGAAGTCGATCGCCTCGCACACGTCGGCGTCGGCCTCGGGCCAGGGCTTGGCGCACTCGCGCACCATCAGCGCGGCCAGCTCGAGCCGGCGCTCGCGCAGCTGCGCGCCCGCGCGCACCAGGACGCCGGCGCGCTCGGTGGCGCTGCGTGTGCGCCACTCGCGAAGGCCGCGTGCCGCCGCGGCCACCGCATCGGACGCGTCGGCCTCGACAGCGCGCGCCGCCCGGGCCACCACGCGCTCCGGATTCGGCCGGATCGGTGGAGTCGAACTCGTCGCGCGCGACGCGCTCGCCGCCCACCAGCACGGGTACCCGCAGCGGCAGTCGCGCATCGAGCTCGTCGAGAGCCGACACGAGCGACTCGCGCACGGGGGCCCGGCGCAGCTCGAGCACCGGCTCGTTGGCGAATGCCGAAAGCTCGCTCATGGCGCTGCCAGCAGCTCGTCGATCGAAGCCCCCCGCTGCTGCTCGCCGAGGAAGGAGTCGTTGGAGGTGTTCTCCAGCAGCCGCCGCACCAGGTAGGCCATCCCGGCCACGAGGTCGCCGACCGGGCAGTAGGACCGCACCCGGAGCCCGGAAGCGGCGATGGCCGCCCCCAGCTCGTCTCCCAACCCGCGCAGCACCTGAAGCTCGAGGTCGCGGTCCTCCCCGCCCGTGGCCCGGTTGTGCGCGATGGCGTGCGCCAGCGAGCGGATGTTGTGGGAGGCGATCGCGACGCGAAGGAGTGGATCCGAAGGATTCGGCGTCCCTGCCAAATCCTTCACGGGATCCGAAGGATCCGGCCTCCCTGCCGAATCCTTCAGGGGTCGTTCATCCAGCAGTCGGCGGGTCAGCTCCTCGAAGTTGCGGTCCGAGTCCGCCTTGACCTCGAACACCGGCGGCGCCCAGCCGTGCTGGCGGGCCTCGACCACCTCGTGGTCCCAGTAGGCGCCCTTGACCAGGCGAACGGTCAGCGGCGGCCGGCGGCTGCTTGCGCGGGCCCACTCGAGCAGCCGGTCGAGCTGCTGCGGCGAGTCGCGCAGGTAGGCCTGCAGCACCACCCCGGCCGACGGACCGTCGCTGAACTCGCGTTCGTCGAGCAGCTCGAAGACCAGCTCCATCGTAGTCTCCAGCGCGTCGAGGGACTCCATGTCGATGTGCAGGTGAGCGTCGAGATCCCGGGCACGGCGCAGCAGCGGGCGCAGCCTCCCCGCGGCGTCCTCGCGCCCTATGTGTGGCGCGTCGGGTCGCATCAGCGGCGTGAGCGCCGAGACCTTGACCGACAGGTTGACCCTCGCCAGAGGCCCGGCGGAGTCGGCCTCGAGCAGCGGCCACGGCGGCCATGCGCCGCAGGCGGCGCTGAGCACCTCGAGCGCGTCGGCGCAGCGGGCGGCGTAGCGGTCGGCCTCCTCACCGGTCACGGTGGCCTCTCCGAGCAGGTCGACCGAGCACGCCGCCCCGCCCCTCCAGAGGTCCTCGAGCACCCCGAGCGCGGCCTGTGGCGACTCGCCGACGATGAAGCGGTGCGCCATGTGGCGGACCGCGGTCGCGGCCGCCGCCCCGAGGGCCCGCCGGCCCGCCGCGGTGTGCGCAAGGCGCATGGCGGCCTGCAGCGCCTGCGGGCGCTCGTCGACCTCGTCGAGGTACTCCGCCAAGTGACGTGCCAGGTCGTCGAGCGAGCAGCAGGCCGGCGTCACGTCGACCAGCCGGAAGAGGGCGGCGCGCAGCTCCGCGTCGCGGGAGGCCAGCTCCATCCCCTTCGCGTCCAGCGCCTTGACCGGGTGGCGCGAGGCACCGGGCAGAGCGGCGTGCAGATCACGTCCGACCCGTGTCAGCAACTCCTCGCGGTGCGACATCGCGGGCAACGCTACTCCTCTGGTCTGCCGCCGGTAGACGAACGATCCAGCGCAACACGGAGCCGTTTCCGGTAGGAATACGCACATGGCCGAGCTGATCCTGGGACCCCTCCTGCGCTACGTGGGAGAGAAGTGCGCCGTCTTCTGGGTAGAGACCGACGGCCCCTGCGAGGTCACCGTGCTCTCCACCAG